>Ga0315279_10007532_pt1 | contig 13430 bp, 12 predicted proteins | sample YL17G06_20_MG_FD_203694 | JGI IMG/M metagenome (GOLD analysis project Ga0315279, IMG submission 203694) | Sediment microbial communities from Yellowstone Lake, YNP, Wyoming, USA - YL17G06_20 | ecosystem: Environmental > Aquatic > Freshwater > Lake > Sediment | place: USA: Wyoming | collected... | reverse complement strand
AGCCTCAAGCAGGCGTTCGGTCACGTGGGCCTGGTAGGGCGGCAGGAAGTTGGCCAGCATGCGGGAGCCGCAGGTGGTGCGAACGCCCTTGGTGCAGATGACGTCCTTGATGGCGGCGGGGATGCCGGTGAGAGGGGCGGCGTCGCCGGCGGCGATGCGCTTGTCGGCCTCGTCCGCCTGCGCCAGGGCCAGCTCCTCGGTGACGGTGACGTAGGCCCTGACGCGCTCCTCGACCTGGTGGATGCGGTCGAGGACGGCCTGGGTGAGCTGGCGGGAGGACAACTCGCGGCGGGCCAGGAGGGCGGCGGCTTCGTGGATGGTGAGGTCGTAAAGCTCCACTGGTGGTCTCCCAGGCGCCTACTCGAGGACCGCCCGCACGCGGAAGAAGCCGCCCTCGGACAGGGGGGCGTTGGCTAGGATGTCCTCGGCCGGGTAGGACGGGCGCGGTTCGTCGTCGCGCATCACGTTCTCTAGGGGGAGGGTATGGGAGGTTGGGGGGACGCCCTCGGTGTCCACCTGCTGGAGCACCTGGAAGTAGTCGATGATCTGGGAGAGCTGGTGCTGTAACCTGGCGATCTCCTCCTCGCTCAAGCTCATGCGGAAGAGCATGGCGACGTGGCGGACTTCCTCGCGGGTGATGGCCATGGATGTGGCTCCTCTCTGGGAAGTGGCCCCCATTATAGCAGGGCGGTCGGGCCTCCGAAAGGGGCGGTGGTTTGGCGGCCGTTCAGAGAGGATGGCGAGCTTCTACGCCCTTGACACCCTCGAGACTTTCTGGCATGATTCGACCGCCGGCACGGGGAGAAGGGTTCAGGGGGTGTGCTATGAGAAACGTCTCATTCCTGCTGTTCGCCGCGCTCGCGCTGCTGCTCTTCCCTGTCACCGGCCCCCCAACCGAGGCCTCGGCCACCGGGTGCGACCCAACACATGAGGGCGTAAAGTGTATTAGAGACGATGCAACGGGTGGGGACTGCACCCTGATTGGCAGCTGGGATTTGGTAACCAAGACGTGCACGTTGACGCAAGATGTTGCTGGAGGTCGTTGGGGCATCCAAATTGATGAGGATGAGATAACGCTAGACGGCAATGGGCACAGCGTAACTGGAATCGTTGGGTGGGGGGTGGAGGGAGTGGGCATTTACCACGGTTGGGAGAGCTACGAGGTGGGTGTTTCAAATGTCACCGTCAAGAATCTGAACATAGAAGGCTTTGACTATGGCATCCTTGTGTTGCATTCGAGCAATAGCACCGTTGACGGGAGCATTATTTCTGAGGTGGCAGTAGGGATCGAGCTCGGCTTTTCGACGGGCAACACTGTCAGAAATAATGCTGTCTCAAACAGCGCTTATCAAGGGATTGCTCTTGGCCTGTCAAGTAACAACACTGTTATAGGTAACATGATCTCTAATAACTGGTATGGACTTTACCTTTTTTCTGGCAGTCTTAACAATTTGATAATTAATAATACTATTTCAAATAACAGCGGTGATGGAATTCTCCTTGACTATTCTAATTCTAATCAGATTTACAACAATAATTTCATTGGTAACTATGTCCAGGCTAGGGATGACAATGGCGCTGGCAACGTTTTCAACCTGGCTGCTCCGACTGGCGGTAACTACTGGAGCGATTGGACCAGCCCAGACAGCAATCATGATGGGTTCGTGGATAATCCCTTCAATTTCGGTGGAGGAACAGACTACCTGCCCCGCGTCCGCCCGGCGGGCCCGACCGCCTGGCGGCTGCCGTTCGGTGTCAGGGAGCAGTGGCGGTTCACTTGTGGGCCGCACCCCTGGTCCGGGTGCGGGACCTTGGCAGGGACGTTTAGCGCGCTGGATTTCGCGCCGCCCGACCGCGTTTCGTGCTACGACGATCACGGCGCGCGTATCTCCCCACCACCCGTTTCAGACGGACGTGTACTCCCAGTCGCGGAGGGGTGCGTCGACAGTGTCGGGGAAGACGTCAGTGACCCATACTACTCGTGCGTTGAGGTCGACCACGGGCGGGGGTGGCATACGCGCTATTGCCACCTGGCGACTGAGAGCCTTACAGTGGGCCAGCACGTGTATCCCTGGACTCTGCTTGGGTATGCCTCGTGCCGCCTTCCACCTGGCGGTGGCGCCACTGGAGCCCACGTCCACTTCGCTCTCGAATACGAGCCGGGCACTCCGCAGCCCTGTCCACAGCCCACACCACACGCCACGCCAGTTCCAATAGCCGGCGCCATCACGCTCTGCGGCTGGGAGATCGAACCAACGCCCAACGCCGGTGGGCGACTACTTCGGGGCACGGGTAGTGAGCAGGAGAGTGCTAGCGTGAACCAGACCGCGTCCTGCGTGGGGGCAAACGGGCCAACGCTGCTTGACGCGGCAGTGTCCATTCTCCAGGGGCATACCGAAGACATCGTCATTTTCGTTCCCGGACTCGTCACGGTTCTCACCCCGCTCATCGCCTGGGGCGACAGCACAGTGAATGCCTGGCTGACCGCTCCGGACGGGACGATTATCGACCCGTCGACCGCGGGCGTCTTCCACACAAAAGGCGGATCGTTTGAGTACTACGAGATAGCCAGTCCCCAGTCGGGCAACTGGACGCTCCACGTCTACGGGGCGGACGTGCCCTCTGAAGGGGAGGATGTTAGCGTCATCGTCTCGAGCAAGCTCGCCGCCCCGGTTGGAGGGATAGCGGACCTCCCGGATGTTTCTGTTTCATCCTCTTCCAATTACGTCCCCCCGGCTGCACTCGCGGCCGTGGCACTGCTGGCGCTCACCGCAGGCGCCTGGTACGCCAGGAGGCGGGGGCTCAGGTAGGACTTCTTCCTGATACGCCATGGGATTGGCGGTACCACTGGTTCACCAGCCGCCTCGGCCAAGGCGTGTGAGCAGCGAAGGGTCTCATGCGGTGCGCCACCATTTTCTTCATGACCATCAGGCGGTTGCTGCCTGCCGCTTGCCCTGCTACCATACGTAAGGTTGTGGTTGAGGAAGTGAAGACAGCGTCCGCTTCCGACGGTGCCTGCCTGCCGTCAGGCAGGGCCAGCCTGGGCCAGCCCAGCTACGTCTGGCGTTTCGGCCTGGAGCGTCGCCTCGATCTCATCCGCCGCCACGTCCCCCTGCAAGGCCGCCGCATCCTCGATATCGGTTGCGGCGTGGGAACGTTCGTCCAGCGCCTGCGGGAGTTCTCGCCCCACGTCTATGGAGTGGACATCGACCAGGAGCGGGTTCGCCGGGGGGCGATGGCTCTGCCTCACCTGGCGGTGGCGGTGAGCGAGCACCTGCCCTTCGCCGACGCCACCTTCGATGTCGTCCTTCTGCACGAGGTCCTGGAGCACGTCCGCGACGACCGGCTCACCCTGGGCGAGGCCTGCCGGGTGACCAGGCCGGCGGGAAGGATCGTTATCTACTGCCCCAATCGTCTCTACCCCTTCGAGACCCACGGCATCTTCCTGGGCAAGCGCTATGTCTTTGGCAACATCCCTCTGGTGAACTACCTGCCGGACGGGCTGCGCAAGCGGCTGGTGCCGCACGTGCGCGCCTATACGAGACGCGGCCTCAGGCGGCTGTTCGCTGGCCTGGCGGCGAGGCCCATCGTCCATACGTGCATCTTTCCGGGATTCGACAACCTGGCTGCTCGAAGTGCCCTGGCCTCTTTGATCTTGCGCCGCGTGCTCTACCCGCTGGAGAATACGCCCCTGAGCAACTTTGGCCTGTCCCATTTCGTTGTACTAGAGAAGAGGGGATAGAGAGACCATGGCCAGCGCGCACAGATCTCGGCGGCGGAGGCTGCGGCGGCTGAACGGCGGTCGTCAGCGCTCCAGCCCTGCCTGGTTGTGGCTGGTGAGCGGCCTGGCGTTGCTGCTGCTGGCGTTCGTGGCCATCGGCGGGGGCATGGCGTTCGCCGTCTATTACCACTACGCGGACGGCCTGGAGCGGCCCGACGTGGAGCTGGCGCGCACCGGCTCGGCTGGCACCCGCATCTTCGACCGGAACGGCAACCTGCTCTACGAGTTCGTGGACCCGCTGTCCGGCCTGAAGAACACTGTTCCCCTGTCGGAGATCTCTCCCTGGCTAATCCAGGCCACCATCTCCACCGAGGACGCCAGCTTCTACGACAACCCGGGGGTGAACATAAAGGGGTTGCTGCGGGCTGCCATGGAAAACCTGACCCCCTTCGGGCCCGGCTTCTTCAAGGGCAGCGGCGGCAGCTCCATCACTCAGCAACTGGTGAAGAACGTCTACATTCCACCCGAGGAGCGCACTGAGCGGTCGCTGAGCCGCAAGCTCAAAGAGGTCATCATGGCCATCGAGCTGAAGCGCCGCTACAGTGACAACCAGATCCTGGAGTGGTATCTGAACCAGGTGTACTATGGCAACTTCGCCTACGGCGCTGAGGCCGGCGCCTGGCGCTACTTCGGCAAGCCGGGCAAGGACCTCACGCTGGCGGAGGCGGCGATGCTGGCGGGAATCCCCTCGGCGCCTGGCTACTACTCTCCCGTCATCCCCGAGAACCGGCCGGAGGCCGCCCGACGTCAGCAGTACGTGCTGGACCTGATGGCGGAGCACGGCTACATCACTCAGCAGCAGGCGGAGGAGGCAAAACAGGAGGAGTTGTCCTTCGAAGAGGGGACATTCCCCATTCGGGCGCCCCACTTCGTGTTCTATGTGAAGGACGTCATCACCAAGATGTGCGAGAAGGGGCAACTGCAACTGGCGCCGGATACCGACTGCTCTCAACTGGTCTACCGCGGTGGCCTGCGGGTCACCACCACCCTCGACCTGCCGTTGCAGCAGCAGGCGGAGGCCATCGTCGAGGACGTCATGAGCGTCAGTGAGACCCGCTACGGAGGCCACAACGCCGCCGCGGTGGTCATTGAGCCGGCCACCGGCGAGATCCTGACAATGGTGGGCAGCCGCAACTACGACCGGGAGGACATCGACGGTCAGGTGAACATCACCACGTCCGAGCGCTCGCCGGGCTCCTCGATAAAGGTCTATACCTATCTGGCAGCCTTCCTCCAGGGCTGGACGCCGGCCACCATAGTCAATGACAGCCCCATCGACATTAAATCGGCCAGCGGTCAACCCATCCAGAACTGGAACTTCTCGTTCAAGGGGCCGGTGACCGTACGGACGGCTCTGTCGGAGTCCATCAACATTCCGGCCGTCAGGACAATCCTGTCAGTGGGCGTCGAGACCGTCGTCGACGTAGCTCACAAGATGGGCATCACGTCCCTGAGCGAGCCCGGCCGCTACGGGCCTGCCCTCACCCTTGGCGGCGGCGAGGTCAAGCTTCTCGACCACACCTATGCCTACAGCGTCTTCGCCAACAACGGGCTGATGGTAGGCATGCCCACGGTGGAGGATCTGCCCGCGGGCTACCGCCAGCTCGACCCGGTGGCCATCCTGAAGGTGGAGAATGCTCTGGGAACGGTGCTGTACGAGTACACGGGGGCCGATTCGCTGCAGGTGGTGCCGGCGCCCTACGCCTACCTGCTCACCGATATCCTCTCCAAGAGTGGTATCCAATGGAGCCAGCTCACTATCTCCCGGCCGGCGGCTGCCAAAACGGGCACCAGCGAGGAGTTCCGCGACAGCCTGGTGATGGGCTATACCCCCGATCGGGCGGTGGGTGTGTGGATGGGCAACGCCGATAACACTCCCATGGCCGAGGGCACCTTCAGCTTTGCCGGCGCCGGTCCTATGTGGAAGCAGATCATGGAGGCTGCCCACGAGGGCATCGAGCCCCACGACTTCGTGGTCCCGAAAGGCGTATACTTCTCCCCTTGCGCCGGCAGGATGGAGGTCTTCGTGGAGGGTACCGCGTGCAGCTACGTGGCGCCGAGAATCAGCGTCACCCCAGCCGCCAGCCCTGCCCCAGCCGCCACTGGCACTTCCGGCTCGCGTCCCACAGGCACTCCGGCGACGCCGGGAGCCGCTCCCTCAGCCACCCCTGCCGCCACCCCGGCCAGCACGCCCCATCCCGAGCCGTCCCAACAGCTCGCCACTCCAAAGCCGACAGCTCAGGCCGCCCCCTAGCTCGTCCCCGGCGTTTTCATCCGACTGCTGCGGCGTTGTAGTGTTTCAGTCTGGGTGAGAGATGGAGGGTCAGGCCGTCTCTGGCCGCTCGTCCTGAGCCTGTCGGAGGACGAGCGGGGGCTCATGGTTCGACAGGCTCACCATGAGCGGGTCGGGCATCGCTCGTCCTTGTATCTTGCCTGGATGAGCGGGAACAGGCAAGGACGCAGCGGCGCAGCGAGATCAAGGTGGAGTGAGGCTGCCGATCGCCCTTTCGGCCAGCAGGCGGTCCAGTTCCTCCTCGCTGGTGATACCGGCCACCGACCGGATGAAGTCGCCTAGGGAGGGGCTGAGCCGTTGCAGCACCACCATTTTGGGGCCGATGAGGCTGCTGGAAGCGGGCGTGTCGCCGTATAGCCCGTTGAAGGCGAAGTAGGCCTGGTTGATCTTGCGGACGAAGAAGCCATTCTCGGCGAGGAATTTCCTCTTCTCCTCCATCAACGCCTCGGCCTCGCCGACCTTTCCCTCGCTCAGAAGCCTGTCCACCTCTAGACGCAGCTCGTGCATCTCCGCCTTGAAGTCGATGCGCGGCTCCTCAGGTGCCCCGTCGGCGGCGAAGCTTGACTGGGGCAGGGGGAGGCGCTGCTGCACCAGGTCGGCTATCTGCCGGCCGCCGATGTTGGCGACGGTCTCGTTGAGGGTGCGCAGGGTGGCGTTGTCGAAATAGTGGCTTCCCAGGGGGTGGAAGAAGAGGTACTGGTGCAGCCACTCGTGGGCGACCGTCTCCAGAACTTCCTCATAGCTGGCGTCCTCGGGCACCGTGCTGGGGTAGGTGGCGATTCCGCTGATGTCTATCACCAGGCTGGAGACGCCGCTGGCGGCCGTCTCCTCCTCCAGCGTCGTCACCTGCTCGCTGGTCAGGCCCGTGCGCAGCAAAATGGCCTGGTCGAGGGAGATGCGCTCGCGGGGGGAGATGACCAGCACCAGCGGCGGCTGGTCGAACTCGAAGTCCAGGGGCGGGAAGACGAAGCGCACCTGGGAGAACAGAGGCAGGGAGGTGGTGAGCCCTTCGTCCTCTACCAACCTGGACACTCGCTTCTCCAGGATGGCCTCCACCTTGTTCTCCAGCCACTCCTGCTCCTTGCGCTTCTCCTCCAGCGCCGAGCGCAGGGATTCGTCTTCGCCACCGCCTAGCTGCTGGTCCAGGGATGCCACGTCCGCTGCGAGGGCGAAGTATCGCTGGAGCATATCGTCTTCCTCTGCGAGGCTGGGGCCGTCGTCGAAGAGGTGGCCGATCTTGTACAGCCAGCGGTTGGCGATGTGGCGGACCTCCCAGCCGGTGAGGTCGTAGCGGAAGGGGGCAGCGGCCTTCGATATGGGGTCGGAGGGCCCGCCGCCGCGCACCAAGACGACAGCGCTGGCCACGGTGGTGACCAGGAGGAGGAGTGCGACGGCTGCTGCTATGCGCCAGCGCATGGGGCGAACCGAGCAGAGGCTAGGTGCTCTCGACCGTCCTCTTGCCTGATGACAGCTCTGGCCGCGGGTACGAGCCGAGGCCGCCTCCCTTCACTTCCACGCTGTCGAGGATGTCCAGAGGTTCCTCCTGGCCGTCGAAAACCCTCAGTATTTGGTAAGTGGTCGACCTCTGGGCGGGCCGCCTGCCCACTTCGCGAATCAGGGCCCTCAGTTCACTGGGACGCATGAGTTGGCCATTGGTGGCGCCGGCAGCGGCGGATATGCTCTCGTTGATCAGGGTGCCGCCGAAGTCGTTGGCTCCGGCATTCAGGCAGAACTGGGCGAGCTTTGGGCCTTCCTTGACCCAGGAGACCTGTATGTTGGGGATCCAGTTGTTCAGCATCATCCTCGATACGGCGTACATCTTCGCCACCTCGTCACGCGTGGCGCCAGCGCGAACATCCTTGACCAGGCCCTTCCGGTACATGGGCGCCTCCCAGCATATGAAGCTAAGGGGAACGAACTCGCTGAAGCCGCCGGTGTCCCTCTGGATGTCCCGCAGGAGGGCCAGGTGCTGCGCCTTGTGCCAGGAGCCCTCGATGTGGCCGTACATGATCGTGGCGCTGGACGGGATGCCCAGGCGATGGGCGGTGGTGATCACGCGGACCCAGTCGACGGTGTTGATCCGGGCGGGCGAGATGACCTTGCGGACGCTATCGTCCAGGATCTCGGCGGCGGTGCCGGGCAGGCTGCCCAGGCCAGCATCCTTAAGCAACGTAAGGTATTCCGCCAGCGGCGTCCTTGACCGAAGGGCGCCGTAGAGCACTTCCTCGGGGGAGAAGGCGTGGATGTGGATATCAGGAACTTCCCTCTTGATGGCCTGGCAGATGTCGATGTACAGGTGGCCGTCCATTCTTGGTGGCAGACCCGCCTGGATGCACACCTCGGTCGCTCCCAGCTCCCAGGCCTCCTTGGTCCTGCGCACCAGCTCCTCGACGGGCAGGAAATAGGCCTCCTCCTCCCGATGGCCTCGGCTGAAGGCACAGAAGCCGCAGCGCTTGATGCAGACGTTGGTGAAGTTGATGTTGCGGTTCACGACGTAGGTCACGATGTCGCCGACGGTTCTGTGCCTCAGCTCGTCGGCGGCCAGGATCAGCGTATCGAGCGCCGGGCCCTCGGCGTCGAAGAGGACGACGGCTTCCTCCTGAGAGATGTCCTTGCCCTCCAGGCTCTTGGCGAGGATGCGAGCCACCGCCGGCTCGATGGCGCCCAGCATGCGCTCACAAGAGGAGCGTGGCTGGAGAAGGGCCGAAGGGTCTGAAGCGCCGGCTACCATTGTTCTTCCTCCCTTCGCACGTAGCCGTCGCCGTCCGTCCAGGCAAGGATCCGCTGCCGCAATGACTCCCGCACGAAGCCGTTTCGGCTGGTCAGGTATTCGGGGTAGATGGCCAGCCGTTCCCGCAGCTCGAAGCCGGCGTTCTCGGTGACGGCCTTCAGTTCGGCGATGCTGGGCCAGGGGGCCTCCGGGTTGATGAAGTCGCTGGTGACGGGCGAAATGCCCCCCCAGTCGTTGATGCCGGCCAGCAGGTAGAGCTGGTATGCCGCCGGGGTCAGGTTGGGGGGAGCCTGGATGTTCATGACCGGAAGAAGGAGGCGGGCCACGGCTATCGTCCGCACCATGTCCAGCAGCGACGGCTCTCGCCAGCCGCGCATGGCTGTGTCCTCCTTGACCCGCAGATTCTGGATGATGACCTCCTGGATGTGGCCGTAGCGGGCGTGAAGCTCCTTGATGGCGAGGAGCGAGTCGACTCGCTCCCGGGGGGTCTCGCCGATGCCGATGAGAAGGCCGGTGGTGAATGGCACCTTCATCTCGCCGGCGTGGGCGATGGTGTCGAGCCTTGCGCCGGGCAGCTTGCCCGGGCACTGCCAGTGGGGGCCGCCGGGGGCCGCGAGGCGGGCGCTAACGTTTTCCAGCATGAGGCCCATGCTGACGTTGACGTCCCCGAGCTCGGCCAGCTCCGCGCGGGTGAGGATGCCCGGGTTGGCATGGGGCAGAAGGCCGGTCTGTTCCACGACCAGCTCGCACATGGCCCGCAGATAGGAGATCATGCTGCGATGGCCCAGGTGGGCCAATTGCTCTCTCGCCTGGGGGTACATCTCCTCCGGCTTTTCGCCCAGACTGAACATGGCCTCCTTGCAGTCCTCTCGCCTGCCGGCTTCGGCCACGGCCAGGACCTCATCGGGACTCATGGTGTGAGCCAGGGGATCGCCCGGAGCCTTGGCGAAAGTGCAGTAGCCGCACTTCTGGCGGCAGAGGTTGGTGAGAGGGATGAACACCTTGCGAGAGTAGGTTGCCGTTCGCCCCTTGTGGCGGTCGCGCACCAGAGCGGCGGTCAGCAGCAGAGCCGACAGGTTGCTCCCCGTCGCCTCTATGAGCTGATAGCCGTCCTGCGGGAGGAGGTCATGGCCAGCAAGCGCGCTGGTGAGCGTTTGCTGGGAATCGGTCGAGAGGCTGCTATGGATAGAGAGCATCGACGTCGTCATTCCCTGCCCAAAGACACCGTCCGCCACCAGCGGGGATCATGGTGGACGCCCGTAGGTCTGGTAACACGCTTCGGGCTAATAGTATAATGGCTCGCCATGCCTGTCGAGGTGCTTGCATTCATCGGCGGAACGGGCCCCGAGGGTCTGGGCCTGGCCGTGCGCTTCGCTGCGTCCGGCCATGAGGTCGTCATCGGGTCGCGCTCGCCGGAACGGGCCCAGCAGGCGGTGGAGAAGATAAAGGCTCGCGTGCCCCAAGCGCGGGCCACGGGGGTGGTCAACCAGGAGGCGGTGCGCAGGGGGGACATCGTGTTCGTCACCATCCCCTTCGCCGGCCACAGGGAGACCCTCGCGGCGCTGGCGCCGGATATCGGGGCCAAGCTGGTGGTGGACGTGGTATCGCCCATCTCCTTCGAGGGCGGCAAGATCACCCCCATCGCCGTGCCCGAGGGCTCGGCCGCGGAGCAGGCGCAGGCGCTCTTGCCCCAGGCCCAGGTGGTCGCCGCCTTCCACCACCTCGACGCCGGCCAGCTTATGCGGGTCGAGCGGCCGCTGGGGGTCGATGTGCTGGTGTGCGCTGACCATCAGCAGGCCAAGGAGCGGGTGATGGCCATGGCCGAGAAGATGGAGGGCGTGCGGGCCCTGGACGGAGGCCTTCTGGCCAACAGCCGCCACCTGGAGGAGTTCACCGTTCTCCTTCTGAGCCTCAACAAGACCTACAAGGCCCGCACCTCCCTCAAGATAACCGGAATCCCCACTACTCCCGGGGGCTAGGCCCAGGCGGCGCTGTGGCTCTCCAAGTGCGGATCATCGGCGTCGCTGGCATGCCCGAGGTTCGCCCAGGCGACGACCTGGCGGCTCTGATCCTGGAGGCCGCTCGCGGGCAGGGCGCGGACGTCGAGGACGGCGATGTGCTGGTGGTCACCCAGAAGATCGTCTCCAAGGCCGAGGGGCGGCTGGTGGACCTGCGCCACGTGGAGCCGTCGGCTCGCGCTCGAGAGCTGGCCACTCAGACGGGCAAGGACGCGCGCCTGCTAGAGGTTATCCTGGGAGAGAGCCGCCGCATCGTCCGCCAGGAGCGGGGCGTCATCATCTGCGAGACCAAGCACGGCTTCGTCTGCGCCAATGCCGGCGTCGACACCTCCAACGTCGGCGGCGGCATGGTTTCACTGTTGCCCGAGAACCCCGACGAATCGGCGGAGCGCATTCGAGCGGCCATACAACAAAAGGGGGCTGGCATTTCGGTCGCGGTGATCATCTCCGATACCTTCGGTCGGCCCTGGCGGGAGGGCCACACCAACGTGGCGATAGGCGTGGCGGGCATGAGCCCCACCAGGGACTACGTGGGCCAGAGCGACCCCCACGGCTACGTCCTGCGGGTGAGCACGATGGCCGTGGCGGACGAGCTGGCGGCGGCGGCCGAGCTGGTGATGGGAAAGCTCTCGCGGGTGCCGGTGGTCATCGTGCGCGGGTTCGACTACCAGCGGGTGGAGGGCTCCGCTCGAGAGCTCATTCGGCCGGCGGAGAGGGACCTCTTCCGCTGAGCCGAGGCAGGGAGGGCGAGCGATGGCAGGTCAGATGGGGGAAGGCGTCAGGAAGCTCTTTCAAGAGGCCAACATAGGTCACCTGGCGACCGTGATGCCGGACGGGTCGCCGCAGGTGACTCCCATGTGGGTCGATTTCGACGGAGAGCACATCCTGGTGAACACGGCAGAGGGCAGGCAAAAGCCCAGGAACATCCGGCGCGACCCTCGCGTTGCCATCTCTGTGACCAGGGAGGGGAGTCCCTACGCTTTCGCCCAGGTGCGAGGGCGGGTGGTGGAGATCACGAGCGAGGGAGCGGAGGAGCACATCGACAGGCTGGCCAAGAAGTACCTGGGGCGGGACAAGTATCCTTGGCGACAGCCCGGCGAGCGGCGGATCATCCTCAAGATCGCGCCGGAGCACGTGTCGTCGATGGGAGCGGGTTAGGGGACGCGTCTGCCATGGGGCTGTGACCTGATCGTACGCGTTCGGCGAACGGGGGCGGCATGGTCACCCGTGCGGCCAGTATCTCGGTCACGTGCATGGCGCGTTGTGGGCTTCCTCGAGGATCAGGTCTCGCAAGAGCGTCCGATGGCACTTGTTCTCGTCTTTGCACACGCACAGTATAGTAACCGTTTCTCGTTGAGCAAGGTTGGCCAGACGCCGAATTTCCTCTCTTGGTCCCTCTTCCTGCATCTCCTGTAGATACCGTTGTTTGTAGGCGTCCCAGCCGATCTCGCCTCTCTTGAAGCCGTGAAGAAGGTCGCGAGACGGGCCAAGCTTGCTCACGTACTCGTGTGTGGCCCCCTTGGGTATGCCGCGCGGCCAGTAGCGGGTTACAAGAACTCTCCTCCCGTCAGTCGGCTCGGCAGGTGAGTAGATGCTCTTCGTGCGAATGCTGATCTGCTTCAGCTTTTCCATAGAGAGACTTGGCCTCAAAGCCCATGATTGCGCGTCGCTTGCGCCCTGTCAACCAGCGGGCGCTAGCCCGTGTACCAGTCGATGATGGCGTTGCCCCAGAAGAGGGAGATGATGGCCCCCAGGGCGATAAAGGGGCCATAGGGGATGTACTCGCCTCGCCGCATGACGCGGGTGAGCAACAGGACTGCCGCCACCAGGCCGGCGCTGATGGCCGTGAAGAAGAGCCCGACCGTCATCGCAGGGAAGCCCGCCGCCAGGCCCATGAGGGTGGCCATCTTCACATCGCCGAAGCCGAAGCGGCCCAGAGAGGCAATGAAGACGACGAGCATGATGGCGAAGGCCAGGCCGCCACCAGCGAAGGCCTGCGCCACGCTTCGATCGGGCCAGGCCCAGGACACGGCCATCGCTAGGAGCATGGCGGGGTAGACGATGCGATTGGGGATGAGGCGGCGCTCCAGGTCGGTGGTCATCAGGGCCAGGAAGATGGCGGCGAACAGGCCGCCCAGGATCGCTGGCCCCCATTCGTCGCTGGTCAGGGCGGCCAGTGCGAACACCAGGGCGCTGGCCGGCGGCAACAGGAGAGCGCGAATGGGCAATCTCTGGCTGCAGTCGGGGCAGCGGCCACGATGCCAGAGGTAGCCCAGCAGGGGGAGGAGGTAGGCGGGGCGGATGGAGGAACGGCAGGCCGAGCAGCGCACGAGAGGCCCCCCGGGAGGCGCGTCGGAGTAGAGGCGATCGAGGAACAGTTCCAGTAGGTGGCCGGCTATGAGGCCGAGGAAGGCGGCGGCAATCGGCATGGCGATTCCCTTCGATCCCTGGCGAGGGTCAGGCTTGGTTCACTAGGGTAAGGCTGCCCACTGATGGGCAGGTTAGCGCATTGAGCCTGCAGAGGCAACGGCAAGGTTCCTCGCGAGCGCTTGCGCGTGAGAGTAACAGGAGGCGGTGTCAGACGTCTATTCAAGTGAAAGAGGAGCA
>Ga0315279_10007530_pt1 | contig 13434 bp, 11 predicted proteins | sample YL17G06_20_MG_FD_203694 | JGI IMG/M metagenome (GOLD analysis project Ga0315279, IMG submission 203694) | Sediment microbial communities from Yellowstone Lake, YNP, Wyoming, USA - YL17G06_20 | ecosystem: Environmental > Aquatic > Freshwater > Lake > Sediment | place: USA: Wyoming | collected... | reverse complement strand
GAGAGGGATCTGCGGCACGTCCTGCAGTTACGGTCATGCACACCTAGGAAACTGGCTGGGGAGCAAAGATCCGGACGGTCAGCATCATAGAGGAAACGCTCATGAACCTCCTTTTTCAGCCCCGCCGCGAACTCGGCCGCACAGGTTTCAAGGCCACGATTCTGGGCATCGGCGACGTGGCCGACCGCAACGTCCCGTTCACTGACTGCGTAGCCACAGTCCGCCGCGCCATGGATGCCGGACTGAACCTGATTGACACCGCTCCAGGCTACGAGATCGGCTACAGCGAGGAAATCGTCGGCGCGGCCCTGCACGGACGACGCGAGGAAATGTTCGTCATTGACAAGATTGATTTACATCACGAACCGGTCGCGCGGCAGGTCGAGAACAGTCTGAAGCGCCTGCGTATCCAGGCGGCCGACCTCTTCGTTTTCCACGGCGTTTCAACAATGCAGGACTGGGAGAGGATCGCCGCCCTGGGCGGCGGCATGGCACAGCTCGCCTCTTGCGTCAAAGCCGGCAAGACGCGCTTCCGGGGCATCTCAAGCCACCATCCTGACGTCCTGCGTGCGGCCATTGCCAGCGGCTGTTGTGATGTGGTGCTCTTCGCCGTCGGCCCTTTCTCTGATCGCCGCTTTGTGGAAGAGACTCTGCCGCTGGCCCGCGAGAAAGGCGTGGGCACGGTCTGCTTCAAGACCTTCGGCGCGGGCAAGTTGCTGGGAGACACCAGCGGCTACAACCGGCCTCTGGAAAAGCGCCCGCGGGGCAAGGTCAGTTCGGGCGGCAAGCACGGGCGGGACCTGCCGGCACAGGTTCACGGGCGAGACGCCCGTGCTACGCTGCCGCACCTGAGCGTGGCTGAGTGCGTGCGGTTCACGCTCTCCTGCGACCCCGATGTGGCGCTGCTGGGAATGAGTTTCCCGAACGAGCAAGATGCGGCCTTCGCGGCGGCAGCGGCCTTTGCGCCGCTGACCAAGCAGGAACTTGAAGACCTGCGCCGCCGGGCGGCAGAGGCAATTGAGGGGAAAGGGCCGTGCTGGTGGAATCCGTGATCTGGGCTTTGGGCTTTGGGCCTTGGGTGTGCACGGCGAGGAGGCAAAGCCCAGAGCCTAATGCCCAAGGCCTTTTTCTTGCGGGAAAACACAAGAATCAGGCCGCGCTCGGTACAACACAAGTAGTTATCTGTACGACAGTTGCGCACCTTTTCAGTAATTCCTATAATTCCTATAATTCCTATAATTCCTATAATTCCTATAATTCCTATAATTCCTATAATTCCTATAATTCCTATAATTCCTATAATTCCTATAATTCCTATTGACTCGCTTGAAACAATCTATACAATGCAGCTATGAATAGTGTGAATTGAATTCGCCGCATTCGGGAAAGAGCGCGATGGGCAATAGAACGATAGGCTTGGCTGTGGCGGAGTCCCTGCAAGTCTGGCGGGGCAAAGTGCAGGGGCTAAGCACAGAGGAACTCGTGACTTGGGCCTGGCAAACCTTCGGCTCGCGGGTCGCGCTGGCTTCGTCGCTGGGTCTTGAAGACCAGGTATTGACCGACATGGTTTCTCGACTGACACCGCAGATGGCCGTCTTCACGCTCGATACAGGACGGCTCTTTCCTGAGACCTACGACCTACTGCATCGCACCCGCACGCACTACGGGCTGGATATTCGCGTGTTCTTCCCTGACGCCCGGGACCTTGAAGAGGTGGTGAGCAGTTTCGGCCCAAACCTTTTTCGGGAGAGTGTGGCGCTGCGGAAGCGCTGCTGCCATGTCCGCAAGGTGCTCCCTTTGCGGCGGGCTCTAGCCGGCCTGGGCGCGTGGATCTGCGGCTTGCGCAAGGAACAGTCCAGTGCGCGGGAGGACATTCAGACCGTGGAGTGGGACGAGGCCAACAGCCTGGTCAAGATCAACCCCTTGGCGGATTGGACTGAAGCTGAAGTATGGGCCTACATCCGCGAACATGGCGTGCCTTACAACGCCCTCCACGACAAAGGTTTTCCCAGCATCGGCTGCGCCTGCTGCACGAGGGCTGTCCAGCCTGGCGAGGATTGCCGCGCCGGGCGTTGGTGGTGGGAGGCGCCTGATAAGAAGGAGTGCGGACTGCACTGGAGAGACGGGAAACTAGTGTCGCGTTGAGGAAATCCTGGAACGGTGGGGCGGGCGTCCTCGCCCGCCAATACCAGGGGAGGCGGGCGAGGACGCCCGCCCCACCATCTGTTTCACAATTTTCTCAACGCGGCACTAGTTAAACCCGGTCGTTCACCCCAGGGAACATGACGATGGATTCTCATAGGAGAAGTATCTTGAAGGCCCTGAGTTGGCGTGTGATCGCCTTCGTCATAACTTCCTCGGTGGTCCTGCTGCTGACGGGGCGCCTGGACCTCGCAGGCGAGGTTGGACTGGCCGACACGCTGATCAAGATTGGCACTTTCTATGGCCATGAACGCCTGTGGAACCGCATTCAGTTTGGCAGAGTGCGCGAGCCGGACTACGAAATTTGAAGGATGAGTAACCGTTCAGCCTCTCCGCGGCGGGGGAGTCCGTGTCAGTCCGTGTCAGTCCGTGTTCGTCCGTGCTCGTCGGCTTCCCCCACTGAACGGTTACAAGGATGAAGGATCAGGGATGAAGCCCCAAGCCAAGAGCTGACAGCCATTTGCTCACGGCGCGCCTATTACCCGGACGGCGCGCTGAGTCGTCCTGCGGTGCATCGGCAAAGGCAAGGCCGCGGCCGGACGCGTGTCAAAGTCGTCCCGGCGAACTTCAGACAGCACCTCATCCACCGAAGTCGTACCGCGGCGTGCTTTCTCCATGGCATCCCAGTAGAGCGTGGTCATTCCGGTCTTTTCCACGGCCAGGCGTTTCAACTGGTCAGCGGTTACTCCTTTGGTTCCGGTCGCAGCGCGAATGGCGTCATCCGGCACCAGGACCTCGTAAGTGCCAATGCGTCCTTTGTAACCTGTCCCCGCGCAGGACGCACAGCCTTTGGCGCGGTGCAGAATGGCATCCTGGCCAGGGGGCAAGCCCGCCAGGCATTTCTCCTCGGCCGCAGGGACATAGGCTTCCCGGCACTCGGGGCACAGGCAGCGCAGCAGACGTTGTGCGCAGACCATCACAATTGTGGAGCTGAGCAGGTAAGGCTCAATGCCCATCTCGATGAAGCGGATGAGGGTTGAGGCGGCGTCATTCGTGTGCAAGGTGGCGAAGAGCAGATGTCCGGTCAGGGCTGCTTCGATGGCGGCATCGGCAGTCTCGCGGTCGCGAATCTCTCCGACAAGGATGATGTCCGGGTCCAGGCGAAGGTAGCTGCGCAGGCCGCGGGCGAAGGTCAGGCCGATCTCGGGATGAACCTGCATCTGGTTTACGCCAGGGAGCGTGTATTCAATGGGGTCTTCGATAGTCTGTATGTTCAGCTCGGGCCGCAGCACTTCCTTCAGCGCCGCAAAAAGGCTCATGGACTTTCCGGAGCCGGTCGGGCCGACATGCAGGATCATGCCATAGGGCGTGCGGAGCTTCTGGCGGTAGAGTTCCAGATTGCGGGGTGAGAAGCCGAGTTGATCCAAAGGCAGCGCAGCCCTGCGCTTGTCCAGAATGCGCAGCACTACCTTTTCGCCGTACTGCATGGGACAGGTCCCCACGCGCAAGTCAATCTGCTCTTTGAAGGCCATTCTGCCGTCCTGGGGCAAGCGCCTCTCGGTGATGACCAGCCGGCTCATAATCTTGATGCGCGCCACGATGGGCAGGATCAGCTTCTGCGGGCGCAGCCGCATGATGACGCGCAATTCGCCGTCAATGCGGTAGCGCACGAGCACTTCCTGCTCCCAGGGCTCGATGTGGATGTCCGACGCCCGCGCCTCGCAGGCGTTCTCGATGATGCGGTTCACCAGCGTGATCACCGGCGCGGACTCTTCCGACGCCTCCCCGAACAACAGCTCCTGCGCGTCGGCTTGGTACAGGCGGCCCAATTCGTGCTCCAATTCGGCCATGGTGGCCCGCAGTGCGGGCGATGATGTGGCGCCAGCGTTGCCTGGCGCCCGTGTTTTCCCAAAGAGCGCGGCGATATTAGCCGGTTCGGTGACCAACACCGCCAGCTTCAGTCCCGGTTCAACGAAGGACTCGAGATCATTGAGCATCTTCCAATCCAGGGGATTGCTGACCACAAAGCAGCGCCTCGAATCTCTGCGCATGGGAACCACCCCGTGTGCCCTGCAATAGGCGGTGGGCAGGACACCCAGTTCGACTTCCTTCGGGTCAAAGCCGGCGATGTAGGTGTGGCCAGTGTAGGCGGCGAGTTGCATGGCCAGCTTGGCCGGCTCCAACCCCATCCCGGACGCCAGTGTGTAGATTTCCTCGTTGCACAAGCTCGCCAATCTGCTTTGGCTTTGGCGCGCGAGAGGCTGCTTGGCGCCCACGTTATCCAAGCTCGCCAATCTGCTTTGGCTTTGGCGCGCGAGAGGCTGCTTGGCGCCCACGTTATCCAAGCTCGCCAGTCTGCTTTGGCTTTGGAGCGGGGAAGGCTGTTTGGCGCCCACGTTACCCAGGCTCGCCAATCTGCTTTGGCTTTGGCGCGGGTGGGGCTGCTTGGCGCCCAGGTATTCCAGGAAGCCGCGGATATCCCCGGGGCGGACCCTTTTGGCGCTTTGGAGCCGGCCCCATTTCTGCCTGGCGGACAAGTGCCTTTGCACTGTCTCGAGCAGCTCGGCCTCCTGCACAGGCTTGGTGAGATACTCAACGCCGCCGACTGCCAAGGCCCGGCCTTCATCCTGTTCGGCCTTTACCGCGCTCACGAATACAACGGGAACAAAGGCCAGGCACTCATTCTTCTGGAGGCGCGCACAGAACTCGTAGCCGTCCATCTCCGGCATCAGCACGTCCAAGAGGATCAGGTCCGGCGTCTCACGGCGCAGGATTTCAAAGGCCTTTGGACACGAGTTGGCGATGGCAACGTTGTACTTGTGGGCTGTCAGCCAGAGCGTGACAATCTGGAGCCACTCAGGGCTGTCATCCACACAGAGAATCGTGGGATGTGGCGCAGGCTGTCCAGCCTGCGTGGATGGTGGCAGGCTAACAGCCTGCCCCACCCTTGATTTGTCAGCCATACACCACCTCGATCTTGTCCAGGTAATCCGCAAGCCGCCGCACGCAGGCCTCGATGCCGGCGGAGTCCATGCTTCTGGCCGCCAACTCAAGAGCTCTCCCAATTTCGGTTATGGTTGGGAAACCCAGCGCGCCTCCACAGCCTGCCATGTTGTGGCCCCGCACGCGAATGGAGTCGAAATCCCCAGCCTGCAGCTCCGTGCGGCTCGCCGCCACATCCACGTGCCGGTTGCGGATGAAACCAGGCACAATGCCTGCGTAGTCGGGACGCACATGCACTTGTACTCGCGCCAGTTCCACCATCTGCTCATTCTGAACCATGACGGGCCTCCTCACTTAGTACAGCACCGCAGAAGTGCTTGACCCACTAACCCCCGGCTTCAGCCGGGGGTGGGAGGTCAGATGGACCTCTTTAGCCCCGTTCACGGGGCTTATCCGAGGCGCTCGGGCTTAAGCCCTCGGCAACATCCGGTAACCGTCGTGAACGACGGTATCGGCTTGGGTTCCCTCCTCATCCCCCCAGCTAAAGCTGGGGGTTAGCGGGCCGGCCGCGAAGGGTCGTTTACTTCTGCGGCGCTGTACTTATGTGGTTAGTGGCTAGTGGCGAGTGGCTGGAAACTGCCCGCGCCGGGTCGCCACTCGCCACTCGCCACTCGCTACTTGCCACTTTTCCGTCGTCCAGGACTTCGCGCAGGATGTGCCCGAGTCCTCCGCCCAATATGTCGCATTTCCCGAAGACGCCGGAGGTCTTAGCGGTGAGTTTCCGCCGATCACATAGCTTGAGATCCTTGCTTGTGACCACGACAACCGGGATGTCCGCGTAGTTCGGGTCCTTGCGGATGGTCTCGAGAAAGGTCATGCCATCCATGCCGGGCATCACCAGATCGAGGACGATCACGTCCGGGGTGCAGGACTCCAGCATCAGAAGCGCCTCGCGCCCGTTCACCGCGGTCTTGGCGTCGTAGCCTTCTTCCGCGAGGCAGGCCAGCATCAAGCGGCGGTCGTCTTCCGCGTCGTCCACCACCAGGATTCGGGCCGGCGGCCGGGCGATGTGCCGGGCCAGGACGCGGCGCAGCACACTAGCCGTGACAGGCTTCGAGATGTAGTCCACGACGCCTGCCAGGTCTTTCCGCGCACCCTTTGCCGGAGCGGTGACGATCACCACAGGCAGGTCTTTGAGGCCGGGGTCGCTTTGCAGTTGCGCCAGCACCCCCCAGCCGTTCATCCGCGGCAGGCAGTCCAGGGAGACCAGGTCGGGCTTGTTCTCACGGGCCATGCGCAGCCCTTCCTCTCCAGTGCTCGCGGACATGACATGGCACTCCAGTTCCGCGAAACGCCGCGCCAAGGTGGCGCGCAATTCGGGATCCTCGTCTATGACCAGAATCAGGGGCTGGCGCGCCTTGACACGGCTCTTCCGAGAAGCGCTCCGGACGACTGACAAGGCGGGGGGCGCTGAGTCAGGAACTGGAACTGCCGCCACGTTGGCAAGATGGATGGTGAAGGTCGAGCCCTGGCCCACTTCGCTGCTGACGCCGATGCTGTAACCCATAGACTGGCACAGGGCGCGCGAGATGGTGAGTCCCAAGCCCGTGCCCTCGTACTGTCGAGAGGCGTTGCTTTCCGCCTGTTTGAAGGCCTCAAAGATCACCTCCAGTTTGTCGCGCGGGATGCCAATCCCCGTGTCCGCCACATCTATGCGGCAAGGCAGGCCAGTGTCGTCGCAAGCCAAGCGGACCGTGACAGAACCTTTCGCGGTGAACTTCAGGGCGTTGCCCACGAGGTTGATAAGCACTTGCTTGAGCTTCGCGCCGTCGGCGTTGATGGTCCTGACCACGGCGGGCAGCTCCGCCAGCAACCTGACGCTTTTTCCGTGGCCCTGCACCTGGCACTCAAGCTGCGCGACGGTCTCGCGCACCAGGGCATCAAGTTGCAGGGGGGCCAACTCCAGCTCCATGTGTCCGGCCTCGACCTTGGAAAGGTCCAGCAGGGCGTTGATCAATCCCAGCAGGTGTTTGCCGTTGGCGTGAATGCGCTCCAGGTACAACAAGTCCTTTTGGGGCAGGCTGCGATCCTTGTTTTTCAAGAGAATACTGGCGAAGCCGATCACGGAGTTGAGCGGCGTGCGCAGTTCGTGGCTCATGTTTGCAAGGAAAGTGCTTTTCGCGCGGTTGGCCGCTTCGGCCGCTTCTTTGGCCTGCAACAACTCCTTCGCCGCCCGCTTGCGCTCGGTAATGTCGCGGAAATACCAGATTCTGCCGCAATATTCTTTTTGGGCGCCGAGCAGTGGTGACGAGTATCTGTCAAAACATCTCCCGTCGGCAAACTCGATTTCGTCTCTGCTCTTCTCGTCCTTGTGTTCGTAAAGATAAGCGACTTTACGACTGAATTCCACCGGATCCTTCAACTGTCCTAGAACGCATCCCAGCATCTCGGCATCGCTTTTTCCGTCCAGCATATGCTGAGGTATTTTCCACATTTCGCCGAAGCGTTCGTTAAGAAGGATGGTATGCCCAACGCTGTCCACGGCCAGTATCCCGTCAAGGGATGTTTGCAGGTGGGCTTCCAGGAGCATGGTCTTGTACGCGAGCGCCTCCTCCGAGCGCTTGCGCTCGGTGATGTCCCTGAAGACCCCCGCAAGGCAAGCCCTGCCGGACAGAGTCACGGGGAACGAGGTGATGTCCGCGTGGAAGACGCTGCCGTCCTTTCTCTGTACGGGCAGCGCTGTGGTCCCCAGTCTCTGCCGCGCTTGCTTATCGAATGCCTCGATGACTTGGGGAAGATCCTTCAGCGGGTGAATCTCCGCAACCCCCAGGGCCCTGAGCTCCTCGGGCGTGTAGCCGAGCATTTGGTGGATGGAGCGGTTGCCGAACAGGAACTTCTTGCTGGCCACATCGGCCACGAGTATGCCGTCGAGCGCGTTTTCGAAGATAGCCCGGAAACGATCTTCGCTCTCTCGCAGGGCGTCCTCGGTCCGCTTGCGTTCAGTCAGATCGCGCACGGTCGCTTGCAGGATCTGCCGGCCGTCCAGCGAGAATGCCGTCAGCCACACCTCAGCGGGGAACTCTTCACCATTCTTGCGGCAATGCCGCCACTCGAATCGGTTGGTGCCCTTCTCGAACGCCACGGCGATGCGGTTGTCGGCTGCGGTCTTCGAGTCCATGCCGTCCGGTTGCCGGGGCGGAGAAACCTGGGAGGGATGCAAGGACAAGAATTCGCTCTTCTCCGCACAGCCAAACAGCGTCAGCGTGGCCTGGTTGCAGTCCAGGAAGCCTTTGTCGTCCAGGGTCATAATGGCGTCAGAAGAACATTCAAAAAGGGTGTGGTGGTTGCGTTCAGTCTCGCGCTTGGCTTCCCTGGCGCGCTCCCGCTCTTCTTCGGCCCGACTGAGCCGCCAGCCAGCAAAGAAAATACCGCCGAATCCAAGCAGTCCGAGGATGGCGTGGGCTAGAACGATGGCTAGGTTCTCCCGCCGTTGAACGGCCCAGAGCGGGGCCATCGGGACCGCGGTGCTGATCCCACCTTTGATATCGCCTACGCGATAACCTTGTTGGGCGTGGCACTTCAAACACTCCGCATCCACGACAGCAGGCCGCATGACACGCAGGTAGCTTTCGCCATTCACTGTGTCTATAGAGTGAACTTCGGGTTCCCTTAACTCCAAGCGTTGCAGCGCCTTCTTCTCCCACGCATCGGCGGCGTTTTCCGGCCGGATAGGCTTCAGGCTGGTAAGGCGCCAGGTCAAATTTCCAGGTCCGTTCATTTCATTCACTTGGCGCAGCAAGTACGCCGGATCCATTAGCGTCAAACGCTTGCCCGAGGGCGTCGTGATGTCGCGCTCGGGCACCTGAGCCAGCTTCGGATTGGGAGGCGTTTTTCCCGTCACGGGCACGTACATGCCACCCATGGTGGCGAGCCACTTGCGGATAGTAAGCATCCAATCGAGCCCAACGTCGGCTTGGATGAAGGCCATCTCCGAAATCCTGTCGCGCGTCCCCGCCAACCTGAAGGCCAATGACAAGGCCAAGACAACGAGCCATGCCGCGGCAGCGGCCCACACGTAACGCCTAGCCAAGACGACACTCCTCACAGACCTGGTTGAATCACTCATATCTCACCCCATGCCACGCTTATAGTCTCCACACTCACGCCACCTGCCGGCTGCACACGCTGCCGGCTGCATGCACTGTGTTGAATCCATGCTCGATTCCAGCGAAGAGCAGCGACTCGTCCATAATGGGCTTGGCCAGATAGTCATCGAAGCCGGCCGCCAGCAGCCGCTCCCGGTCACCCGCCATGGCGTGCGCCGTCAACGCAATCACGTACAAGTGCCGCAGTTTCTCGTTCTGGCGCAGGCGGCGCAACACTTCCACGCCGTCCATGCCTGGGAGCGAGATGTCCAGCAGCACCACCCCCGGGACGATGGCATCCATGCCCCGCAACGCCTCTGGTCCCGTTTCGTAATCCTGCAAATCGTACTGCTCATCCAGGAAAGCGTGGAGCAGCAGGCGATTGTCCTCGTTGTCCTCAACTACAGCGATGCGCTTGCGTTCCATGAGTAGCACTCCGTGAAGCCCAACCTGGCTGCTCGTCTGACCGCAGACGACACAGTTTGCCGCCCCGCTGTGAGCACTCCGGCAGGTGGAACGCAAGGCTTAGGCCACGCCACCATCGGGCCGTGCCTCGCCCGAACGGTTTCCGGGGATCAGTCTCTAAGACAAGATTACCGCAATACTTGGCGTGAATGCACCACGACTCCGGAATGCGGATGTCTGCCGCAGGCCATTTGCCGGCGAATGCGCATTCCGGGGCGCTGGACACTATGTCCCGTTTTCAGGAAGGCGTGCCTGCTATATTCCCCTCAGCTACCTTGTTGCGCCAGCCTGCGGGACCGTGTTGCTTTCGCTAGCGCAAGTCCAGAAGAAACTTCAGCCGCTCCTCGACTTCAGCCAGCACACCGCTGGAAACCGTGCCCAAACACTTATCAAGGCGCTCCTTGGCAACGGTGCGCACTTGGTCGCAGATGATGAAACTGGTCTGCGTGACCCCACCGTCAGGCGGATCAAGGCGCAGGAACGAAGGCAGCGGACGCGCCTTCGACGTGATCGGGACAACCGTCACAAGATCGGCCGCGCTGCGATTCAGCATGTCGTTGGAAACTATCAATGCCGGCCTCATGCGGCCCTGCTCATGCCCACGCACGGGCTCAAAGTCCACTCGCCAGACTTCGCCGCGCGACGGTACAGGCATCACAGGTCCTCCAAACCATCGGCAGTAGTGGTGTCCCACAATGCGATTTCTTTCCTATATTCAGCGGCCGCCTTGGGGTCCTTCTTCAGTGCGGCATAGCCGGCGCACAGCGCTTCCAGGTACAGCCTGCGGCGCTCTTCTTGCACCGCCCGCGCCAGGACCTCCTGCATGGGCCGGCCCGTCGAGTGCGCAATGTCCTTCAACGCCTTATGAGTGGCCGCGCGGACCCTGATCATTGTTGTCGGCATAGCTAAAGTCTCCGCTAACGCCCTGTATGCAAGAGTATTATACAATAAGTGTATACAAGTATGCAACTTTGTTTTCATTTTTCTTTGCCGAACACCAACCCCTCCCCGTTCGGCGCGGCGTCCACCTCGATAGCCGCCCCTTCGGCGTAGGAACCGGCCAGCAGTTCCTTGGCCAGCGGGTCGCCGAGGTGCTTCTCGATCGCGCGCTTTAACGGCCGGGCGCCAAAGACGGGATCGTAGCCGGCGTTGGCGAGATACTCCTTCGCGCTCCTCGTCAGCTTCAAGCGCAGGTTCTGCTTCGCCAGCATCTCAATGAACTTCCCGGTCTGGATTTCGACTATCTTCAGCAGATGCGTTTTGTCGAGCCGGTGGAACATCACTTGCCCCGTCAGCCGGTTGAGGAACTCAGGCTTGAAGTGTTCCTTCACCGCCGCTTCCACGGCCGCGAAGGCCTTCTTCTCACCCAAGGAATCCATCTCCGCGAGAAACTGCGCGCCCAGGTTGCTGGTGAAGATCAGGATGGTGTTGCGGAAGTCCACGGTGCGTCCGTGGCCGTCGGTAAGGCGCCCGTCGTCGAGAAGCTGCAGGAAAACGTCGAGCACTTCCGGCGCGGCCTTCTCGACCTCGTCGCAAAGGACCACGCTGTAGGGCCGCCTGCGCACGGCCTCGGTGAGTTGCCCGCCTTCTTCGTAGCCCACGTATCCGGGCGGCGCGCCGATCAGCCGCGAGACCGTGTGCTTCTCCATGTACTCGCTCAAGTCAATGCGCACCAACGCCTGTTCGCTGTCGAAGAGGAACTCCGCCAGCGCCTTGGCCAGTTCCGTCTTGCCCACCCCGGTGGGCCCCAGGAACACGAAGCTGCCGATGGGCCGGTTCGGGTCGGACAGTCCCGCACGGGCGCGCCGCACGGCATTGGCGATGGTCTCCAGCGCCTCTTCCTGCCCCACGACGCGGCGGCGGACTTGCTCTTCCATGTTGAGCAGTTTCTCGCGTTCGCCCTGGAGCAGCTTCGAGACGGGGATGCCCGTCCAGCGCGAGATCACTTTGGCGATGTCCTCCTCGGTGACTTCCTCATTGAGCAGCGCGCCCTGGCCTTGCAGTTTCTTGAGTTTGTCCTGCTGCCCGCCCGCTTCTTTCTCCAGCGCCGGTATCTGGCCGTAGCGGATTTCCGCGGCGCGCTCAAGCTGCCCCTTGCGTTTGGCCTGGGTTTCCTCGGTGCCAAGTTGCTCGATCTGCTTTTGGATTTCCCGCAGGCGCGCGATGACTTGCTTCTCATTCTGCCAGCGCGCCTGCAAGGCCGCGGCCTGTTCGCGCAGCGCGCCCAGTTCCTTGCCGAGCTTGTCGAGCCGCTCTTTGCTGGCCTTGTCCTTCTCTTTCTTCAGCGCCGCCTGTTCGATCTCAAGCTGCATGATGCGGCGGTTCAGCGTATCCAGTTCGACCGGCAGGCTGTCAATCTCCATGCGCAGGGCCGAGGAAGCCTCATCCACCAGATCAATGGCCTTGTCCGGCAGGAAGCGGTCGGAAATGTAACGGTGCGAGAGCGTGGCGGCGGCCACCAGCGCCGAATCGGTGATGTGCACGCCGTGATGGACCTGGTAGCGCTCCTTCAACCCGCGCAGGATCGCGATCGTGTCCTCCACGTTCGGCTCGCTGACATAGACGGGCTGAAAGCGCCGCTCCAGGGCCGCGTCCTTCTCGATATGCTTGCGGTATTCGTCCAGCGTCGTCGCGCCCACGCAACGCAGTTCGCCGCGGGCGAGCGCGGGCTTGAGCAGGTTCGCGGCGTCCACCGCGCCTTCGGCCCGGCCCGCGCCCACGATGGTGTGCATCTCGTCAATGAAGAGGACGATCCCCCCGTGGGCCTCGACCACCTCGCGCAGCACGCCCTTGAGCCGCTCCTCAAACTCGCCACGGTACTTCGCGCCGGCGATGAGCGCGCCCATGTCCAGAGCGACGACGCGCTTGTCCTTGAGGCCCTCGGGCACGTCCCCGGCGGCGATGCGCTGCGCCAGGCCTTCCGCGATGGCCGTCTTGCCCACGCCGGGCTCGCCGATGAGCACCGGGTTGTTCTTGGTGCGCCGCGAGAGCACCTGCATCACGCGGCGGATTTCATCGTCGCGGCCAATGACCGGGTCGAGCTTGCCTTGGCGCGCCAGAGCGGTGAGGTCCTTGGCGTACTTCTCCAGGGCCTGCAAGGAAGCTTCAGGGTTCTCGGTTGTGACCCGCGCCGAACCGCGGATCGCCTGGATGGCTTTCAGCAGTTCATCGCGCGAAGCCCCGGCGTCCTTGAGCAGGCGCCCCGCCTCCTCCTTGAGTTGCGCCAGGGCCAGCAGCAGGTGTTCGGTCGAGACATACTCATCCTTCAGCCGGCCGACTTCGTCCTCCGCGGCTTGCAGCGTGCGCCGCAGGTCGGATGAAATATGGACATCGCCGCCGCGCTGGCGCGGCAGCTTTTCGAGCATCTGAATGGCCTGCAACTTGAGTTGCGGCACGTCCGCGCCGATCTTTTGCAGGACGGGCACGACCAGGCCGCCTTCCTGGGCCAGCAGCGCGACGAGCAGATGCGCCGGGAGCAGTTCGGGGTGCTCCGAACGCGACGCCAGTTGCTGGGCAGCCTGAAGCGCTTCTTGGGCCTTGATTGTGTACTTGTCCGTGTTCATGTCTCATCCCCAAAAGCAAGGTGCCATCCGAGCCGCGCGCGTAAGCAAGCGTCCCGGCGCGGCTATTCGCCACGCCGATCCTTACGGTCGCGGCTCGGACTGATCGGTTAGAGTGCAACAAGCCACGTACCAAGGGTCCGCATAATGGAACTCTCGTCCATACGTGGAGTTACGGG
>Ga0315279_10007529_pt1 | contig 13434 bp, 10 predicted proteins | sample YL17G06_20_MG_FD_203694 | JGI IMG/M metagenome (GOLD analysis project Ga0315279, IMG submission 203694) | Sediment microbial communities from Yellowstone Lake, YNP, Wyoming, USA - YL17G06_20 | ecosystem: Environmental > Aquatic > Freshwater > Lake > Sediment | place: USA: Wyoming | collected... | reverse complement strand
TGGAGAGCCTGCTGCGCGAATTCCGCGCCCGCAAGACCCAGTTCGCGGCGGCGGTGGACGAGTACGGCGGCGTCTCGGGCATCGTGACGCTCGAAGACTGCCTGGAGGAGATCGTCGGCGAGATCCGCGACGAGACCGACGCCGCGCCGGTTGACCCCGTCCAGCGCATCGGCGAGGCCGAGTACCTGTTGGCGGGGGACCTCTCAATCCGCAGTTGGGCCGACTCGTTTGACCTGGAGGTGCCCGAGGAGGGCGGCCGCTACTCCACCGTGGCGGGCTTTGTCACCGCCCTCCTGGGCCGCATGCCGCGCCAGGGCGATGCCGTCGAGTGGCGGAACCTGGAGTTCATCGTGGAAGAGGTGAAGCACCGCCGCGTGACGCGCGTGCGCCTGCGACTGCGCGGGCAGCCGGCCGGCGACGCGGCCGGGCCGCAACCGTAGCGCCTTTAGCCCCCGGTGAATACACCGGGGGCCGGAAGGCCGAGGGTCGTGCTCCTGCGCCTTCGCCCCCGCCCGCCAAGCCGGAGGGCGGGCGGGGCTGATAAACAAGGCGATGGTTGAGGATTGGCGATGGACGGGCTGTTCGACATCCTGGCTTACGGCTGGCTGTGGGCGGCGGCCCTGGCGGGCCTTCTCATCGCGGCCCTGGCCAACGGCATCGAGACCGGCCTGTACCGCCTGAACCGCATCCGGCTGCGCCTGCGGGCCGAGTCCGGCGACCGCCAGGCACGCATTCTCCAGAACCTCCTGGCCGACCTGCGGGGCCAGATCATCGTCTGCCTGGTGGGCACGAACCTGGGCGACTTCGTGGCCACGGCCGTGGCCACCTCGCTGGTGGCCTCCGCCGGATGGGCCGGGACCGCCACCGGCATCGAACTGCTGACCACGGCCATCGTTACGCCCATCCTCTTCGTCTTCGCCACCGTGGTCCCCAAGAGCGTCTTCGTGGCCGAGGCCGACCACTGGATGTATCCGCTGGCCCCGCCGTTGAAGGGCGCCTACGTGGCGCTGCGGGTCAGCGGCGTGGTGCCGGCCCTGAGCGGCCTGAGCAGCCTCATCCTGCGGGCGGCCCGGAAGAAGGAAACCGCCGGCGCCGACCCGTTTCATCCCCGCGAGCGCCTGCGTGCCGTCCTGCGCGAGGGCGCAGCCGAGGGCGTTATCAGCGGCTACCAGCATGAACTCGTCGGCAAGGTCCTGGGCCTGCGCGAGCAACTCGTGCACGCCGTGATGATTCCCATCGGGCGTGCGGCGTGCGTGCCCGCCGACATCGACCGCGAGCACTTCGTGGCCGAGTTGCGCCGGCACTCCTACTCGCGGCTGCCCGTCTGGGAAGGGCGAAAGGACAACATCGTCGGCATCGTGCACATCCTGGACGTCCTGAGCGCCCCGGAAGGGCCGCTGGACTTGCCGAAGGTGATGAACCGCGCGTTCGTCGCCCTGGCGCCCGATGCGACCGTCGGCCAGGCCATGCAGCGGCTGAGCAAGGACCGGGCCGCCATCGCCGTCGTCCGCGACTCGAAGGGCCGCGCCCTGGGCATCCTCACCGTCAAGGACCTCGTCGAGGAACTCGTCGGCGAACTGGCCGAGTGGTGAGGCCGGCCAGGTCGAAGACTCGACTGGGCGAGCGGGCAGGCGGTGGGCATGCCGCCCGGCCAGGGGAAGTATCCCCCGTTTCTGAGCATGACCCGGGGGGCGGTTTTTGTTTTGGAGCCGCCTGCGGCCTGCGCTATAATCCGGCGCCTCCGTCTTCAGGAGATGGGCGATGAAGGGGTGGCCGGTGGCGGTGCCGGGCCTGGTCGGGCTGGTCTCGGCGGGCGTTGCGTTGACCCTCTGGGCCGCTGCGCCCCTTGCGCCGCCCAAGACCGACGAACCGGAGCCGCCGGACGATTTCCGGACGCTCAACCTGACGGACCTCCAGCGGCGCGTCCTGGAGCAGGTCTTCCACCGGCACGCGTTCGAGGCGCCGCCCGCCCCGACGGTCCAGGCCCGGTTCGGCGTCAAGGTTGAGCCGCTGGCCCCCGGCGGCCTTTGCCGCATCGGACCCGAAGGCGACCTGCCCGCCCGGCTGACGGTTACCGTGGGCCTGGTTGGCCCGCCGCGCCCCGTCCGCCTGCGCTACTACGCGGAGGATTTCTACGGCCGCAAGGTGGCCGAGGGCAACCTGCCGAACGTCTATCCCGACGCCTCGGGCCTGGCCACGGCCGACCTCGTGCTCAAGGAAGTCTCGGCCTTCGGTTACTACCACGTCATCGTCACGGCCACGGTTGAGGACCCCGGCGCGGCGGGCGGCCCGCCACAGGGCGGGCAGGCTGTGGGCGAGATGGCGGCGGCGGCCTGCGGCCTGGCGGTCGTTCATGCCGCGGACGAGGGGCCCGACACGAAAGGCCCCTTCGGCCTGGCCGCCCCGCAGATCGGAAACATGGAGGACCTGCCGGAAATCTGCCGCAGGCTGGGCGTCGCCCACCTTTCTTTCTATTGGGATGACGGGCGTGCCGTCGCCCTGCACGCCGCGCCGGGCAAGACGCCTGCGTCGCGGTGGGAAGAGGGCGAGGCCGTCCTGAAGCCTGTCCTGGACGCGGGCCTTGCGGCCACGGGCCTCGTGCTGGCCGAGCCGCCGTACGCGGAGGCGTCGCCGCCGTTGCTGGTGGCGGCCCAGGCGGAGGCCGTCGCGCATTACGCCGACCGGGTCCGCGAGTGGCACATCGCCCCGCCTTTCGGGCCGGCCAGCCTGCCCGCCGGCCCGACGGGCCAGGCCGTGGCGGCGTACCGGTCGACGGTCACCGGCCTGCTGGATGCCGTCCGCCGCAATGTGGCACACCCGCCCTCGGGTGTGCGTGCCCAGCCGGGGGCGGCTGGGCCACAGGTATCGCTGGCGGTGGCTGCGACGCCGCAGGACCTGGTCGATATCCTGACCGAAGGCCCGGTGATGGCCGGGGCCGACGCCGTCAGCCTGTGGGTGGATGCCGACGCCGCCGCGCCAAACCTGCGGTCTGGCGCCTACCGGCGGGCGCTCGATTATTCGCTCCAGACGGCCCGCCGCGCGGGCGTCAAGAACCTCATCGTCGGCGAAACGGGCGAGGACCCCGACGCCCAGTCGCCCCAGCAGCAGGCGTGGAAACTGGTGACGCGGCACGTCGTGTCGCTTGCGGCCGGCGCCCAGCGGGTCTATGTGGCGTACGGGCGCGGCCTGCCCCGGCCGCTGCCGAGCGCGGCGGCTTACGCGTGGATGACCCACCTGTTGGCAGGCACGGCGTACCAGGAGAACCTCTGGCCCGACGTGCCGCTGGTCCAGGCCCACCTGTTTGCCGGGGCGGAGCGGCGCGTGGCCGTCGTCTGGTCGTGGGCGGGGGAGGAACCGGCCGTTCCCGACCGCGGGGCGCTTGTGCTCGACGACGGCAGCCGCCTCGATGCGTTCGACGTGGTCGGCCACAAGGTCGGCATCTGGAAGGGCGAGCGCCTCATCGTGCCGCTGGGCGAGGCGCCCGTTTACATCGTCTCGGCCGACCTGAAGGCCGACGCGATGCGCGACCGCCTGCGCCGGGCCCGCATCTTCGGCATCGCGCCGGCCACGCTCTGGGTCCGGCAACTGGCGCCCGGCGCCGATCCCGGCCGCATGACGGCCACCCTGTGGCTCCAGAACCAGCGGCCGTACCGGGTGGAGGTGATGTCGGGGTTCCTGCTGCCGCAGGGATGGCGGTCGCGGCAGACGAAGCAGCAGTTTGCCCTGGATGCCGGGCAGGCGCGCGAGGTCACGTTCGACTTCGACGTGCCGCTCGGTCGCCCAGGCGACACGGTCGCCCAGGCCGCCCTCGGGCCGCCGCCCAGTACGGGCCCGTACGGGCCGTACTCGCTCCAGGCCGTCGCAACGCTCAACGAGGAACCGGTCCGCCGCACGCAGGCCGTCTGGCCCGCCGTGGTGCCCGAGCGCACCATCGAGGTCGGCTACGGCCTGGACGACTGGGCGGGCATCGACCCGGTGGTCGTCTTTAGCGCCGCGGCCGACGTGCAGGCCGAGGTCCGCGTGGCGTGGGACGCCCGGTTTTTCTACTTTGCGGCGTCCGTGCGCCGGCAGCGCGAAAGTTTCCGCGCCGGCCGCCTTGCCTCGGAAGGCGACGCCGTCCAACTGGCCTGGGGCCTGGCCGACCGGGCCGACGACGACTTCGGCGACCGCCCACGCGACCGCGCCTACCCGGCGGGGGCGTTCCGCGACACGGACTACCTGATGGCCATCACCTTCGGCAAGGACGGGGCGCAGGTGGTCCGCCTGCGGCAGCCCCGGGTGGTCCTGCGGGACCACGTGCCGGGCAACCGGGACGACTGGTACGGGCCGGTCGAGGACGCCCAGGCGGAGATCTGGCGCGACGCGGACAAGGGGGCTACGGTCTTCGAGGCGGCCGTGCCGCTGAAGGCCCTCGCGCCGCTGAAGGGCGAGCGCGGGAGGACTTTCCGGTTCGCCTTCCGCATCGGCGACGGGCCGCGCCCGCCGCTGGAGTGGGCCCGCGCCGCCGGGACGCCCGATTTCCTGGCCGGCCCGGGGAGTTTCCTGCCGGTTTCGTACGCCGAGGGCCTGCCCTGCCAGACGGTCTGGATGATGGTCGGCCCCTGCCCGGGCGGGCCGAAACCGTAGAGCGTCTTAAGATTGCGTGTATACACTACCCCTTTGCGCGGCGGGTCTCCGCACCCGCCGCGATAGGGACGGCCGCATGGGTACCGCGGCGGGTACGGAGACCCGCCGCGCCAAGACGCAATCTTAAAACGCTATAGCGGCGGGCTTCGGGTCGAGGAGGGTCCATGCGCCTGGTGCGTTTCCTCGTTGAGGACCGCGTTCGATACGGCATCCTGGAGGGGGACCGGATTACCGAACTCCTGCGGCCGTACTTCGAGAACGTCGTTGCGATGAAGACGACTTACCCGCTGTCCGAGGTGCGGCTGCTGGCCCCCTCGCGGCCGGGCAAGATGCTGTGCATCGGCCTCAACTACCGCGACCACGCCCGCGAGATGGCCAAGCCCCTGCCGGAGGAGCCGGTCCTTTTCATGAAGCCGACGACGGCCCTGTGCGGCCCGGGGGAGCCCATCGTGTGCCCGGCGGGGGCCGGCCGCGTGGACTACGAGGCGGAACTGGCCGTCGTCATCCGCCGCCGCTGCCGCAACGTCCCCGCCGAGGAGGCCGACCGGTTCATCCTGGGCTACACGTGCTTCAACGACGTGACCGCCCGCGACCTCCAGGCGAAGGACGGGCAGTGGACCCGCGCCAAGAGTTTCGACACCTTCGGCGTCTGCGGCCCGTGGATCGAGACCGCCCCCCCGGACCCGAACCGCCTGGCGGTGACCTGCCGCTTGAGCGGCGCCGTCAAGCAGCAATCCAACACCGACCAACTGGCCTTCAACTGCCAATACCTGGTTTCCTGGGCCAGCCGCATCATGACCCTCGATCCGGGCGACGTCATCGCCACGGGGACCCCCTCCGGCATCGGCCCGATGCAGCCCGGCGACTCGGTGGAGGTGGAGGTCGAGGGCATCGGCATCCTCTCGAACCCCGTTGTGGCCGAGCGCGAACACGGCCCGAAGCCGCGGAAGATCCTGTAAAGCGTTGGGTGGCGTTGTGCCCGTGTGTGCGCTTGGGTGGCATGCCACCCTCGTTTTCATCCGTACGGCGTCAGTTACGGTTGGGCCGGGGCTTATGTAGCGCGGGGCTTTATGCCCCGCGCTACAATCGGCAAGAGCGGTCGCCACAACCGAAACTAACACATTACTTTCATCCTCCTTTTCGACTCCTTTTCGACTTGTCCGGCCGGGGGGCTGGACGTATCATCGTCGTTTTCCAGGAGGCTTCGATGCGGCGACACGCGCAGGTGCGGCGGTACCTGGTGGCATTCGACACGGACCGGCTGCCGCAGGTCTTTACGGACGTGGCGGTCATCGGTTCCGGCGTGGCGGCGCTTCGGGCCGCGCTGGAGATGGCGCCCGCGCTGCACGTCACGGTGCTGACGAAGAGCCGGCTGACGGAATCGAACAGTTACTACGCACAGGGCGGCATTGCGGCGGCCATCGCCCCGCCCGACACGGTCCAGGGCCACATGGCCGACACGCTGGCCACCGGCTGCGGCATCTGCGACGAGGCCGTGGTGCGCCAGGTGGTCACGGCGGCCCCGGACTGCATCCGCGAACTCATCCAGTGGGGCGCCCAGTTCGACACGTCGGGCGGCCGCATGGACATCGGCCGCGAGGGCGGCCATTCCGCCCCGCGCATCCTCCACGCCCGCGGCGATGAGACCGGCAAGGAAATCACCTCGGCCCTCATCCGGCGCGCGACCGGCCGCTCGGAGATCGACATCCGCGAAGAGACCTTTGCCATCGACCTCCTGACCGTGGGCGGCGCCGTGGCCGGCGTCCTGGCCTGGCAGCCCGCGCACGGGATGTTGGTGGTCCGGGCCCGGCGCACCGTCCTGGCGACCGGCGGCCTGGGCCGCATCTATCGCGAGACCACCAACCCCGAGGTGGCCACCGGCGACGGCCTGGCCATGGCCTACCGCGCGGGGGCCGTGCTGGCGGACATGGAGTTCGTCCAGTTCCATCCCACGGCGCTGTACATCGCGGGCGCCAGCCGCCACCTCATCTCCGAAACGGTCCGCGGCGAGGGCGGCCGCCTGGTCGACAAGGCCGGCCGTCCGTTCATGCACGAGTATCATCCCCAGGGCGACCTGGCGCCCCGCGACGTCGTCAGCCGCGCCATCGTCAGCCACCTCCGCCGCAGCGGCGAGACCCACGTCTTCCTCGACCTCGCGCCCCTGGGCCACGAGGCCCGCAAGCGGTTCCCCGGCATCGCCAAGGCGTGCGCGCAGTTCGGCATCGACATTGCCAGGGACCGCATTCCGGTGCGGCCGGCCGCCCACTACATGATCGGCGGCGTCAAGGCGGACAGGGCCGGCCGCACGAGCCTGGAGCGCCTGTACGCGTGCGGCGAGGTCTCGTCCACGGGCCTCCACGGGGCGAACCGCCTGGGCTCCAACAGCCTCCTGGAAGGCCTGGTCTACGGCCGCGAGGCCGGCCGGCGCATCGTGGAGGAACTCTCGGCCGCGGTGCCCGCCTCCGCGGCGGCGGCGGCGCGCGAGGTGCCCGAACGCATCCGCAGCGACGTGACGCGCTCGACGCGCGGCGAACTGAACCTTCCGGACGTCCGCAACAGCCTCCGGTCGCTCATGTGGCGCAACGTCGGCATCGTCCGCGGCGCCGAGGACCTGGCCGAGGCCGACGCCCTCATCGAGTTCTGGCAGAGTTACGTCCTCGACAAGGTCTTCGACCAGCCCGCCGGGTGGGAACTCCAGAACATGCTGGCCCTGGGCCGCCTGATGGCCCACGCGGCCCTGGTGCGGACCGAGACGCGCGGCGTGCATGTCAGGTCGGACTGGCCCGAGCGCGACGACGAGCACTGGCGCAGGCACATCCTGATGGCCCGCGACCAGGAGTTGCGCCTTGAGTAGTTTCCGGGCGAAACGTTGACCGCGGAGAACGCAGAGAAAAGAGGGGGAAAGATTGTTTTGGGGTTTAGAAACTGTTTCAAAACCCTCGTCCGCGCGTAGACGGGCGACTGCTTCCTGCTGCGCGGCGGTTCAGGAGAACCGCCGCGCTCCAGGTTATGAAACAGCCTTAGGTAAAGGGAAGATACAGGAGGACTGTTAAGAAGGAATAGTTGTTATAAGAACATCCTTCTCTGCGTCATCCGCGTTCTCTGCGGTCAAACGGATGGCCGGAGGGCCCTGATGGCGGAAGAGATCGAAGCCAAGGTGAAGATCGCAGACCCGGACGCGCTGCGCCGGCGGCTGGCGGATTGCGGCGCCGTGGGCGGCGGGACCGTGCTGGAGGTCAACCGCCTGTTCGACGACGCCCAGGGCGGGCTGCGGCGTTCGGGCGCTGCCGTCCGCGTGCGCGAGGAGCGCCGCCCGCAGGACGGGGCGCTGCTGCGCACGATTCTCACCTACAAGGGCCCCCGGCGGGCGGGCTGCTTCAAGCGCCGCGAGGAACTCCAGACCGCCGTGGCCGCCGCCGACGCGCTGGTGGCCATCCTGGAGGCGATCGGCCTCGTGGAGACCTTCCGCTTCGAAAAACGCCGTACGGCCTGGCGCCTGGGCGAGTGCGAGGTCGTCCTCGATGAACTCCCGCACCTGGGATGGTTCGCCGAGGTCGAAGGGCCCACGGAAGAGGCGGTCCAGCGGGCGCTGGCCGACCTCGGCCTCGGCGGCGAGCCGGTCATCGCCGAGACCTACATGCGCCTGCTGGCGGACCACCTGGCGGCGCGCGGCATGGACCCTACCCGGGCGCTCTTTGGATGACGGCCGGGCCGGCGGAAGGGGTAGGGTACGCGCTTGTACGTGTTGAGCGCCGCGGTTTTTCTCCCCTCTCCCCTTGAGGGAGAGGGTGGCCGAAGGCCGGGTGAGGGGAACCCGACGCCGGAAACGCCCCCTCACCCCCACCCCCTCTCCCTCGGCGGGGAGAGGGGAGAATAGGATACGCTAACGGCGTCGGAAGCGTTTCCAGAATTCCCACCACCGGCGGCCCACGCGCTGCCGGGCGAGTTGCCGGACGGCCTTCTGGAACTCGCGCTGGTCCATGCGATCCGCCTGGCGCAATCGCTCCGTGGAGGGGATTCGCTCCAGCATGGCCGCAAGGGATGCGCGGCGGAAGGCCTCGGGCCGGGCGGCCGCCTTCGCGCGGCTGGCGTCGGACCAGAGGGCGTCCGGCGGCGGCTCGTCGTCCGCCGGACCGTAGAACTTCAGCGCTTCCTCCAGGCACTGCCGCGTGTCCAGCAGCGACTGCGCGCGCTCGACGGCGCTCTGGAGGCGCTCGATGCGGCCCAGGTAGAACTGCGCCAGGTCCATCCACTCTGCGGCGTCCAGGGCCCGCGACGGCTCCGCCGTCGGGTTGACCTGTCGGACCGGCCCCTTGGGCCCGCCGTGCGAGTCCAGGACGAACTGGAAGGTCCGCCCGGCCTTGCACTTGAAGCACTGGGCCTGGACGCGGTGCTGGAGCCGCGCGGGGTTCTCCTCGACCTGCTGCCCCTCGGTCAGCCACGGGCCGCCGCAGGCGCACCGGCGGACCATCAGGTAGAAGTACTCTTCCTGAACGCTGTGGACGTGCACGGCCGTATCGGGAGTTGCCGGCACGCGGGCCTCCTGGTTCGGTCGGTTGCCGGAGGCGGGCATGTCCGCCGAGCCTACTCCGCCGAAGCAGCCGCTCCGGCTGCGAAGGCCGGAAGCCTTTGGCGAAGGCGGGTTACTTGCAGTCGCTGCGCCAGGCGCAGTGCGTCTGGCCGCACGAGGCGCTCTGGCCGCGGTTGAAGCAGTCGCGGCAACTCTCGGCCCGCTGGATCTCGCGAATCAGCGATTCCTTGGTCTTGCCGAAGGCGTTGACGCCCTTTTTTTTGGCCAGGGTACGGACTTCCGCCATCTTCATTATCCCGCCCTCCTTATCAGTATCTTACACCTCGCCCCGCGGGGTGATGCCTCGCGATGTTTCCTCCGGCCGCGAACTGGCCGGACTTCATCGGAATGGACTCAAAACGAACCACGCAGCGGCAGGTCGCCCAGGCGACAAGGGCGACCGGCTGCAAAGATCCTTGCTACGGAGCGGCAGGCGCCGCGGGCGCAGCGGGCGACGGGGCCGCCGGGGCCGCGCCGCCTTCGGGCGCCGCAGGTGCTGCGGGTGCTGCGGGCGCCGCGGGCGCGGCGGGCGCAGTCGCGGCAGGCGTCCCGGCCGCCGGAGCCGCAGGCGTTCCTGCCGCAGTTGCAGCGGGCGTCCCGGCCGCCGGAGCCGCAGGCGTACCCGCCGCTGGTGCCGCAGGTGCGGCAGGAGTCCCGGCCGCCGGAGCCGCGGGCGTCCCGGCCGCAGGTGCAGCAGGCGTGCCGGCCGCAGGTGCAGCAGGCGTGCCGGCTGCGGGCGCGGCAGGCGTCCCGGCCGCGGGCGCGGCAGGTTCAGGCGCTTTGGCCTGGAGCGGCTCAATCTTCGGCTGGAGGTACCGCGGTCGCTCGAGTTTCGTCGACGGGCTTGCGGTCGGCTCCTCCTTCTGGCATCCGGCGGTCCAGGCCATTGCTACGGCCAGGGCGAAACAGCCCAGGAGAATCAGCACGCGGCTGCGCATCGCACCATCCCCTTCTTGGCTCTTGTACACAACCCCATAATATCCGGCGAAAACGGGTTTTCAACCGAAATTCGGAGGCGGGGCGGCTATCCGTTCACCTGGCTCTTGACGAACGCCATCAGGCCGCCCGCCTGGATGATCGCCTGGATTTCCTTCGTGAACGGCGGGAAGGTGAACGCGTTGCCCGTGGTCAGGTTCTTGAGGGTCCCGGCGTCCAGGTCGATGTCCAGTTCATCGCCGTCGCTTATGTCGCCCGCCGCATCGGGGCAGGCGACGATGGGCAGGGCGATGTTGATGGCGTTGCGGAAGAAGATGCGGGCGAAACTTTCGGCCACGACGCAGGCCACGCCCGCCGCCTTGATGGCGATGGGGGCGTGCTCGCGGCTGGAGCCGCAACCGAAGTTCTCGCCCGCCACGAGGATGTCGCCCGGCCGGACCTTCCTGACGAACTCCGGGTCCGCGTCCTCCATGCAATGACCGGCCAGGAACGCCGGGTCGATGGAGTTCAAGTACCGGGCCGGTATGATCAGGTCGGTGTTCACATCGTCGCCGAAGACGTGGGCCTTGCCGCGCATCAGCCACCTCCTGGGCGAGCGTTGTACCAGAATTGCCCTTGCCCGGCAAGGATGCAGGCTGGCCGGCGGGGGCCGGCTTGTGGAGTCATGATTGTTCCAGGCGAGACCGGCGGGGCGTCAACGGCCCTTGGCGGCGCGGGCGATCTCGACGTCGCGCTTCACGTCTTCCAGGAGTTTCATCCAGTCGAGTTCCCGCGTTCGGGCCAGGAGTTGCGGGCGGTACTGGCGCGCGGCGGCGGCGGCGTAGGCCTGCCAGTGCTTGACGGCCGATTCAAGGCTCCACACGGCCGCCTCGCGTTGCTCCGCCTTGCCCGACTTCTCGAACAAAGCCAGGTTGACCGCCCCGTTGATCTTGGCGGAGTAGTACGATCCCAGGTGCGCCATGGCCTCGATGTCGCCCAGCGTCAGCCGCAACTCTTTGTCAGGGTCGGGCGTGTCGCGGCGGATGTCCGCGACCATTCGCAGCGCCTCGCGGGCGTTGCGATAAAGCTCGTAGACCACCAACATTGGCGTTCTACCGGGCGTCGCCTCTTCTTTCATGGTGCGGTCCACGTACTGCGGAATCGTCATGATGCCGCTCGCCTGCATCGTCGGGCACGTGATGAAATCGCGGACGGTGTGAAAGCCCTGGCGCTGGTCCATGCAGCCCTCGACCGACCACAGGTAGTCCCAGTCGCGCCAGTGGAAACGGTTGACGAGGGGGATGATCTGCGAGGCGGCGGCCCAGGCATTGTAAATCTGTTCGGGTTTCGCTTCCGGGAACTTCGCCGCAAGGGTCTTCATGAAGAACGCGCGGTCCAGCGTCAGGTCGTAGCCCAGCCTTCCCCAGAGCATGAAAGAATACCAATGTTTGCGTATTTCCAGTTGCCGCGGCGTGTCGGGCTCGGTGGATGCGAACTCGCGGCCCCAGACGTAGCCGTCGGAGCCCACGTAATAGCCGGCCGTGAACTCCGCGGGCGGCAGGTTCCTCAGGAACTCGCGCACGTACTCCGGGTCGCCCCAGCGGAAGACGAAGATGTCGTCGTTCCGCAGGTTCCACCAGCACCGGAGGTGGTGCGGCTTCATCTCCTCGCACAGCGGCCGCGCGAACGGCGGTGCGGGCGACGAGTACAGCCGCGCGTGGGCGTACTTGAAACCCAGGTCGAACGGGTCGGGATACTTCGATCCGAAGTCTTTCATTACGTCGCCCACGCTGGTCTGCCAGATGCGGTGGATGAAGGGAACGGTGCGGCCGGGCTGCGCCTTCCTGGCATCCAGGACGCCCTCACCGTACGTCCGCCAGAGCCATTTCTCCTTGGCGAACTCGTCCTGGCGGGCCTTCATGTTTTCGCCGGCCGTCACGCCGATGCCCGCCAGGTCGGGGTACGCCAGGATGAACTCCCGCACGCTCGCCCGCATGTAGGCGATGGTGGCCGGGTTGTCCTGGTCGTTGGTGATGCCGCGCTTGCCGGCGGCGGAGTTGGTGAGGACGTTCCAGGTGATGAAGTAAACGTCGATGCCGCGGTCCTTGGCGTGCCGCATGACGCGCCGCCAGAATTCGATCTTCTCGTTGAGTGTCATCTTGCGGACAACCCGCAGGTTTTCCAGGACCGCCTGCGAAACGCCCATGTGCTCGCCGATAGAGCCGTGCTTCCACGAGGGCTTCAAGGTGGTGACGCACACGTCATCCAGCGCCAGGTCCGGGTACTCCGGAACGCGGACCATCGAGGGGAAGGGGTGCGGGTTCCAGAGCGTGAGGACGTTGTAGCGGGCCCGCGCCATGTCGTCGAGGAACACGCGCCAGAACTCGAAGTCCCACATATTGACAATATTCTCCTGCGCGGCGTCGCCGGAATCGTCGTAACTGGGCGTCCGCGCGTCCAGGGGGATGTTGAACTTGATGCCGCGGCGGGCGATGGCGGGCGCCTGCGTCTTGTCGGCCGCGCCGGCGAGGCCCTTTTCCAGGCGGAGGGTCTCCGCCAGGTCCAGGCCGCCGTACATCGCGCCGGCGGGGTCGCCGCCGATGACGGCGATCTCCGTGCCGCCGGCGACAGAGGTCCTGCGGATGGCGAAGCCCTGCGGCTGAAGGGCCGCCGGCGCTCCCCCTCCTGCCGCAGCGAGCCGCGCCTTGGCGGCCGGGGCGTCCTGGGTCAAGAGGATGATCCGCGTGGCGGCGGCGTCGCCGGGCAGGGCATCGAGCGGCCGCTCGGCCGCCGCAAGCCCAGCGCCCGCAAGTGCCGCGCGGACTTCCCCGGCGGCGAACACAATCTGCGGGCACCCCGGGTCGCGGAAGATCATCGCCGCGCCGCCGGGCGAGTCGGCGCCGTGCGATGCGCTCACGGCAAGCAGGATGGTTGCGGCGAGCAGCATCAGCATCGTGGGGGCGGTATTCATGCGGCCTCCTGGGGCAAAAGGGACGACCTCCAGCATACTCGCCGTCGCTTCCGCGTCAACCCTTAGAAACTATCTCAGAACTGTGGCACGCCCGCCCTCGGGCGTGCGAAAGGCGAGAAAATGCACAGCCGGGGGCGGCTGTGCCACAAGCAAGGGGGTTCTGACATAGTTTCTTAGGGCGGATGAGGGGTAGTGCGTCACCTTGGCGGGCATTTGCCTTGATTCGCCCCTTGGCCGGGGCTAAGTTCGCACGCATGCTTCAGCCTGCGGACCGCACGTACAAAACCACCGATGGTACCGAACTGCCGATGCGCGTGTGGCTCCCCGAAAAGGGGGCTGTACCCTTTTCCGG
>Ga0315279_10007527_pt1 | contig 13437 bp, 16 predicted proteins | sample YL17G06_20_MG_FD_203694 | JGI IMG/M metagenome (GOLD analysis project Ga0315279, IMG submission 203694) | Sediment microbial communities from Yellowstone Lake, YNP, Wyoming, USA - YL17G06_20 | ecosystem: Environmental > Aquatic > Freshwater > Lake > Sediment | place: USA: Wyoming | collected... | reverse complement strand
GCTTGTCACTCGTCACTTGTCACTGGTCACTGTTTTTGCTGGAGGACGGCGCTGACGGTGCCGAAGAACAGCTTGGCCTTGAGTTGAACCAGCAGCCTCTGGGGGTCGTCGCTGAACCAGATTTGCATGCGCCCGCTTCTCTTGAAGAGGCTCCCACTGAAGACCTTGGGCTCGACGCGAATGGTGGGGAACACGCCCGCCCCGGTCTTGACCTCCTCTTTGGCCTGCACCTCGACGGTGATCGAGAGCGTCTTGCCGCCGTCGGTTACCGGCAACTCGAGCTTGCGCCCGACCTCCAGCGGCAGCGAGCGCACGTAATAGAGCGCGGAAAGGATGTCGTAGGCGCAAGGCGGCATGGGCTCTTCGGCCTGGCGGAGAACCTGTCCCTTGGAGAGGTCGGTTTCCCGGATGGAGGCGGTGCTCCGGGCGCTATGGAAGTCGATGCGCGTCTCGCGGTGGCGGCGCCCTTCGTTCTGCGTCTTGAGCAGCGAAACCGAACACATCCGGCCGGCCTTGCCATCGCGGAAGGTCGAAACAACCGTGTCGTCCACCTTGTAGAGCAGGGAGACGAAACCGGCGGAAGTGACGTTCAGGGTGGCCTGCCAGAGAGACGCGGCGGCATCGGCGCCCCGCGACTCGAGGTGCATCCGCGCCTCGCCCGCTCCGAACAACCGCCACGAGATTTGGTAGGTCAGCGTCTCGCCCGAGGCGAATGGCGCGGCCGCCGGCGGCGGGGGAACGGGGGCCTGGGCCGGCGGTATGGGCGCCTGTGGCAGTGCCGGCCCCGCTATCAGCAGCAGCGCCAGCAACAAGCACACAGGCATGGAGCACCCTGTCATGAACTGAAGGCCACAGGCTGCAGGCTATAGGCTACAGGGGGAACCGCAGCCGGCCAGCGCGATGCCTGCCGCCCGTGGCCTGCCGCCTGTAGCCTAAAGCATCTTCCAGATCAGCACCGCCAGCCCGAACAGGTATCCCAGTAACGCATTGTACTCTTGATTCTTCCAATAGAGCGTCCAGCGAAATCCGGACGAAGCACCGGAGTAAACCGCGGCTGCGCCTCTGCGGCCCGCCGGCCAGAACCGGGGCACCGCCGCCGCATACCGGGAGAATTCGGGAAATAGCTCAGCCAGACGGGCCTCTTCTTCCCGGACCACCGGCCAATAAACAGCGATCAGGTAGGCGGCAAACAACAGGCCCAGCCACCAGATCCGGGCAGCAATCGCCAAGCCCAGGGCCACCAGCGCCGAGCCCAGGTACAAGGGGTTGCGCGTATAGGCGTAAGGGCCGGTGGTTGCCAGGCGCTGGTTTTTCTCCAGGTGCCCAGCCGCATAGGCGCGCAACAGGATGCCGAGCAGCGCCACCGCCGCGCCCAGCGCGACCGAGATGGCCGCCGGGCGGGCCCACACCACGTACACCGCCAGCAGCCCGAACCCGGAAGGGACCCGGATGCGGGCAGCGGTTTCGGCGTAGCGTTTCCAGTTCATCAAGTAGGTCCAAGGGTCCAAGGTCCAAGGTCCAAGGTCCAAGGGTCCAGAGGCAATGCTGGGTTATTCCGACCCTTGGACCTTCAGACCCTTGGTTCCCGGTTCAGCCCAGCAGCTCGGTGATGGCGTTGAAGACCGATTCCACGCTGACGCCGGAAATGGCCTCGCGGCCGGCCTGGCGCGAATAGGTGGTGGCGGCCTGCGGGGAGCGCACCACGCGGCAGCGGGGGCCCCAGGGTCCGTTGCGCAGCGGGTCGGTCGGCCCGAAGATGGCCACCACCGGAACCTGGTAGGCCGCCGCCAGGTGCACCGGGCCGGTGTCGCCGCCGACCACCAGGGCCGCGTCGCCGAGCAGGGCCATCAGCTCGCCAACCGAGGGTTTCAGCAGCAAGGGGCGCGCTTCGGCGGCCAGCTCGACGACGCGCCCCGCCACCCGCTCCTCGCCCGGGCCGCAGTTAATGATCACCGGCAGCGAAAGCTCCTGAGCAACGCGGGAGGCCAGGGCCGCATAGGCTTCCTGGGGCCAGCGCTTGGCGTCCCAGCCGGCCGAGGGGCTGAGCACCGCGTAGCGGCCGGGTCCCGGCGTGACCGCCCGAATCCGCTCGATATCCGCCTCGGCGGGATAGGCGGGGAACTCCAGCACCACTTCGGTGGCGCCCACCGCGGCGGCGATGGCCAGGTTCCGCTCCACGACGTGCCGCGGCTGGGGGCCGGATGGTGGCCGCACTCGCCACGTGTAGAACAGCGCGCTGGCCCCCTCGCGCGACTCGCCCCGCTCGAAGCCCACCACGGTGGCCGCGCCGCTCAGCCGCGCGATGGCCGCCGATTTCAGCAGCCCCTGGAAATCCAGCGCGCAGTCGTAGCGCCGCTCGCGCAGCGCGCGAAACGCGCCGAACACCGACCGCCAAGTGGTGGAGTTCGCCGGGCTTCGCCGCCAGGCGCGTGTCGCCAGTTGCTGAACGCACGCCAGGTGCGGATTCCGCGCCAGCAACGGCGCCCACTGCCGCTCGACTACCCAGTCCAGTTCCGCGCGCGGAAAGGCATGCTTCAGCGTGGCCACCGCCGGCAGCGTGTGCACGATGTCGCCCAGGGAGCCGGTTCGGACAATGAGGATGCGGTCCATGGGAATCGGCTGTAGGCCGTAGGCTGTAGGCTGTAGGCTGTAGGCTCCAGCCCACAGCCCACAGCCTACAGCCTACAGCCTACAGCCTACAGCCTTCCGAACGATATGCGCGATCAAGTCGCGTGTCGAGTGCTGCTTGGGATCGCCGACAATGGCCACCTGGCCGCCCAGCGCACGCACTTGCTCGCGTTCGGGAACGGTATCGTCGGTGTAGTCGGTTCCCTTGGCGTGGACCGCGGGACGCAACTCGCGCAGCAGCCCGGTGACATCCGGCTCGTCAAAGATCACCACCCAATCGACGGGATCCAGGGCGGCGACCAGGCGGGCGCGCGCCTGCTCGTCCAGCAGCGGGCGCCCCGCGCCCTTCAGGGCGCGCACGCTGTTGTCGGAGTTGACCCCCACGATGAGGAGATCACCGCAGGCCCGGGCGGCGCGCAGGTAGCGGATGTGGCCCACGTGCAGCAGGTCGAAGCAGCCGTTGGCCAGCACCAGGCGGCGGCCGTCGCGCCGGGCCTGCCCGGCAATTTCGGCGGCCCGCGCCCGGCTGACCACTTTGTGCTCCGTGGTCATTGTCCGGTGCTCTCCGCGGCCTGGCGAAGTTCCTGGCGGGTGACCGTGGCCGTGCCCCGCTTCATCACCACGATGCCGCCCGCGAAGTTCGCCAGCCGCGCGGCCTCCTCGAAGGTGGCGCCGGCCGCCAGCGCCAGCGTGAACACCGCGATCACAGTGTCGCCGGCGCCGGTCACGTCGGTCACCTGGTTGGAGCCCCAGATGGGCACGTACCCGGGGCGCTTGCCCGGCTCGAACAGCGCCATGCCGTCGCGGCCACGGGTCACCAGCAGCGCCCGCAGGCGCATTTTGCGAAGCATCCGGCGGGCGGCCTCTTCCAGCTTGCGGGTGTTGGCGCCGATGCGAACATTGAACGCTACCTCGAGTTCCGGTTCGTTGGGGGTGGCGGCGGTCAGGCCCGAGTATTGCAGCAGATCGTATCGCGAATCGAGCGTGACCGGCGCCGCGGGGCGGGCGGCGGCCCGCAGGGCCCGCGCCATGGCCGGGGTGACGGCGCCGTAGCCGTAGTCGGAAATCAGGATGGCATCGGCGCGGGGGGCCAGGCCCAGCGCCCGCCGCTCAATCCCCGCCCGCCGCGCCCGCGACACCGGCTCGGGCGGCTCCCGGTCGATGCGCAGCACCTGCTGCCGCGGGCCGTGGACGGTCCCGGCAAGAATGCGGCTCTTGGTCACTGTGGGAAATTCCGGCGCCACCGCAATGTGGCGCGTGTTCACGCCCCGGCTGCGGAAGCACTCCAGCAGGGCCCGGCCGCCCGGGTCGCTGCCCACCACGCCCACCGGAATCACACGCGCGCCAAGGTCGGCCAGGTTGTAGGCGGCATTGGCGCCGCCGCCCGGCACGATCTGTGTCTGGCGCTGCTTCAGGATCAGCACCGGCGCCTCGCGCGACACCCGCGAGATTTCGCCGAAGATGAACTCGTCGGCCACCATGTCGCCGACCAGCAGCACGGTGCGGGCCGAAAACAGGCTGATCAATTCCAGGTAGCGCCGCGTGACATTGACGCTGATTGCCATAAAAACCTGCTAAACAGTTTTCCCCACGGCTCACGCCGAGGGCCTTAATCTGCCGCCCGCCAACGCGGCTCCCGGACCGCGGCAAAGAGATTATCGTACATCGGCCGCGCCACCTGACACCTGTCAAGCCTGCAGCATGGCCCGCGCCGCCTGCAGCACGTCGCCGGCCTCGATGGCCAGCATGCAGCGATGGTCGGTGGGGCACTCGCGCAGCTTGCACGGGCTGCAATCTACCGGCTTCTTGAGGACGCGGACGCAGGGGCCCAGCGGGGCGGTCGCGGTCTCGTCGGTGGCCCCGAAAATCGCCAGCACCGGAACCCCCGCGGCCGCCGCCAAGTGCATGCCGCCGGAATCGTTGCAGATGAACAAATGGCACCCAGCGACCATGTCGATGAACTCGCCCAGCGTTGTCCGGCCGGCGATGGAGATGGCGCGGGTCCCGATCTCGGCCGCGACGGAATCGGCCAGCGGCTTTTCCGCGGCCGTTCCAAACACCACGATCGCGCCGCCGTCGTCGGCCAACGCCCGTCCCACCGCCGCGAATCGCTCCGGCAGCCAGCGCTTGGCGGAACCGAAGGCCGCGCCGGGGCTGATGCCGACGATGGGATGCCGCTCTCCCGGCTGCAGCCCACGGTCGGCCAAGAGCCGCCGGCCGGTCTCGACCGCCGGGCGTTTACCCAGCAGGATGTGCTCGACGCGCGGCAGTTCCTTGATGACCTGCAGCCGCCGCAGCAGTTCCAGGTAGTAATAGCACTCGTGCCTGGGAATTTCACCGTGGGCCGGCGCCGCGACCGGGTGGTTGAGCAGCCAGGAGCGGCCGTCGCGGGCGTAGCCGCAGCGCAGGGGGATGCCGGCCCAGCGGGCGATCAGGGCCGCCTCGAAGGCGTTCTGCAGCAGCAGGGCGGCGTCGAACCGGCCGGCCCGCAGCCTACGCGCCGCCTGCCGCCAACCCGCCCAGCCCCGGCCTTCATAGAGCAGCACCTCATCGATCGACAACTCCCGCTCGAATATGGCGCTGACCGAAGGCCGCGCCAACACCGCAATCCGCGCGCCTGGGAACGCGGCGCGCAGTTCGCGCAACGCGGGCAGCGACATCACCACGTCGCCCACCCAATTGGTGGACCGCACCACGATGTTTTTTGCTTCGGCAAGCCGCAAAATCAAGTCCAAGGTCCAAAGTCCAAGGTCCAAAGTCCAAAGCCGGGCGGCTCCGGATTCGGAGCGCTTGCTGCTTACTGCCTACTGCTTACTGCCTACTGCTTGCTGCAACTTCCAGGATCCAGTCCACGAGCGCGCCGCCATCTTCCACGTCCAACTCCATTCGGATCACGCGCAGCGGCAGGCTCAGCCGGGCGCGCACGGTGGCCGGCAGATTCACATCGTCCTTCTCCGTGGTCAGCAGCGTTTCGGCGCCCGCCGCTTGGGCCTGGCGTTCGAGAGCCCGCAGGTCGGCGAGGCTGTAGCGATGATGATCCGGAAACGTACGGGTGGCCACCACCCTGGCCCCAGCCAGGCACAAGTCGGCGACAAACGCTTTCGGGTTCCCCACGGCGGCGAATGCCAGCGCCGTTTCTCCCGGCGCCGGATCTACCAGCCGGGTACGCGCCACGTAGATTGCCGCGTCGCTGTTCCAGCTCCTGATCTGCTGCCGGATGGCGTCCAGCGGCGTCCACTTCTGGACGCGAGTCAGCACCATGGCGCCGGCGCGGGCCAGCGCCGACGGCGGCTCGCGGAGCCGCCCGGCGGGCAGCAGATCATCGTCCCACGGCAGGCACGAGCAATCCACCAGCACGATATCGAAGTCGCGCACCAGCGCCAAGTGCTGGAAACCGTCGTCGAGCAGAAAGACATCGGCGCGGGCTTTCAGGGCCAGGCCGGCGCGGAAGCGATCGGCGTCCACGCCGATGGGCGCCACCCCATGGCGCAGCATCAATTGCACTTCGTCGCCCGCCCCCTCGGCCGGTTCCTCGCGGTCTATCAGCAGCAGGGTTTGGCGGCGGTCGTCGCGCCCATAGCCGCGCGTCAGCACCGCCGGCCTCATGCCCCGCCGGCGGAGCTGCTCGAACAGCCAGATCACAAGGGGTGTCTTGCCGGTGCCGCCGGCCGACAGGTTCCCCACGCTGATCACCGGCGCTCCCAGGCGCCGCCGCCGCAGCCTGCCGCGTATGTAAAGCGCCACACGCGCGCGGGCCAGGGCTTCAAAGATGCGCGCCGCCGGCCATAAAACGGACTTCATGCTAGTTGTCAGTTCTCAGTTTTCAGTTCTCAGTTTTCAGTTTATCGGACTGAAAACTGACAACTGAAGACTGAGAACTCTCCAGCAGCGCGGCGATGGCCTCGAGGGCGCGATCAGTGGCTCCGCGGCCCGATTCCAGCAGCCGCCGGGCTGCTTCTCCCATGGCGTTGCGCGCCGCCTCGTCGGCGAACAGTTCCTCCAGCGCCGGGGCCAGTTCCGCCGGGGAGCCGACCTGGCGGAGAGCGCCCGCCTGGCGGAAGGCCTGGGTGATCTCGCGAAAGTTGAACATGTGCGGGCCGACGACCACCGGCCGTGCGAATTGCGCCGGCTCCAGGATGTTCTGGCCGCCGTGCGGGACCAGGCTGCCTCCCACGAAGGCCACCGTGGCATAGCGGTAAAAGGCGCGCAACTCTCCGACCGTGTCCAGCAGGAGCGCCTGGGCCTGCGAGGCGGCCAGCGCACCCGCCGCACCCAGCGCGGAGCGGCGGGCAATGGCCAAGCCGCGCCCGGCGGCCATGGCCGCCACCTCGGCGAAGCGCTCCGGGCGGCGCGGCGCCAGTACCAGGCGCAACCCCGGCTGGCGCCGGCAGAGGCGCTGGAAGGCCTCGATGACATGCTCCTCTTCGCCGGCCGCAGTGCTGCCGGCGACCAGGGCCCCGGCGGCCGCCCAGGCCCGCACCTGCTCATCCAGCCAGCCGGGCAGCCGAGGCGCTTCCTGCTGATCGTACTTCAGATTGCCCGGCGACTGGACGCGGTCCGGCGCGGCGCCCAGTTCTCTCAGCCGCCGCGCGTCCTCCTCTGACTGCGCCAGCAGCAGCGAGGCGTGCCCCAGCACGTCGCGGAAGAAAAAGCGGAACCGCCGGTAGCGCGGCCAGGAGCGGTCCGAAACGCGGGCATTGACCACGGCCACCGGGACGCCCGCCCGCCACGCGGCGCGGAACAGGTTCGGCCACAACTCGGTTTCCGCCACCAGCAGCAGGGCCGGACGCACCTGCCGGAGCACCCGCCGCACGGCAAAGGAAAAATCAAACGGGCAGTAAAAGAAGGCCTCGGCTTTCAGCCGCTGCTGTGCCGTGCGCAATCCCGTTTCGGTTGTGGTCGAAACCACCAGCGGCCGGCCGGCGAGCCGCTGCTTCAGTCCCGCCACCAGCCGCTGGCAGGCCAGCACCTCGCCCACGGAAACCGCGTGCAGCCAGATTGCGTCTCCTTGGGAGCGGGCTTCCGGAGGCACGCGGCCCAGCCGTGCGCGCGCGCTTCCCAGGTACTTCCCGTGCCTCAGGCCCTGCACCAGGAAGTACGGGAAGGCCACCAGGGCGGCCGCAGCCAGCAGAAAACTGTAGACCAGGTACATGCGGACGGGCGCTGCGAAGTTGTCAGTTCTCAGTCGTCAGTTTTCAGTTGTCGGTTCTTCGGGCGGCCTGGGATGCGCCCGGGGAACTGAAAACTGAGAACTGAAAACTGAGAACTACCGAACAGAAATGCCCAAACAACCGTCATTATAGCTTGATCGATGGAGCGCGGCTTTCCATAATCGAGTATGACCGCCAGGATGGTTCGCGGGTTTTCGGGATGGTTTCTGCTGCTGGTGGCCTTCGCCGTCCAGGCCGGCGAGAAGGAGCGGTTGCTGTTCCGCGCCCAGCCGGCGCGCGCCTATCCGGCGCGCGACGCGCACGAGGGCCTGGTGGTGGCGGCCGACCCGTTCGATTCCCCGGCCAAGAGCAGCGCCGCCTTCGGCAGGCTGGATTTCCCGCGCGCCGGCATCCTGCCGGTGCTGGTGGTCATCGCCAATGAAACGGGGCGCGCCGTGCGGCTGGACCGGGCCTCGCTGCAACTCATCACGCGCGACCGGCAGAAAATCGAGCCCACCCCCTCGGAAGAAGTGAGGCGGCGCCTGCAGGGCGGCAGGCCGGTCTCCTCCGCGGGCGGCCGCTCGCCTTCCCCTATGCCCCGCATCCCCCGCCGGGGCTCGAACAAGGACAGTGGCCTCGAGGTGCAGGTGCACGAATTCGCCATGCGCATGGTGTTGCCCAACTCCAGCGCCAGCGGCTTCTTCTATTTCGACGTCGGTCGCCGCCGCGATTGGGTGGCCGGCTCGAAAATCTACCTCACCGACCTCTACTGGGCCGACACTTCGAAGCCGCTGATGTTCTTCGAGGTCAGCCTGGACGACGCCATCCGCAAGAAATAGCCGGCAGCCTCCAGCCTCCGGCCTCCGGCCTCCGGCCTGCAAGCTGTGATAGACTGCCAGCGCGGAACCAGACGCCAGGAGGGATTGCGCATGTCACCATACAGCCGCAGGGACTTCTGCAAGACCGCGGCGGCGGCCGGCAGCCTGGCCCTGCCCGGAAGCTGGAGCAGCCTGTGGGCGGCCGCCAAACCCAACTCGAGATTCGGCGGCGTCCAGATCGGCATCCAGAGCTACAGTTTCCGCGACCGGCCGCTGGACCAGGCCATCGCCGCCATCCTGGAGTGCGGTGTCAACTGTTGCGAGTTATGGCAGGGGCACATCGAGCCCCCGCCGAAGGGCAAGGGCAAAGAAGCCCGCGAGGAGTTGCGCCGCTGGCGGCTCACCACTCCGCCTGAGGTGTTCCGGCAGGTGGCCGAGAAGTTCAAGAAGGCCGGCATCAAGCTATGCGCTTACAGCTACGGCTTCCGCGAGGACTTCACCGACCAGGAGATCGAGCGCGGCTTCATCATGGCCCAGGCGCTGGGGGTCAAGGCGCTGACATCTTCCGCCAACGTCAGCACCGTCAAGCGCGTCGATCGGTTGGCGCAGAAGTACAAGGTGCGGGTGGGAATGCACAACCACTCGGAGATCAGGCCCAATGAGTTCGCCACGCCCGACGATTTCGCCGCCGCCACGAAAGGCCTGTCGCGGTATATCGGGGTGAATCTCGACATCGGTCACTTCCTCGCTGCGGGTTTTGACCCGCTGGCCTACCTGCGGGAGAACCACGACAAGATCGTCTGCATTCACCTCAAGGATCGAAAGAAGACCGGCGAGAACCTGCCCTTCGGGGAAGGCGACACGCCGGTCAGGGAAGTGCTACGGCTGGTGAAGTCGAAGAAGTGGAACTTCCCGGCCAACATCGAGTACGAGTACAAGGGCCAGGATTCGGTCGTCGAAGTCAAGAAAGCGGTGGCCTTCTGCAAGCAGGCGCTGGTTTGATTGACGGTTTAGGGATAGAACCGTTGACAATTAACCTGGGAGCGCGGGCGTCTCGCCTGCCCCGCGACTCCAGCAAGTTCAGGGCCCCGCAGGGCGGCCGAGACGGCCGCGCTCCCAGGACGGCGTTTTTTCATGGTTTCTGGGTGCTCGCCGCGGCGACCATGCGGGACTGTTCAAGAGAGCAGCACCGGCTGTAGCCTGCCGCCCTTAAATCGTCAATGAGTCAATCTTACAGTCTTCCAACTCATTTTTGTTGACAAGCTCTCGGGCCGATGCTATAAAGCGCCGCAACTTCGGGGTGAATCGTGGACCTCAATGGAGGAGGCGTACTTACATGAATAAGGGCGACATCATTGACTTGCTGGCGGGCGGGACGGGGATCTCCAAGGTCCAGGCCGGCCAAGTTGTGGACATCCTCATCGACGGGGTGAGCTCGGCGCTGAAGAAGGGCGAGCGGGTGGCGCTGGTCGGCTTCGGCACCTTCACGGTCGCCAGCCGCAAGGCACGCGCTGGACGCAATCCGCAGACGGGAGCGCCGCTGAAGATCGCCGCGTGCAAGGTGGTCAAGTTTGCGGCCGGGCATGAACTGAAGGCCACAGTCAACAGAGGGGGCAAACGCACCGCCTCCGCCTGAAGGCTGTGCTGCTTCCGCCCTCTGCCTTCCCCGTGGTTGACTTGTCTCAGGGGGAGCCGGGCGTAAACGCCTGGGCTGTCACTGTTTCCCCAGGGCGCGGTCCAGTTCCGAAAAGAGCGACTGCGCCGAAGCCGGGCGATTCCTCGCGTCGGTGGCGAACGCCCGCTCGAAGAATTGCTGCCACTGGCTGGGCGCCTCGGGCAGATGCCTGGCCAGGGGTGTAAAGCGGCCGGCCAAAACCGCGCCATGCCATCCGGCCGCCGTCGCCGTTAGGAACGGCAACTCGCCGGCCAGCGCCTCGTAAGCCGCCGGTCTCCAAGCCGGCCTCGACCTTCGCCACCTGGAGCCGGCCCGCAGGCTGGCGCTCCGGCGTGCCCCATATGATCCCGGCTGCATCCTCCCACTGAAGCCAGATGTATACTCAGACCGCCCGCAGGAGCCAATGGGGATCCCAGGTGAACGCTGCGGGAACAACGCACAGGAGATTCCCATGTCCGCGAACGTCCTTACGCGTCGCCAACTGCTCGCCTCGACGGCGGCGCTGGTGGCCGCGCCCGTCGCCTCCGTTGACCTTCCGGCCACCTTCCTCGACTATGCGGGAGGGAACCCGGCAACAAAGCCGTGGGCACGGGGAATCACGCTGGTCGCCTTCCCTTGGCCATCCGGCCGTCGCTCCGTCGCTTAGTGGAGAATATATCGATATCTGGTAAAATACCAAGGTGGTAATGGATCGCCTTTCCAGGGTTGAGGCCGCAGATTTGTTGAGGCACTGCCTGGAGGAGGGGTCGGTGGACCGCGGCCGGCACTTCATGCAGGAGCTGGCCACCGAGGGGCTGGAGTTCGAGGACGTGCTGGCGGTTCTGGTGAAATCGCGAGGCCAGGGATGAAAAAGGGAAAATGCAGCGAGTGCGGCGCGGAAGTCAACGTGGTCCGCGGCGCTTACTGTTTCGAGGAGAGTGCGCTGAAAAACGTTGTGTTGTTGGGCGTGGAGATGGCCCGCTGCACCGAGTGCGGCAACGAAGACGTGTCGCTGCCCCGCGTCAACAAGCTGATGCGGGCCCTGGCGCTGGCCGTCATCAACAAACCCTACCGCCTGAACGGAGACGAAGTGCGGTTCCTGCGGAAGTTCCTGGGGATGACCGGCGCCGGGTTCTCCCGCCTGATCCACGTCGACAACACGACGCTGTCGAAGTGGGAGAACCGCGAGACCGCGATCGGGCCGCAGAGCGACCTGCTGGTACGCTCGGTGGCGCTGGCGCTCGGCGAGGGGCTGCAGGCGCACACCGCCGACTCGGTGCGGCGCTTCGAGCGGGTGACCAAGCCGCCGCGCTCGACCCTGCGGCTGCAGCTCGATTCGGAGACGCTCGAATACCAGTATGCGTAAGCCACGACTGCCGGCCGCTGGCACGGGCCACGGAGCCTGCGCCTCTTGGCTTGCAGTGAAGAACTCAGCGGTGTTGACGAGAAAATCCGGTTTCAACGACGCCGCCAAACCAAGCCTCCGGATTCCTCCGACCGTTTCGATCAGCTTGGCCTGATTATTGTTGCGTTGCAGCCGCAGGGTGGTTAAAAAGGAGTCGTGCACCCGCTGGAGACCTACCTATCGAAGCTTGCCGAGATCCGGGCGTCCGGCGCGGGAACCGAGGAGACATCTTGTTACCCCGCGCTGGACACGCTGCTCAATGAGGTGGGCGGCCAGCTAAAGCCCAAGGTGCGCTGCATTCTGCAACTGAAGAACCGTGGGGCCGGCAACCCGGACGGCGGGCTGTACATCCGGGAGCAATTTCAGCGGCTCACTGACGAAGAGCCGCTCGCCGGGCAGAGGCCGGCCCGCGGCGCCATCGAGGTCAAGCCCGTCGGCGATGACGCGTGGGTGACGGCCGAGAGCCGGCAGGTGAGCAGGTACTGGAAAGACATGGCCCGCCGAATCGCAGCCATCTGTTTGCTGCAACCGCAGCTTGACGCCGACTACGCGGCCGTGAAGGCGAACACGTACGCCTGGCCCGGAGGCTAGCCTGAATTCGTTGCCAAGTGCGCTCCCCGGCGGCCAGCCCGCCGCAGGCCTTGCAGGAACCGGCGCTGACCGAACTTATGCCTTCCAGCATTCTTGAGCGAGCGAGAATCGCGGCGTCCAAGCGCCTGCTGTATGTTCCGCATGCGGTGCGGCAGATGTCTCATCCAGAGAGAATGATCACACCCTCGGAGGTGGAGGCGGCTGTCAGAACAGGAGAGCTCATAGAGGATTATCCCATCGACCCTCGCGGGCACAGTTGCCTGCTTCTCGGCTGGGGCCAGGAAGGCCGACCGATTCATGTGGTATGCTCGCCGAAGGAGGATTATCTGGCGATTATTACCGCGTACCTGCCCGACCCGGATCAATGGGCCAATGATTTCAAGCGGAGGCGCTAGCGTGCAGTGCATGTACTGCAAAGGGCGGATGGAACGAGGGACCGCGCCGTTCACGGTTGATCGCAGGGGTTACCACGTTCATTGGGAGGCGCTCCCCGCCTGGGTTTGCCGGCAATGCGGCGAAGTGTACTTTGAGCCGCCCCAAGTCGAGAGTATCCAGAAGGCGCTCTCGGCCTTTGACCGCGAGGCCTCCCGGCTGACGGTTTCCTGACCGCAAGAAAAGGCCGCCGGCGCATGGCGGGCGCGCACATGGGTGCGTCCCTGCAACCTCCAATCAATACTTCAGGTACACCGTGCAGAGCTCGCTATAAAAGTCGATGGCCACCGAGCCTTGTTCGCGGAAGCCGGTGGAGGAATCCTTCACGCCGCCGAAGGGGAGCTGGTATTCGACGCCGGCGCTGGGCAGGTTCACGGTGATCAGGCCGGCCTCGATTTCGTGGATGTAGCGGAACACCTTCGACACGTCGCGGGTCAGCAGCGAGGCGGACAGCCCGAAGCGCACGGCGTTGGCCAGCCGCAGCGCCTCGTCGAAGCTGTCGGCGGGCAGCAGCGCCAGCACCGGCCCGAAGACCTCCTCCTGAGCCAGGCGGCTGCCGGCCTCCACCTGATCGAAAATCGTGGGCGCAACGAAGTAGCCGCGGGCGTAATCGCCCTCGGTCAGTCGGCCGCCCCCGCACAGCACCGGGAAGCCCTCCTTCCTGCCGATGTCGATGTAGGCGAGGACCGTGTTCATCTGGGACTCATCGACGCACGGTCCCATGTCCACGCTGGGGTCCATGCCGTCGCCCACCTTCAG
>Ga0315279_10007526_pt1 | contig 13439 bp, 8 predicted proteins | sample YL17G06_20_MG_FD_203694 | JGI IMG/M metagenome (GOLD analysis project Ga0315279, IMG submission 203694) | Sediment microbial communities from Yellowstone Lake, YNP, Wyoming, USA - YL17G06_20 | ecosystem: Environmental > Aquatic > Freshwater > Lake > Sediment | place: USA: Wyoming | collected... | reverse complement strand
ACAAAACCAAGCATCATTGCAGTAAGATCGGTGTATATTTCGTTGTTCTTTTCTGGAGAGTTAAGTGAGTGTAATAAAACATGCGTTAATTCGTGTGATAGAATCATTGAGAATGTAGCTGGGTATTTTCGGCAATTATTGCTAATTTTAACAGTTATTGGATAATTCTTTAATGCCGGCGAGCCATAAAAGGGTAGATTGCTTGGAATAAGAACCTGTGCAGAAATGCTTTCACCACCCACTTCATATTTATTTGCAAGTTGCATTGTCTCAAATTTATCGCTAATGACAATATTGATACTAACTGGAAGTCCTAATTGTTGTGCGATCATTTCAATTGCTTGCTTGATATTATTTGCCTGCATAAGAGTGAATAGTTGGCCGTGTTCGATTGTGTTTTTAATCCCTAACGATTGCTCTATTTTATCAATTGCTTCCCTAATATAGTTTAAGCTAATTTCGTTTTTCATCTAGGTTTAAAAGATTCTCTTGCTAATATCGTACGCTTGTTTTGTGTTGTAATCTGCGATAGCAACGCCTTTTACAAGCCATGACAGAATTTTGGGATAATCCTCATCAATTTTACCTTTGAGGTTTTGCTTTTCCCTCTCAACTTTCTCCTGAATTCTCTCGTAGAAAATATTTTTTACTTCCTCGTTCTGGTTAATTACTTCTGCAAACATGCTAAAAGCTCCTATAGTTAACTTTATGAAATTCCAAACAGATTGTTAATTTTATTTATCATCCATTTTTGTCTTTCTTCAACATTTTTCGGTATCCAACCTTCTTTTAAACCATCAATAACCATTTGTGAAAGTACTATCGAGGTAGGGCCTCCACATTTTTCTTCATAAAATTTCTTTTTTTCAAGTGGAGCAATATTTTTTTGAGCATCATTCTTTACAGAATAGAGTAGTGTTAAGTTGCCAATTTTATTTAGCAACTCATTAGTGAGATTATCTGTCCAGTTGTCTTGCCACTCTTTAACCTCTTTCCAAGCAACCGGAAGTATGTGATCAATTTGGATCTTATCAATTTCTAAAATTCCTTTCTTTGAAGGGTCAGCTAACTCATATTCAAGCATCATTAATATAGACTTCAGCCACGGTTTCTTGTATACATTGTCATTAATGTTTTCATTAAATCTCCCGATAAGATTGTCTTTATGGATTTTTGCCTGAATTTCTTCTTTTATTTTTTCGATAGGTACACTATTTTTGACCCAACCAATAAGATTAAAGGAAATTTGTTTAATTCTTGAAACTGTGTATCCTGCTATCCAGTTCATGTAATAGAGTTTCTTTAACTCTTTAGCTAAGGCATCAAAGTCTGTATAATTGCTATATTTCGCAGAGGTCAAAACTGATTTCCAGTAAACTTTGTCTCGTAAGTATCTAAAGACAATAATATCTTTTGACTGATCTTCATAAATGTTCTCATAGCTCTTAATAAAATTCTCAAAGTTAAATAAAACCGTGGTCGGTTCTTCACCTTTAAATTTTATTTCAAGCTCTTCATATAAACTTCTTTCAGGATTTGATGCTAATAAATAGTATTCGTAATAGGTTAACAAATCAGTCAAAGATTCTCCGATTTGTTTTGCAAATTCTTCTATCTTAGACCATTCTGCTGTAAATTGGTTGGCTTTCAGCTCATCGTCTGCGCATCTTTCATACAACGAACTCTTTATTAAATCAGAAGGGGTTAGATCCAAACCTCTTGTATTTATCGTTTGGAATAGTCTAATTGCATAAGCTCTGTTGAAGCAAGTTATATTTACCATTGAAACATTTCTCAATAAGTAATCTGCAAACCGAATTACCTCTTCTTTTCCTTTATCATTTTCTAATTCTTTTGTTTTAGTGTAAAGGATAGTTGCTGCCTTAACAAATTTGCTTCCATCTTCATTTTTCTTATCGGGTGTTGCAACCTTTTTAAGTATCTTTTCTTCAAATTCAGTTTGATTGTGTGCTTGAGTAATGAGCCTTAATCTGTATCTATTTCCGTAAGGACTTTTTATAGAATCCTTGATCTTCATTTTAATTTCATTGCTATCACCATCGTCTACAAAAAAGAAATCTCTTAAAACGCTGAATAAGATTACAAGGGTTGTTAATCTCTGTTGTCCGTCAACTACTTCTAACCCTTCTTTTGTATCAATTAAAATAATAGGACCAAGAAAATAATTATCCACCTCGCTTTGCATTGCATCATGTACGTCATCAAAAAGCTGTTCAATTTGCTCCTCTTCCCAACTATATTGGCGTTGATAATCTGGGATGACATAAAAACTGTTGGGGCTTAGAAAGATCTGCTCAACATTTACGGCTTTTGTTTCAAAAACATTTCTTAAATCTGGCATACGTTCCTCCCTTAATTAATTTTTATAACTTTAGTTTTCATACAATTTCATTTTGTTTGCTCAGAAAAAGTGTCAGGATTTTTTACTTTTTTCCACAATCTTTCAATGACTTTTCCAAATATGTATTCAGCAAGGCCTTGAACATTTTCCCGTGGTTGGGATATTTAAGATGGAGAAGTTCATGGATGATCACCTTATTTCTCTCCTCAGATGGCTTCTTCAAAAGTTTTGTACTAAAAGTTAATCTGCCTCTGGTTGAACAACTTGCCCACTTCCTTGTCATCTCACGAAGATGTATTTCCTTTGGTTCAACTCCAATTTCTTTTGCAAATTGAAGAACCTTTTTCTTGAAATTTTCAGGCAAAATCATGCAATACCTTCTTTAAAATCATAAAGGCCTTTTCTTAATTACATCGATAATTCTATTGACTATGGCTGGAGCACGTGATGCCCCAGCTGCTCCAGAAGCAAGCAAAAAACCATATAATTCTTGCCTTAACTCTCTTTCCTGTGCCTCGCTTGTTTTCCAATAAGGGTATGCCTTAAACACGGCTTTTGTGTTATTAGCTATACTTTCAGCCTTATCAATATTATCTTCTTTTAAAAGCCAATATACAGTAAAAACTTCAGAGCTCATATTTTTTTCTGCCTGTTCTTTCTGAGCTGCATTCATTTCCTCTATTACTTTCCTTAATTCTTCCAAAGCCTCTTGAGTTGTTTTTTGCCTCTCCAAAAATAATTTAGCGATTTTTTCAGCTTTCTCACCAATTGAAATAAGATAAGGATTCGATCCAATTCCAGATTGAACAGCTTTTCTGATGGCAACCCAAAGATTAATTACTTTCTCGGTATCAGATGCTTTGCTTTCCTGTATTCTTTTCAAGGTTTCTTCGTTTATTTCATAAACATCAAGAGTTAATTTAATTTCACCGCTCTTGGTATGCTGTTTAACTAACTCTGCAGTCTTTCTCATAAAATCCCTATCAACCAAAATCTGAGTTCCGTAAGCTTCCTTAAGGAGTTTATAAATTTCGGTAAGGGCTTCGAAATCATTAATGTAAGGTCTTAAAAAGGCATCAGGAGAGATAATTTCATAAATACTTTCCAGCTCTTTATAAAATTCATAATATTTCAATCTTTTCTGTTCATCTATAAAGTGCTCGAGCACAGATTCAACTGCTTTATCCCGGCTTTTTCCTTCAGATATTTTTAAATATTCTTCTTTTGCCGTTTTCATTAAATCAGAAAATCTGTCTTTCAAAAGTTCGATATCGCGAACTACTCCCTCAATATCCGACGAGTCAAATGCAAGAGCTTTCTCGAGATTTTCGAAAATTCCTATGAAATCTAAAATGAACCCTGAAGGTTTTTTCATTCCTGTTTCGTCTTCATAAGGGCGGTTAACTCTTGCAATTGCCTGCAACAAAACATGGTCCCTCATGGGTTTATCAAGATACATGCAATATAGAATAGGAGCATCGAAACCTGTAAGGAGTTTTTCTGTTACAATCAAGATTTTTGGCAACTCATTAGGTTTCCTAAAAGCTTTTCTTACTCTTTTCTCCTCGTCTTCAGTCAGGTGATACTTTGAAAGTTCTGGTAAATCGTTATAGAACGGGCTATAAACTACTTGTGAATAATCCTTTGGCAGTAATTTATCAAGCTCCAATTTATAAAGCGCGCATGCCTCTCTATCTACTGCCACCAAAAATGCCTTGTATCCCATTGGCTCAACATAATTCTTGTAATGGTCTGCAACAAATTGCGCGACCTTCCTCATCCTTTCATGATTTTTAAGCATATTTCTCAAATTAACAGCTCTCTCTAAAATTTTGTTCAAATCTTCTATATCGCTAACACCTTCTGCTTCTTTAAGGTTAAGGAATTCTCTATCAAGGGTTTCCCTGTCAACCCGCAGTTCATTTGGTGCAAGAGTATAATGAAGAGGCACAGTGGTTCCATCTTCTATGGATTCAGCAATACTATACTTATCAAGATACCCTTTTGGTGGATCATCTTTTCCAAAGATTAAAAATGTTCCCCTACCATAACTTGTTTTATCAATTGGAGTACCTGTAAAACCGATATAAGAGGCATTGGGCAACGCGCCCATCAAAAAGTCTCCAAGTTTACCGCCAATAGTCCTGTGCGCTTCATCAATAAGCACAAAAATATTTTTCCTCATGTTGATATTTGCCGGTATATCTTCAAATTTATGAATCATGCTAACAATAAGCCCTCTCGTATCTGATGCAAGAAGTTCTTGCAGATGCCTTTTGCTCTTGGCAACTTTTACCGATTTAATGCCAACAGCGTCAAGATTATTAAACAATTGAGTTTCAAGTTCGTTTCTATCTACAAGCATTAACACGGTAGGTTTTTCAAAAATTGGATTTTCAATAATTTTCTGAGCAGCTACAATCATTGTATAGGTCTTGCCAGAGCCTTGAGTGTGCCATATTAAACCACGCTTCTTTTCAGAATCTGCTCTTTCGACTATCATGTCAACAGCTCTCATTTGGTGAGGTCTAAGAACAACTTTTTTCAATTCATCGTCTTGCCGAGTAAAAAGAATATAATCCGTTAGAACTTTTACAATCCTTTTTCTATCAAGGAATCTCTTTACTAACATTTCAAAATTACCAGTCGCCTCTTCTTTCCAATTGAATAGATACCTTTCAGATATGCTCCATGTGGCACCATAATAAAACCTGACAATGTGCGTTATGGCATATATTTGTAAAAGAGCCATCATTTCGGGACACTCCAGGTGATACCTTCTTATCTGATCCAGCGCCTTAGACATTCCTTCTTGTTCATTTGCAGATTTTGTTTCAATTAGAAATACAGGGACTCCGTTAATAAGGAAAACAACATCTGCTCTGATTGTTTTGTCGCCATTGGTAAATGCAAGCTCTTCAGTTACTTGGAATATATTTTTATCAACATTTTCTGTATCAATAAAGGTGACGTTTCGCTCACGCTTTTCCTTAGGTACAAATACTGTTTTTATACCTTTAAGATATTCCCATGCCAAGAGGTTCCCTTCAATGTTTGCGGGAATGATTTCAAGCTTTTTGATCAATTCTTCTGCAAGTGATTGATTCATAAAATCAGGGTTTAACTTCTGCATCTGAGATATAAATATATCCTTAAAAATAATTCCTGTCTCTCCGCCTCGCAGTTTCAAAGCTTCATCGGGGGTTACATATTCCCACCCCAGATTTAGTAAAATTTTCTCTCCATTCTCAGCTGTATAGCTCGATGATTTTTCTTGAACATATTCTACAAGAGGTTTCTTAACAGTATAATCTTCTCCACCCAAAGAATCACTCATCATCAAACCTCCAAATTATTGAATCTTATTTTTCCTGTCATAAGTTTATTTAAAAGAGTTTTGAACAAATCTTCAAGAGATTTCTTTTTATTCTCTTCTGCTTCAATCTTCTTATCAACCGCAGAGAGGATTTCGGCGATTTTTTGCTGGATGGGGAGAGAAGGGAGAGGGATTTTTTGATTTTTCACATCTGAATCTGTAACTGCTGGGTAACTTGCACCTCTCTGAATATTTCCTAGTGCATCTATGAACATGTCTCTTTGAACGGTATAATAAATAAAGCGATTGTCGATATCTTCATCTCCCCGTAAAACACAAAACGCTGTTGAGCATACTTGATTGTCATATTTTTTTGGAATTAATGCGACTCTCTTTAATGTTGGTCTTACTGTTGCTATAATCACATCGTTTTCCCTTACAATTTTTCTTGCTCTACTTGGAGCATTTTTTCCTTTGTACTTGGTTATCGAGATTATTCGAAGATAATCTCTATCAATACTAGATACATCTATGTAATCAAATTCTTCAGATGTTTTTCTCATATCTTTCTGTTTGGTTTTTTGCAGACAATCTCCCAGTTTCACCACTTCCCAGTCTTCAGGGATTAAGCCGATTTCGGTTTGCTTGAGTTTTGGATATAGACTGGCAAAAAAATCTTCTAAATCGATAGCCTGTCCAGAGTTTTTCTTAACTACTTCTGCAAGTGTTTTGTCATTTGTAATTAAAATTAATCCATTTTTTATGGCAGTTTCGCCAATTAAGGCATCCTGAACATTATTCTTTTTCTTCTCAATTTGGTTTAAGTCATTCAGAATTTTTTTATAAAAATTTCCATCACTCCAGCTGGAATTTCCCCACTTTGAAACACCCCAAACACCAGGCGCTGTAGAAATGTTATCTTGATCAATGTTTTCAAAAACTTCGCATAGTTTTACTCTCCTTTCTTGTTCAGGAGTTTTTTCCAGTTCATCTTTTTGGATATGCGTAACAAAGTACGAAAATTTTCTTGGCAATCTCTCTATCGGGATTTGTTCGTCAAGTATCGCATTAAAAATATTCGTATCAAACATAAAACCTATTATTACACCCTCAGTAAACAACTTTTTCATCAAAGATTTTTTCAATTCTTTTGTGGCTCTTATCACTTCCTCTGTTTTCTCTTTTGCCTCCTGCACTGCCGAAAGCACCGCCGCAATCTTTTTCTGCTCTGAGAGAGGAGGTAGGGGGAGTTGGATTTGTGGAATTGATTTACTTGCATGCTTGATAGTTACACCTGTAGAAAACTCTTCAATTTTATTTTTCACAAAATTAGTTTGTAAAGCGAAATATATAAAGTCTTTATCAAGCTTGATATCTTTGAACAAAACTTTCCTTATACCTGAAGAATATGCACCTTCTAAACCTCTTCTAACAATACCTGGGCTACCGTCAAAGGTAATAAGAATATCATCCACTGAACAGAGTTTTATATTATCTGATGGTGTGTAAATAATATCTTTTCTACTACCAGAAATATCTACCACACGAAGAAATCTTAAACCCTTACCTTCCTTATTATAGCTACCAGAGCCTGGTTCTGTGCCTCTTTCTAAATCAACATGGTCTATTAGCTTTGCCACTCCCCAGTCTTCTGGTATCATTCCGATTTCAGTTTCTTTAAATCCATTTAAATTAGTAATTTTATTCAGTAAGGCCATTTTCCAGTTGCCTCAAGAAACCACTTTCTAAAAGCCTTCTCAATTTTATCGAACCTTTCAACCTCACCATTAAAAAATCCTGCTTTAAACAAATCAAATTCTGTAACAGATTTTTTTATGTCTTCAATATAATCAAATAACAAAGAATCTTCTGGGTGTATTGTTCCCACAGTCCTATATTTCACTCCAAAACGCCCAATTGGAGCCCAAGTATTATTATCCTCTTCAAGATTAGTTAAATCAGATTTGTTCAAATCAATATAATTCAATGAAAATAAATACTCAAATCTGTCAAAAATCTCGTCGTATTCATTATCATCTGGTATATATTCTTTCAAGAGCAGTTTTATTATATCAAAGAGATGATTACTGGCTGGAGTAAACTCCTTTGAATTAGGTCTCTTAATAAGGCTTGCTAAGTTTCCAGTGTGAAAAATGGCTGCTGGATTAACTTCGTTGATTAAATTGATTTTTCCTCTTCCATCTCTTAATTTTGTATCCCTTAATATTGCAGCTAAGTTATAGAAGTTATTAGATGATAAAGCATACAATCCCAATGCATACAAAAGCAATAAGGAAGGATATTTTTGTAATTGACTCCATGCAGTAAAAGAACTTCGCTTTTCTGTATTGGCAATTCTATTAATTGCATTAGTGAGTAAATAAGAGTTTTCACCTTTATCATAGTAAGCAATTGGCAGCATTATCTTTATTAACGGCTCTACAACTGTTTCGTAGTTCTGCATCCTTTTTTGAAATGAAGTTTTATTTACTTCTTCTTTAAAATTAAACCTTTCAGAGTTCAACTCTTTAAAAACTTCTTCGGTTCTCTCTATTATAAAGTCGTGTAGTCTGATTCTGTCTTTCGGATCAACGAGATATCGTTTAACCATAATAACTTCTGCTTCGATCGACATAGGAGATTTTCTTTCATATTCGCCTAATGATTTAACTTTTTCAAGCATCTCTACGAAAATCTTATCAGCATTCTCTATTTGAACACTCTCTGCTCTTCTTTGCTGTATAATTTCTTTCGCCTCGCCTTCTAATTCTCCCTTAGCAAGCCAATATGTTTGAAATCTCTTATTTGGAGACTTTAAAATTGTATTTCTAAGAGCATTATCCCATTTACCTGACCACCCGCAGATTATTAAGCCAAATCTATCAAAAACTTCATCCAAAAATTTGTTGGTTGTTTTGGAGTACTTAGAAAGTTCTTTTGAGGTATTTTTAATGCGAGTATCCTTGTAATCACCATGCAGTTTTACAATAAAATACTTTGAATGTATATATGGCATTGCTCCTTTAAAATCATCTTCAGACTTAATAACATCTGGTGTAATACCCACCTCTTCAATAGCTTTTTCCAGCAGTCTATCAAAGTTGGTCGTAAGAATCATTCTTATATATCCCGATTTTACCATCTGGGCAATTGCTTTGTGTGCCTCAGTAGGAACTTTTAACTTCTGCTCTTTTTCTTCTTCCGTTGGTTCGAAATATTTTTTTAAAATGTTCATTCTTTCAGAAGAGGTTTTCGTTAACTTTTCTAAAATTTTAGAGTAATCTGGTTCCTCGTTAAACTTGGTCTCATACCAAGTTTCAGGATCGGGCTTTGGGTCTTCTTGCAAAGACGCTGCAAGCTGCCCTATTAGATCTAACACAATTTCCCATCCTGTTTTAATACCGGCAGTTTTTGATACTCCTGAGCCAATAAGTAAAGCGTAGACTCCTGGATTGTAATACATAGAGAAAACTAAATTGATTATCTCATAATCAGCTTTATAATCCATAAATTTTTCTATTCCTCTTTATTCATAAATCAATGCCTAAAGTTTTCAGAATTTCTTTTAACTTCTCGTCTTCTTTAGTCCTTTCTTCTTCTGCTTCTTTAAGTTGGACCAATGCATCTTCAATAGGTAAAGTTTCATCTACTCCATTTTGAGCAACATAGCGGGAAGGGCTAAGATTGTAGTCATTTTTTACAGATTCATCATTAGTAATAACCTTACTTGCTCCTTCCTCTTCCTTCCAATTCAGATAAATTTCTGAAATTCTTTTTATGTTTTCCTCAGGTAAATAATTTTTTGGTCTTCCTTTACTGAAAAGCTTTGAGGCATTAATAAGTAAAATATGCCCCTTTCTTTCGACTTGTTTCGCTTTGTTTATAACAATGATAATCCCAGGGGCAGTTGTATTGTAAAAAAGGTTCTCAGGAAGCAATAAAACAACTTCTACGAAATCTTTTTCAACGAATTCTTTTCTTATGTCCCTTTCTCTGTTTCTACCTTCATTACCGCTACCTCTTGCAACTGAACCCGTATCCAAAACCACTGCCATTTTTCCGTGATCTTTCAAAGAGGCAAACATGTGTTGAATCCACCCCCAATCTGCCGAACTTGATGTCGGATAGCCAAAAATAAAACGGTTATAAGTATCATTTTCATAGCTTTCCTGCGAAAAATTCTGGTTCCACATTGGATTTGCTGTAACCATATCAAATTTTCTCAAAGAACCTGCTGCATTGAGAAAGCGAGGGTTATTCATTGTATCGCCAAGGGCAATATCGGCTTCCATATTATGAATAAACGCGTTCATCTTAGCCATTGCAAAAGTAGAAGGCAAAATTTCCTGTCCGTAGAATTTCAAAGGTTCAACTGACGGTTTAGCATCGTATTTTTCTACAAATCTTAAATAGCACTTTATCAACAAGCCGCCAGAGCCACAGCAAGGATCATATATTTCCTGTCCAGATTCTGGATTCAAAATATAAGACATAAGTATAGCTACCTCACGAGGAGTATAAAATTCACCTGCACTCTGGCCAGATCCTTCAGCAAATTTTCTGAGAAGGTATTCATAGGCTCTACCGATAATATCGGGTTCTACATCATTTAATCCAAGTCTATATTTTCCTAAAATTTCTATGAGATCTTTTAGCTTATCATCACTTATTATTCTTTGTCCTGCAGTTGTTGCATTAAAATCAACTATATCAATAACACCCTGGAGTTTTGGGTTTTCTTTTGCTATCGAACGGACAGCATCAGTCAAATACTCACCAATGCTTTTTGTTTGACTTTCAATGCTTTCCCATCGTGATTTTTTAGGTAGGTAAAAACGAACAAGGTTATGATCCTGCTCAATCAGTTTCTCGGCAATATCAACGCCGCCATACTTCTGAGCAAGCCTATTTAGTTCATCTTCAAAAACATCCGATAATCTTTTTATGAAAATCAGAGGCAAAATGTAGTCCTTATACTTTGGGGCATCAACTTCACCACGAATTCTGCAAGCAGCTTCCCAAAGCCAATTTTCAAGCGCAGTTACATCAAGTTTCCCATTGTTCATTACTCCTCCCTTCTAAATGCTCCTCAAGATAATTTTATAACTAATGGGAATATTTGCAAAGTTTGTAAAGCTGTTTATTCGGTTTAACGAAAAGTTTGCTTTAAATGAAATAAGAAAATTTTCTATTGGCTTTTTGAAAATTCACCTGTCCTGATTTTGATAGGTCGGGTTTTTCCGTCTTAATTTTCATTACCATATTTTAAGACAGAAGTTTTCGCATTAGAGAAAACTCGACCTATTTCAAATAGACCTTTTGAAATTTAAGTCAACCTTGCCTGACTTAAATGCACATTCTTCATTCTAAGTCAACTTTGCCTGACTTAAAATTTTCTCAACCGAATAATAGTTGAGGAATGTTACTGTAGTTCTGAAAGGCAAAAAAATAAAGGAGGAGATTCCTCGCTACACTCGGAATGACAGCTCGGAGATCGTCACGCTTCACTTCGTTCCGCTCACGATGACAAAGAAGAGGAGATCCTGAAATAAGTTCAGGGCAGGATGACAGAGAGAAAAGGAAATGACAAAAAAGTAATAAAGCAAAGGATGAGATCGTCACGCTTCACTTTGTTCCGCTCACGATGACGGAGTGGTGTTGAGATTGCTTCGTCGCTTACAGTTGCTCGAAATGACAAAGAAGAAGGAAGAAGATCCTGAAATAAATGCTTGCCTACAGCAAGAAAAAGATTGCAGGATGACAAAAAAGAGGGGATTCTCACGCTCCCTGTGGTCGCTCAGAATGACAGCTCGGAGATCGCCACGCTTCACTTTGTTACGCTCGCGATGACAAAAGGAGGAGATTTCTCGCTTCGCTCGAAATGACTGAAAGGCGATGACAAAGAAAAAGACAATGACAAAAAAGGCTTTATTCTAAGATAATAGTTTCAATAAAGTAGTATGACACAGCAATTTTACCATATTTCTTTTCACGGAACTTTTTGAGGGAATTCGTGCCTTTAAGTTCCTCGGGCAGAGTTTCAACTTCTGAGTGCTCAGCAATAATTATGGAATCACTTTTGAAAAAAGGAAAGTTTACAAGGGCTTGCATTGTTTGTCCTGCAAGTTTTGATGCATAGGGCGGGTCAAGAAATACAAAGTCGAATTTTTCTTTGAAACTCTCAAAAGAGAAAGGGCTCTTTATAAAATTTAGAACATCCTGCTTTATGATGAGAGTTTGATTTTCAATGCCAAGCATTTTAATATTTTTCTTTATGACGCGCAGAGCAACAGGGTTTTTCTCAACAAAAACTGCAAACCTTGCACCTTCGCTTATTGCTTCAATGCCAATTGCGCCTGAGCCTGCAAAAAGGTCAAGGAAAACTGAATCGGCGATGTTGAATCTTATCACATCGAAGATTGCTTCGCGGACTCTGTCGCTTGTAGGTCTTAACTCAATGCTTTTTGGAGGAGATATAATTTCTCTCCCTTTGAATTTACCGGTTACTATTCTCATCAAGCAACCTCTATTAAAGAGATTTTTTCTCTGGATTTGCTTTTGAGTATATTAATAAGTTCCTTTTTGTGTTCCTTATTCCATTTTACTTCATTGCCTATAAGGGCAAGGGCTTCCTCCCGTGCAATTTCAAGAAGCTTGAGGTCTGTTTCTGAAAGAAGGGTTGTGAGCTTAAACTCTGGAATGCCTGATTGTTTTGTTCCAAGAATTTCACCGGGACCACGGAGCTTGAGGTCTTCCTCGGATACTTCAAAGCCGTTATTTGTTTTCTCAAGAACTCTGAGCCTTGTTATTGCATCTTCTCCTGTATTTCTTGTGATTAGGAAGCAGTAGGATTGAAGGTCGCTTCGGCCTACGCGCCCCCTCAGCTGATGGAGCGTTGCAAGGCCAAAACGGTCGGCATCTTCAACGATGATTACCGAGGCATCAGGCACATCCACACCAACTTCAACAACGGTTGTGGAGACAAGCACCTGTACTTTGCCGTTCCTAAAATCTTCCATCATCTTTCTCTTTTCTTCAGAACTCATTCCACCATGAAGCATCCCGAGGCTAAAATCCTTGAGGTAGCTATTTCTCAACTCTTCAATTTTTCTTTCAACTGACTGTAACTCTGTCACTTCTGAATCCTCAATGAGAGGACAGACAACGTACCCCTTTCTTCCTTCGTTGAGCTCATTTATCAGTAAAGAATATGCATCATAATCAGTCTCAAAGAAAACCTTTGTTGTGACTGGCTTTCTCCCCGCTGGCATTTCGCGAATCTGAGTGATATCAAGATCTCCGTATAGAGTGAGTGCAAGTGTTCGTGGAATTGGTGTTGCACTCATAACAAGCGTGTGCGGATAAGCTCCCTTCTTTCGTAACCGTCCCCTCTGGAGAACACCAAACCTGTGCTGCTCATCCACTATGATCATACCAAGGTTATTGAATGCGACATCTTCCTCGATGAGTGCGTGGGTTCCAAATAGTGCGTTGATATTACCATTTTTTATTTCCTCAAGAATAAGTTTTCTTGCTTTTGTGGAAGTGCCTGAAGTAAGAAGGGCAACATTAAGATTTACCTTGCTCAAAATGTTCTGTGCAACATTGAATGTCTGCTGTGCAAGGATTTCGGTTGGGGACATCATTGCCGATTGATACCCATTTTTTGCTGCAATGAAAATTGCAAATAATGCAACCACTGTTTTCCCCGAGCCAACATCACCGTGGAGGAGCCTGTTCATAGGCTTTCCTGAGGCAAAG
>Ga0315279_10007525_pt1 | contig 13439 bp, 12 predicted proteins | sample YL17G06_20_MG_FD_203694 | JGI IMG/M metagenome (GOLD analysis project Ga0315279, IMG submission 203694) | Sediment microbial communities from Yellowstone Lake, YNP, Wyoming, USA - YL17G06_20 | ecosystem: Environmental > Aquatic > Freshwater > Lake > Sediment | place: USA: Wyoming | collected... | reverse complement strand
GAAGGGCAGGATGCTGGTCTTAAAATCGCCCATGCTGCGCAGAACGAAAAAAGGCGAGAGCGCGAGAAAGGCCTGGATCAATATGGAATGTACGACGCATAACGTTATCGGTCCCCAGGCGCCGCCGAAATCGGTCATGGTCCGGTGTAAGTTGTTCACCCGTTCTCCAAACCTCAGCAACTTGATCCGGTCGAACAAAGGGGAAACCGCCCGGTACGCCCGCTCCGAGAAAAGAAAAATCGTGATCATGACCAGGACCGCGAGCCCGGCGATCATCAAGGATAAGAATTCGCCCCGATGCTGGCGGATATAAAGATAAAGGACGGCGGCTAAACCGAAAAGGAATAGCCCGACAAAACCGAGGATCCGGTCGACCAGCACCACGGCCACGGCGTCGGCTTTCTTCTCCCGAACCGAATAGACCACCCGCATCAGGTCTCCGCCGACGGTCGTGGGGAGAAAATTAGTAAAGAAAAGGGCGATGAAATATACCAGGTTGGTCCGGATAAAAGGCATGGGGATCTTTTTGTATTCGAGAAGGACTTGCCAGCGCCAGGCGGAAATGACTATGAAAAAAAGGTAACACAAAAGCGCCAGACCGAGGTAACGCGGGTCCATTCCCCGGAGGTTCTGGAGAACTTTGCCCAGGTCGAGGCGAGATAAAAGGAAAACGATCAGGCATAGCCCGATGGCGATCCGAACGACGCCCCAAATTTTTTTTATGATCACTTTTCTTCCAGCCGGTCCAGGATCGCGCGGATCGCTTCGCCGATCATGCCCAGGGAAAAAAGCAGGATCCCGGCCAGGACCAGCAGGATCACGAGATAGAGGAGGGGCCGGAAACCATGACCGAGGAACCGCAGCACGATCGTCAGCACACCGGTCAGGAAACCGAGCAGGATTGAAATCACGCCCAGCGTTCCGAAATATAGAAACGGTTTTTGGATGAAGGTCATCTGGAATTTCACCGACAGCAGATCGAAGACCCCGATCAGGATCCGGGATTTTTGCTGGTATTTAGCGGTTCCAAAGCGCCGGGGTCTCAAGGACACTTTCAATTCCTCGATCCGGAACCCGTACGCCTGCGCCAGGGGAACGATATACCGGTGCCAGTCTTTGCGGAGGTGGATCGCCTCCAACACTTCCCGGCGGAAGGCTTTCATTGCGTTCATGTCGTGGGTTTTCAGTTTAAAGAGGGAGCGGCCGCAGAAATTATAGACGTTGGATACGAATTTCTTTTCATAAGCGCCCTGTTTCCAACCGGTCGCTACGTCCGCGCCCCGGTCGATCAGTTCAACCAGACGCGGCAGGTCATTCGTGTCGTATTGCATGTCGGCGTCGAAAATAACCAGAATATCGCCCCGGGCGATCTTGGCTCCGGTGATGATGGCCTGGGTCTTGCCCAGGTTCCGGCTGTGCCGGGCGGTCCGCAGGTAGGACCGGTGAACCTTCTCCACCGCCTCGATGGTTCCGTCGCGGGACCCGTCGTCGATAATGATAACTTCGTAATCCTTGTTTTCCTTAATGAACTTGTCGAACTCCTCAATCAGTAAAGGTACGTTTTCCACCTCGTTAAAAGCGGGTATGAGAACCGTAACTTTCATAATATTATATTATATTCAGGTATTCCGGATTGTCAAATGCCGAAAAGAAACGCCCCGCGCCGTATCCGCACGCGCGGGGCGTTAAAAAAACCGGAGCCTTACTTGCTGACGTCTACGGCCAGACAGGTGACGGTACGCTGGATGCCCTTTACGCCGCGCACTTTCGATATGATCGTATTTTTCAGCTCGGATAAGTTCTTGCCCTCGACATAGCAGATGACATCATGCAAACCGGTGACGACATGGGCGTGCTTCACGCCCCGTATCTTTTTCAAGCCGTTGATTACGAACAGTTCCTTACCGGTATCGGTGTTAATTAATAGGTAAGCTCCGACTGCCATAATTTACCTCCTTTTCTGAATCGTTAAAAAAGTATAGCGATTAATATCCGCCCGTCAAGTCCCGAAAAAGTCAGAGCGAGGTCGGGATTGACAAAACTGAAAAATCCGCTTATATTGATTGGGGTATACAATGGACAAAGAATTTCTCTTATCTAAGGTCGGCGATTTCCTGGATTACCTGAAAAAGGAAAAAAACTACTCGGTCCACACCTTGCGGGCTTACCGGGCCGACCTCCGGCTTTTTTTCGAATTTCTTGACGACCAGAAACAAGACCGAGTCGACAACACGGTCATTTCCCAATACCTGACCTTCCTTTATAAGTATGGCATGGATCCGAGGAGCGTTTCCCGCAAGCTTTCAACCATCAAATCCTTTTTCAAAATCCTTAAGAAGATCGGGCCGATCCAGGAAAATCCGGCGGCCCTGGTTCGTTCTCCCAAAACCAAAAAACACCTACCCGGATTCCTGACCCTGCCCCAGGTGGAGGTTGGCCTCGCGATCGAGGATAAGCGCGACCGGGCGATCTTGGAAGTCCTATATTCCTGCGGCCTGCGCGCGGCTGAACTCGTCGGCATGAATTTAACGGATATCGACCTGAACCGCGAGGAAATAAAAGTCCGGGGCAAAGGCCGAAAGGAACGGATCGTCCCGATCGGGAAGCCCGCCCAAAACGCGGTGGTAAACTACCTCCGGGAAAGGTTGAGCGCGGCCTCAGCCCTGTTCGTTAATTACCGCGGCAACCGCCTGACCACCCGTTCGCTCCAGCGGATCGTGCGCAAACATCTACTTAAAGTAGCTCAGGCCCAGGGCACTAATCCGCACATCTTGAGGCATACATTCGCCACCCATTTGTTGGAACGGGGCGCGGACCTGCGCGCGGTTCAGGAACTCCTCGGCCACGCGTCTTTATCGACAGTCCAGATATACACCCACCTGACAACCCAACGGCTTAAGGAAATTTATAAAAAGGCGCACCCACGGGCGGAATGATGAAGGTAACAGGATCCAGGTAACAGGCTACAGGATGCAGTTTACCGGCAAACAGATATTATTTTCAGCGGCGGTCCTGTTGATCCTATCCGTCAGATGCCATGAGCCTGATATCCTACGTACAATAAAAAACGGGAATTATGGACTGGTCGTCAAGGGATCCTACAACGGCACGGCGGACTATATCGGCCAGGGAGAAAATTACACTCCGGCCGTGAAGCGCTATTGCCGGCTCATCGAAAAAAGCATCGATCTCCTGCCCCAAATCACCCGTCATCATTTTTCCGCGCCGAGCACCTTGAATTTCGATTTTAAAATGGTTTTGGTGGACCGCCAGAACAATTTCCTCGTCCTCCGTTATTTCGCGCCGATCTTCGGCGATCACCTCATCGCCGGGTATCAACTGTTTTTCGTCTTTGACCTGAGCCGGAATGCACTGATCCGGATCTTTTCATCCGCGGTGCCCCTTGAGTAGCCTGCTCACTATTATCTGCCTCGCGGCAATGGCCGGCAATCCCGAAACCGTCCCAGAACCGGGCGGAGATTATTACCGATTTGAGAACTTTCTTGAGGCCCGGCGTTACTATTACCTTCAGAACCGGCTCGCCCCTTCCGATGAGATCCTTTACCGACAGGCCCTTTGCTGCCTAGGGTTGGAGGATTACCGCACCGCGGTCGGGATCCTCGAACGCATCCCCCGCAAGGGTATGCTGACTCATTATTATCTGGGTATCGCTTATTACCGGTTGGACATGTGGGATGAGGCGCAGATCAATTTGCGATCGGCGCGCGAGTTTTCGCGCGCTTTCGATCCCGCTTCGTATTACCTTGGACTGATCGCGTTGAAGAAAGGCGAGACGTCGGACGCCCGGAGTTTCTTCCTTGAAACGTCGCCATCCCCCGGCCGGGACTCGCTGCTCGCCTACCTTGATGATTACGACCGGCTCATTAAAGCCCGCGCGCTTTTCGCCGAAGGACGCTATGAAGATGCCGTTAAGACCTACGAGGTGATACATGATTTTGTCGGTTACCGGGAGATCGGCCTAGCGATCACGCATAAGAAATTAAAGAACTACGAGCTGGGTCGGGCATTGCTTGATTCCCTGCTTAATAATAGTCTGGACAGCGCGCTCATCGAACGGGCGTGGTTGGAATCGGGGTTGATCGACTACAGCTTGAAAAATTTCGGCGGGGCCCGAGCGACCCTGACCCGTTACTTAGTCCGGAACCCGGATCACGGAGTCCGTTATCTGATCGGCCTGACCTTCTCCCAGGAGAACAAATTCGATTCCGCGGCGGTGTATTTTCAAGACCTGCCCGACACGGTCGACGATTATCTTTTCTACCAGGGGCGGACCGATTATTTCCGGGGCCGGTGGGGATCGGCCGAGGAAAAGCTGCTCCGGCACCGGGAGGCGTTCGTCCAATCGCCGAATGCGGACCGGGCTGACTTTATCCTGGGTTCCATCAACTTCAAGCGCAAGGAATACCGGCCGGCGATCGAATTCTGGGAAGAACTGCTCCGGCAGTTCCCCGGTTCCAGCTATGCCGCGAGCGCGGCCAAAGGCATCGCCGACGCCTATTTCAGTATCCCCGACTACGGAGCCGCCCTGACCGCCTACCGGGAAATCGACAAATACAAACCGCCGGCCAATGTCCAGACCGAATGCCGGCTCAAGGTATACGAAACGCTGTTCTACATGAAACGTTACCCGACCTTGCTCGACGCCCTGCGCGCTTTCATTGATGACAACCCGGATTCGCCGCTCGTTCCCCGGACCAGCCTGCGAATCGCTAAATTCCTTTATGACCTAAAAGAGTATTATGCGAGCCTCGCCGAGCTCGACCGGCTTATTGAAAAATATCCGGATTTGCCGATCGTCAACGAGGCTCTGGTCGACCGGGCGCGGATCGGCGAGAGGATCGGGAATCCGAAACTGGTCAAAACCACTTACCAGCGCATACTTAATAATAAGGAAGCAAAGGAATATTATTCCTTCGCCCTGAACGAGCTGGGCCGGATCTATTCCGCCGAAAACCGTTTTGACTCGGCGCAGATATATTATCAACCCTTGCTTGGATTCGACAAGTACCGTGAAATGACGATGCTTGAGATCGCCCGTATCTACGACCGATTGGGTCAAACCCGTGAAACCGAACTCATCTGCGACAACCTGATCACGGAATATCCCAATTCGGTTTTTCTTTATGACGCGTCCATGCTCAAAATAAAAGCACTGCGCCGCGCAGGAAATTTCGAAAAAGCGGTCGCGGACCTTAAGGTATTGAACGAGCAGATCGGTCCCAAGGCCGAGATCTATGTGGAGATCGGAAGCATTTACACCGAGATCCAGGAATTCGGCCTGGCCCGGGATAATTACCTGCAGGCCGTCGACCTATTCCGTCAGGACCGGGACGCCGCGGCCGACGCCCTGGTTAAGGCTGGCGACGCCTCCCTCGCTCTCGGCGAGCGGAAGAGCGCCCGCGAGCATTACCTGCGGGCCAACCTCTTCGCCGAATCCCTGACCCTCAAGAATCAGATCTCAGCCAAGCTCGCGAATTTGGAAGAGTAGTTCCGCACATATGCCAATCGGTAATATGTGCAATTTAAGGAGGTGGAATATATGACATCGGAGAAAACCTTGTCCAATAAACTCCTAGATTTTTTCCTAATAATCTTCTTATCGATTTTCACTCTTATCGGTTGCGGTGAAAGGAATGACCAAAAACAGTTAGAAAGGATCGTTCTTGCCCGCTCCGATCAAAATATAAATCAGTCCCTGCTCAAACGGCTCAAAACTGACCGGATCGTCATGCTGAGCGATGGGGAACACGGCCAGCGTCTTTATTTTCAAAAACTGATTGCATTATTGAATCATTGGGTGGATGACATGGAAGCGCAGAATCGGGAAAATCCCACTCAAATAAGTCCGCCCGATTTGACCCTCATCCTCGAAATGGATTCATTGGAGATCGGAAAAATAAATGAAGGGATGAAAATCGACGATTATTTCGGGATCATCGAGCCGACGTTCATCGCGGGCGGAATATTCACCACCGCGTATTTGGAGTTTTATCACGACCTGGGTATATTGAAAAAACGCGTGGATGAATTGAATAAATCCGCCGGCATGTCGGCCAAAATCCGATTCAACTTCTACGGCCCGGAAAGACCGATCGATATCAATCGAGACAATTGGTCGCTTGGTAAAAGAGACAGCTTTTTTCTTTATGAGCGGGATGAGTACTCCTCTCAAAAAGTGATCGACCTGCTCGATCGTAACCCCGACACCAAAGCGCTGATTTATTACGGCCCGGGTCATTTGGAGAAGAACCGGACTTTTAAAATCGCTTCGGTGCCGAAAGTCAGGGGATATTTCATCGCCCATTATCTGACGGATCATTTTGCTAAAAAAGGCGGGATCGGCTTGATCGATCAGATTCCGCTGACGGTTATGGTAAAGTACTGCGGGGAGACGTTCGCAAAACCTGGTTCCTCCTATATTATTGATAACTCGGTAATCAAACGAATCCCCGAGGTGGGAAGGAAATGGCGGCATACCGATGCAACCATAGTCTGGTTCGAAGAGGCATTCGCGCCAAAAAATATTCAATGGGTTTGGTCGGAACGTATCGTCGGAATGATTTTCGAACATCTGGATGAATACCGGAATATTAACAACGAGTTTGATGTCATGACTTTAGGACCACTGTTCCAGTATTTGTATATAATTTCGGGCCGGAAATTTATGGGGATCGATTTTAAGAATCAGGCAGCGGTTGACAATGAAATATTAAAATGGAAAACCTGGTTCCGAACCGCCCGGCTCGACGTTGTTGCCGGAATAGAAAAACTTTCGTATTGGAAACAGTTGATATCTCTCATGAACGATACGACCGATTTTGAAAAATGGGACCATTACGAACGGATCCTTTATCGAGCTGCCGGCTTTCAACCAATCCAGATCGAAGGGTTGTCGGAAATAGAACTGGCCGATAAATACTCGAAAAAATTGCAGGCTAATCGGAAACGGCTGGTCGTGGAAAACCTCGTGCATATGCTTTGGGTGGCTTCCGACCCAGAAAAGAAGAAAGCGTTCGCGGTCCTGTCCCGCGAAACGGGCAAGGACTTCAAAACCGCCAAAGAATGGACGGTCTGGTGGTATGAAACCGGCAAAAAAGAAATGCCGATGATCAATTAGCCGTTGAACGCCTTGACTTAATGGGAATTGTTATTATAATCTACTAGTCGCGTGCGTTTTGCGCGGGACGGAAGGAGGTAGCGCCTATGCCGTGCGGAAGAAAAAGGAAACTGAAGAAGATAAAAAGGCATAAGTTCAAGAAACGCCGTAAACGCGACCGTCATAAGAAGAAGCTGAGATAATTCCGCGGATCCGCTAGAAACGACCCGCGGAAACTCGCATTTTAATAATTTAGGGCACGGATGCCGAAAAAGCATCCGTGCCCTTTGGTTAAATCCCTTTCGTTTTAAATGAATTTAAGAAATACTTATCCGGGTATTAATATCCCGCGCCGTGAATCCTCGATAAAACCGGCAATTTCCTCGAACCGCGGGCCCTTAAATTTTCTTTTCAAAGCCCGCCAACATCGGACCCGGTTCAAGGGAGAAGAGCGAATATAGCCGTATATGCCCTTTATCTTCTCGATATCCTTCCAGGAAAAATTGTTTCTCCTCAAGCCCTGCACATTGACCCCGTAAACCCGCGCCCGGTTGCCACGCGCCAGGAGATACGGCGCCAAATCCTTGTTCAGATAGGATTTCGCGCCCAACATCGCATATTTGCCGATCCGGCAATGCTGATGAATTCCGGCCAATCCGCCGACGACGGCATAGTCGTCAACCTCCACATACCCTCCCAGTTGGGTCCCGCTCGCGATGACCGTATGGTCGCCGATGCAGTCATTGTGCGCGACATGGACGTAGGTCATGATGCAGTTGTCGTTGCCGATCCGGGTTTCTTTATTATTACCGGTCGCCCGGGAGATGGTCGCGTATTCCCGGATGACGTTGCGGTCGCCGATCACGCAATATGACCGTTCCCCTCGAAAATGGTAGTCCTGGGGATCGGTGCCGATCTGGACGCCCGCGGAGATGATGTTACCCCTTCCGATCCGGCTCCCGCCCTGGATCGCAACATGGCCGCCGATGACGGTTTGCGCGCCGATCTCCACGTCGGCTTCGATGACCGAGAACGGTCCGATAATAACCGACCGGTGAATTCGCGCGCGCGGATGTATGAAGTTCTCAGGCAAGGGGGTGGGGAATTTACCGGGATTTGATGCCGGCCAGGAAGATCGCTTCGCAGACCGGTTCGTCGCCCACTTTGACGGTGCCGGCCATTTTCACGATCTTTCCCCGGTCGTTGAGCATCTTGACTTCCATGGTCAAGGTATCGCCGGGCTTGACCATCCGCCGGAACTTCACGCCGTCAATGGCCATGAACAGCGGGATCGAACCCTTAAACCGTTTCATGATCATCACGGCGCCGGTTTGAGCCATCGCTTCGATGATCAACACGCCCGGCATTATCGGTTCCCCCGGGAAATGACCGGCAAAGAAATATTCGTCGGACCGGATCCGCCGGTGGGCGACGATCCGTTGATCGCTGATCTCGGTAACCTCATCGACGAACAGGAACGGCGGCCGGTGGGGTACCGTTTCCTTGATCGCTTCTAAATCCATCATCCGCTCCTCCTAACCGTACAGTTTCCGATGCTTACGCAATTGTTCCATGTCGCTTTCGCGACAGCCCCAGCGTCCGATCTGGTTTCCACTCCGGTAACCGTGGTAATCCGAGCCGCCGGTCATTATTAAACCGTTCTTGATCGCGAGTTCGATAAGCTCCTGTTCTTGACGCTTGCTGTGTTCCGGATGCCACACTTCGATCCCGGCGCAGCCGTCCATGATCAGCTGATAGATCAGGCCCGTCGAGATCATCGATCCCGGATGCGCGACGACGGGGATACCTTTCCAACCCTTGATCTTCCGGATGATCTCCTTGGGGGTGATGTCCTTCTTAGGTTCGTAATAGGGCGAATGGTAGCCCAGGTAGCGGACAAAAGCTTCGCTGATGGAATTGACATAACCGCTTTCCTTTAGCGCCTCGGCGATATGGGGGCGGCCCAGGGAACCGTTTTGCGCCAAGCTTTTCACCCGTTCATAGTCCAGGATCACGCCGTCCTTTGAAAGGTTGGCCAGGATCTTCTTCACTCTTTCCGCGCGGAAAATCTTGAATTCATGGAGGAAGGCGAGAAGGTCGCTCGAACGGTGATCGATATAATAACCCAGGATATGGATGTCCAGATCGTTATGGATCGAACTCAGCTCCACAGCGGGCACCGCTTCCAACCGGTTACCCGCGGCGCTAATCAACTCCTCGACGCCGGAAACCGTATCGTGGTCCGTCAGAGAGATCGTGGTCAATTTCAATTCCACCGCTTGTTGGACGATCTGAGCCGGGGTCATGACCCCGTCCGAATGGGTTGAATGGATATGGAGATCGACGGTGGCCGCGGCCGGATTTATTTTGCGGTCAATCCCAAGTCGTGGCATACGTCGCTGATAATTTTCTCGTCGATGATCTCTTTTTTGAGTAAAAAGCCCTCCAGCAGCGCGTTATCGCCGATCGCGTTGATGGTCCGCGGTATGCCGCGGGAAAAGTTATAAATCATCCTCATCGCCTCGCCGGTGAAGAGCGGTTTGGTACAGCCCGCGACCCGGAGCCGGTGGACCACATAATTTTGGGCTGTCTCCTGGTCCAAGGCTTCCAGCACGCAGCGGACCGCGATCCGCTGGTAAAGAGGTGGATCCAGTTTCAGATAATCTTCCATTTCAGGCAGGCCGAAAAGAATAAAATTCAACAATTTTCCCCGGTCGGATTCCAGGTTCAGAAGCCCCCGGATCTCCTCCATCAGATCGCGGCGCTGGAGCATGTTCGCCTCGTCGATCAGCACGACGACCTTCTTTTTATTCTTGCCGGTCAGATCCAGCAGACGGTGATAGACGGCGGTGATAATATCAATTTTGTTGTCCGACTCGACGGGCGTCTCCAGCATGAGGGCGATCTTCTTAAGGAACCAGAGGGACGTAATTTCCGAATGGATGATGACGAGCAGAGTCGCTTCGATACCTTCGTTGATCAGCTGATCCAACAACCGCCGGGAAAGGGTTGTCTTGCCGGTGCCGATGTCCCCGATCATGAGCGCCAGTCCTTTCTCGGTTTCCACCGCGTGGGATAGCTTGATCAAGGACTTCGAATGCTGGGGGGAATTATAATAGAATTTCTCGTCGGTCGTAAAACTAAAAGGGTGTTCTTTCAGTTTGTAAAAACTCTCGTATCCCATGGATTATCCTCCCTTGGGCGTTTTGTGGATCGAATTCATCATAGATATGTGACTTTTGATTTTTTAGGCACGATTTTTTCGGGTTCCTTCGGTTTGGTTTCTTCCGTCTTTTTCGGAGGCGGGGTCGCGGGGATTTTGCCTTTCTTTTTGAGGTCCTCAGTCACTTTCACCTTTAGTTCGTTGATCTTTTTGGTAAGATCCGTGACCGTTTTGTCCATGTTGTAGGCGTTCATATAAGCCTTGAGGGCCATGGGCATGTTATTCTGGTTCTCGTAACAACTCGCCAACATGAAGTACAGCCCAAAATATTCCCGGGCCGGGCGGTTTGGGACGCGGAGCCCTTCGTTCAGGATTTTGATCGCGTCCTCGGTTTTACCACGTTCAAGAAGGCAGGATCCGATCGATTCGTAAGCCTTGAGTTTAAGGCTGATGTCGCGGGCGGCAATATCGAATTCCTCAATCGCCTCTTGAAAAAGGCCCATACCCTTATATGCGACGCCGAGGTCGTAATGGGATCGGTAATCGCCCTCGCCGATCGAATCAAAAACTTCCTTTTTGAACTGGGAAATCAGGTCCTGGATGTTCTGAAGGCCTTCCGGTTTTTTATCGGTATCGAATTCGGTCCGCAGCACTTCGCCCAGATCGATGAAATCCTTGACCGGTTCCTTGGTTTCGATGATCATATCCTTGGCTTGGGCGTTTTCCGGGTCGAGCTCTAGAACCTTTCGGAACAATTCTTGGGCTTGGCTCTTGGCGTCGCGCCGGTTCAGGGCTTCCGCCAGCTCCAGCATGTAGTTTATCTGGGACGGTTTATCGTCCTTGATCTGGGCGATCTCAACCAGTTGCTGACGGGATTTCAGGTCGGTGGGCCGGAGATCGGAGATCCTTTTATTAAGCTTTGCGGACCGGTCGTACTCCTCCTGGTTGAAAGCCTCGATCGCCGCGTTGCGGAAACAGTCGATCGCTTCTTCTTCGGAACCCAGGTTCAAGTAAAGTTCGGCCAGTTCGATGGTCTTATCGATCTCGGAAAGCTCTTTACTGATATCCGTTTCCCCAACCGCCTTTTCCCCGGTTTTCTCCGCTTTGACCGGCGCTTCGACCTTTTCCTCGACCGCAACGGGAGTATCGGACGGGGGTGCCTCTTCGACCGGTGGTTTTACTTCCGGTTCGCGCATTTCGTCTTTGAGCAGTTCGGCGATTTCGGGCGAAACGATGTCGTCGATCGTCATGTCGGCCGGTTTCTCCGCGACGACCGGAGGCGGTTCGTCCTTGGGTTCGGGCGGGACCATCGGCTTTTCTGGCGTTTTCACCGGTTCGACTTTGGGTGCCACCTCGACCGTTTTTTCAATGGTACCGCCGGCTTTGTAAGTATCTTTTATCTCCCTCTGCTTGGTTTCAATCTGCTTCGCTTCCTTCAGGAATTCGGCGCCCTGGTCTTTCTTCCCCAGCTGGGCGTAGATCGCCGAAATAGTTTGGAGAATTTTCGAGTTGTTGGGAACGAGTTCCTTGATGATGTTGTAGGTCTTTAGGGCTTCCTCCAGACTGCCGGCTTTAACCTTGCGCTCCGCGAATTCCAGGAGATAATTGGCCGCTTCGACCCGCTGACCCAGCTCCTTATGCAGATCGCCAAGCAGAAAATAAACGTCGGTGCGCTCGGTATCGAGCCGAAGGATTTTTTTGCACAGCGCGATGGCGTTCGGGTAGTAGGTTTCATCCTTAAAAACCCGGGCACCCCGCAGGTATATTTCCAGGGCTTCCCGCTGGCGGCTCACCTTTATGTAGAGGTCGCCGAGTTTGTTAAATAACGAACCTTCTTTCGGAAAATCCTGGATGGCCTTTTCCAGCTCGGAAATTGCCTTGTCGATATCGTTCTTCGATTCAAGCTCGGCAACTTTCCGTTTTACGGCACCCAGGTCCGCCATTATTCAAATCTCAAGCCAAAATTACTGATGACCCGTTCGATGATCGTTTCGTCAATGGTCGGTTTCCTCTGCACAAAGCCCTCAAGAAGAGAGTTATCGCAGATAATGTTTACGAGCCGGGGCCGGCCTTCGGAATAACGACAGATCAATTCCAATGCCATCGGCGAGAACAACGGTTTTTGCATGCCGGCGATATTCAAACGGTGGTTAATATAGGCGCGGATCGTATCGCTGCCCATGGACTTCAGTTTGACCTTGACCGCGATCCGTTGGTATAAAGCCCGGTTGGTGGCCAGATAGGATTCCAAGTCGGGCAGGCCGGCCATGATGAAAGAGATCAAACGCGTATCGCCGATCTCCAGGTTCAAAAACCCCCGGATCTCCTCGAGAATATCCTGGCTCTTGATCTTGTTCGCTTCGTCGATGATAACCACAGTCTTTTCGTTCCGGTAATAAATCTCGTTGAGTCGGCTGGAGATGCGCGAAATGATTTCCGTAGTCGAATTGCCGAGGTCGCGCAGGCCGAGGAGATTCGCGATTTTGGTAAATAACCAACCCGGTGGAAAATCCGAATGGGTAAGGACGATCAGACCCGCTTGATATTTCCCTTGGGTATGGAGTTCGTTTAAAATCTTTCGTACCAGCGTCGTCTTGCCCGTGCCGATATCGCCGAGCAGGACGGCCAGGCCCCGGGTCCCCCGGGCGGCGTGCATCAAATACTCTTTGGCCAGGGCGTGCTGGGGTGAATTAAAATAAAATTTGGGGTCCGGATGGTTGGCAAAAGGTTCTAATTTTAACTGGTAAAATTCCTGGTATCCCACTTAACCTCCTGTTTTATAGAAATGTGATGTTCTCACCCTTCGGTTCTTCGGGCAGTTCCCGCGGTACTTCCTTCTCGGGAATTTTCCGGGTCGGGGGCAGTTCTTCAGCGTAAACCTTTGGCTCTTCGGGGATGAATGGCGTTTCGTCCGCGATCGGCATGCGCTCGTCGCTCATGGGGGGATAAGATTTCTCCGGGGAACGGTATTCCGGCTCTTCCGTAAGGTTGTACGGCATATCGGGTTTCACTTCGATCTCGACCTCGCGGCGGCGTTCCCGAAGCGGTTCCGGTTCGACCGGCGCTTCATTATTCTCGACGCGCTCGTGGTACTCGCCGCGTTCCGCCGCCGTTTGAGGAATGTCTTTATACTCAACCGGCGGTTGAGTATAAAGACAT
>Ga0315279_10007523_pt1 | contig 13443 bp, 8 predicted proteins | sample YL17G06_20_MG_FD_203694 | JGI IMG/M metagenome (GOLD analysis project Ga0315279, IMG submission 203694) | Sediment microbial communities from Yellowstone Lake, YNP, Wyoming, USA - YL17G06_20 | ecosystem: Environmental > Aquatic > Freshwater > Lake > Sediment | place: USA: Wyoming | collected... | reverse complement strand
AAAAACCCGAAGGAGAACGAAAAACAAGAACAAGGAGAGACAAACAACGAGAAAAAGAAAACACAAAAAGGGGACATTTCTAATGAGATAAGAATGGGGACATTTCTAATGGGGCTTGACACCCTGGCCAGATCGCTTGCCCGGCGCCGTCTTCGGTCGCCATGGCGACAGATCCCATGTCGTTTCGCAAATCCCCCGGCTCGCCCCCAAACAGCTCGTGCCGTTCCAGGTATTCCAGCCTAATCGCCGTGGCGACTCACGTTGAGGGAGGCAACGGCCCGCCGCCCGTAGGCCAGGCTACCCAAAGGGTTCCGAACTGGGCAGGGGCTCTGGGCCGCAGGGCGGAGATGCGCGCTTGTCCCGTTCCAGGCTCCCGCCGCGCAGACTGGCTGGGAAGCGCAACGGCTTGGAACGGGACGCGTGCTTGGGCTCAACTATTGTAAACGTCGAAAGTAAAGTTACAGTCCTCGTGCCTTACAGACCACTGACCCCTCACCCGGCCCCTGCGGGCCGCCCTCTCCCCTGGGGAGAGGGCCGGGGGCAAGGGGCGTTCGTCACTTTTTCAGGTTCGTTTACATTAGTTGGAACGGCACTCGCTGCCCAGCGAGCAAGCGCCCGAAACTCCACCGGCCCGGGGACTGGGTGGGAGCCAGGAACTGGTCCCCAGCCCGGCGGTGGAGGACAACAATGCGGAATGAACCCCGATCCCGAAGGGGGAAGGGGTGTTCATGCTTTGGACTCAGCGCTTCATTGCAAGCAGATTGAATCTGCACGCCCGCCCCGTACCAATCCGGTCAGCGCGCCGCGACCGCCAAGCTTTGGGCCGCTTGGTACGGAGCCCGGTTGCAACTTCGGGATCGGGGTGAAGAAATCGTAGGAACTCTTTTTTTTTGAGGAGCGAAGCCAGAATGTTAATGAAAACAAAGGGGCGAAATCGAGGACCCCTAGAACGAAGCCAGAATGTTATTGAAAACAAAGGGTCGAGACGGCAAACCCCCAATAAAGCCAGAATGTGTATGAAAAGAAAGGTGTTAGGTGCTGGGTGCTAGGGGCTAGGGGGTGGGGGATTGCCGATTGACGATTGACGATTGGAGATTGAAGAGCAGAAAGGCAGGGAGTGGGGGATTGCCGATTGACGATTGGAGATTGAAGAGCGGAAGGGCAGGGGCTGGGGACCAGGGGCTAGAAAGGCACGGGTTAGGTGTCAGGGGTTAGGGGGTAGGGAAAGATGCATGCCCAGGAAGGTTTTGAGCCGGGGCTCTTGCGGCTTCGGTCGCCGCGGCGCCGCCGTTTTGTTTGTTATGCTCGGGAGTCCGCTTCGGGAAAGCCCCAGCCTTAAAGAACCCGCCCGCCATTAAGATCGGCGGACCTTCGGCCGCGGCGCTACTTCCATGAGCAGGGCGTTATACCGCCAAGCGCGTGGTGCCTTTAACTGGGAGAGTCAAGTCACTCTGCTCGCAAGGCCTCGACGGGGTCCACCGTTGCCGCGCGGCGGGAGGGCAGGTAGCTGGCGAGTACGGCAGTCGCCACAAGGCCGACGGACACTGCGCCATAGGTGATGGGATCGACAGGGCTCACCTTGAACAGCAGCGACGACATCAGGCGCATCAGGGCGATGGCCGCGCCTAGCCCGCAAGCCACACCCACACCTGTCAGCAACAATCCGTGACGAACGAACATTCCCGTGAGTTCCTGCTGTTGCGCGCCCAGTGCCATGCGAATGCCGATCTCCCGCGTCCGCTGCGAGACTGAATAAGCGATGACGCCGTAGAGTCCCACGATCCCGAGCAGCAGCGCCATGGCCCCCGCCACGCCGAGCATCACCAGTGTGAACGAAGTCCGTGCCATGGACTTCCTGTAGAAGTATTCCAAGGTGTGGACATTCGCCAGCGGAAGATTGGCATCCACCGACCACACGGCCTGCCGGACATCTTTCAGAAAGCTTTCCGCGCCGGCGCGGGGGCTGCGGATGGCGAAAGCCAGCGTGCCGCGCACCAGCGTTTCCTGGCTCCAGAACCGCGTCATCATGATGGGCCAATACACGGAGGTGGGAGCTTCTTGATTGACACCCCGGTCGTGAACGTCCGCCACCACGCCGACGATTTCACGCCAGTCGTCATTCGTACCCACTCGGATGCGCTTGCCGAGTGCGCTGACCGGGTCGTGCCAATACTCGCGCGCCAGGTTTGCGGAAACGAGAGCGACGGGAGTCTTGTTGTAGATGTCGGTCCAGGTGACATCCCGACCGGCAACCAGCGGAGTGCCCAGGGTTCTGAGGAACCCGGGCGAAACGAACTTGAACCGACGGATCGGAGGGAGCTGCCCCTCGGCGTAAGTCCGGTCCTGGGCGAAGATCGGATCCATCGACAAACCTTCGTCCATGGGGATAGCCGTGCACAGACCTACCGAGGAGACACCCGAGATCGCCTCGATCTTCCGCAGAATCTCCTCCTGCATGCGGACCACCCGCTCGGGATCAGGCACTTCCGCCTCAGGGATGGAAAGGCGGAGCGTCTGCACCTCGGCCGCCCCGATGAATCCCGGCTGGATCTGTGTCAACGCCCGAAAGGTCCGAATCATGAGACCCGACGAGATCAGCAGGACGACCGCCAGCGCCACCTGGACGATCACCAGCGTACTCCGCGCGCGATGCCGCTCCCGGCTCTGGCTCAGCGTACGTCCTCCCGCGCGGAGCCCGGTCCCCAAACGCGCGCCGGCATATTTGAAAATCGGGACGGAACCGAACAGCAAACTGGCAAAGAGCGAGACCAGCAGGGTGAACAGCAACACGGGCGCATCAATACCGATTTCACTGAGGCGCGGGAGACCGGCTGGCACCATGGCAACCAGGACACGCAACGCGCCATAGGCCACTGCCAGCCCCAGCGCGCTGCCCAGCAACCCGAGAACGAGGCTCTCGAACAATAGGTCGGCGGCAATCCGTCCCCAACTGGCGCCCAGAGCGGCACGAATCGCGAACTCCTGCTGGCGTCCTTCGGCTCGGACCAGGAGCAGGTTTGCCACGTTCGCGCAGGCGATCAGCAGCACCATGCCGAGACCCCCCATGAGGACCCACAGGAGCTTACCCACATCGCCGACGACATCCTGTTTCAGCGGCCGGACGTCCGGCCCGATCCGCGCCTCTTCGAATAGCTTGAGACTGAAGCCCTGCGGCGCCGGGAAACTCCTGTTGACGATCGGAAGCATCCGCGCTACGTCGGTGTTGGCTTGCGCCAGGGTGACTCCCGGCTTGAGTCTGGCCACGGCTGGGTAGCTGAAATTCCCAAGGACGGTCTTGTTACGGTCGAACTTAAAGGGCAGGATCAGCGCTGGATCCTCCTGCTCCACGAAGCGGAACCTCTCCGGCAACACCCCGATGACTTCCCGCACCTTTCCGTCCACTCTGATGCTTCGCCCGATAATGGAGGGGTCGCCGCCGAACTTGCGGCGCCAGTACCCGTACGTCAGCATGACCGTGTCCGGGCTGCCCGGTGAATCGTCTGTCCGGTCGAACCAGCGTCCCAGCATCGGCGGTATACCCAGAATCGGAAGCGTGCCATCTGTAACCAGAAGGGCCTGCACCTGTTCGGGCTCCGCCACGCCCGTCACGTTCACCGAATCACTCGTGCGGAGGCCAATATCCTGGAAAGCGCGGCCTTGGTCGCGATAGATGAAGTACATGGATGGCGACGCCGGCATCTCCTTGACGTTGATGCCTGGAGCCGTGTGCCAGACGCCCACCAGCTCCTCCGGATGGGGATACGGCAAGGGCTTCAGCAGGACACCCTCCAGCACGCTGAAAACCGCCGTGTTCGCCCCCACGGCCACTGCGAGCGTGACCAGTGTGACGACCGTGAACATCGGCGCCCGCCTGAACCTGCGCAGAACCTGCCTGAGCTGATTCGTGAACCATCCCATGAACTCACCTCCTGGCGGACCTGCCTACTTGAGGCCCCCGAGCTCCCGTCACGGAGTCCTCAAAGGTTAATACGTTAGCTTGTTGGGGAAGTTCCGAGAATTGTCGCGTGCGACTGGGGCCGCCCGGCGCGCATCGGACCACGAAAAATCCAGCTTCCAGGATGCGCATCTGCTGGTAAATTAGCTACCTCATGCGTTCTCGTCCCATCGCGCTTCTGGCTTTTCTCGCGGCCTTCGTCGCGTTGGTGCTCCTGCACGCTCCACTGCTTCGCCTGCCCTATTACTGGGACGAAGCGGGGTACTACATTCCGGCGGCGCTGGATTTCTACCACGCAGGGCTGCTGATCCCGCAAGGCACCTTACCCGTAGGCCACACACCGCTCGTTATGATTTATCTGGGGCTGGTGTGGCGGCTGTTCGGTTTTTCGCCGCTTGTCACGCGCAGCGCGATGATTCTGGTGGCGGCGGCGACGGTTGCAAGCCTGTACGCGTTGGGCCGGCGCGTCGCGAGCCGTGAAGTCGCCGCCTGGAGCGCCGTGCTTCTGGCGGTTTCACCTCTGTTTTTCGCACAAAGCTCGCTGGTTCATCTTGACCTCGCCGCTGGCCTCTTCACGACGCTGGCGCTTCTGACCCTGCTCCAGCGTCGTCTGGGGATGTTTGCCCTCACTGCCTCGATGGCGGTCCTGTGCAAGGAGACGGCTGTGGTTCTGCTTCCTGTTGCGTGGCTGGTTTACTGGCGACGCAAAAGCGTACACCCTAGTGTGTCCACACAAAAATCATGGCTGGCGTTGACGACGCCGCTGCTGCCTCTCTTCGCCTGGGCGGCCTACTACCACCACGTCACGGGCTATTGGACAGGCAACCGCGAGTACCTCGCTTACAACCTCTATTCCACACTTGTCCCTGGCAGAATCTTTTGGGGCCTGCTGCGGCGTCTGTACGAAATCTTCATCGCGGGATTCAACTGGCTGTTAGCATTGGGAGCCGTTCTGGGAGTTTGCTGGCAGAGGCGACAACTCGGCAAGAGCCAGAAACTGAGTTCGGGGACACAAGAGCAACTTCAACATGAGTTCTTCCTCCTGGCCGGTGGGCTCACAGCTCTTTACCTGGGCCTGCTCAGTGTAGTGGGCGGCGCTATTCTCCCCCGATACCTGCTGCCGGTTGTTCCCTTGCTGATTCTTGTTGCGGTGATTTTTCTGTGGCGGCTGCCGCGCAGGGTGGCCCGGCTTGTGTGCCTATTGGTAGTGGGCTGTTTCGTATGCGCATGGTTCGTTAATCCCCCTTACCCCTTCCCCTTCGAAGACAATCTTGCCTACGCCGACTTCGTGCGCCTTCACCAACAGGCAGCCAAGTTTCTTGAGGCCCAACGGGGCCAGCCGCGCGTCCTGACTGCCTGGCCGGCCTCGGATGAGCTCACGCGACCCTTTCTCGGGTATGTGCACATGCCCCTGCGCGTGGTGGCCGTGGAGAGCTTCGCGGCCAGGGACTTTCACGACGTTGCTCCGAATTCCTTCGACCTCTTGTATGTGTATTCACGCGAGTGGGAACCGCGCAACAACTGGGTCATGCGTTTTTCGTGGTGGCGAAGGGCCCAGGAACGGTATTTTGACTACCAACCGCAGATTCCTGAAGAAATGCTGGCTGCTCGCTATCGACTAAGACTGCTCCAGCGTTTTGAGCGGCGAGGTCAGTGGGCCGGCATCTACGCCAGACGTTAAGGAGGAAGGAACGCGCGGTAGATCGCGACCCCACGGTCAGGGCACCCCCCCTAACCTCGTGTCGGGGTTGAAGACACACGCAGAAGATACCAATAACTCCCTAAGTAACTCATGATGTAGCGCCGCTCCCGCAGAGCGGGGCGGCACATGCCGGGCTCCCGATTTCATCGGGACAGGTTCCGCCCGGCGCTACAAAACCAAAATGCGTCACTACCGGGGGGGCGTTGACACTCGCAAGGCGTGTGCTATACTATGATACTGCAACCTGAAAAGGCTGCCGCTCCTTCCGGGTGGGGACTGGGGTTACATTTTCGCTGAGTTGCTTGCGCGGTGGTCGGGAAGTATCCGGCTCACTATCCTGTCTCGATTTCCTAAACAGCCATTGAGGCCCCGTGGACGCCGCAACGTGTAAAAAGGAACTGGTGATTGAAATCCCCGCGGAGGTTGTTCGGCAGGAAGCCGAGACCGTGGCCGCGAAACATGCGCGGGTGGCACGCATCCCGGGCTTCCGCCCCGGGCACGCTCCGGCCGCACTGGTTCGGCGCCGCTACCGAGACGACATCAGGAGCGAGGTGGTTCAATCACTTCTCCCCAGGTTTCTCGAGAACGCGGTTAAGGAGCAGAAATGGTCCGTGGTAGGTCGGCCTCGGTTTGAGGATGTTAAGTTTGAGGACGACCAGCCCCTTACCTGCAAGGCGACCTTTGAAATCTTTCCGGAATTCGAACTCAAGCCCCACCAAGGCCTGGAAGTCGAGGAAGACCCGCCCACGGTGACTGAGGCCGACGTCGAAAAGGCCCTCGAAGAGTTGCGGCAGCACGCGGCCACTTTTGAGGTGGTCGCGGACCGCCCCGCCGCCGATGAGGATTACGTGACGCTAAACTATCACGGGCGAGACCTGAAGGTTCCCGAGAGCCAGCCCGTCGAGGCCCGTGACGCTGTGGTCCATTTGGGCGGGAAAGGAACCGTCGCTGCTTTCACGGAGAACTTGCGGGGCGCGAAGCCGGGTGAGGTGCGCGAGTTTCAGGTCACCTACCCGGAGGACTACCCGCAGAAGTCTTTGGCGGGAAAAACTCTGAGTTACCGTGTCGAGGTTCAAAGCATCAAAAAGAAGGTGGTCCCCGCGGCCGATGACGAGCTGGCCAAGTCGGTAAGCGAATGCTCAACGCTGGAGGAGTTGCGCGCCAAACTACAGCAGGACTTGACAGAACTGGCGAAGCGTCGGGCAGAAATGGCGGCTAAGGAGAAGTTAGTACAGACGCTCCTCCAGCTCCACGAATTTCCAGTGCCGGAGGTGATGGTGGAAGCCCAGCTTGACCGAAAGCTGGAACGCACCCTGGCGCAGCTCGTGGCACAGGGGATCGATCCCCGCCAGGCAGAAGTCGACTGGCACAAGGTCCGCGAGGAGGCCAGGCCCCACGCTGAGAAGGAGGTACGTGCTGCCTTGATCTTGGGCAAAATCGCCGACGCGGAGAACCTTGAGGTTTCTGAAGAAGAAGTGGACGAAACTGTCCGGCAGATGGCCGAGGAACGTCACGAAGCGCCGGCCGCGCTGAAGACGCGCTTGACACGGGAGGGCGAGATCGATAGAATAAGCTCTACTCGCCGTAATCATAAGGCACTGGATTTCATCTACCGCAACGCCAAAATCATTCGGCAAAGTGCGTAAGCTTCCGGACAGGTCCCAAGCAGCCCCTGGAAAAAGACCATGAACACCAGCCAGCCGAATTTGACGCTGATTCCCATGGTGGTGGAGCAAACCAACCGCGGGGAGCGCGCGTATGACATCTATTCCCGCCTCTTACGGGACAACATCATCTTTATCGGCACGCCGATCGACGACAACATCGCCAATCTGGTGACGGCCCAAATGCTCTTCCTGGAAGCCGAGGATCCGGAGAAGGACGTTTCCTTGTACATCAACTCGCCGGGAGGGTCGATCTCGGCCGGCCTGGCCATCTACGACACCATGCAATTTATCCGCCCAGACGTGGCCACGATTTGCATCGGCCAGGCAGCCAGCCTGGCGGCGCTGCTGCTGGCGGCCGGATCGCCCGGCAAGCGCTTCGCGCTACCGAACTCCCGCCTCCTGATCCACCAACCCTGGATGGGGGGACTCTCCGGCCAGGCAACGGACATCGACATCCACGCCCGCGAGATCCTGCGCATCCGCGCCAGCCTGAACGAAATGATGGCCAAGCACTCGGGCCAGCCGATCGAGAAGATTGAGCGAGATGTGGAACGCGACTTTTGGATGAGCGCTCAGCAGGCGCTCGAATACGGCATCATTGATGAGATTATTTACAAGCACAAGTGATACCCGAGGATGTCCTTGAAACGGTCCGGTTCGGATGAAGTGCTGCGCTGTTCCTTCTGCCACAAGTCCAAGGAGGCCGTGGGCAAGCTGATCTCCTCGCCCGGGGACCAGCCTCACGCTTATATCTGCGACGAGTGTGTGGCAGTGTGCGACAGCATTCTGGAAGAGGAGCAGGGCAAGCAACTGCCCATTGCGCAGTCCAAGCTGCCCCGTCCGGCCGAAATCAAGACGTTCCTCGACCAGTACGTCGTGGGCCAGGAAAAAACCAAGAAGAAGTTGGCCGTCGCGGTGTACAACCACTACAAGCGGAACATTCTGACCCGCGTGCGCAGCGATGTGGAGCTAACCAAGTCCAACATCCTACTCATCGGCCCCACCGGCACGGGCAAGACACTTTTCGCTCAGACCCTGGCGCGCGTGCTGGATGTCCCCTTCGCCATCACCGACGCAACGACGCTGACCGAGGCAGGCTACGTAGGCGAGGACGTGGAGAACATCATCCTGAAGCTTCTGCAAAACGCCGGCGGCGACATCCAGCGTGCCCAGCAGGGCATCGTCTATATCGACGAGATCGACAAAATTGCCAAGAAGGACGAGAACCCTTCCATCACCCGAGACGTTTCCGGCGAAGGGGTCCAGCAGGCGCTCCTGAAGATCCTGGAAGGTACCGTGGCGAATGTCCCGCCCCAGGGCGGACGCAAGCACCCCCACCAGGAATGCACGCCGGTGGATACCACGAACATCCTCTTTATTGGCGGGGGAGCCTTCGTGGGCTTGGAGAAGATTATCGAGCGGCGCACCGGAAAGAAGGCGTTGGGGTTCCACGCCGACACTTCTGACCCCGCGCTGCCGGCCAGCCGCAGGGACATCAAACTCTTGGAGCAGCTGCAACCGACCGACCTGATCCGCTTCGGCCTGATTCCGGAATTCGTCGGGCGCCTGCCGGTAGTCAGCGTGCTCGGCGATTTGGATGAGGCGGCGCTCGTCGAAATCCTCACGGAACCCAAGAACGCGCTGGTACGGCAGTATGAAAGGCTATTTGATTTTGAAAACGTCAAGTTGCGGTTCACCGAGGGAAGCCTGAGAACCATCGCCGCTCAGGCCCTGGAGCGGAAGGTCGGCGCGCGCGGTCTGCGGATGATTCTCGAAGACCTGATGCTGGACCTGATGTACCATCTCCCCAGCCAACGCCAGCTCCGCGAATTTATGGTGACGGAGGAGATGGTGCAGAACCACGAAATCAATTTTAGTTCGACATTCCTGGAAAAGGCAGGTTAATGAATTCCTCTATGTTCTCCGGCCGCGAGAAGACCGAGGCGCGCTCCTTGCCCATGATGCCGATCCGCGACGTGGTCATCTTTCCGCACATGATGACCCCTTTCGTGGTGGGCCGGGAAAGCTCCATCCGGGCTCTCGAAGAGGCTTTGGCCAGTGACAAGAAGATTTTCCTTGCCACGCAGCACGACGCCTCCGTCGACGACCCCAAACCCAATGAGATTTTCCAGGTGGGGACGATCTCGAACATTGTCCAGAGCCTGAAGCTGCCGGACGGGAACATCAAGGTGCTGGTCGAAGGCGTCGAGCGGGGCAAAATCGCGAAGATCTCCCATGAGGAGGGCTGCTTCCGGGTTACGGTGCAAACCCGGGCCTACCGCACGGTGACGACTCCCAGCCTGGAACAACTCGTCCAGCGCGCTACGTCCCTGTTCGAACAGTACGTGAAGCTCTCCCAAAGCCTGAATTACGAAACAATGATTGCGGCCGTCAAGGTAGATGAGATTGGCAAGTTTACGGACACCATCGCCGCGAACCTGAACGTCAGCATCGAGGAAAAGCAGGAACTGCTCGAAATCTTCGACCCCGTGGATCGGCTTACGCGCCTGGCGGACATCCTGGAAATCGAGATTGAAAAGCTCAATGTGGACCGCACCATCCAGGGCCGCGTGAAGCGCCAGATGGAACGCGCCCAGCGCGAGTATTACCTGAATGAGAAGATCAAGGCTATCCAGAAGGAGCTGGGCCGCAACGAGAAGAACGAACTCGACGAGCTCAAGAAGAAGATTGAGTCGGCGGGGATGACCAAGGATGCTCATGAGCACGCCGTGACCGAGCTCAAGCGCCTGGAAATGATGCCCCCTATGTCCGCCGAGTCCACCGTCTCGCGGAACTACCTCGACTGGCTCCTGGCCGTGCCCTGGAAGAAGAAATCCCGGGAAATCCGGGACATCAGCCGCGCGCAAAAGATCCTCGAGGAAGACCACTACGGACTCGAGAAGATCAAGGAGCGCATCCTCGAATTCCTGGCCGTCCGGCAGCTCGTGAAGAACCCGAAAGGATCTATCCTGTGCTTTATTGGGCCTCCGGGGGTCGGGAAGACTTCCCTGGGGCGGTCCATCGCTCGCGCCACGGGCCGCAAGTTCGTCCGGCTCTCGCTCGGCGGCGTGCGGGATGAAGCGGAAATCCGAGGTCACCGCCGGACCTACATCGGCGCGTTGCCCGGCCAGATCATCCAGATGATGAAGAAGGCCGGCACCATTAATTGCGTTTTCCTTCTCGACGAAGTCGACAAGATGAGCATGGATTTCCGCGGTGATCCCTCCGCGGCGCTGCTCGAAGTGCTCGACCCCGAACAGAACCACATGTTCATGGACCACTACCTGGACGTCGAGTACGACCTCTCCAAAGTCTTCTTCATCACTACCGCCAACGTGGTTCACACCATCCCCCAGCCGCTTCAGGACCGCATGGAAATCCTGCGGCTGGAAGGTTACACGGAGCCGGAGAAGCTCGAGATTGCCAAACGCTTCCTGGTGCGCAAACAACGCGAGGCCACGGGCCTCAAATCCGAAAACCTAGCCCTCACGGATGAGGCGATCATCCACATCAGCCGCTACTACACGCGCGAGGCAGGCGTCCGCAACCTGGAACGAGAGATTGCGAATATCTGCCGCAAAGTGGCGAGGAAAGTAGTCAAAGAAGGCCGGAACACGCAGTTGACCCTGGGGCCGGGGGACTTGAAAGAATACCTGGGCGTCATTAAGTTTCGGGATACAAGAGCCGAAGAGAAGAATGAAGTGGGCCTGGCCACCGGCTTGGCCTGGACGGAGGTGGGCGGCCAGATCCTGAATATTGAAACCACCCTCATGCAGGGGAGGGGCAAGTTGTTGCTCACGGGAAAGCTGGGGGACGTGATGCAAGAATCCGCGCAGGCCGCCATGAGTTACGTGCGCTCCCGCGCCACCTATCTGGGCTTGGATCGGGATTTCTACCGCCACCTGGATATCCATGTCCACATCCCTGAAGGAGCCATTCCCAAGGATGGCCCTTCCGCGGGCATTACGCTTGCCACCGCCCTGGTGAGCGCTCTGACCAAGGTTCCCATCAAGCACGAGGTGGCCATGACCGGGGAGATCACCTTGCGCGGTAAGGTTCTGCCCATCGGGGGGGTCAAGGAGAAGCTCCTCGCGGCCCACCGCGCGGGCAGCCGGACGGTGATCCTGCCGCGGGACAACGAAAAGGACTTGGAGGAAATTCCCGTGAACATCCAGCAAGAACTCACCCTGCGCTTCGTGGAGAGTATGGACCAAGTTCTCGACCTGGCGCTCGAACGAAAGATCGAAGCTAAGCCCCTCCTGGTTCCCGAGTCCAAAACCCCGTCCGACTTGGAAGCCCCTGGGCTGGACGCTGGCCGGGAGTCCAGGACCAACTGACCCGCGAAGGCGGGAAGGTGCACGTTTGAGCAAAAAGTGAAACCAAATTCAGGACAGATGCGTCTAAGCAAGCGAGGCGGGCGTTCTCGCCGGTTGCTCAGAAGGCAGAATTCATTACCCCTGACAGACTGCGTTTGCAAGACTCCGGAACTGCGAACAACGCTTCTTACCGCACTCTACACCGCTGCTGTGCCGTCTCGATTGGTTGAGCACACTCATCGAGTGCTTTAGCGACCGACAAAGCGACGAACGCGGAACAAGCGTCCCAAGGACCCGGAGACTCCTAATCCCAATCAACTTTGAGAGAGAAGTTATGCCTGCAAAGAGACACGACACAAGAACTGAGGAAATCCAAGACGAAAGAGTCGAGGAACTGAAAGAAGGCGAAGTCCTCGACATCGGCAAGCTGAAGGAGATGAATATCGCCACACTCACTCAAGTGGCCAAAGACCTGAGTGTGGTGGGGGCCAGCAGCATGCGCAAGCAGGAACTGATTTTCAAGATCCTGCAAGCGCAGACCGAGAAGAACGGCCTCATCTTTTCCGAGGGGGTGCTGGAGTGCCTTCCCGACGGCTTCGGATTCCTCCGCGCCCCGGATTACAACTACCTCCCGGGGCCGGATGATATTTATGTTTCGCCCTCGCAGATCCGCAAGTTCGATCTGCGGACTGGCGACACCATTTCCGGGCAGATCCGGCCGCCCAAGGAAGGCGAGCGGTATTTCGCGCTCATCAAGGTTGAGGCCATCAACTTCGAGCCGCCTGACGAATCCCGCAACAAGATCTTCTTTGACAATCTTACCCCGCTCTACCCCCAGGAGCGCATTCGCCTGGAGACGATCAAGGACAACATCTCGGCGCGCGTCCTCGACCTGCTCACGCCCATCGGCAAGGGACAGCGCGGCCTCATCGTCTCGCCTCCGCGCACCGGCAAGACCATGTTGCTCCAGTGCATCGCCAATTCCGTTACGGCGAACCACCCCGAAATCACGCTTATCGTGTTGCTGATCGACGAGCGGCCCGAAGAAGTGACCGACATGCAGCGCACCGTCAAGGGCGAGGTCATCAGCTCCACATTTGACGAGCCCGCCGCCCGGCACGTGCAGGTGGCCGAGATGGTGTTGGAAAAGGCCAAGCGGCTCGTCGAGCACAAACGTGACGTGGTGATCTTGCTCGACTCCATCACCCGGCTGGCGCGCGCTTATAACACCGTGGTTCCGCCCTCCGGCAAAGTCCTCTCCGGCGGCGTGGATTCCAACGCACTCCAGCGCCCCAAGCGGTTCTTCGGAGCCGCGCGGAACATCGAGGAAGGCGGCAGCCTCACCATCATCGCCACCTCGCTCATTGATACCGGCAGCCGCATGGACGACGTGATCTTCGAAGAGTTCAAAGGCACCGGCAACATGGAAATCAACCTGGACCGCAAGCTCGTGGACCGGCGCGTCTTCCCGGCGATCGACCTCAATAAGTCCGGCACCCGCAAAGAGGAATTGCTGGTCCCACGGGACGAACTCAACCGCATCTGGGTCCTGCGCAAAGTCCTGAACCCGCTGTCCCCGGTCGAGAGTATGGAGCTGATTATCGACAAGCTCTCGAAGACGCGGAGTAACTCGGAATTCCTGTCCTCGATGAGCAATGGCGGGCGGTGATTACAGGGACTAGGTGACGAATGCCACGACATCGTTTACAGGTGTAGGTGCCGCGACTTCGTTTACAATTTCGTGACGAAGAATCATAAAGGCTCGCTGGGTTTGGCGCGACCATCGATGAAACTTCCGAAAAG
>Ga0315279_10007522_pt1 | contig 13444 bp, 11 predicted proteins | sample YL17G06_20_MG_FD_203694 | JGI IMG/M metagenome (GOLD analysis project Ga0315279, IMG submission 203694) | Sediment microbial communities from Yellowstone Lake, YNP, Wyoming, USA - YL17G06_20 | ecosystem: Environmental > Aquatic > Freshwater > Lake > Sediment | place: USA: Wyoming | collected... | reverse complement strand
GAGCGCTTCGGGCTTACGCGCGTGCAATGCCAGGCCGTCCTGGAACTGACGCTGCAGAGGCTCACCAGGCTCGAGAGGCAGAAGATTGATGACGAGCACACGGAACTCCTCAAGAGCATAGCGCAACTGGAGGACATCCTGGCGGACATCAGGAGAGTTCTCCAGATCATCAAGCAGGAACTGTCCGAACTGAAGAGGAAGTACGGGGATGAGCGGCGCACCAAGATAATCGCCAAAGAGGCCGAGGACATATCCGACGAGGATCTGATTGAGCAGGAGGACATGGCGGTCACGGTCACCCGCGATGGCTACGTCAAGCGAATGCCGCTGGAGATATATCATGTCCAGGGTCGAGGCGGGCGGGGCATCGTGGCGCTCACCAAGAAGGAGGAGGATGCCGTCGAGCGCCTCTTCGTTACTACCACCCACCACGTTCTCCTATTTTTCACCACCAAGGGAAAGGTCTATCATCTCAAGGCCTACGAGGTTCCGGTGGGCAGCCGCCAGGCCCGCGGCACTGCCATCATCAACCTCGTGCAGACCGAGTCCGGCGAGAAGGTTACCGCTGTAATGAGCGTGAAGGACTTCCGCTAGGGCTTCGTCTTCATGGCCACCAGGAAGGGAGTCGTCAAGAGGTGCCGGCTGAAGGAGTTCGACACTCCCTTGCGCACCAAAGGCATCATCGCCATCTCTTTGTCCGATGACGATGAGTTGCACTGGGTCAAGCAGACCAGTGGAAAGGACCAGGTCGTCCTGGTGACTTCCGCGGGCATGGCCATAAGGTTCAAGGAGGACGGCGTCCGTGCCATGGGCCGCCAGGCTGCCGGCGTGATAGGCGCTCGACTGGGCGAGCGGGACGAGGTGGTTGGCCTGGCCGTACCCGCCAAAGGCGAGGAGATACTGGTGGCCAGCGAGAAAGGCTCCGGCAAACGCACTCCCGTCGAGGACTACCGGCTGACGGCGCGGGGGGCGCAGGGCGTCAAGACGCTGAGGGTCAATGAGAAGACCGGCAGCGTGGTGGGGGCATGTGCGGTAACCGACCAAGATGAGGTGATGCTCATGACGGCGAAGGGCATCCTCATACGTGTCCCGGTGGGCAAGATCTCCTCGCAGGGCAGGATCACGTCAGGCGTGCGCCTCATCCGCCTCGAGGAGAAAGACGAAGTGCGCTCGCTCGCCAAGGTGGTCAAGCAGGGCGAGGAATGAGCCGGCGGCTCGTCCCTGACGCGAGTGATCTGGGAAGACGGACTGAGGTGAGGGTAGTGCAGGAAGTCGGCGGACAGTTCAGGTTCCTCGACCACACCGGCGACCTGGCGATGGAGTGCTTTGGGCGCGATTTTCCCGAGTTGCTGGTGAGTGGCGCGAAGGGAATGTTCTACGCGATCGCAGAGGAAGAACTTCCGGGGAGCCCGGCCGAGAGAAGGGCCGAAGTCGCCGGCGACAGCCCGAGCATCCTCTTTCACTCCTGGCTGAAAGAACTGCTTTTCGTCTATGACACGGAACGTTTCCTCCCCGCTGAATACGAGGTGCAGGTGGCCGACCTCTCCCAGGCCTGCGGGCGCCTCAAGGGGCAGACTGTCTCCGACGAGGTCATGCTCCCCGGCCCGATAAAGGCGGTCACCTACCACGGTTTGAAGGTGGAGAAGCAGGCCGACGGCGTTTGGCGGGCATATGTGGTGTTCGATACTTGACTTGGTTGCGCCGATGGGTCTAATTCGTATCTGGTGAAGCGATGATCTCCAGAATCAGCGGAACTTTGCAGCAACTCGGTCGGGACTACGCCCTGGTGGACGTAAACGGCGTCGGCTACGAGATCATCCTGCCTCCTGTTGTTGCGGCTGAACTGGCGAGGAGAGAAGAAGGAGCCGAGGTGGAACTCGTCACTTACCACTACCTACAGATTGACCGCTACACCGCGGTCCCGACCCTCGTCGGTTTCCTGTCCGAGACCGACAAGCAATTCTTCCATCGCCTCACCAGCCAGACTTCCCTTGGTGCCCGCGCCGCGGTCAGAGTTCTCACCAGGCCGGTCGCGGAGATTGCCCAGGCCATCGAACTCGGCGACGCCGATTTCCTCCAGTCCCTGCCCGGCATCGGCCCCGGCAAGGCCAGGGAGATCATCGCCAAGTTGCAGGGCAAGTTGGGCGATTTCCTGGTGCCGGAAAGCCTCCCTCCGGCTGGGCTTGAGGAACCCCAGACTGCAATCGTGGCTGACGCGCTCGCCGTCCTCACTTCCCTGCAATACCGCCGCATCGAGGCGCTGAACATGATCCGCCGTGCCATTGCCGCCAACAAGGAAATCGCCTCCGCCGAGGACTTGGTGCGGGAGGCCCTCCGTTGACGAAGCAGCCCGAGGCCGAGCGGCCCATTGGCCCTGGGGAGTTGGAAGAGGATCGGGCTCTTCTCGCCTCTCTGCGGCCTCCGGTCCTGTCGGAATACGTCGGGCAGCAGCGGCTGATTGACAGCCTCAAAATCTCTCTCGCCGCGGCCCGGCAAAGGAAGGAGCCGCTTGAGCACATCCTGTTCCACGGCCCCCCAGGTCTGGGTAAGACCACTCTTGCCCACATCATCGCCACCGAGATGAAGAGCAACATCGTCAGCACGTCCGGCCCCGCCCTGGAAAGGGCCGGAGACCTCGTCGGCATCCTGACGAACCTCAAGAAGGGAGACGTCCTCTTCATTGACGAGATTCACCGCCTGCCTCGCGTCGTGGAGGAATCTCTCTATCCGGCCATGGAGGACTTCCGCATCACTTTCACCATTGACCGCGGCCCGTATGCCAAAGTCATCCCCCTCGACCTGAACACTTTCACCCTCGTCGGGGCTACGACCCGCGCCGGCCATCTCACCCAGTCTCTCCGCGAGCGCTTCGGCATCTTCCACCACGTTGACTTCTACTCCGCTGAGGAACTGGAGAAGATTGTCCGCCGCTCCGCCAGGATCCTTCGCGTTGAACTGGACGGCAGCGCCGCCCTCGAGATGGCTTCGCGCTCGCGCGGCACCCCCAGGATTGCGAACCGCCTCCTGCGCCGCGTGAGGGACTATGCTCAGGTGAAAGGGCAGAAGGTAATCACCAGGGAAGTGGCCGATGAGGCCCTGGGCCTTCAGGGCGTGGACAAAGTCGGCCTGGACGAACTCGACCGCAAGTTCCTTGCCACCATCATCGAGAACTACAGCGGAGGGCCGGTCGGCATCGAAGCCCTATCCGCCACCCTGAACGAGGAATCCGATACCCTCCAGGATATGGTGGAGCCTTTTCTGCTCAAGGAAGGGTTCGTCATCCGCACCCCCAGCGGACGCAAGGCCTCGCCAAAGGCTTTCCAGCATCTCGGCTACGCCCCCCCGCCGGCGGGGCAAGAACCGCTGTTTGGTCAAACGGATAGTAGTCAGTAGGCAGTAGTTAGAAGTCAGGGAAAAGCAACGGCGGGGCGAGCGACACCCCCTGTGTCCTGTCTACTGTATCCTGACTACCCGGCCTGCGCTGCTGTGGCGCCGGGTTCCGCGAGCGCCGCCAGTATCTCGCCGAAGTAAAGCGTGTGGTAATCGCCGCGCGGATAGGCGCTGGTCCTTATCTCCGGAGCGAGTGCCTCAGGGATGACCTTGCATTTGTGCACCACCCGGCACTCATAGGCGATGATCGCCTCTCCCAGCGTAGGCACTGCCACCGTCCTCCCCGCCACCGGCGTCAGCCCCTTCTCGGCGAATTTGTCATGGTCCCTTCCCGAGCATCCCCCGCAATAGGCGACAATGTCTTCCATTCCCGCCGGCATGATGTTGACGGTGAACTCCCCCCTGGCCTCGATAAGGCCGTGTGTGTAGCGAGAGGGCCTGACCAAAGTCAGGAACACCGGCTTTGCCCAGCCTGGCCCCAGCAGTCCCCAGCCGATCGCCATGACGTTCGGCTTTCCTTCCCTGTCAGCCGAGACCAACAACCCTCCCGGCTTCCTCAGCGCAGTGACGGTTTGCGCCGCACATTGAGCGTAGTTCACTTCCAGTTTTGCCATTCTTTCCTCCTCCTGGAGAACTGCCTCCTGGCATTCCCGCTTCTCCGCTTGCTAGTTGCAAGTTTCAAGTTGCAAGTTTCAAGACTCTTAGACTCTAGACTCTCGACTCTCGACTCTATGAGCCCAGGGCAGCCCGCCGTACGGCAGGTGCCTTACGGAGCTATCGCCAGCGAGTAGAACAACTCTCCGGGCACTGACGCCAGGGTCTTCCTTGATGTTCCATCGCTCCCGGCCATCTCAGCCTTGTCCGCGATGACGTAGGCGAAAACTGGGTCGCCGTTCGACAGAAAGGCCACGCTGCCATCGGGCAGAAAGCGCGGCGACCACGCCGCCCCTTCGCCCGTGGCGACCACGTTCACCTTCCCGGACTGCAGGTCAAGGCAAAGCACGCAGACCGTTCCCCTGTCTCCTGTCTCCTTACTCCGGGCTTCGTAGGAGAATGCCACCTTGGTCCCATCCGGGCTAAGGCATGGCTCGTCGAACTCTTCCGAAGACATCTCCTCGTTGGGAGCGACAACCAAATCGAACTTCCCATCCTCTATTGTCCAGACCGCTGCTCCCCTCCAGCCCAGGAACGAGGCGCCCGTTACCAGCAAGCCCCTCCCATCCGGCAGCCAACTGAACCCTGTCACCAGTTTCTCGCAATACCTCTGGCTGGTCCCGTCCGGCCTCACAACCGACAGGCCTCCCCCCTCGTCCATTGCCGCCACCCACCTCCCGTCCGGCGACCATTCGGCGCGCAGCAGAGGGTCACCGGGAGACTCGGGGTTGTGGATGATCCGTCGCCCTCGCCCTTTTTTGATATCGAGCACGCTGAGGCCGCCCGCCCAGGGGCTGCCGGCCTTCTCGCGGCTTCCGGGGTCGGCAATGGCGCTCCCGTCGTCCAGAAACGCTACCTGGTCTCCTTGTGGCGACCACCAGAAGCCTCCCCTCGCTCCGAGTTTCCGGTCGAGGACTGTGCTCCCTGACGGGCTTCCCGACTTCACCTTGACCCTGCCCGGGTCATTGAGCAGGCTGTATGCCACCAACTTCAGGTCTGGCGACCAGGAGAGCGCCGTCGTTGCCTCGGGCAACTCAAGTTTCTTCACCTCATCCCCCTTTGCCAGCCAAATCTTTTGCCCCTCTCCCGAATCAGAGAACGCAAACAGAGCCACCGAGCACTGTCTTGCCCAGTCATCGGCAAATCCCGGCACTCGCGCCAGCCCCAATACGAACAGAAAGACAAGCCAACTAAGCCCTTTTCTCACGCTGTTCGACCTCCTTTTCACCATGCTCCTCCGCCGCCTCCTCCGCCACCTCCTCCTGAGAACCCTCCGCCCCCGCTGCCCGAGCCGCCGCCGGTTGCCGCGCCCAGTGCGCTGCCAAAAGAAGAGGACAGGCCGGAGGCGAAATCGCCGGCTGAAAGGCTGGCAAACGACGAGGCCGGCGAACTCCCAACGTACCACGCCCTGTCGGTCTTCAGTATGCCCTCGAAAGCCTTCGCCCACAGGTGTGCCACTCCCAGGCTCATCGCGAAAGGCAGGTACTTGTCGAAAATGAACTCCTGCTCGTAGAAGCGCATCCGGTCTTTTTCCGCGGTTGCCAGGTACTCCCTGAACCCGACGATCTGCTCCCGCGTCAGCACGCCTTTGGATGTGCGGCGGGGCATGAGCCAGGAGAAGGCCACCCACGGCAGCGCGGCCAGGGCAAAACCAAGAATCCACAACGGCTGACCGCTGGCTATGCCCACGAAGGAGCCGATGAAGAAGACAAGTATGCCGAGAACTACGTATCTTGTCCTGACTTTGCCGGGATGGTTGGCAAAGTAGCCATTCTTCACCAGGGCATTGTACACCTGGTCCCTGCTCTCGTTCGCCTTGCCCGCAAAACCGCCAGGAAGGGTATCCAGCCGCACCACTCTTCCGCTCCCGCTGCCGACAAAGAGGGCAGAGAGTATCTTCTTCTCGAAGTTCTTCAGCCCCTCGTCTTTGGCATAGTCGCTCTTGAGGAGTTTCAGGGCGTAATTCTTGTGCCGACTGAGGAGTTTCTTCTCTTCCTCGATGATCTGCAAGTATCCCCTCACCGCCAGGTCAACTATCATTGCTGAGAGATCCTTGACCTGCATCCTCTCATCCACCAGGGTCCCCACCTCTGGGGGTGTCAGTCCCTCCGGCGGCTCATACTGCGCCGCTATCGTTCCTCTTCCCGCCGGGTCCCTGCCCTTCGTCCAGACCATCCAAATGGCCAGCCCCCAGGACAGGACAGCGAGCAAGAAGGGCAGCGCAGCCAGGAAACCCCAGAGGCCGCGAGTCAACAGGCCAGGTGTTACGACCAGTCCCTTGGGCCACCCCACCGAGACCGTCAGACCTTCTCCCGGGTTCAACTGCCCGTCTGCTGCAAAGTGCACCTTGTCCGGGGCTTCGTACCACCACTTTCCTCCGCCCTGGGGTGCTCCGAGCGGCCCCGCATAGACTGCCGCCTGTATCTGGTCTTGCATCACATTCGCGGGCAACGTGACGGTTGCCGTTACCTTCTCCATTGGGACGGCCCACTCAAGCCCAGAGGCGTTCCAGTAAATCTCGTCGTAGTCCTTGAAGTACCCCACCGCCCACGCCACGTCATACCGGATCACGTACGTGTGCCCGCCGGTCAGTGTTTGGTTTGGGTCACCTATCTTTATCGTCAGGGTTGGGCGTTGGCGCGTGATCTCCCAATCGTAAGGTGTCCCTTCTTCGTTCGTTATCCCTCTCAACTTCAGACGCAGTCTGACCTTCTTCATGCGATAGTCCCTGTACGTCAGCGGAATGTCGCGGAATATCCCGTGCAGTGGAACCTGGAAATCCACCTTGACCGTTTCCGTCACTGAGATATGAGCATCGTGGTTTACGACCACCTGGCTGTCGAATGACTTGGTTACCCATCCACCTTGTTGTGCCCCAGCCAAACCGTGGCTGAGCGCCAGAAGAACAGCCGAGGTCAAGACCGCCACTATTGATTTCCTCATGCTTGAACTTCCTCCGTGACAAACAATAACCGCATTATATCACAACCTCGCGCCTGCCCAGCAGCACCTTGAGCAGCGGAGGCGTGACCAGCGTGGTCAGCACCGACATCATCACGACCACCGAGAAGATATCCACCGATATGACGCCTCTGGATAGCCCGACCATGGCCACCACGATCCCCACCTCCCCACGTGGCGCCATCCCGACCCCGATGGTGACCGCTTCCCTCCTGCCCAATCCCCATGCAGCCAGCCCGCATCCCACGAACTTCCCCGCCAATGCCAACGCCGTAATCAGCAAACCGAAAGGCAGCACTTCCATGCTTATCAGCCTGGGCACGTCCACCCGGCTGCCCATAATGATGAAGAAGATGGGCACCAGGAAGTCGTAGATCGGCTCCATTCTCCGCCTCAATTGCGCCGCCTCCTCGGCCTCCGCAGATACCAGACCCGCCAGGAATGCCCCTATGATTGCCGCCAGCCCAATGTAACTGGCCGCAGCGGACAGCCCCAGGCACAGCGCTATCCCCACGGCAAACGCCGGCTGCGGTATGTGCATCTTCGGGAACCTCGCCCACAGCGGCTTGATCGCCCTCCTCCCCACGACAATCACGAAGGCAGTGAACGCACCTGCCTCCAAGGCGAGTAGAGCAGTATTCGGCAGCGAGAAGGTGCCCTTCGCTATCCCGCTTACTACCGCCAACACGACCATTCCCAGAATGTCGTCTGCAACGGCTGCTCCCAGGATCACCCGCGCCGCCCGGCTTCCCAACTGCCCCAGGTCCGCCAACACCCGCGCGGTAATGCCGACGCTGGTGGCGACCAGCGCAGTGGCTACGAAAAGCGCTTCCACAAGAGGCTTGTGCAGCCCTGCCATCAAGCCCCAGCCGAGGCAGAAGGGAACGAGCACCCCTGCCATCGCAACTCCAAGGGCCACTTTCCCCACCCGCAGCAACTCAGTGATGTCCGTCTCCAACCCCACCATGAACAGCAGGAACACAACCCCTATCTCGGCGAAGATGTCCAGGAATCCTGAGTGTCCTATCAAGCCGAGAACTGACGGCCCAATCACCATGCCCGCCAGGATCTCGCCCACCACCGCGGGCTGTCTCAGCCTGTTGAAGACCCCTCCCGCCACCTTCGCCACGGAGAAGATGACGAAGAGATCAAGCAGTATCTTGCCGGTGTTGTCCACGTGCTAGGTTGATGGTTTCCTTCCCGCGCTGATCCGGCCCGCGCTCATCCGGATAGAGATGTTCCTCGGGAGGCGGGGAAACTCGCAGCAGCCGGCAGGACCTGGACCTCTGGAAGAGCACCACAATCGTGGGCACCTGCCTTTCCGTTCCTCGACGACTCCTGCACTTGCTGACGATACCTGATCAGCCGGCACCGATCATCCTGCTCGCAACCTCTCAAAACGCGGCAGCCTGGAACCGCAACCGCAGCCGCAACTCAACAGATGGCGACTCGCTTACCGAGCCTACCTTGGGACAGTGGGATCTGCAGGGCTTGCTTCTCCTGCCACCGGGCTTCGCTCCGCCTTCATCCGTTCCCTCAGCGCCCTCTCATCCTCCACCGACACAATGGAGCCACGCTTGCTGAACCACACTGCAAAGGCGAGGGCCGCCAGCAGGGCAATCACCGCAACGACGGTGCCTGCCCCTTGTTGCCTTTCCATCACTATTGCCGGCGCTACGGCCGGCGCTATCAGGATCGCCACCAGGTTCATTACCTTGATGAGTGGGTTCAGCGCCGGGCCGGCGGTATCCTTGAACGGGTCTCCCACCGTGTCCCCTATCACTGCTGCCTTGTGATACTCCGTTCCCTTGCCGCCGAAAAGCCCCGCCTCTATCTTCTTCTTCGCGTTGTCCCAGGCGCCGCCGGCGTTGGCCATGAACACTGCCAGCAACTGGCCGGTCAGGATGGCCCCGGCCAAATAGCCCCCCAGGGCTGCTGCTCCTTCCTTGCCGAAAGTGACGGCGATCAGTATTGGCGTGCATATCGCCAGTATCCCGGGGCTTAGCAACTCTTTTTGCGCCGCTCTCGTGCTTATCTCGACACAACGGGCGTATTCCGGCTTGTTCTTTCCCTCCATGATCCCCGGGATCTCACGGAATTGTCTCCTTACCTCCTCCACCACCAGGAACGCCGCCCTGCCGACCGCCCTGATCGCCATCGAACTGAACAGGAACGGCACCGCGCCGCCCACCAAAAGCCCTATGAACACGGCGGCCGAGTTTATCTGGATGCCCGTAGCCTGAAGCCCGGTCTCGTCTATGAAACTGCGGAACAGCGAAATCGCCGCTATCACCGCCGTGGCGATGGCAAATCCCTTCGTCAATGCCTTCGTCACGTTGCCCACTGCGTCGAGCCTGCCTACTATCTTCTCCGCCAGGCTTCCCTTCCCACGGTAAGTCCCCGACATCTCGAAGATGCCGTTGGCATTGTCGGCGATAGGCCCGTAGGTATCCATTGCCAGGATGTAACCAGTCGTGGTCAACAGGCCAAGTCCGGAAAGGGCGATTCCGTAGGGAATCAAGGCCGGTGTATCCCGGAAGATGATCATTGACGCCCCTATCGCCCCTGCGATCGCCAGTATCGCCCAAACGCTGCTCTCCATCCCGCTGGCGAACCCCTGCAGAAGCATGGTTGCCGGCCCCGTGCGAGTGGAGTGCGCAATCTCGGTCACCGGTGGTTTGTCCGTGTGCGTGAAGTAGTGCGTCAGGGACGAGATTATCAGCGCCAGGATTATGCCCATGAAGGTTGCCAGGAAGTACCGCATGTCCACGCTTCCGTCGGGAGCGCGCAGGTAGAAGTAGTTGACGACTCCAAATCCGGCCGCCGCCACTAGCGCGGAAACCCAGAATCCCACGTTTATCGGCCGCATTGGGTCTCCCACTGCCTCGTCTTTCGCGCGCACGCTCCAGGTCCCTATTATTGACGCGAATACCCCGCAGGCCCTCACGAGGAGTGGAAAAACTATCAGTTTGACTGCGAAGCCGCCGCCATACTGCGCTGCGAAACTCTTGTCCAGCATGGCCGCAGCCGCCAGTATTATCGCTGCCACCAGCGTGACCTCGTAACTCTCGAACACGTCCGCCGCCATCCCCGCACAGTCGCCCACGTTATCCCCCACGTTATCCGCTATCGTGGCGGCATTCCTCGGGTCATCCTCGGGTATCCCGGCCTCCACTTTTCCAACCAGATCGGCGCCCACGTCCGCTGCCTTGGTGAAGATTCCGCCGCCTATCCTCATGAAAAGCGCCACCAGGCATCCCCCGAAGCCAAACCCCACCAGCACCTTCATCGCCTTCTCCTGGAAAATCAGGAATATGATGGTGGCCCCCAGCAATCCCAGCCCCACCGTGAACATCCCGCTTACCGTTCCAGCCTGGAAAGCCACCTCCACGCTCTTCTTGAAGGACTTGAGAGCCGCCGCAGCGACGCGCGTATTGGCCCTCACCGCCAGGCTCATCCCCACGAATCCCGCCGACGCAGAGGCAATGCTCCCCATCAGGAAGGCAAGCGCTATGCCAACCGGCAACATCTCCTCCCCAGGCGCCGTATAGACTCGCCGATAGGACAGGTAGAGCACTACCGTTATCACCGCGATGAAAATGCTCATCGTCTTGAATTGCCTCGTCAGATACGTGCGCGCCCCCTCCTGTATCGCTGCGGAGACCTCCCTCATCTCCTTCGATCCCGGATCCTGTCGCAGAACCTTGAACACCAGGTACAGCCCGTACAGAAGCCCTAAGCCGGCGGAAATCAAGACTGCCCAAATGAGACCGACTTCAAGACTCTGCAAAGGCGGTAAACTTATCTTTCCTTCCATCCATTCACTCCTTCTTATTCTCCTGGCTCTGGCGGGTGCCCAGCGCAACAGGATCATGCTGGGCTTTTCCTGTCCCTGAACGGGCCATCTGGAACCGTCTGATCATGTAGTTTATCTCATGGGCGCCGCGATTGCCGCGCTCCCAAGAAGGCATGCCAGGCCGATGCCGCAGCGATTCCGTGTTACTTCAGGCTTGCCAGCCTCGTCCGTTTTCTTAACACAACCGCTGGTGGTTTGCAACCTCCTCCCGGCGCCGGCGGCCCAGGTCGCCGGTCAAGCGTCTGGCTGAATTGCCTGAAGCGCCGCAGCCCTCGAACTGCTCCGTTCTTCGCTGCACTACCTGGCGAAATGGTAGGCAACAACCGCTGCCGCCACCAGCAGGCAGTAAACCGCGAAGTACCTCAGCCGCGCTTTCCGCACTGCTGCGAGCACCCACTGTATCGCCAGATACCCAAAGAGGGCGGAAACCGCTATGCCGGGAAGCCAAGCAAGTGAAAACCCTGCTCCCTTTGGAAACTCCACTATCGCCGCTCCGAGAATCGCCGGGATGCTCAGCAGGAAGGCGAACTTGGTGGCCTGGGTTCGTTCAAATCCGAGCAGCAGCCCCGCGGAGATCGTCGCGCCGGAGCGGGAGAGGCCTGGCGCTATTGCGCAGCCTTGTGCGAAGCCAATGACCAGGGCCTGCCACCAGCGCATGTCCGCGGTGGAACGCTTGCTGGCGCCGAGCCCCTCTGCCAGAAAGAGGAGCGCCGCAGTCACCACCAGGAAACCGGCGACTCCGAGGGGAGTCTCGAAAAGCCGCTCGAAGTCCTTGTGAAGTGCGACCCCCATCGCGCCGGCAGGTACCGTGCCGAGGATTATCATCCAGAGGGTCGCGGGGCCGATGCCGCCGGGTTTCAAGTTTCGAGTTTCGAGTTTCGAGTTTCGAGTTTCGAGTTTCGCGCTATTGCTTTGTTCCTCTTGCGCTATCGGCTCCGCAGCGGGGCGGATTGCTGTCGCGAACACCGCCACTATCTCGCGCCGGAAGAAGGCGACAACGGCCAGCAGTGTTCCCAGGTGCAAGGCGACGGTCAGTTCCAACCCGGGTTCCTGCCACCGGAGGAAGTAAGGAGCCAACACCAGATGCCCGCTGCTGCTCACGGGCAGGAACTCGGTCAGCCCCTGCAGGGCTCCCAACACAAGATCGTGAAGAGCGCTCAAGGCTGTGTCCTTTCTCCCGGCGGCGTCTGAACGGCGCGGTAACAGAACTCATCCGGCCGGGTTGGCGATTGTCCGAAGTAATAGAGGATCGCCTGGGAGATGCGCTCGGCGGCGTGTCCGTCTCCGTACGGATTCCCTCCGCTAGCCATTCGGGCGTAGTGGTTCGAGTCGGTCAGCAGCCTCTCCATCTCCTGAACGAGCCGCGTTTCCTCTGTTCCGACGACGAGAGAAACGCCTGCCTCTGCGCCCTCCTTTCTCTCGGTCACCTCCCGCGCCACAAGGACAGGCTTGCCGAGACTGGGTGCTTCTTCCTGAATCCCCCCGGAGTCCGTCACAATGAAATGGCAACTCTTCATCAACAGCACCCAGGAAGCGTAGTCGGGCGGCTCCAGCAGCCTGACGCCAGGCCTGCGCGCCAGTTCCCTGTGTACCGTCTCCTGCACCTTCGGGTTCTTGTGCACCGAGAACACGACCTCCACGCCGTCGCGCGTCGCCATCGTCGCCAGCGCCCGGCAAACCGAGGCCAGCGGCTCTCCCAGGCTCTCCCTCCGGTGCAATTCCGCCAAGATGAGCCGTTTGCCGGATGCCTCCTGGACTATGCTCTGCGCCTCCTGCGCCGCCTCCTTGTCCGCCCTTTCCGCCACCCATAGGAGCGCATCCACCACCGTGTTCCCCGTGACGAATATGCTTCCCGGCTCTATGCCCTCCTTCAACAGGGCGTCCTTCGCAGAGGGTGTCGGAGCGAAGTGCAGATCGGCTAAGACCCCCACCATCCTCCGGTTCATCTCCTCCGGGAAGGGGCTGAACTTGTCCCCGGTTCTCAAGCCGGCTTCCACGTGCCCCACGGCTATTTGCTCGTAATAGGCTGCCTGCGCGGCAGCGACGACCGAAGTGGTGTCGCCCTCCACCAGGACGATGTCCGGCCGCTGCCGGCGATATACCGCTGCCATGCCTTCCAGGACCCTCGCAGTGCTCTCCGCCAATCCCTGGTTGGCTACCATCGTCTCCAGGTCATGATCGGGCCTCAAAGCAAAGGCTCGCAGCGCCTCCTCAAGCATCTCTCGGTGCTGGCCGGTGGAAACGAGAACGGTCTCGAACTGCTTTCTTCCTTCCAGACTCCTGACGACAGGGGCCATCTTTATGGCCTCTGGCCTCGTTCCCACCATTACCATGACCTTGAGCCTATTCATTGCTGCAGCCTAATGCCTGTATAGCAGGAATGCCGTCAGGCACAGGACTCCGCTGACCGCATAGATTGCCGCCACTGCCTGCCTTTGCGTCATCCCCAACCTGAGAAGTCGGTGATGTAGGTGGCCCCGGTCCGGCCGCGACATCACCGGCTGGAGCCTGACCATTCTTCTCGCCACCGCGAAAATCGTGTCCAGAAGCGGCACCGCAAACAGCAGCAACGGCACCACCACC
>Ga0315279_10007521_pt1 | contig 13444 bp, 10 predicted proteins | sample YL17G06_20_MG_FD_203694 | JGI IMG/M metagenome (GOLD analysis project Ga0315279, IMG submission 203694) | Sediment microbial communities from Yellowstone Lake, YNP, Wyoming, USA - YL17G06_20 | ecosystem: Environmental > Aquatic > Freshwater > Lake > Sediment | place: USA: Wyoming | collected... | reverse complement strand
AACGCCGCGATTGCCGGTCATTTCGGCGTGCCCGTGGTGTTCATGTCGGGCGACCGGATCGCCGTGGCGCAGGTTCAGAAGACCCTTCCCTCCGTCGAGGGCGTCGTGCTGAAGGAGCCCTACGGCTTCCATTCCGCCATGACCGTGACGCCGGCCAAAGCCAGGCAGCTCGTGCGCGAGGGTGTGACGCGTGCCCTGCGCAAGGGCGGCGCCACGCCGTTCCGCCTGAAGACGCCGATCGATCTGGAGGTTGGCTTCAAGCTGACCCCGGATGCCGAGAAGGCGGCCTACGTGCCGGGGCTCACCCGCGTGGATGCGCACACGGTCCGTGGCACGTTCGCCGACATCCTGCAGATCACCCGGCTGATGCAAATCCTCACGAGCCTGTCATGACAGCACGTATGCGGCCCTACTGGACGGCGCGCCTGGCCGATTCGCGCAAGCCGAAGTTCCCGGTGCTGCGCGGACCGGTCGAGGCCGAGGTCGCCATCATCGGCGGCGGCCTGGTCGGCTGCACTACGGCGGCGGTCTTCGCTGCCGCTGGCGTGCGCGTGGCGCTCGTCGAGGCGAAGCGCGTCGGCCAGCAGGCAACCGCGGCCGCGCCGGGCGTGATCGTGCCAGAGCCCGTGGTCCCGCTGGCCACGCTGAACGCGATACACGGTCGCCGCGCCGCCCGGGGAGCGTGGGAAATGTCGCGGCGGGCAGCCTTCGACTTCGTGGCGCTGCTGCGCCGGCTCGGCGTGCGCGCGGAGATCGACACCGTCGAGATCGCCAACTACCTGTCGGCGCGGGAGGACGGGCGCGAGCTCGAGCGGGAAGGCAACCTGCGCCGCGAGATGGGGATCGAGGGCCAGTGGCTCTCGCCGGCGAAGGCGAGCGCACAGCTGCGGACGACGACCTCCGGGGCGATCCGCGTGAAGGCCGGAGCGGTGTTCGACCCGTACCGTGCCTGCCTGGGACTCGTCCGCGCGGCCCGATCGCACCGCGCGAAAGTGTTCGAGCGGTCGCCGGTTCTCCGGATCACGCACGACGGGATCCGGCGCGGCGAGCCCCTGCAAATCTCGACCGCGCGCGGCCTCATCTCGGCCTCACGAGTCATCGTCGCGACCGGAGGACCGACGCGGCTGTTCCAGCCGCTCGCACGCTGGTTCACGCCGCTCGTCACCTATCGCGTCCTCACCGGCCCGCTGCCGGCGGCGCTGCGCCGTCACCTGCCCGCGTCCCCGGTCGTGCTGCGCGAAGCGACGTGCCCGGGCCACCTGCTGCGTCCGACGCGCGACCACCGCCTGCTGTTTGCGGGCGCCGAGCGCCTGCGCCTGCCCGATCGGTCGCGCCCGGCGGCGCTCGTGCAGCACTCGGCGCAGCTGATGTACGAGCTGTCGCTGCTGTACCCGGATCTGTCGGGCATTCAGGCCGACTACGCGTGGGACACCGCGATCAGTGCCAGTGACGACGGCCTGCCCTACATCGGGCCGCATCGCAACTATCCGCGGCACCTCTTCGCGCTCGGCGCGGGCCGTTCCGACGGCGGGACGGCCCTGCTCGCCGCGCGTATCCTCTTGCGGCACCACGCGGAGAGCGTGGAGAAACCGGACGCGCTGTGGGGGTTCGGGAGATGAAGGCCGACCCACTACCCACTACCCACTATCCACTATCCACTACTACCGTTTCACCCTCCGCGTCACCGCCTGCGTATACACCTTGAACGCCTCGGGGCTGCCGGGCGGCGCCATCTCGAACTTCACGTCAACCGAGTCGGGAGCGAGTAGCGTATAGACGAGGCGGAACCTCGGCGCCGACGCCGCGGCCTTGCTCACCAGCGTGACGGCCTTCCCGTCGGCCGACGCGCTGACGTCGTACTCGATCGTGTGGTCCTCGTTGTCCCAGTAGATCGCGCGCGCCGGCTGCCCGGGCGCCTCCCGATAGATCACCAGCAGATCCGCGTGCACGGCTGCCGGCCGCTGGGCGGTCGCCGCAACCGCCGTTCGGTTCGTGCGAAGGAGAATGCGCCCGTCCAGATCCAGCTTGAACGTTGCAGTGCCGCTGCTCGTTCCCGGCTGGCCCTGTCCCTCGCCCGTCCACGTGCTGATCAGGAACCGATACGCCGCCCACGGATCGGTCTTGGCGGGCGCCTGCGCACGAGCTAGCGAACCGGAGAACGCCAGCGCTATCAGTACCAAGAAGACGACTCTCATCTGCATGGATTCTCCTTGTCTGCGCAGCGTATATTAACAGCAAGATGACAGCTCCCATGACGACCAGACGCTTCGCCCTCGCGGCCCTCCTGCTGGCCTTCGTCCTCCTTTCTCTCGGCACGCATGCGCAGCCGCGCGGGCTCGCCGCCGACGAAGGTCACGTCGGCCTCGGCATGGCGCTCCGCCAGCTGTCGACGGTCGGCATCTTCATGCAGGCCGTCGCGCACCCCGACGACGAGAACAACGGCCTGCTGGTGATGCTGAAACGCGGTCTTGGCATCCGCACCGTGCTGGCGACGGCGACGCGCGGCGATGGTGGGCAGAACGAGATCGGCCCCGAACTGGGCGACGCGCTCGGCGTGCTGCGCACCGCCGAGCTCATGTCGATGCACCGTTTCGACGGCGCCGAGCAGTACTTCACCCGCGCCGTGGACTTCGGCTACTCGTTCGGCCTCGAGGAGACGTTCCAGAGGTGGGGCAAGGACGAGATCGTCGGCGATTACGTGCGCCTGATTCGCATGAACCGGCCCGACGTGATGATGGCGATGTCGCCCGAGGGCACGGGCGGCGGACAGCATCACCAGGCCTCGGCGCGCATCGTGGGTGAGGCCTTTCGCGCGGCAGCGGATCCGGCGCGCTACCCGGAACAGCTGAAAGAAGGGTTGCGGCCGTGGCAGGCCGGCAAGCTCTACTACTCGGCCGGTTTCGGCGGTGGCGCCGCCGCGGCGGCGCCACAGGGCGCGCCCGTGCTGCGCATCGACAACGAGGTCTGGGACCCGCTTCTCGGAGCGACCTACGCGTTTCTCGGCAGCCAGGCCCGCAGCATGCACAAGTGCCAGGGCATGGGGCAACTGCTCGCGCTGCCCAGCGAGCCGCGCGGGGCGGGGGCCACCTACCGCCTCGCCGACAGCGCGGGCGCGGCGAAAGGGCGCAACGCGTCGCTGTTCGACGGCGTCGACGCGACGCTCCCGGGACTGGCGCAGTACGTCCGCGGGACGCCACCCGTCTCCCTGACGTCTGCGCTCACCGCGATCTCGAACGCGGCGGCCGCCGCGCAGCAGGCGTTCTCGACCGGCGGCGAAGCGTCCACCATCCAACCGCTCGTGGACGGCCTCGACCACGTGCGCGCGCTGCGCGCAAGCGTGCCGCAGATGGCGGGCCTCGACGACCTCGCGCGCTACGAGATCGATTTCCGGTTGCAAATCAAAGAGCGGCAATTCCAGGAGGCGGCGATCCTCGCCGAAGGGCTGCACTTCGAGGTGCTTGCCGACGACGGGCAGGTGGTTGCCGGGCAGCCCCTGAGCGTCACGCTCATCATCGCCAACCGCGGCAACGAGCCGGTCGAGGTGAAACGTATTGCCTTCGAAGAGCTCGACGGCAACCCGAACTGTCCCCTGGGCCCGATCGCGGCGAAGGCGATTTACCGGTGGCCGCGCCAGAACGAGCCGTTCTCGTTTCGCGTGGCGCCCGGCGTTCACCTGACGACCCCCTGCTGGAGGCGGCTGCCCGATGCCGCCCGGTACGAGTTCGAGCCGGATGTGCCGTTCGGCGTGCCGTTCCGGCCGACGCCGTTCACGGTGCAGATCCAGCTGACCATTCACGGAAGCGACGTGACGACGGTGTTGCCGGTGCAGTACCGCTCCGAGGGGAACATCTTCAGCGGCGAGAAACGGATGGAGCTGCAGGTGATCCCGGCGTTGTCCGTGCGCGTGACGCCCGACATCACGATCGTGCCGGCGGGCGCGCGCACCACGTCGATGCCCACCAGCCAGTCGGCCGCGCGCGTTCCGGCATCGACGGCGGGGCAGTCCCCGCCACTCACACGCGACGAAGCGGAGCGGGGCTTTGCGAGGGAGCGGAGTGGGGCGTGGGGGCCCCACGAGCGACCGAGCCTGGCGGGGCGCAGGGGCCCCCGCCAATCAAGCGAAGATGGCCCCGCGAGCGAGGAGCCTGGCGGGGTGCAGGGGTCCCCGCCACTCGAGAATGACGAGCGCGAGGTCCGGGTCAGCGTGGCGAACGGCTCGAAGGGGGCGATCGATGCCGAGGTCCTGCTGCAGATGCCGCGGGGCTGGCAGGCCACGCCCGCGAGCACGAAGGTGAGCTTCGCGCGCGAGGACGAGGTACAGACGGTCAGGTTCCGGATCCGCCCGGTGAAGGGCACGCCCGCGGGCGCGTACCGGATGAAAGCGATCGCGCGCGCGATGGGCCGGCCGGGCCAGCCGCCGGCCGGGAGCGCGGAGTTCGATCAGGGGTACCGGGTGATCGAGTACGAGCACATCGAGCGCCGCCAGATGGTCGAAACGGCCGAAGCGGCCGTGAAACTGATCGACGTGAAAGTGCGACCGCGCCTGCTCGTCGGCTACGTGATGGGCGTCGGCGACCAGGTGCCGCCCGCGCTCGAGCAGCTGGGCGCGCAGGTGGACCTGCTCGACAGCGACGATCTGGCGTGGGGCAACCTGTCGCGCTACGACGCGATCGTCACCGGCGTCCGGGCGTACGAACGACGCGACGATCTTCGCCAGCACAATCAGCGGCTGCTCGACTACGTCCGAAGCGGCGGCACGCTCATCGTCCAGTACAACAAGATGGAGTTCAACCAGGCGCAGTACGGGCCGTACCCGGCCCGCGTCAGCAGCAGCCGCGTCACCGACGAGAACGCGCCCGTGCAGGTGCTGCAACCGCAGAATCCGATCTTCATGACGCCCAACAGGATTGGCGCCGCCGCCTGGCAGGGATGGGTCCAGGAGCGCGGCCTCTACTTTCTCGGCGAGAAGGATCCGCGCTACGTGGATTTGATCCAGATGGAGGATCCGTTCCCGTACAACGCCGGCGTCAAGCGCGGGGCGCTCGTCGAGGTGGACTACGGAAAGGGTCACTGGATCTACGTCGGCCTCAACCTGTGGCGTCAGCTGCCGGCTGGCACCGACGGCGCCTATCAACTGTTCGCCAACCTGATCAGCCTGCGCGGGCAGGCCGCAGGAGGAAGGCGGTAATTCGCCCATGCCTCCGATCAAACGCACCAAGTTCAAGTTGTCGCCCGACGAGCAGCTGGAGATGCTCTACTGGCTGAAGCTCATTCGCGGCTTCGACGAGCGCCTGAGCATTCTCGTCAAGCAGGGCAAGGTCAGGAGCGGCGTCTACTCCGGCATCGGCCAGGAAGCGATCGTCGTCGGCACCTGCTACGGCCTGCGCCGCGAGGACTACATCTGCCCGCTGCATCGCGACCTGGGAACGTTCCTGATGAAGGGCGTCGAGCCGCGCGTGATGATGGCGCAGATGTTCGGAAAGAGGACGGGGTTGTCGAAGGGCCGAGATTCGGCGCTGCACAGCGGTGTGCCCGAGCTGGGGATCTTCGGTAATACGAGCATGCTCGGCTCGAACCTGCCCGTCGCCGCCGGCCTCGGCCTGAGCTTCAAGATGGAGCAGAGCGACAACGTGGTCGTCGCCTACTTCGGCGAGGGCGCGAGCAACACGGGTGATTTTCACGAAGGTCTGAACATGGCGGGTGTGCTGCAGCTGCCCGTCGTCTTCATCTGCGAGAACAACTTCTACGCCTACTCGGTGCCGTTCGAGCGGGGGATGGCCATCGAGGACGTGGCCAAGCGCGCCGAGTCGTACGGGTTCGACGGGGTGGCGATCAACGGCAACGACGTGCTGGCCGTCTACCAGGCGACGCAGGGCGCGATCCAGCGCGCGCGCAGCGGCGCCGGGCCGACGCTCATCGAGTGCAAGACGTACCGCTGGCACGGCCACTCGGAACACGACAGGGCGTTCTACCGAACCGAGGAAGAGCTGGCGATGTGGCGCAGCCGCGACCCGATCCCGACCTTCACGACCTTCCTGCAGGACCGCAACGTGCTGACGCCCGCGAAGCTGCAGGAGATCGAAGCCCGCGTGAAGCAGATCGTCGACGAGGCGGTGACCTTCGCCGAGAACAGCCCGGATCCGGACCCCGCCGACGCGGTGGCGGATTTGTACGCTTGACGGTGTCGTCCGAAGTCCGAAAGTCCGAAGTCCGAGGTCGGGGAGCGACATCGGACACCGGACACCGGACACCGGACGACGTTATTCACTCCGATGAGCAAAGAGATCACCTACCTCGAGGCCATTCGCGAGGCGCTCGCCGAGGAGATGCGCCGCGACCCGAAGGTCTTCGTGCTCGGCGAGGACGTCGGCCCGTACGGCGGCGCCTTCGGCGCGACGCAGGGGCTCTACGACGAGTTCGGCGAGTTGCGTTGCCTGGACACGCCGATCTCGGAGTCGGCGATCGTCGGCGTCAGCATCGGGGCGGCGCTTCGCGGCTACCGGCCCGTCGCGGAGATGCAGTTCGGCGACTTCATCACCTGCGCCTTCGATCAGATCGTCAGCCAGGCGGCGACGCTGCGCTACCGGTACGGCGGGCGCGCGGCGGTGCCAATCGTGGTGCGCGCGCCGAGCGGGGGCAATGTCGGCGGCGGCCTGTATCACTCGCAGAATCCCGAAGCCTGGTTCGTCCACCGTCCGGGCCTGAAAGTGGTGGCCCCGTCGACGCCCTACGACGCGAAGGGCCTGCTCAAGGCGGCGATTCGCGACGACAACCCGGTGATCTACTTCGAGCACAAGTACCTCTACCGCCGGGCGAAGGGTCCGGTGCCGGAGGGCGACGAGATCGTACCGATCGGCCAGGCGGCCGTGCGGCGCGAGGGGGGCGACATCACGCTCCTCACCTACGCCGCGATGGTGCAGCCGTCGCTCGAGGCGGCGGATCGGCTGGCGGGCGAAGGCGTCGAGGTGGAGGTGATCGATCTGCGCTCGCTCTGGCCGTACGACAAGCCCGCGATCCTCGCGTCGGTCGACAAGACGAGTCGCGTGCTGATCGTGCACGAGGACGTGAAGACGCTCGGCATCGGGGCGGAGCTGTCGGCGGTGATCACCGAGGAGCGGTTCGAGGCGCTGGATGCGCCGGTGCTGAGGGTCACCTACCCCGACACGCACTGTCCGTTCGCGCCGGTGCTCGAACAGGCGAACCTGCCCAACGCGGACAAGATCACCGGCGCGCTGCGGAAACTGGCCGCGTACTAGAAACCGGCTCAGGGCTTACGGCTCATGGCTTACGGCTTGGCTTGGCTGAAGGCCTTGAGCCGGAGCATTTCTTTACAAGCTCTCAGGAGCCCGGAGCCCGGAGCCTGGAGCCAGGCGTCGGGAGTCGGAAATCAGGAGTCGGACCGATGGAACAATCGAGGCGACGCGCGTTGGTGATCGGGCTTGCCGTCCTCCTGGGCGCGGCGTCCGTTGCGGGCGCGCAGTCGCGGGAAGCGACGATCGTCCGGGATGCGACGACGGTGTTCGACGAGATCATGGCCGCGCCCGACAAGCAGGTCCCGCAAGCGATCCTCGACAAGGCCGAGGCCATCGCCGTCTTTCCCGGTGTCCTGCGCGCGGCGTTCGTCTTCGGCGGCCAGCGCGGCCGCGGCATCATCAGCGTGCGCAACCGCGCGAGCACCGGCTGGTCGGCCCCGGCGTTCCTGACCATCACCGGCGGCAGCTGGGGCGCCCAGATCGGGGGGGAGTCGATCGACCTGGTGCTGGTGATCCTCAACCGGCAGGGCGTCGACAACCTGTTGAAGAACCAGTTCAAGATCGGCGGGGAGGCCTCGGCGGCGGCCGGGCCCGTGGGCCGTTCGGCGGAGGCGTCCACCGACGTGCTGATGCGCGCGCAGATCCTTAGTTACTCGCGAAGCCGCGGGTTGTTTGCCGGCGTCGCGGTGAACGGATCGTCGGTGCGCGCCGACGTGGACGCCAACCAGCGGATGTACGGTGCCCGCCTGCACAGCCGCGAGATCGCGATCGACCGGCGCGGCGGCAGCCCCGCGGCCATCGGCGCCTGGCGCGAGACGCTGCAGAAGTACTTCCGGTAGGCAATCGTCTGCTCACCGCCGGCGCAACACCGACTCCAGCGCCGGCCTCAGCTCCGGATAGCGGAACCGGAATCCCTGCCCGAGCGCGCGATCCGGGATCACGCGCTGCCCGCCGAGCAGCAGCGCGTTGGCCATCTCACCAAGGAGCGCGCGAAGCGCGAGCGCAGGCGCGGGCAGCCAGGCAGGTCGCCCGAGCACGGCGCCGACCGCGCGCGCGAATTCGCGATTGGTGACGGGACCGGGCGCGGTCGCGTTCACCGGCCCGCTGAGGGCCGGATGGTCAATCGCCCACGTGACCAGGGCGACCCAGTCGTCGATGTGAATCCAGGAGATGTACTGGGAGCCGGCTCCGAGCGGCCCGCCGGCGTAGAACCTGAACGGGGCGACCATGCGGGGAAGCGCACCGCCCGTCCGATCGAGGACGAGGCCTGTCCGCACGATCACGACGCGGCGGACACTGGCGGCGGCGCGCCCGGCGATCGCTTCCCATTCGGCGCACAGCTGCGCCAGGAAATCGGACCCGGCCGGCGACGCTTCCGTCAACCGTTCGTCGCCACGCGGTCCGTAATAGCCGACCGCCGACCCGCTGAGGAAGAGGGCCGGCGGCGCGGCGCAGGCCGCGAGGCCCGCGACGAGGCTGCGGGTGGCGTCGAACCGGCTCTCGCGCAGGCGCACCTTCCGGCTCGACGACCAGCGGCCCGCCCCGATGGATTCGCCGGCGAGGTTCACGACCGCCGTGGCGCCGTCCAGGAAGGCTGCCCACGGGCCGGCGCTGCCGTCCGGCGTCCAGGGCGCCAGGCGCACGCCGGCGTGCGTCGTCGCCGCGTGGGACGGGTCGATCGTGACAGACGAGGGCTGGCGCGTCAGGACGATGACGTCGTGACCGCCAAGTGCGAGGGCGTCCGAGAGGGCGCGGCCCAGCAGCCCGGTGCCGCCGGCGACGACGATGCGGGTGCGCAGCATACCCTGCAGATTACGCCGATCCCGGCCGTGTCTTCCAGCCGGGCCGGCGGGCGGGTGGGGGCGGCCGCGCCCGGCGGCCGTCGTGGCCCGGCCGGGTCCCCTTGACATCCGGCGGCCGCCCGTATTAACTAACAAGTTAGTTATGGACACGGGCGCACCCGCAGGCGGTATCCCCGGCGCGCGGCGGCCGGGTCGGCACGCCCATGCCCAGGTCCGGGCCTCCGGCGGCCGGCTGGCGCCGCGCGGCGCCCGCCGCGGGGGGCGGCCTGCCGGCCGCGCCCCCGGCCTCACCCGCGACACGATCCTCGCCGCTGCCACCCGCCAGTTCGCCGCGCGCGGCTACGCGGGCGCCGGCGTCGATCGCATCGCCCGCGAGGCCGGCGTCAACAAGGCGATGATCTACTACCACTTCGCCAGCAAGGCCGGCCTCTACCGCGCGATCCTCCACGAATTGTTCGAACCGGCCGGCGAGCAGGCGCGGGCCATCCTGGCCCGCGACTGCCTGCCGGAAGAGAAGCTCGACGCGCTGGTGGCGATGATCGCCGGCCGCCTCTTCGCCCATCCGGAACTGCCGCCGATCATGATGCGCGAGATTGCCGAAGGCGCGCGGCACCTCGATCCGCAGATGCTGAGGGCGATGAGCGTGCTGTATCGGTCGATCGCGTCGGTGGTCGAGGAAGGCCAGCGCACCGGGCGGTTCGAGCCCGTGCGGCCGCTGCTCGTCTATTTCACGTTCATCGGTCCGCTCATCGTCTTTCTCGGCGGCGCGCCCGTGCGCCGGGCGATGAGCCGGCTGCACGTCGGCGGCGACTGGGACTGCGACGCCGACGCGTTCGGTGCGCACCTGGAGCGCGTCCTGCGCCGCCTGTTGATGCCTCCCGGCACGCAGCCGCCGGCCGGACGGCGGCCGCGTGCCAGCCACTCGGGGAGAAAGCCATGATGAGACGCCGCCCACCCTTCGTGCTCCTGGCGATGCCGGCGATGTGCCTCGCCACGGCGTGCCGCCAGGCCCCCCCCGCCAGCTCCGTGCGCGCGTCCGGGTACGTGGAAGCGACCGAGGTGCAGGTCTCGCCGCAGGTCGGCGGCCGGATCCTCGCGATCCACTTCGCCGAAGGCGACCGCGTGACGGTCGGACAGCGGCTCGCGGAACTGGACACGACCGACGTGGAGCTCGCCCTGCGTCGCGCGGGTGCCGACCGCGACCAGGCCGACGCGCAGCTGCGACTGCTGCTGGCCGGCTCGCGCGCGGAGGACATCCGCCAGGCCGAGGCCCAGGTGGCGGGCGCCGCCGCCGACGCCGCCGCCGCGCGCGACGACCTGGCGGCCGCCGAGACGGACCTGAAGCGCTTCGAGACCCTCCTCGCGTCGAACTCCGGCACCGGCAAGCAGCGCGACGATGCGGCCAGCCGGCGCGACGTGGCGGCGGCGCGGCTGCGCTCGGCGCAGGAACGCGTCCGCGCCGCCCGGGAAGGCCTCGCGCGGCTGCAGGCCGGCGCCCGCCCGCAGGAGATCCAGGCGGCCCGCGCGCGCCTGGCGGCCAGCGACGCGCAGATCGCGACGCTCCGGCAGAACCTCGCCGACGCGTCCCTCGCCTCGCCCGTCGCCGGCATCGTCACGCAGAAGCTGGTGGATGCCGGGGAGACCATCGCGCCGCGCACGCCGGTGGTCGCCGTCGCCGATCTGGATCGGCCGTGGGCGAACGTCTACGTCGACGAGCGGATGGTGCCGCGCATCCGCCTCGGCCAGCCGGCCACGGTGCACACCGACGCCGGCGGGCCCGGGCTTCCCGGCGCGATCACGTTCATCTCGCCGAAGGCCGAGTTCACGCCGCGCAACGTGCAGACGGCCGAGGAGCGCTCGAAGCTGGTCTACCGCGTGAAGATCACCGTGGACAACCGGCAGGGGACCCTGAAACAGGGCATGCCGGTGGAGGCGGAGATTCCACTCCGCTAAGGCAGGTGGGGCAGGTCGGGCGGGTAGGGCAGGTGGGGCGGGTGGGAGTGGACCAAGGCTCGTGGGACCGCCGGTCTTCAGACCGGTGGCATGATCATGACTGATGCGATCGCGCTGTCGATGACGAACGTCACCAGGCGTTTCGGCGCCACCGTCGCCGTGCGCGACCTGTCATTGGACGTGCGGCGCGGCGAGATGTTCGGGCTGATCGGGCCTGACGGTGCGGGCAAGACGACCACCATCCGGCTGCTGTGCGGCCTGCTTGCGGCCGATGCCGGAGAAGTGCGCGTCCTCGGGCGCGACCCGGTCCGCGAGCACGTCGCGATCACGAAATCAGTCGGCTACTTCTCGCAGCGGTTCAGCCTCTACGGCGATCTCAGCATCGACGAGAACATCGCCTTCTTCGCGGAGATTCACGGGCTGCGGCGTTACGACGCCCGGCGCACGCGGCTGCTCGACATGATGCAGCTCACGCCGTTCCGCGGCCGGTTGGCCGAGCGGCTCTCGGGCGGCATGAAGCAGAAGCTCGCGCTGGCGTGCACGCTGGTCCACGAGCCCGAGCTGATCCTGCTCGACGAACCGACGACCGGCGTCGACCCGGTATCGCGCCGCGAGTTCTGGAAGCTCCTGTCCGAGTTTCTCGCGCAGGGGGTCACGATCGTGATGACGACCCCTTACCTGGACGAGGCGGAGCGCTGCTCGCGCGTCGGCCTGCTCCACGAGGGCCGCCTGCTCGCCCTCGACGCGCCCGAAAACCTGCGCGCGCGGTACCCGGGTCAGGTCGTCGAAGTGATCGCCGCGCCGCAGGCCCGGGCGGTGGCGATTCTGACCGCGTTCGACGGCGCCGAGGTACACGAGTTCGGCGAGCGGCTGCACGTGCGGCTGGCACGCGCCGACCAGGACGCCCCCGAACAGCTCCGCGCCGCGCTCGAGCAGGCGGGCGTGCAGGTGGCCGCCGCGCGTGGGGTTTCGCCGTCGCTCGAAGACGTTTTCATCAACCAGGTGCTCAACGCATGAGAAGCCTCGCTATTGTCCTGACCGGCGCCCTCTGCGTGGCCGTCCTGCCGGCGCGCTCGAACGCACAGCAGTTCGAAGGCGCCCTCGCCGAGCCTTCCACGCGAGCGGAAGACCCGTCCGCCTGCCGGGGTGCAGGGGCCAGCCCTGCTCAAGAGAAGCCCGCGAGGGAGCGGAGTGGGGCATCGGGGCCCCACGAGCGACCGAGCCTGGCGGGGTGCAGGGGCCCCAGCCACTCAAGAGAAGATCAACCGGCCGTGGCGCGCCTGACCCTCGATGCCGCGATCGCGCGCGCCCTCGAGGCCAGCCACCGCATCGGCGAGTTGCGCGCGCGCCAGGACGTCGCGCGCGCCACGTGGGAAGGACGCCAGGCCGCCGATCGCCCGCAGGTGTCGGCGCAGGCCGGCTACACGCGCACGAACCACGTCGAGGCGTTCGGCATCGGTCTGCCGGGCCGGGCGTTCGAGGTCATCTATCCCGACATCCCGAACAACTACCGCACGCGACTGGACCTGCAGTGGCCGATTTACACCTTCGGCCGCACTTCTGCGCTCGAGCGCCTCGCCCGGGCCGAATCCGAGGCCACCGGCAAGGACGTGGAAGTCGCGCGCGCCGACCTGAAGCTCGACGTCACGCGCGCCTTCTGGGCGCTCGTCACCGCGGGCGAATCGGTACGGGTGCTCGAGGAGTCGGTGAAGCGGATGGACGCGTCGCTGCAGGATGTTCGCAACCGCCTGGACGTGGGACTGGTGCCACCGAACGACGTGCTGTCGGTGCAGGCGCAACGCTCGCGGCAGCAGATGCTGCTCATCCAGGCGCGCAACCAGCTCGATCTCACCTCCGCCGACCTGGCGCGGCTCGTCGGCCTGCCGTCCGACGCGCGCATCGAGCCCGACGCGACGCTCGAGCCGCCGCCGGTGGGGACCGCGGTCGCCGCCGGACGTGACGCCGCGCAAGCCGCCCAGGTTGGCCCGCTGGTCGCCGAGGCGCGGCTGGCGCGCCCCGATCGGCAGGCGCTGGCGAAGCGGGTGGCCGAGGCCGGAGAGCGGCGCGAGGCGGCGCTCGCCGTGAAGCGGCCCGTTCTCGGCGTTGCCGGCGGGATCGACTACGCGCGGCCGAACCCGCGCATCTTCCCGCGGCTGGGCGAGTTCCGGCAGTCCTGGGACGCGAGTCTCACCTTCAGCTGGTTGCTGTGGGACGGCGGCCGCGTGCGCGCGGACATCGCCGAGGCGACCGCCGGCCAGCGCGCCCTGACGGAGCGGCTGGCCGACTTCGACAGCGCGCTCGAAGTGGACGTGCGCCAGCGCTGGCTCGACCTCGCATCGAGTCGCGCGGCGGTCGCCGCCGCCCTCGACGCGGTGAACGCGGCGGCCGAAGCCAGGCGCGTCGTCGGCGAGCGATTCGCGAGCGGCGTGGCGACGA
>Ga0315279_10007520_pt1 | contig 13446 bp, 3 predicted proteins | sample YL17G06_20_MG_FD_203694 | JGI IMG/M metagenome (GOLD analysis project Ga0315279, IMG submission 203694) | Sediment microbial communities from Yellowstone Lake, YNP, Wyoming, USA - YL17G06_20 | ecosystem: Environmental > Aquatic > Freshwater > Lake > Sediment | place: USA: Wyoming | collected... | reverse complement strand
TCCGCCCCGCTCACGTCTGTTGTCGTGTCCGTGTTGTCTGCTGCGCTGAAGGCGACCGTGACGTCGCTGCTCCACCAGCCGTCGTTGCCCGCGATGCCAAACAGCTCGCTCGAGGTCGTGGGAGTCAACGTGTCTATTTTTACATCAACCGACTTCGCCTCCTCCTCGTTGCCGAACGTGTCCACAGAGTAGTATTCGACAGAGTGAACGCCTTCGCCGACGACGGTGAACGGGCCCGTGTAGAGCTGCCAGGCCCCGCCATCGATGCGACAGAGAGTCCGATCAACTCCGCTCAGGGCGTCCGCGGCGCTTAACGTTACGTTAACTTCGCGCCACCAGCCGTCGTTGCCCTCCGTGCCGGACAGCTCGTGCTGGGTTACCGGCGGCGACGTGTCGACTCCGGCTCTGGCATCCGCAGCCGGCTCAAGCGTGCTTACTTTCAGGCAGGCGAAGGCGACGGTGTAGACCGGCGCGACCTTGGTGCGGTTTACCAGGTACAGGTATGCATTCGTGAAGTTCAGCCCGTGCGGCCGGGTCGGCTCCACAATGTTTTCGTCCAGCCAGACCGTGACGTTTTCGCTGTTGATTTCTATTTTCCATGTGCCGCTGAGCTTGTGCGTGGCGCCGGAGGTGTACATGTGCAGCAGGTCTATCAGTTCCCCGTTATCGGACTCCACGATTTCCTCGTTCTCCCCTAGGGTTCCCACTCCTCCACCTGCGACGCGGCGCTGTAGCATCCACGTGATGCCGTTTCTGTCAACGCTCGCCGTGACTCTGAGCCAGTTGGGCCGGTCGTTCGGGTTGGCGCTCATCGTGAACTCTGGGAGCAGGTAGAACTCGCTCCTGAAGTCCGCCGGGGCGTTGTCCGTCGGAACGCTCATCGGGACTTCAAAAACCAGGCCCGCGCCGAAGTCGAATGGCGACTTCGAGACGGCGTAGATCGCGCCGTACGTGCCTGATGTGGCTGCCCTTGAGGTCAGCTGGAGGCTCCCGCCGGACACCGCGACGCTGCCGTTGCTCACCTTCGTCGTGCCGGTCGACCAGGCAGTTGCGTCCAGCGAGGCGCCCGCGAACTCGTCCGTGAACACCCTCTCCAAAACCTCCTCATTGCCGGCCGTGTCGGTCGCCACGCTCAGAAACTCGTAGAAGCCGCTCCCGTCTGGGGCGTCGAATGACCAAGTCCAAGGCGCATCATATTTAACGCCGAACCGGGTCCACTGCCCCCAGCTCGCGTTGTCCGGGGAGTAGCGGTACCTGAGCTCCACGCTTGCGACGCCGTTCTGCCCGTCGGATGCCCCTGCGTTCACCTCAATTGGCAGTGAACTGTGCCAGTAGGGGGCTATCGGCTCCACGCGGGATGTCGGCGGGGCGGTGTCGACCGTGAACGACCATATCGTGGCGTTCCCGTTGCCCACGCGATCCGCAACGGTAAGGGCGGCGACGTGGGCTCCGTCCGACAACGGATTTTGCAAGGCAAAGAATGCCTGCCCGATAAACTCATCGTAAGTTGCGATACTGGGTGATCCGTCCACTGTCAGGACAAGGGCGCTCAGATCAATGCCGGACACCCCATCGTAAACGGCGGCTTCAATCGTCGGCGTGCTGTTGTTCGTCAGTGAACCGTTCGCGGGTTTGAGGCCGGAGATTGTTGGTGGCTCCTTGTCGACCACGAAAAGGTGAGCATTCGGCGGCGCTCCGACAGGGCTGGTGCCGGCATTCGCAGCCATGTCCTCCGCATAAATGTAGTACCAAACCGTTGTGCCGTTCGGCTGGTCCGGGATCTCCGCAAAATACTCGTTAGAATTGCCTGTCGGCAGCATGCCAACGCGGGTCCAGTTCAGCCCGCCCGCCGCAACACTGCCGAATCCCACAGTATACACGGGGGCGACGCTCGTCCGCTCGCACAGGTACAGGTGCGCAAGGGTGAACGACAGCCCGTGGGGCCTGTTCGCCACAACCAGCTCGTTGTCCAGCCAGACCGCGACGTTCTCGCCGTTGATCGCAATCCTCCAGGTGCCGCTCAGCTTCGTCGTCGGGCCGGAGGTGTAGAGGGTGCCAACCCCGCTCCCCTCGACGCGGCGCTGGAGCATCCAGCGGACCCCGTCCCTGTCCACGGTCGCCGAGACCCTGAGCCAGTCCTGCAGGTCGTGGGGGTTCGCGTTCGTCGTGAATGTGGGCGTCAGATAGAACTCGCTCCTGACGTCTCCGGGCGCATCGCAAGTTGGAACGCTCATTTGAACTTCAAAGACAGACCCTTGGTCGAAATCCAATGCCGAGTTGGAGACCACGTAGTTCGCCCCGTAGTCGGTGTTGCCCTCGGCGGCCCTCGCGGTCAGCTCCAGCCGTCCGTCAGAGGTCGCAATGTTTTCATTCGCAACTCCCCGCCCGCCGGTAGACCATTTGACCGCATCCAGAGTGCTGCCGCCGAAATCGTCGTACAAAGCTACGTTCCCCAGAGTCGCGTAGTAAACTGCCAGAGAGTCCGGGTTGACGCCCGAAAGGTTATCGGTGGCGCTTGCCGCGACCGCATAGGGACCGGAGCCCTGCCACTCCGCAAGCGGGGCGTGTTCGACTATTGGGCTTTCTTTATCAGGACCAACCATAACGCTCGCGGTGACCTCCGGCCATATTATGCGGACGTTTGCCTCGACGATGCCGTGATACGCAGCGCTGTAGCCGAACTCGTACTCGTCCTCTTCCCACCAGTCCCAGTCATAAGCTTCTGCCGTGCCGTGGACATTGTCCACAAAGACGTCCCACTTGACGCCCCACTCGTGTACCGGCCCGAGAGATTGCAACGTCACGTCGTCAAACGAAATCCCCCCATGCCCATCCCCATAATCCTGGGAGATCTCGGGCTCACTCAACACCACGAAAGAGTCCAAGTACACGTCCACGTTTTCAACATATACCGTTACAACCAGTTCGCCAGCCCCATCTTCACTAATTCCCGTCATGTAGTCCCCTTCTATTTCTGACCACCCCCAATCTCTGTAGCCGCTAGGATACCACAAGTATAAACCTCTGAACTCCCCTTCGAGCGTTACGTGTTTTATCGACAGAATGTTTCCCACTTGGTCGACGGCTGTGGTGCCAAACTTGTAGAATCCGTTTTCCTCCGGAGCATCGAATGACCAGCTCCAAGGCCACTCGTTGTCTACACCGTAGGAATTCCAACTGCTCCAATCCAAATTGTCCACGGAGTACCGGTACCAGAGTTCAACTTCTTTGACGCCACTCAAATTATCGCTTGCTTGGGCGTTGACAATGAAATGCGGCGTGCCTTGCAAATATTGCAGGGTTATGACTGAAGACTCTGGTGGGATCGTGTCAGCAATCACCCCCGCGCCTGCTTCACCGCTGTTGCTCGTCAAGTCGGTTGCTTTAACTCGAACAGTGTAGACGCCACTCGTGACCAAATTGCCGTTCTCATCTCTGCCGTCCCAAGTGTGCGAGTACGGCGTGCCATTGATGCTTGCACTCTCAACGCCAGAAAAGAGGCGGCGCACAAATTCGTTGTCCCCATCATAGATGTCAACAGTGGCGTTTGCTCGCGGCCAGAGGTTATCAATGAGTGTGTAGGTGATGGTAGTCGCATCCTTAATCCCATCGTTGTTTGGCGAAAATGGCCCGCCCGTCAGGTTTTCGATCCTGACTTCAGTTGTAAGAGTGTAAGTTTCGCTTTCCCCCGGTTTAACGGTACCCGCAAAAGTGTGAGAGAACGAGTAAGTGCCATTCTCATCGACATTAACAATCTCCGCAATGTAAGCTCCCACCAAATTCTCAATTTCATCCGGCAACTCATTTTCGCCAATGGATTTCACGACGAAATGGACCTCAACACCGTTTGGAATGGAAATCCATTCCGTTCCTTGATACAAGTTCCCAGAAGCGATGGCTCCGGGTATTCCAACCTCATAAGCCCCGGTTTCGTAGTTCATTCCCACGTGTCTTCCATCGGGGGTGTATGCATGCAGGTCAAGGTCTGGTTCCGCGAAAACATTTTCCGTTGGCTCGCTCAGCAGTGCTTCGTAGGGGATCGGCGACATTACGAAAGTTACCGGGTCTTGTGCCTGATACGGATACTGTACGTTAACAGCGATTCCATGGGTTAACGGGGGCGTTAGAGCGCTGAACTTGACACCGTAGCCGATTCCAGAAACGTAGCTCTCTCCAGGGAGCGTATAATCATGATTATGCTCAGTTTTGAGGTTCTGAACAACATTTATGCGCCAAACGTGGCCCCCCCACAACGCATCAGTTTCATCAATTTCGTAGATAACTAAACCCTCGCTCGCTAAACCATCGATCGGCACTTCGGTGTCCCAGTTGCTGTATTGGCCGTCATTTGTCCTTACTTCTGGGAGATACCATATTGTTTTTCGATCTATATCTGCCAGCATTGGCGAAATTAAACCAAGCTCGTACCATTCAGCTGTTTTATAAACTGGAACTGGGCCACCGTAATATAATGTTGGTAATGCATCTAGCGCGTATGTGTGGTAATAACCAGCTGTTTGTGTTAAATCATGCTCGGCATACTCAAGCCACCCCAAGCGCTCCTTGCTCCATGATTCTAGATGAGCTGGCCATCCGTATCCCATGAGTCCCCACCCATCAACGTTTCCCATACTCACTGGTGATTCAGGATACAAGTCCGGCAGTATTTCCCCGACCAAGAGTTGACCAAGCCCGTGACCGGTTTCATGCGCCCACTCGTACGCACCTTGGGTTTCCCCGGCCACAAATAGGTTCGTGATGTCCACCCCGTCCACGTGCAGCTGATCCCACCAGCCCCAACGCCCATCCCACCAATGGGACATATCAATGACAATATTCGGGTCCGCGCCAATCACGCCAATGATATCATATTCGCTGTAGTCAATGTCGCTGTCTGCTGCCATGACTGCATCGACTAAAAAATCAGGTTTCTTGTAAGTGGTGCGGGCATCGTTACCAGACCCGACCGTTTCCCTATATTCGCTGGCGCTCTTTTGCAGCTTGTACCACTCGCCATTTTTATCGTAAATATCTATGTTAGAAAACGCGAGCGCTCCGTAAGAGACCTCATCGTAATAACTTCTTAGATCCTCAGCTAATCTCTCAAAATATTCGGGGGTTGTCAAAAGTTCGCTTTGACCAGTTTGCCAGTTATGGTACCAATATTCGTTTCTGTGCTCAAGATCGCTCGGCTTCGCCAGAATCACCGCCATCCTCACCAAGTCCTTTGCCACCCGGACCACTTCGTCCGCATCACTTGGGACACTCTCGCGACTGCCCGCCTTGTCGACCGCTACAGTGTAAAACTCGTAGTACCCGTAACTCTGCGCCTGAAATGGCTGCCACATCCAGTAGCCCCTATCCGGCCGAAACTCGCCTAGAGCGTAAAGCGTGTCCTCGTTTGGCCAAGGCCTGCCGCTATCTCTTCTGTAGCGGTACCACAGTTCGACGCTTTCTACGCCGCTCAAATCATCGGTGGCTGCAGCGGAGAGCAATCCATCAATCCCCACTGGCAGATCACCTGTGAAATAATCGTGAATTGGGTAAAGCTTCGAGTTCGGCGCCACCCTGTCCACTCCCCCCCTCGCATCAGTCACACTCGGAGCAGCCTCCCGGTTGCCCTCCCCATCTGTTGCAATCGCATAAAATTCATAGTAACCGTCCCCTTGCGGCGCCGTGAACTCCCAGGACCCGCCGTCCGAGTCATCCGTGTCCACACCGAAGCTAACCCAGTTGCTCCATGCCGTGTCATCGCTGGAATACCTGTAGAAGAGTTCGACGCTCGCCACGCCACTGTAGTATCTCGCAGTGGCAGTAATCGTGAACGGCACCGAGTTCTGCCAATATGGAGTGATTTGGTTCACCCAGGAACCCTCCGCTGGCCACACTATCACGGCCGGCTCCTGTTCAACGTATTTCCTGACCCTGAAGTTGTCCCAGCGGGTCGGATTGGCGCGGTATGTCCACAGCCCAGCCCTGCCGCTCGGGTGGTCGCTGTCCGCCATGCTGACCCACCTGTCGGGGAGATCATAAATGTAGAACGTGTGTATGTTTCCAAGGGCTGTGGCTCCGAATTTGTGCCATGCGCTCAGCGCGGACGAACTCCACTTATAAAACTGATTTTTTACCACGTTGGAGCTGTAGTTCTGGATGGCGCTCTGGCCGTCGTTCACGTAGTACGCGAAGTAGTCGCCGCTGTCCTCGAACCTGCCAGCTGCCCCGACGTACGCCCATGGTCCAATTGGAGTCGCATAGCCGTCGAATTCAATCGCAAAGTCACTGGGGATGGGGTACCCTAGGCCCGTCGGCAGCACCGCGCCGCCATCCGATGCGTACGCCAATGCCAGGCCGCCCGATGAACTGAATACCTCAGGCCTGCGCCCTCCCGCGAAGTCCCATTTCCCGGCTCCAAATCCGTCTTCAAAGTCATCAAAGAATTCGAAAACCTCGTCTCCATTGCTCTCGCTCTCCGCCTGCGGGTTGCCGTAGTGCGCGTATATCGTCTGGTTGGAATTCGCATTGAGCAGGGGTACGCGGATCCACACCTTCGTGCTCTCCGTGTTGACGCCCGACTCGATCCAGTACGGGAGTTCTAAACCCTGCCAGGAAAAGCGGAGATCGCCTGCATCCGGTCGCATCGTGCCCTCCGCAATTGGCGCCGCCGTGTTAAGGACGACAAGCACTTGGTAGTCCTCCAAGTCGCTCCCGGAACTCTCGTGCACATCAATCGGCATGCAGTAGCGCCACCCATCGCCCGACCAGGGCTGGAGGGGCTCCCACTCATGGAGGGCTGTAACGGTGAATGACCAGTTGTATGCTCCGGAACCGCTGACCTTTCTGATTTCTACGTAATAATAACCGGATTTTTCCGTGACGTAGTTTATCTCCTCACTCGCGCTTCCGCGGGTTTCGGACTTTGCAACCAAATTCTGGTCAGGGTCATAGAGGTAGAGGTCGTAGTCGCTTCCGGGAGTCATCTCCACCTTCAGCAGGTCGCTGGGCGCCCAAACGGCATAAAAGTCTGTCGAATCATCCGGGCCGAAGTACCCCCAGTATCCGCCGGCGGTCACGGTACGCGCCTGTGATATGGTGTTTCCGGCGTCTCCCGGGACCCACGCGTCGCCCTCTCTGACCTCAATCGTCGCGCTAGCAGACGTTAAGTAACTTGTGGAGGTGCCTGCGACCCAGCCATCGTAGGAAGCATTCGTCGTTATGGTGTATGTCCCCGGCTGGTCGCCCCGCACGGGGTATAAGTAGGTGAGCTCCGGCAGGACGGAGCACCAGCGCAAATCGTCGCCTAAAATAACCTTGGACTCGCCCACATTTCCGCTGCTGATGCCCGACCACAGTTGGAGCTCCCAATCGCCCCTGTCGATAAGGTATACATCAGGATGGAGGCTGCCCGTGTAGCTCTCAAGCTCTACCGTCAGGGTGCCGTCGTCGTACCTCCGCACGCGGAAGAGTGGCCGGTCGTAAATCTGCCCCACCTTAGAATCATTGAAGCCGTACTCCCAAGTGTTCGCATCCACCCTGGTCACTCTCACCCACCGCGCGTCGTCGTAGCGGATGGTTTCTCCGGTTTTGCGGATCTCTAGGAGCACGGGCGGCGCGGCCCTAGTTTGACCCACGCCCCACTGCTCAAAACCACCAGCGTTTGACCAAGTGAGCACCCCGCCCACGTAGACATCAAAGTGATAACTTCCTGTGTACTGCTGGAGGGTCGAATAAACTTCGCCGTTCTTGTAGACTGACAATTTGAGACGGTTGAAGTCCTTGGCGACATTGGGTTGACCCTTGCGGTCGTCGAAGTTGAAGTGCCAAGTATCTTGGTCCGCCTGCGTGACCCTGCACCACTCGGACTCGGAGCTGTTTATCCAAGCGTCGGTGTCGAGGACGTAAATGTCGACCGAAGGCGGGGCAGCGGTTCCCCAGACGTAGTTGGCGGACGCGGTCGTGCTGCCCGAGGTGACGGTCAGGCCGCCCGGGATGGTGCTGTACAAATCTGGGCTGATAGCAGTGGTGTTCCCGACGTTGTTGGCGGTCACAGTCACCGTAGCGCTCTCGCCGACGAAGATTGTAGGAGAGGTGACGGTTTTTGTGATTTGCAACTGGGGTCTTACCATCCAGAAGTCCGCTGTCATGCTCGTACCACCGGCAGCGCTTATGTTGGTAACTGCCACGCCGCTGCGGGTGCCGTTGTAGAGATCTGAGTTGGGGTTCGTTGTTGAGGTGAACCCCGCAATGTTTGATACGTAAAAATCACCAGGATCGTCTACCCAGAATTGCCCCCACGCCCATGAATCCAGCGCATTAAATCCATCCGCCTCTTCGAGATCAATAAACTTGTGAGTTTCATCGTTGTTGTTTCCTCGGCTTTCATCAATATGCCAGATGAGCAAGCCTTCTCCAGGCAGGAATTGGTCGTATCCAACTCTGCGACGGTATTCGGTTAAGAAGTATTCTCCAACACCGCCTCCTGCAGTGTTCCAATCATTTACCCCATTGGGATTGTTGAGGAGTTGTACCACAGTAGCACCCGGCGTTTCTGATTGGTTTATCTGCATGCCAATCGCTAGTGATTGACTAGAAGTAATTTGGGTTGGAGTCACCCACCCAAGAAATGTCTTTGCCCAAGCGCCAAGGTGTGCTGGTGAAGTACCATCATTAGCTCCTCCCCCTCCAAGCCAACTACCAAAACCCATGAGGTCAAAAGTGCCGACACCCTCTGAATCGTAACCCGTGTCATAAAGGTCAGGTAAGCCAAGATTATGCCCGAACTCATGAGCGAACGTGCCCAAGGGAGAATCTTCAGCGAGCATCATATATCCCGCCGAGTCAGCACCGGATACTCGAACGCCGTCTACTACGAGCGGCGCGCCGTAAATAGACCACCGATGTGACCAGATATCAAACTCTTGCCCGGTCGCTGATTGGTCGGGGCCCGCATGAACTATAATTATATTTAATTCAAGCGGCTCAATAATGCCATCACCGTCACTGTCGTAAGCAGCGAAGTTAACATTCACATCCGCTAGCTGAATGGCTGCACGAGCGAGGTTGAAAATAAATCCATTCGCATCATCAACATGTGGCGGACTATTTGGGACAGTGTCGTCCCCCCACCAGCGGATGTTGTTAGCACTACGATACCAACCAGCCCCTGCGATTACTCCTTGTATGTTCAGTTGGCCGTAGGAAACCTCATCGTAGTAGTCCATCAGACTATTCGTTGCGCCAAACAGCAGGTTTTGATAATGAGCCTGTGTCTGAACGCCCGCTTGGTCTGGAAAGTCTACAAGAATCACTAAAACATTCTGCGTTCCAACTACGGTGGAGTGATGCGGCGCGGGAACATCTACAGTTCCGGATGGACAAACACCATTTTCGAGCAAACGGGGGTGCGGAGAAACGTACTGCGGAGGAAGCACACCATCTTGGTTCTCGTATAAATTTTCATCCAAGCCAAACCAGTTCTCAGAGAGTGGTTCCACTTGAACGGTTGCCCAGATTAACAGTTCGCTCGTGTTCCATGTATTGTCATGTGCCCACCACATAACACGATTTTCTTCGTCACGCATTAGTGGATGAACCGCAAAGATTACGTTGTCTAGTGTGAGATACGTTGCCCCATTTTCTGTTCTGCTCCGTCTTATAGTTTCGTTTTCTGCATCCACTGATATCTCAAGAACCTGCTCAGGGGCGGATGACAAGTAGGAATAACTTATGTTTCGACCGCCGTATTGTATTTCAATTGTTTGTCCAACTGTTATCTCAGTTGTTTTTGGAACCATTGGAACTTCCCCACCAGACTGGTTATCCGAAACACCCCCCGCGTTGTCCCCAGCGTCCGGCACGCCTCTGGTGTTGTTCACGTATGCGTAGACTGCAAAAGAGGCGGTTATGGAGATTAACACCAGCGCAAAAGCAATTGACTTCCTCTGCCAAGTCTCCCAGCCCGTCTCATCACCTCAACCCCCCCCAACCGTTTTTGCGCCAGCCATTTAAAAGCTTGGGGGCGTGTTAAAATTAAACAAGTAATCTCAAGCGTTGGCGACGTTGAAATTGCCACCCCAATAATTGTCTATTTCAGTTCCATTTGGTCGAATATCCCTGCTTTAAAGTACATTTTGCGCGATGTAATCAAAACCGCAAACTTCCATCCGCCCCCCAACGCCGTACACACCTATACGCTCATGTAGGCCAAATCACTGCTATCTGACCTTTTGCTAACGTGCCCTTATTGGATTCTATTTTCACCGTAAATTGTTTTTTCGTTTTCGTCCATAGACATTTTATTTCCGCCACTCCACATTTCAAATTTTATTTCGTCGCCGTTATCCCAAATCGTGGATTGGGGTTTATGCCCAGTCCCATAGCCGTTTGTCTCGTTGTCGTCGTTGTCTGACCAGAGATAAAGACATGCAACTGAATGTCCGGTAAGCACACCAGAAGTAACCGGAACAAACAACCGCCAGCGGACGTATGTATTTTCAACGGCAGAAACCGTCCAGTAGCCACTTTCCTCAATAATATGCAATTGTTCGTAGTTTTCCTGCCCTTTCACATCCGCGGTAAATGGCCCCCAATTGCGCGCGAGGTTGCTTACATCCACGCTCAGTCCCGTGGTTGAATCCCCAACGTGTCTGATATTACTCGTTGGCCAAAACCTTATTTCCAAGTTTTCGTTGATATAATTTTCACCTGGGCCTAGGTCTCCATCAAATACCTCTGATTCAAAATCACCTCTATTGGGGGGGGGATTTATGTACTCGGATGGACCGAAGACTAACAAGCATGTCCCAATTGTTAGCGTCATGATAATTGTCACGACCATCCCCACAACCCACAGTTTCCTCATACAAGATCTCCAACACACCATTCGCGCGTTCAACCTAAAATAGCCCCGCTCACCCGAGCTCCGGACGGGCACGGGGTGAGGGGCATGAAAAGGAAGCTACCATTCGTCGCTTTTCTGGGGTGCTTGCAGAAATTCTTTCCCTGATACTCCCCTGCGCTTCAAAAACAACACCAGTACTACAGCCGCGCCACAGCCAATTACGGCGATTGCGATTATCCAGGTTGGGAATCCTGCGGGCGACGCGGCTTCCAGCGTTACGGGCACGTTTCCACCCAATTGGCCAATGTAGACGTTTTTCTCGTACGCTCCGTCCGAACTCTTGAAGTAAACCGTCTGGCCATAGAGGGCCGAATTTGTGGTGGTGATGCCGCCGCCTGAATCTGTAGTGCCCAACTCGGCCGCTTCTTGCCCCTGTGATGTGCTGTAGTAGACTGTGGTATCGGCAAGCGGGCTTCCGTCGGGCCTGAAGAAAGTTAAAGTAACTTCAAAATTTTCGAACGAGATGTTCTCCGACTCTGTCACACCCGGCCCGCTATAACTGCCGCTATCTGGCAGCCTTGCGGTCAGCCCATTGTTGTCGCTTGCTTCAAAGTAGTAGGTGTGGGCGCCTTGGGATAGCGCCGTTTGGTAGCGATAGAGCGCGCCTTCCATGTATGTTCCGCTAATTTTTGTCATAGGATACTCTGTATCTTCGATACAAACAGTTACGTAATTTGGAGCATCGCCATCGTTGTCGATGTAGGTGACCTCGTAAGTGAAGGTTGCAAGTGGCGTTCCTGATGAGGGAGAAACGCTTTCAGAGCTTAAACTTGGATGATCGTTTGGTGGTTGGAATTCCACATTAAACAGGTGGATTTCGCCTTCAAAGCCTGCGCTCCCAGCAGCCACGTAGCCCCCGTCTGAGGAAATAGCGCCTGAATAACTCCCCATCGGGTGACTCCAGAGGGGGGTGCTCGAGTATTTGGAGAAAAGATAGACCGCGCCACCTTGGTCACCGGCAGCAATGTAGGCGCCGTCAGAAGAAATGGAAACATATCGAACAAAATCGCCAGTCTCGTAGCTCCACAGCGGGGTGCTAGCTGTTTTGGAGAAGAGGTAGACCTTGTGGTCCCCGTCCCCGACGGATACGTAATTGCCGTCGGAGGAAATGGAGACGGACTCGATTTGTTCGCCAGTATTGTAGCTCCACAGCGGGGTGCTAGATGTTTTGGAGAAAAGGTAGACCTCGTGGTCCCCGCTTCCTGCAGCTATGCGAGACCCATCCGCGGAAATCGAAACCGATCTAACAAGGCTGCCAGTCTCGTAGCTCCACAGCGGGGTGCTGGAGTCGCGAGAGAAAAGGTATACACTATAATCATCGCTCCCGGCAACTATGTAACTTCCGTCCGAAGACACCGCGACCCACTCAATAAACCCACCAGTCGTGTAGCTCCAGAGGGGGGTGCTCGAGGTGTACGAGAAGAGGTGTACATTGCTCCCAGCTCCGGCCACTATGTAGTTCCCGTCCGAGGATATTGAGACCGATTTAACGTAATCGTAACCACTATCGACCTGGCAGCTCCAGAGCGGGGTGCCGGAGTCGCGAGAGAAAAGGTATACATGCTTACTATAGTCCCCGGCAACAGCATATGCGCCGTCCGAGGATATTGAGACCGAAATAACCACGTTGCTGGCCTGGTAGCTCCAGAGGGGGGTGCCAGATGTTTTGGAGAAGAGGTATACCATGGCCCCAGCTCCAGCCACCATGTAATTCCCGTTTGAGGAAATCGAAACTGATTCAACGGGGCTGCCAGTCGTGTAGCCCCACAACGGCAGCTGGTTTTCGGTTTGAGCTTTTACAGGCCGAGCATTAAAAACCAATAACGGCGCCAGCGCTAGACAAAGCGCAAGCACAACCGACAGCGCCATTTTTTTCAACATCTTCATCTCCGACACGCTATTTTACGCGCTAGCCTAAAATAGTCTGCCACCGTGCCCCAAAATGCGGCGAGTCGCTTGGCCCGTACCCGTTTGGATACGAATCCCGTCCAGCCCGCCATCGTTCGGGTCCGGAACGGCGGTCAGAGCGGGAGCTTGATCACGACGCTCCCGTCGGGCAGGGTGCCCGCGTACTCCCACCCCTGCCTTATGTGCTTCTTGACCTCGCCGGCAGGCACTACCTTCTGCCGCGCGCCGTTTTTCTCCATCAGGTTCACCAGCTTCCTCCTGATCGTCTCCTGGAACTCGTCGTCGCCCATGCCCAGCACGTCCATCTTCTCCAGCTCCTCTGGCTTGAATCCCGCGACGAGCAGGAGCTGGCTCTTGAACTCCCGCTTGATTTGGTCCTCCCCTGGGGCCTCGGCCGTTGCTGTTGACAGGAACTCCTGCGACCTCTGGTATGGCTGGCGCATATGCGAATTGGTAACAAGAAGATACAAATCTGCTTTGCCTTTTTAGAGTCCGCTCTTAGTTTAACCATAATCAGTACTCTCCTTTTAAAGAATGGGAGAGAAAAACTACATTGAAGTTGGAATCTACATGTCAGACCAATTACATATGACGGATAAAGAACAAGCGGAATTTGAATCAGCAAAAAAGGTTTTTGAGAC
>Ga0315279_10007519_pt1 | contig 13446 bp, 10 predicted proteins | sample YL17G06_20_MG_FD_203694 | JGI IMG/M metagenome (GOLD analysis project Ga0315279, IMG submission 203694) | Sediment microbial communities from Yellowstone Lake, YNP, Wyoming, USA - YL17G06_20 | ecosystem: Environmental > Aquatic > Freshwater > Lake > Sediment | place: USA: Wyoming | collected... | reverse complement strand
CGTGCAGCGGGAAGGTGTACAGATCGAGCCAGCCGGTGATGTCGCCGCCGGCGTTGTGGAGCGGCACGATTTCGTAGGCGGACTGGCCGGTCTCGAAGATCCGCCGGGTGGGACACAGTTCGCAGATTTCGCTGCGGCCATGATACGCCGCATAGCATTTTTTGCCCGGCAACGGCATGGAATGAGGATACATCTTTTCCATGGTGGGATTGACGCGCACAATGTTGTATTCGTTGTCCAGAATGCTGATGCCGTCCTGGATGGAACTGAAAACATTGGCCAGAAACCGCTCGCGCTCCCGCAACCTTTCCTCGGCCTTTTTGCGCTCGGTGATGTCGCGCAGAATGGCGGTATGGAACACGCCGGAACCCGATTCCCAGGTGGAAATCGAGACTTCCACTGGAAATTCCTCCCCGTTTTTGCGCACCGCCCGCGACTCCATGGTCCTTCCGGGGCCCACCGCCGCGTTTCGCATGCTGGCGCGGTGGCGCTGCAGGTAATTCTCGGGAATCATGAATTCAAATGAGCGTCCCACCACCTCTTCGGCGGCATAGCCGAGTATCAACTCGGCGCCGGGGTTCCAATACCGGATCGTGCCGTCCTGTCCTGCGGTGATTATCGCCTCCTGCGCGCTCTGCGCCACGGCCTTGAAATGCGCTTCGCTTTCCGACAATTCCGCCGACTGCTCTTTGACGCGCTGCGCCAGTGCGTCGTTGGCCTTTTGCAGCGCGTGCTCGGCCTTGATCTGCAGCGTGCGCACCGAAGCGATGCGTATGATTTCAACCGCCAGGTTGATCTCCCACGGATGCCAGGCGCGTTTGGAGTCCGGATCGCTGAAGGTGAAGAAACCTTCCGGATGGTTGGGCAGCGGATAGGGAAGGATCAGATACGACCCCGCGCCGAATTGCTTCAAAAGCGGCGCCACGGCATCGCGAATTCCCTCAGGCAATGCGCCGTCTTTGAGGATGACGACGCTTTTCCCCAATATGAATGAATAAATACCGGAAGGATGCCGCAGGCCGATGGTACCGTCGACGCCCGGAGCGCACCACTGCAGCGTGAGTTCGACGATATTCTCGGCAGGATGGTATTCGTTAAAGCTGGCCCGCATGACCTTCAGGAACGGGCCGATGAGCTCCAGAAGTTCGCGGATTAATTGCTCTTCCGTCAACGTTTTGTCCGATGCAAGCTTCCAGATTTCCGCGCGCAGGCTGTTGATCGAGTTCTGTTCCTGGAGGTCCGCTTGCGTGGCCTGCTGGTCGTCCAGCATGATATCGATGCCGCGGAATACGTCGACGAAGTCGGCGTCGGCGATTGCGGAGAGATCGGGCTTTTTAGAGAAATCGCCGATGGCGATGTCCGCAAGGTATTGCTTGAGCGCCGCCAGGTTTTTTCGAACAGCCTCCTGGAAGTCGACCGGCGCCGACGGCCTGGAATCCTGCTTCTTTTTCATATGCGCCCTCCGCTCTCCATTGGAGGCGTCAGCCCGCGGCGCCAAACCCCGCCCCGGGTCACTTCCGCATCAACCAGCCTATCGCCTCGTCTTCGGAACTGAAAAGCCGCATTTTGCCGTTGCTGAACACCGAGGCGAAAAACAACAGGGTCGATGCGATCCTCCCCCGGGTCCCCCAGAACGCGATTTTTCCAAGATCTTCCCGTTTCAGATTTTTCGAGAATATTCTGCGCGCTTTTGTACTGGCGAAACCGAATTTTCTCCCGTCAATTAGAATGCGCACGTACGACGGATCCTCGAGTTTGGGGACCTCCTGCACCGTCAGGCCTTCGACCGTGCGGGCATCATCTTCGGACACTTCACCGGCAATGCACTCCCGGATGAACCGGCGTTCCTTGTCAATCGCTACATCAATGGCATCCGCCATACCGGTTCCTCACCATTCCACCGGGCAACGGACGGTCGCCGCGGCATTACTTTTAGGGAATTGCCAGGATTTTGCGCTGCTGATGAGCCGCGTTTCCCACTGCGCTATAATCAGATGGAACCCGGATAATCGTGCCTGTACGACCTCCCCGCCGGCGTCGATTGAGAGCGTAAGGTTCGCGGATTGCCGTTTCCCGGCCGTGTTTTCCCGGGGGAACGCCATCCGGAATATCGGCGCGTAATAGCGGTCCACGATCGCCCGGACATCTTCCCTGCGTCGCGTATCGACGGTCATCCGCTTCAAATCATCGGCCACGGCTTTTTGGGCGAACACGGCAAAATCCATGCCGCGCGGACAGGCATCGAGCCGGATACTGTCGATATAATCGATGGCCCCGGGAGGAAAGAAATCCTTTAATGGCCGGTTTCCATAGGGCGCCAGACACATGCTTTCTGTTGTCAATGTCGATTCCCCGCGTTCAAAAGAGCGCACGCCGTCAACCTGGCTTTCGCCGTAGCAGGTATCGTGCGGCATGAACATCACCTGGCGCAACACGCGCGAGTCGCAGACGATTTCCGTCCGGTGCTTGCGGCGCACGCCATACGGCAGAATATACGAGTGCATGACGTGCGTGAAACGCGCGGTATCACCCGACGGCAGGCGCAGCGCATAGTTCCGCACCTCCCAGATAATCCCGTTTTTCTTGAGTTCCAGGCGAACCCGCCCCTGCATCGGCAGGCTTGCGGCGCCGGGACCATCATAGACCCAGAAACCCGACAGCGCCGCCTTCATGCTCTCTTTTTGCGTGCTGTCGAATTGAATATATTCGCCCATGCCGGGAATCGCACCCACCATCGGTCCGCGCTGCGCGCCTTTTGGCGCGATAGTATATGTTGCCAATAAACCCGCGAGGATCACGATAAAAATGAGCAGCTGCAGGCGGGCGCCCAGCAGTGGCTTGTTCTTTGGGATAGGATGATGCTTCAGCATGAGAGTGTCGTCGAGCGCCGTCGAACCGTTGAATCCGAAAAATGGCCGATTTCTGGAAATATCCGGATTTTCGATGCCGGCGCGCATCTGGGCATTTCAGGCCATAACGTATAAACTAATTAAGCATTAGTAATCATATCAACCTTTTTTCTTAAAAAGAATGGTAACTACTCACGTCCCTATGACAGTGCCTTTTTGTAGCCCTGTAAGGGCGACCTATCTGTAGCCCAGGGTGAAGCCCTGGGGAAAAATAGGGATACCCCACCCCTGCCTTCGCCGTAGCGGCTTCGCGCAGGCAGGCAACCCTCCCCGCATCTGAATTCATAGCGGGGAGGGCAGGGAGGGGACACCTTGTATCGTTGCCCGGGGCTTCACCCCGGGCTATAAATAGGTCGGCCCTACGGGCCTCATGGAAGATCAGCATGCATTTTTCTATAGGGAAAAAATGGTCTTTCATAGGGATGTGAGTCGTTACAAAGAATGAAGGATCGCGGATGCAGATTCAGCGGCCTGTTTTCTCATACCGGATATATTTTTAATCAATGAAGAAAGCACCCGGAAATCTGAAGAACCCCATGGAAGGCGCCATCCGCCGGATACTGGCCGAAGTCGGCGAAGACCCCGATCGCGAAGGGCTGATCAAGACCCCAGAACGCGTGCGCAAATCGCTCGAATATCTGATGCAGGGATATCGGCAGAAACCCTGCGAAATCCTCGCGAACGCCATTTTCCATGAAGAATGCGATCATATGATTATCGTTCGCGATATCGAACTCTACAGCATGTGCGAGCACCACATGCTGCCGTTTTTCGGCAAGTGCCATATCGGCTATATTGCACGCAATAAAGTCTATGGCGTCAGCAAACTGGCGCGCCTGGTCGACTGCTATTCGCGGCGCCTGCAATTGCAGGAACGTCTGACCCAGCAGATCGCCGGCTGTCTCATGGAACCGATACATGCGGAAGGCGTGGGTGTTGTGATTGAAGCCCAACATCTGTGCATGATGATGCGCGGGGTCACCAAACAGAACTCCAAAATGATCACCTCGGCCATGCTGGGCAGTTTCCGGAAGGAAACAGCCACGCGCAATGAATTCCTGCGGCTTATCGGCTTGGAACGCAATTGATCCGCTTTTTCAGAAATGCGGGATGGTCCCATGATTCGACGCATTTTCATAGCGATAAGCAGGATGCATTGCGGAATGCTCGCGGCGGTTCTGACTGCTTTCCTGGCTTTCGGCTGCTGCGCCGGCATAGGCGAAGTCGTGCCGGTCCCCAGCAAGGCGATGCAGAAACGCGTTAAGTGCACGATCGTTCTTCCTGCTTCCTACGACCAGGATACGCTGAAAAGATTTCCGGTGATGTATCTTCTTCATGGCTACTCCGGCGATAACCTGACGCTTGTCAAAGTCTTGCCTCTCGCGCAATGGGCGGATTCCTTTCAAACGGTTTTTATCTGCATTGACGGCGATTATAGCTCGTGGTATCTGGACAGCCCGGTCAAAAAGGGATCGCTCTACGAAACCTTCATTGTCAATGAGCTCATGCCGTGGGTGGATGCGCGCGTGCATGTGCGCGCATCGCGCGAAGGCCGGGCCATAGCCGGCACCAGCATGGGCGGCCAGGGTGCCCTGGCCATCATCGCCCGGCACCCGGACCTGTTCTGCGCGGCCGGCGGCATCAGCGGCGTCTACGATCTGACCGAATTCCCCAACCAGTGGGGCATCGAAAGCGTGCTGGGTCCGCTTGAGAGCAACCGGCAGCGGTGGCGTGATAACTCGTTTGTCAATCTTGCTCCCCGGCTTGCGGGGAAGGACGCGGCGCTCATGCTTATCACCGGTTCCCAGGATTTTTCGCTCAATGGCAACCGCGGCGCCCACGAAATGCTGCGGGAGCATGGGATCGCCCATGAATACCGCGAATATCCCGGCGACCATACGTATCATTTTGTAAAGGCCCACGGCAGAGAGCTGGTCGCTTTTCTTGCCGCGAAACTCACGCCCGCCGGGCACTGAATCCATAGCGCGGAAAGCCCGACCATTGAACATGCCGTCGTCAACACCCGAAATACCCGTCCCGCGCATGCTGCAACCCGTTGCCGGCCGCTACGAAGATTTTCTGGCCGATGAGAGCAAAAAGCGCGGCGCGGCGGAATGCATCGCCTTCCCCCGGTCCTCAGCGGAGATCGTGGCCGCCTGTCGCGAGGCCGGTGCGCGCGGCCTTCCGATCACCGTGCAGGGCGGGCGCACCGGCATCACCGCCGGGGCCGTACCCGCCGGCGGCTGCATCATCAATCTAAGCCGCATGGACCGCATACTCGGTCTGCGGCCTGACGCATCGTCCGGCGGATATTTCTGTGCCGTGGAACCCGGCGTCACGCTGAAAAAGCTGGCCGAGGCAATTGACTCCTGCGATTTCGACATCCGGGAATGGAGCGCGGATTCCCGGGCGGCCCTTGAAGCGATGAAGAACGGCCCGCGCCGGTTCTTCGCCCCCGATCCCACCGAGCCTTCGGCCACCATCGGCGGCATGATCGCCTGCAATGCCTCGGGCGCCCGATCGTATGCGTATGGACCCATGCGCCGCCATGTGCATGCGGCCGATGCGGTGCTGGCAAGCGGGTCGGTCGTGCGTTTGGGCCGCGACGGTCCGCGCGCAACCGGACGCCGGTTCTCGCTGGTCGCCGAAAACGGCAGTCGCATCGACGGCGCGCTTCCTTCCTATGATTTCCCGCATGTCAAAAACGCAGCCGGCTATTATGCCGGCGACGACATGGACCTGCTGGACCTGGTCATCGGCTCCGACGGCACCCTGTGCATCATAGCGCAGGCCGAGTTGCGCCTGATGCTCCGGCCCGCGCAGATCTGGGGACTGATGGCTTTTCTGCCCGATGATGCGGCGGCGGTCCGGTTCGTGCGCGCGGTGCGGGGAGAAAAGGCGGAGTCCGCGCTCTCTGCAGGCGGCAGGCCCGCGGCCATCGAGTTCTTCAACGCCGATGCGCTTGACCTTCTGCGAAACCTGCGGCGCGAGGACCCCGCCTTCGCATCACTGCCATCGGTCCCCGATGGGGCCTTCGATGCCGTGTATGTCGAATATCATGCGGGCACGGAGGATGAAGCCGAACGCGCCGTGACCGCGGCATCGGAAATCATGGCGCAGTGCGGGGGCAGCGAAGACGCTGCCTGGCTTGCCACGGATGCGCACGAGCTCGAGCGGTTCAAGCAGCTCCGCCATGCGCTGCCCGAGTCGGTCAATGCGATCATCAGCCGGCGGCAGCGCGAATTCCCGGAGCTTACCAAACTGGGAACAGATATGTCGGCGCCCGACGGCCGCCTCGGCGATCTGTTGGCCATGTATGCCGCCGACCTGCGCGCCGCGGGGCTCGAATCCGTGATGTTCGGCCATATCGGCGATAATCACCTGCATGTCAATATCCTGCCGCGGTCTTCCGCCGAATATCAAGCCGGCAAAGAGCTGTATCTCACGTGGGCGCGCACGATCGTGTCGTGGGGCGGTTCCGTGTCGGCCGAGCACGGCATAGGCAAGCTGAAAAAGGAATTTCTGACGCTCATGTACGGCGACCAGGGAATCGGCGAAATGCGATCGGTCAAGATGGCGTTCGATCCGGACGGCCGCTTGAATCCCGGTAATCTTTTCTAACTGAAAGGCGGAAAGCATGAAAACCATCAAACTCGGTACCTCGACCCTGACCGCTTCCCGCATCGCCTATGGCTGCATGCGTATCGGCGGCTCATGGGACGGCGCCGCATTGTCAAAAGAAACCGTTCGCGCCGCGGCCGCGTCCGTTGCCGCGGCCCTGGAGTGCGGCATTACGCTCTTTGACCATGCCGACATCTATGCGCGCGGCAAATCCGAAGAGGCGTTCGCCGCCGCGATGCGGGAGATGCCAGGAGCGCGTGAACGGATCATCCTGCAATCCAAATGCGGCATCCGTTTTGCCGGCGATCCCGATGCATCGGCGCCGGCGCGCTATGATTTTTCCCGCAAGCATATCGTACATTCGGTCGACGGCATTTTCAGGCGGCTGAAGACGGAGTATCTTGACATCCTGCTCCTGCACCGGCCCGACGCCCTGGTTGAGCCCGAAGAAGTCGCCGCCGCGTTTTCGGAATTGTCCGAATGCGGCAAGGTGCGGTGGTTCGGCGTGAGCAACCATACCGGCGCGCAGATCGATCTGCTCAAGCGATATGTGGAACAGCCGCTGATTGTCAACCAGGTCGAATTGAGCATCACGCATGCGCGCCTGATCGACGAGGGCATTGTCTTCAATCAGAACAGACCGGACCATCCGGTGCGGAATCACGGCACACTCGAATATTGCCGGTTGCATGATATCACCCTGCAGCCCTGGTCTCCCCTGGCCGGCGGCGGCGTGGGATCGAAAAAGGACGCGCGGGTTGAAAAAGTCAACCAAATCGCCGGCGCTATCGCCGGCCGCGCGGGCGTTTCGATCGAGGCGGTATGGATCGCCTGGCTGCTGCGCCATCCGGCGCGGATGCAGCCGATCATCGGCGCCACCAACCCCGAACGCATCAAAGCCGCCTGCGCCGCGGACGGGATCGAGTTGACGCGGGAAGAATGGTACGCGCTCTTTGCCGCCGGACGCGGGGCGGGGATGCCGTAAGGTTTATGGATAAAAAGAAAATAGCAAGGCTTCTGGAAAAAGGCTGGAAGATGGGAAATGCATCGGATTTTCTCGCTCTTTCTCAGGAGGAGTCTGCGTATATAGAACTCAAAGTATCTTTAGCTCAATATCTTCTGAAAAAGCGGCAGGCAAAGCATCTCACCCAGGAGCAGCTTGCGCGACTGATACATTCCAGCCAATCAAGAGTTGCGAAGATAGAACGGAATGACCCAACCGTCTCGATAGATTTAATGATCCGATCCCTTTTGGCGCTAGGAGCCTCCAGAAATGAGCTGTCTCGAGCGATATCATAGCTTCGCAGCATGAGAGTAATAGCTCACGCAGGAGAAGAACATGCATACGCATGCGGTGATTTCCCTTTCCCTCCTGCTTTTTTCCGCCGCGCATGCCGATCCGCTCTATCTTCCGTTCTCCGACACCGCGGCGCCCAGCGTAAAATCCGGAAAATATGGGGCCGTGGGTAACGGCCGCACGGACGACACCTATGCCATTCGCAAAGCTCTGTCCGATGGCCGGTCGGCCGATTCCGTTGCTAAAAACGTCGACTTTTATTCGCCGCGGCCCAAGCTGGTCTATTTTCCGGCAGGCACTTATCTTATCAGCGATACGCTGGCTCTTATCGGTCAATCGTTCACCATTCAAGGCCGCGGCGCAGGCGCTACGGTCATCCGCATCGCCGACAATTGCGCCCGATTCGGTTCCGCGGCATCGCCCAGGGCGGCCTTTATTACCATGGGCGGCAACCACAGCTTCCGCATCAACTTTTTCGATCTCACCATCAACACCGGCAGCGGGAACCCCGGAGCGATCGGCATCAACTACATCTCAAATAATGTGGGATGCATCGAAAATGTCACCCTGGTGGCCGGTGCCGGTACGGGTTCGGTCGGGCTTGACATGACGCGCCAGTGGCCCGGACCGTGCCTGGTGCACAATCTTGAAGTCAATGGATTCGAATACGGCGTTAAGGTCGCGAACTCCGAATACGGGCCCACCTTCGAAACCATTGCGCTTGCAAACCAACGCACAGCAGGCTTTTATAATGACGGCAACATCTGCGCAATCCATGGGTTTAATTCATCCGGTCCCCAACCGGCGATCGTGAACGCCGCCATGTGGGGATATATCATCCTGCTCGATGGCCTGATGCGGGGAGGAAATCCGGGAGGCACAGCCATTAATAATGCCGGCTATGTCTACCTTCGCAACGTGACCGCGAACGGTTTTGGATATGCGCTGGCCTCCAGGTCGACGGACGTCCCCAATTCGCCGATAGACGAATATATTTCAGACAGCGTGGTCAGCCTGTTCCCCAGCCCGCAGCATTCATTATGCCTTCCCATCGAAGCAACGCCGACGTTTGACGACGCCGATTCCGCCCAATGGGCCGCCATCGACGGCGGACAGTGGTACGGCGACACGCGCGCGTGGACGGCGGCATTTACATCAGGTAAATCAACGGTCTGGTTCAGGCCGGGCGTCTACCTTTGTTCCCTGGCGGTGGATGTGCCCCCAACGGTCAAGCGCGTGATCGGCTTCGGCGCCCAGATCAACAAGTGGAATGACGGCTGTACCGCGGCCCTGACGCTGCGCGTGTCGCAGATGTCCCCCGACCCGCTGGTCGTGGAGCGGTTCAACGGCGGCGTCACCATCGATCACGCGTGCGCCCGGCCCGTGGCCTTGTGCCATGCGGGCTATGATTACCATGCGTTAAACGGCGCGGGCAGGCTCTATCTGGAGGACGTGGGTGTTGACGATGTGGTATTACGGCCGGGCCAGAAGGTATGGGCGCGGCAGCTCAATACCGAAGGGCCCGATCTGCACCTTACCAACAACGGCGCCCGGCTCTGGGTGCTGGGCATCAAGACCGAAGGCAAAGGCACGGTCATCAGCACGCAGAACGGCGGCGCCACGGAGCTTTTAGGGACGCTGCTGTATCCTTGTCAATCATTCGGCGCCGCCGACGGCCCGGCATTCATCAACAGCGAATCGAGCGTCTCCCTGATCTACCGGGTCAGTTCGTATGTGACAAACGGCAATTATCCGGCGCAGGTGCGCGAAACGCGCGACGGCGTGACCAGGGAATACCGGCCGGCCGTCAATGCCGCCGGCATCATGCCGCTGTACGTGGGGTATAAAACCGCGGCCGTGGGGCTGGGTTTTATGCGCGTGATCGCCGGATTTCCCGTGCCGCGCATCGCAAAAGCCATTGCGCTCAGCGATGGCTGGGGACCTCGGTCACCGGGGTGGGAGAACGGGGCGCTGCTGATTGACGCAAGGGGTTGCCGGCGCGCATATCCCGGAGCATGGGAACCTTGGGTCGGCGGCTTGTATGTGATTATCGGCAGGCCTTGACGCGCGGCAGACCTACCGGTGCGTCCACAGGAGGATCCGAACGGCAATGCCGGCGGCCAGATAGCATACCAGCATGATCGCGCCGGTGATGACGAATATCCGCTTTTCGTCAACCGCGGCCCCGCCTTTTTTCCGCAGGGAATTCCGGAATTTAAGGGAGATGATCGCGTCCGCCAGCAACAAACCGGCGAACGGCATGATCATGCTCAAAATGCCCCACGCAAGCGACCAGGCCAGCGGCAGGTACCAGAACCAGCGCGCCACGATAAAACCGAACAGCAGCATGATTTCGCCCACGCACATGACCGGCGCAAAAGCGTGCGCCAGACGGCGCGTGCTGGCGTCATTCGCCAGCGCTTCACGGATAAAGAATTCGATATTGTCGTTGTCAAAGCAGGTCATGTTGCCGCAGCAGACCAGCGCAGTGCGCAGATCGGCAATCAGCCGCGGCAGATTATCGATGATGAACGGCATGCGGACCGTGCCCCCGTCCAGGCGCAAAAGCCCGAACCCGTGCAGAATCGGCATATGGCGATACTCGAACTTCTTCACCTGCGAGAGATCGATCTCCGCCTCCCGCGCAAAACTGTGCATCATGAGCGTCTCATCCGAAAGCGAAAAGGCGGTCTGGCGGATTTCTTTTATGCAAAGCCGCGCCAGCCATGCTAACAGCACGAACATCATGGACAGCGACAGCGAAAGCCGTGCCGTGATCCTGAGGGGCAGGCCGGAATCGAGATAAATCAGAAAAGGGACCAGCCATGCGCCGATGATCAACGCGCCAAAAAAGGTGACAAGAGCGTTGTCCCCGCTGCGAAAGTAGGGGAAAACGGTATAGGTCTTTTTGGCGTCCATGGTAGTACAATACCATTTGCGCGAAATGCATGCAAGAGGCTGTATTCCGGTCCGCAACGACGATTTATTTTATTTCCTCCGGTTCATCACCTCATTCAGGGAGCCGCAATCATGTCCGCCAAAATTCTGATAGCCTATGCCACGCGCGCGGGTTCCACCGCCGAAATCGCCCAGGCCATGGGAAAAGCCATGACCGCGCGCGGGGCGATCGTGGATGTCAAGCCGATAGCGCAGGTCGCCGATATTGCCGCATATCAACTTATCGTGCTGGGGAGCGTGGTGCATGCCGGCCGGCTGATGCCGGAAGTCATGCGCTTTGTGCGCGCGCATAAAGCGGAGCTCGTTGCCAGACCGGTGGCCGCATTCACCGTCTGCCTGGCCGCGAAATCGCCTGATAGCGCGGCGACGTGCCGCGCATACCTCGATCCGTTGAGAAAAGAATTGACCCTGGCGGACGAAGCGTTCTTTGCCGGCAAGATGGATTATGAGCGCGTGGGCTTCATCGCGCGGTTTATCGTTAAGAACCTGGTCAAGGCGCCCGAAGGGGATTTCCGCGATTGGGCGGCGATAGGGAAGTGGGCGGAGAATGTATTGGCAAAGACGCTGAAGTAATGCAAGGCGCTGAGAGCGCGAAACGAGCGCAGAAAAATCCAAAACAAACCATACATGAATTATGGGCACCTCCAAAATTCGAAAAACGCGTCTGTCATTGCGATCCCGCCGATGGCGGGAGAAGCAATCTCGCGTTTTTCGTATAGAATAAAAAGATTGCTTCGTCTCCCGCCAGCGGCGGGATTCTCGCAATGACATTATCAGCAATTTTTAGAGGCGCCTTTATACTATTTTATCCACATGAATTCAGAACCACACGGTACATTTACACCACTAAAGCGCGTGCTTTCGTATGGAAAGATGGATGATCCACAACCAAAAGCATTTGAGCAGACCGCCCATTTAAGCGGCGATGAGCGCGTTTCTATGTTGGAAGAGTTGAAATATGAAATGGCGGCGATAACCGGCGATGATTATTCACAAAGGCTTCGAAGAATTCTTTCGTATTCTAAACGAGCATAGCGTCGATTTCGCGGGAACAGCTGATAGAGAACAAGCGTATTGCAGGTCGACCGCGGGACCTTCTTGATATTGAAGAACTCGGCGGAAAAACATAGGGCCGGATGGATGGGCACGGGATAATTCGAATCCCTTCCTCTGGTCCGCATCAACAGATCCTCGGCAGCAATTCCCCCGGCGGCAGCTCCACCACCCTCGTACCGCCGATGTCCGTGGTCAACAGCACCGGAAACCTTCCCCTCTTTTCCACCGTCCCGATGATCGCCGCGTCGCGTCCCAGCGCATGATTCCGCAGCGTGTCAATCGCTTTTTCCGCCCGGTCCGCGGGTACGACCGCGATGAACCGTCCTTCATTGGCGATCTGCAACGGGTCCATGCCTAAAAACGAGCATGCGCCGCGAACCACCTCGGGCACGGGTATCGCTTTTGCGGTCAATCGCATTGTCACCTGCGAATCATCGGCGATTTCATTGAGCACCGCGGCCACGCCGCCGCGCGTGGCGTCGCGCAGCACGCGCACGGTGGGCACGGCGTGCAGAAGACGGTCGGCGATGTCCCACAGCGGCGCGCAGTCGGAGATTGCGTCCGAGGCGAATGACAGCTTCTTGCGCGCCGCCAGAATGGCGATGCCGTGAAGCCCGATGCCGCCGGAGACGATCACCGCATCTCCTTCTTTACAATTGGCAGCCGACAACGCCCGTGCTTCGGCAATTTCGCCGATGCCCGTTGTGGTGATGAACATGCCGTCGGCTTTGCCGCGATCAACGACCTTCGTGTCGCCGCAGGAGATGCGCACACCGGCGTCGTCACATACGCGCCGCAGGGAGGACAGCACTCGCGAAAGCAGCGCCGCATCCAGGCCTTCCTCCAGTATAAGCGCCACGGCCATGAAGCGCGGCCGCGCGCCCATCATGGCAAGATCATTGATTGTGCCGCAGGCCGACAGCTTGCCGATATCGCCGCCGGGAAATTCCAATGGATCCACGACGAATGCATCGGTGGTGAACGCCGGCCGGCCGGAGAAACACGAAAGCACGGCCGCGTCCTCAAACGGCCCGGTCTGGTCCGCTGCCAGCGCAGGATAGATGATCTCATTGAGCAGAGCGTGCAACCCCGCGCCGCTGCCATGGGAAAGCTGGACCGTGGTGATGCGCATGCATTCAAAAATACATGAGTCGCGCGGCGCCCTTGCTGGTGCGAAGGCAATTCGGATCTGGATCGTCCCGCCGTCGGAAGGATTGTCGCGCGAGGTATTTTGTATCGCGTCCTATGCACCTCACCGAGCAGCAGAAAAACATCCTCGCCTCCGGCGGTGATATCAAAATCAATGCCGTTGCCGGATCGGGCAAGACCACCACGCTCATTGAGTTCGCCAGGCGCCTGCCTTCGCATCATAAAATTCTATACCTCGTCTTCAATCGATCGGTGCGCCTGGAAGCGCAGCACAAATTCGAAAAAGCCGGACTTGACAATGCAAGCGTTCACACCGCGCATTCCCTGGCGTTCAAGCACATCGTCCCGCGCTACGGGTATGAGATCATCGGCGGCTATAAGCCGCATGAAATTCGCGACATTCTCGGGCTTTCCGCCGACACGCTCCAGCCGCTTTATTCCCAGCTGCTTGCAGGG
>Ga0315279_10007517_pt1 | contig 13449 bp, 12 predicted proteins | sample YL17G06_20_MG_FD_203694 | JGI IMG/M metagenome (GOLD analysis project Ga0315279, IMG submission 203694) | Sediment microbial communities from Yellowstone Lake, YNP, Wyoming, USA - YL17G06_20 | ecosystem: Environmental > Aquatic > Freshwater > Lake > Sediment | place: USA: Wyoming | collected... | reverse complement strand
ATCGAGAAGCTGTGTAACGATCTGATCGTCCATTTGTACCCTCCCAGTTTGAGTTAGCCACGGCTATAATAGCCGATCTGGGAGGGTATTTTTTCAACCGATCTACCTACTCCATCAATGCGTACCCATAGGCAATTCACCTATAGAGCTGAGACTTTCTGGTACTCAACTTGGGCAATCCGGCTCGACGAAGGAGCGGACCGGCGCACCGCTTCCGGCCCAGGCTTCAGGAATTGAGCTCAGCAGGGCTCCTGCTCCGCAGGGCTTCTCTCATGCCAGGCTTGGCCGCTGGCGCAGTTGGCGGGTGGCCTCTCTCAGGGTGAGCAGGCATTTATTCCTCTCGTCCCAGACCTTCAGCCGCACAGATTTCAGGCTGGGCCACAGGCGGAGGGGGTCCGGAAGCTGAAGCTGCGGAGTCGCATTCAGCGCCGCCTGCAGGTTGTAGTTGGGGATCCGCGGCCGGAGGTGATGAATGTGATGGAACCCGATGTTGCCCGAAATCCACTGGAGCACTTTCGGCAGCTTGTAGTACGAAGATCCCTGCATCGCGGCATCCATTGATTGCCAATCCTCCGTTCGCGCCCAATACGACGGGTCGAACTGGTGCTGAACGTAGAAAAGCCACACGCCGGCCGCTCCCCCGAGGAGCATGATGGGCATCTGTATCAGCAGGTAGGCCTTGATCCCGATCGTGAAGGCCGCTGCGATGACGATTCCCGCGATCACCGCATTCACGGCAACGACGTTCAGAACCTGCTTTCGGCTGGCCCCGCGAGCAGGAAGCCGCTGAATGATGACGAACGAGAAGAAAGGACCCAGCCCGAACATGATGAGCGGATTGCGGAACAACCTGTATTGCAGGCGCCGAAGCGGAGAGCTGGCCGCGTACTCATCGACCGTCATGGTCCAGACGTCACCGATCCCCCGCCTGTCCAGGTTCCCTGACGTCGAGTGATGAATGCCATGGGAGTAACGCCAGCTTGCGAAGCAGGAGAAGGTGAACAGGCCCAGAAAGTTCCCGATGATCTGCTGCCAGATCGGGGAGGCCACGTACGACCCATGCCCGCAATCGTGGAAAAAGATGAAAATCCGCACGAGCAGGGCACTGGCCGGCAGGGCGAGGAGAAAAGTGATCCAGTAGGGCAGCTTCCAGTACATTGTCAGGTACATGAGAACGAGCATCGCCGCATAGGGGACGAGCGTGTTGAACAGCTGCCAGCTGACTTTGCTGGCACTCGGCTTCTCGAATCGTTTCAGGTCCGTCACCCACGCTGGCTTCTCGTGCACGGACCTTGCGGAAGCAGCAGGCGGAGGTGCCGATGCGCCATGCGCTGCTCCCGGTTTCACTTCAGGCATTTTTGATCCTCCTCCGGAGCGCTGCATGAAACGCTTCGACGGACAAATATAGTCCTTTTCCCGATGCGGGGCAGGAAGACCGCGATATCCAGCACAAAGTTGGCCGATAGGATCGTACACGCGATTTCCAGGGTGCTGCCGCGTGTCCGATTGCCCGGCTTGCACGGGCGGGAAGGGTGCTTGACTTTCATTGGTGAAACGTGCATCCTTGCCAAGGTGACTACAAGTGGGCTTCAACGAAGCCCGACTATTCGGACCTTTCCGATGCTACCCCCCGAAGGAACACCCGACCGGACAGCGGTATCCCACCAAGATCCTGCGAAGTTCTGCTCCTTGGATGGTGCGAAGAAAAGGGCGAAGATGCATTCCACTCCAAGGAGGAGTACATGAACAAGAAACTGTATGTCGGCGGCCTTTCGTATACCGTCACGGACTCGCAGCTGCAGCAGCTGTTCGCGAGCCACGGGACCGTGGAATCCGCGAAGGTTGTGATGGACAGGGACACCGACCGCTCACGCGGCTTCGGTTTCGTCGAGATGGGGACCCAGGAAGAGGCCGAGAAGGCGATCGCCGCCCTCAACGGGACGCAGCACGAGGGCAGAAGCCTCACCGTTAACCTCTCCAAGCCCCGAGAGGATCGTCCCGCTCGAAGCGGCGGCGGATACCGCGACCGCTAGGAACAACTCCTGAAATACAAAGGGGGGGCAGGTCGGCCCTCCCTTTTTTTTTACCCCGAAGCGCATATTGACTTTTCGAACTTTATCTGTTATATTACACAACAAGTATTCTGATTCACCTGGACAGGGGGTGCCGGGTATGGCGGAAAAGCCAAGGACCGCGCAGGAAGCGCTTCTCGCGGAGCTCGAGGGAATCCGGGACATCTACCGGCTCGACGTCAAGCAGTTCATCGGGTTCGTGAGGCAGAGAAAGCTCTTCTTCGTGGAGGGATTCAAGCAGTACGCCCAGTGGCTGGACGAGCAGCACGACGGCAAACGCTACTCTCCGGCGACGGTGAACAGGAAGATTGCGGCGGCTCGCAGCCGGGTCCGCTACGCATTCAAGCAGAGCGCGTTCGCGGGCAGCTTGAAGAGAAAGTACCACCTGGAAGACCTCCTGAAGTCGGTGAGGCTGAAGAAGATCGAGATCATGGCTATCCCTTCCGACAAGGTGCTCGACATCGAACAGGCGCGGAAGCTCGTGCGGCACACGAAGGATGCGACGATCAGGCTGATGGTCACGTTCCTCGTGAGCACGGGTGTGAGGGTGTCCGAGATGCTCCATCTTCAGCTCACCGACCTGAAAGATGCGAAGGGCGAGTTGATGCAGGTCCGCGTGAAGGGCAAGGCAGCGCGGGAACGGACGATCTACGTCAAGAAGGCATTCCTGGAGCGGATCAGGAAATACTTCCACGGAAAAACGTATCTCTTCGAGCATAACGACAGGCCATACAGCCGCGTATCCGTGACCACTCGGATCAAGCACGAGGCTCTCGGCATCCTCGGGAGAGAAGTGACGCCGCAGCAGCTGCGGCATACATGGGCAGCCATCCAGATCAACAGGGGCAGGGACATCGCTGCCGTGGCTGCGGTGCTCGGACATTCGGATCCCGGCTTGACGGCGAGGTTGTACGCCGAAACCGCTCTGAAGCCCGAGGAAGCTTTTCTGGACCTCGAGGAGGCCCGGAAGCAGACCGGGGAGGACGCCGCGACCGACGGAAAAGCCTCTGAAGAAACGGGAAGGAGGACTCCTCCCAAAGGGGGAGATTCCGCCTGAAAGCGGGAAGCGAGTCACACATGGATGCGATCGAAGAGGGGAAAGAAAGAGTCGAGCAGCTCATCACGCGGATTGCGCAGGGAATGAAGCCTGCGAGCGCCGTGAGCTCATTTGTCTGGTGGTCGAATGGCTCTCCAGAGCAGAATGCAGAAGGCGCTCATGATGACGCGCAACTGCCCCTGCGGATCTACAGGGGAAACAGCTGGAGATCGATGGAGTTCCGGCGCTCCGACGTCGAAGGCTGCGCGGCCTCGCCGGAGATGCTCACAAAATACGAAGGAGAGATTGCACAGATCCTTGCCGAGCTCTGATGGGCGCATCTACCCGCCCGCCGCGGCCACTCACGTCGCGGCGCTCATCTTCCGTTCCACGATGAAACCCGCAAGGGCGGCGCCGATCCAGGCAAGGGCGGCGCAGATCAGCATTACCACGTGAAATGCGTCGACGAACGCGAGTCGGATCGCAGCCTGAATCTCGCCGACCCGTTCAGACCCCACCTCGGCGGGAACCGTGGCCGCGCCGAGACGGGCGGCCTCCGCGGAAAGCGCCGCCCTGGCCGCGCTGGTGATCTCGATCGGCGCCGTACGGGCCTGAAGGGCATGGGAGAACACGAAGAGGGCGATCGCGCCGACGACGGCGATCGCAAGGACGCCGGCGGTGCGCGAGACGGCGTTGTTGATCCCCGAGGCGGTGCCGGCGAAATGCGTCGCCACTGAGCTCATCACCGCTGTGGTAAGAGGAGCCACGGTGATCCCCATTCCGATGCCCAGGAGAACGACCCCGGGGAAGAACGTCACCCAGTAGTGAGACGGCCCGTCTGAAAGTCCGCTGAACGCCATGAAAAGGAACGCGGCGCCGGCAATCGCCGGTCCGATGATCAGCGGGAGACGGGGCCCTCCCTTGTCGACCAGCCCGCCTGCCCACCGCGACAGGGCGGTCAGGATCAGCGCGAAGGGTGTGAAGGCGAATCCGGCAGCTGCCATGCTGTAGCTCTGGGCCTGCACCAGGTTCAGGGACAGGAAAAAGGTTCCCGCGCTCAGAGCGCCGTACAAGCCAAAGGTCAGCAGGTTCACGCCGCTGAAGGTGCGTGAGGAGAACAGACCCAGCGGGATCATCGGGGAGCGGCTCCGCGCTTCCACCAGCACGAAGGCGGCGAGGGCAAGAACGCCGGCGAGGAGAGTTGCGAACACCCTCGGATCGCCGAACCCCATGTCGGGAGCGGAGAGCAGGCCGTACGTGGGGCCCGCGAGGCCGACGGCAAGGAGGGCCGCCCCCAGGGAGTCGATGCGCCCGGATGATTTCTCGTCCCGGCTCTCCGGCACTTTCAGGAGCAGGACGAGAAGGGCACAAACCCCCAGCGGGAAGTTGATCAGGAAGACCCCGCGCCACAGCCCTGCGTTCGAAAGGACTCCGCCGAGAATCGGGCCGGCGACGGTGACGATCGTCGTGAACGCCGACCAGGTGCCAATGGCTTTGCCCCTGCTTTCGCGGCCGAAGTACGCGGTGATGATCGCAAGGCTGCCCGGGATCATGAGCGCGCTTCCCGCGCCCTGGATGAGCCGGGCCGCGATGAGGAAGCCGATGCTCGGCGAGATCCCGCACACCAGCGATGAGAGCATGAACAGCACGATCCCCGCGGCGAACACCCTCTTGCGGCCGAGCGCGTCGCCCAGCGAGCCGCCGATCGGGATCAGGGCCGCGAGCATGAGGAGGTACGCGTTGACGACCCACAGGAGCTGCTCCCCGCTCGCGTGCAGCCCGGCCTGGAGGGCCGGCATCGCAACGTTGAGGGCCGTTCCGTCGATGAACGCCATGCTGGAAGCCAGGATGGTCGCGGTGAGAACCCAGACACTGGTCCGCGAATGCGCCGAATCAGCCATGGGAGGGAAGATACTGGCGGGCGATTTTCAGGGTCAAACGGATTCGCTTCCGATCGATGGCTCTCCCGTCAGTGTCTCGACGATCGTCAGAAGCGACGTGCTGTCGCCGACGTTGCCCGGGAAAACGATGTAGGGCACGTCGTTCCATCGGGATCCTGCTCCGAGTCTCCACACCGGAACCCCCTTGTGGATCTGCCCGAGCACTTCAGCCTCGGTGCATCCAAGCGCGGACCGGACAAGCGCGATGCTGGTAATTCCGCCCTTGGCCACCAGGAAGCCCGGCCGCTGCGGGATCCCCGCGACCGCTTCGCAGAGTCCCGCCATGACGTTTCTGCCGGCGGACAGGAAATCGACGGTGTCCTGTTTCGCACGGGTCGTGTACATGAGAACCGTGGTGCCCCGGGCCATGGCGTCAGAAGCGGCACGGGTCGCGCGCCGCACCTCCCGCATGTGCGTTGATTCAGAGAGGAGCAGGGGAACGGAGATTTCGACGGGAGTGGCCCGTCCTGCCGCGACGAGCCGGTCGATCTGGGCGGTCGTCCGCGCAACGTAGGAGCCGGCCACGACAAGCCCCGGTCCCGGACCAGGTCTTACCTCGAGCCGGGTGAGCAGCGCTCTGTCGTCCACTCCGCCGCGAACCTTTACGAAAGATGCGCTGGTGCGGTAGATGAACCTCTTTCCGCTCTGCTCCGCGGAGAGCACGCCGAGTGCGAGCACCTCGAGGTCCTCGTCACATGCGGCGTTCGCCACGATTGGGATGCCGCCCCGCGCCTCCTGCAGTGTGGCGGCGATCCGGTCAGGACCTCCTCGGCGAATCTGCTCAAGGGAAATACAGATGACCGAGCCTGCCTCCACGGCGCCGGCAGTTTTCTCATGGATCCATTCGCGAAGGTCCCCGTGGGCAAACCCGAAATCGGGATCGCGGGCGAACTCCGTCTCATGTGCCGGCACGAGCACGCCCGCGGCCTCCACCCAGTGGATGTTGTCAATCGTGTATCGCCCGGCGTCGAAGAATGCGGGCACGAGTATCACACCGTCCACGGGGGCGGGAAGCTCGGATGAAAGTGCGTCCACCTCCGCGGGGAAGTGGCCCCGAAGCGTGCTGTCGCTGCGCGAGGCCACGACGACCTGGACCCCGGTATGCTCCGCGGCCGCGCGAAGGTTGCGGCCCAGCTCGTGCGCCAGGGCTTCCGCCTCCGCCCGGGGCATGCTGCGGGAATTGGTCGAAACGTAGAAAAGCGGCTCAGGGCGCGCGAGGGCCGCCCGAAGGGTCGGCACTGACCACTCCATGAAGACGCGCACGCCGTGCACGGTCTGGGTGCCCGTCGGATCGTCGTCGACCACCACGAGCTTCGAATGGGACTGGATCAGGGCCTCCCGGAGTGCACGGCGTGCGCCCGGGATCCTGCGCGGGGGCGGGAAAGACGCAAGCTTCTCGGCGAGGTTCACTCGCGCCCCCGGGGAGAATCTTCGGCCGCGGGCCCACGAGCGCCCCGGGGGAGACTCCCTTCCACCGCCGCGAACGCGGTGTCGATGGTGAGCGCCAGAAGCCCCGCGATGATCGTGCCTTCGGCCAGGAAGGCAGGATTCTGGTTCACGAGCCCCGAGATGATGGGGGCGCCGAGGCCGCCGGCGCCGATGGTGGCTCCGATGGTGGCCGTCCCGACGTTGACGATCACCGACGTGCGAACGCCCGCAAGGATCACCGGCATCGCCAGCGGAAGCTCGACTTTGGCCAATACCTGGGCAGGGGTCATCCCCATGCCGCGCGCGGCGTCCAGCGCATCCGCGGAAACCGCGGCGAGGCCGCCCAGCGTGTTGCGGAGGATCGGGAGCACGCTGTACAGGAAAAGCGCGGCGATTGTCGGCGAGAAACCGAAACCGAGGGCAGGGACGGAGAGGGCGAGCACGGCAGCGGGGGGGAATGTCTGGACCACGGCGGACAGTTTTTCCGCGACGGGAAGGAACGGGCGGCCCCGCGGCCGGGTGACGAGCACGCCCACCCCGACACCGACCGCGACGGCCAGGAGGCTCGAGACCCCCACGAGGATGAGATGCTCGCCGACGAGCCATGCCGGGTCTGCCCGGGGATAGAGGAGGGTCCGCACATCGGGGAAGAGGATGCGCAATCCCCATCGCCACACACCAGTGCTGGATGAAAGGAGAAGGAACACGGCCGCGAGGAGAGCGAAGCCGATCCATGCGCCGAGCGCCCGCGTGCGGCTCACGGCCGGCCTCCGTTACCCCGGCCCGTCTGCTTTTCCGATGCCTCCTCAACGTCGCTCAGGCTGAGCTCGCCCAGGAGCCGGAAATCCGCATCCACGACCGGGAGCGTACGCGCGCTTGTTCCGAGCATCCGCGAGAGTGCTTCCTTCAGCGACGCATCCGGTTGCACAGCCATTTCCCGGATGTTCTCCGTCGAGACGCACTCGCGTGCCTCGACGCATCGGGCGGCGAGCGTCGTGTCGAGGCTGCCGATGAGAGTGCCTGCCGCGTTGACGATCCAGATGAATCGGGCCCCTGCTCTGCGCATTCCCATCTCGTCGTCGATCCTTGCGGAAACAGCCTGCTTCACATGCTCTCGAACTGGAAATCGCGAAAGCCGTTTAAGCGCCCGGTCGGCGCCGACGAACGCGGCGACGAAGGGATCGACTGGATTTTCCAATATCTGCTCGGGTGTATCGTACTGGACGAGCCGGCCGGCCCGCACCACCGCGATCCTGTCGGCGAGACGGATCGCCTCGTCGACGTCATGGGTCACGAAGACGATTGTTTTCCTGAGCTCTCTCTGGATGGCGAGAAACTCGTCCTGGAGCCGCAGCCTGTTCACAGGATCCACGGCGCTGAACGGCTCGTCCATAAGGATCACGGGAGGATCCGATGCCAGCGCGCGGGCCACCCCGATCCGCTGGGCTTCCCCGCCGGAAAGCTCGTGGGGGTAGCGGCCGCGGTACAGTGCCGGGTCCATGCCGACCAGAGAGAGCATGCGCTGGACCCGCTCCTCGATCCGCGAACGGTCCCAGCCGAGGAGCTGGGGCACGGTGGCGACGTTGGCCGCAACGGTGAGGTGGGGGAACAAACCGACGTTCTGGATGACATACCCGATGCTTCGGCGCAGGGTCTCCGGCCTCATCGCCCGTACGTCCGTCCCGTCATGGGAGACCGCGCCCTCGGAGGGCTCGATCAGGCGATTGATCATCCGCAGCATTGTGGATTTCCCGCTCCCCGATGGGCCCACGAGGACGCACAGCTCCCTGTCGCGGATCTCGAGGTCCAGGCGGTCCACCGCCCTCACGTCGCCAAAGAGCCGTGTCACTCCATGGAAGCGGATCATGCGGCAGCCCCACGAAGCGGCTTCGGCGTGAGGAGCCGCACCAGGCCGCCCATCAGCATGTCGATGAGCACGGCCATGGCGATGACCGGCAGCGTTCCCAGGAGGATCATGTCGGCGGCATACTGGCCCAGTCCCTGGAAAATGAATATCCCGAGTCCTCCGGCGCCGATCAGTGCGGTGACCACGGTGTTGCCGACGGCCTGAACGGCCGCGGTCCGGACTCCCGCCAGGATCAACGGAAGAGCCAGCGGTACCTCCACCCGCGCAAGGAGCTGCCGCCGCGTCATGCCCATGCCTTTCCCTGCGTCACGAAGGGACGCCGGGATCTGCGCGAGTGCCGTGAAGGTGTTGCGCGCGATGGGCAGCATTGCATAGAAGGAGAGTGCGAGTATCGCGGGGGCCCGGCCGATCCCGCTGATTCCCCACTCGTGCAGCAGCGGAAACCGTCGTGAGAGGGCCGCCAGCGGAAGAATGAGAAGCCCGAACAGGGCAAGGCTCGGGATGGTCTGCACGATATTGAGGATGAAAAACGTGACGCGCCTCAGCGCGATATGGCGAAGTGAAAGAACCCCGATCAGGATCCCCAGGAGGCACCCAATGAGAACAGCGCTCCCTGCCAGAACGAGGTGGGTGATTGTCTCGGAGAAGAACACCGTCTTCTGCGCGGCCCACTCCCGCATGACGGAGACCGCGTCCAGGAAACCGGAGAAAACGAGCGCGCCCAGGACCACCGGGACGGTGAAGGCCAGGATGCGTCGTGTGCGACCCCTCCCGGAGCCGCTCCCCCGTGAAGCGGAGAGAAACGAGGAGTAGCCCAGGATGGCAGTCGCCCAGAATCCGGCTGAGAGGGAAACCCGGGCGATCGGATCGGGGCCCGCGAGCCTTTCAGTGACCAGACCCGCCGCAATGATCGCGAGCATCGGCGCGCCGACGGAGACCAGCGTCGCCAGCCGGGCACGAGCGCTCTCCGTCATGCGAACGATCGCCGCGACTCCCGCAATCCCCCAGAGGACAATGAGCGCTGCGGTCGCGGCAGGATCAACGACGGCGAGGAGGCGCGAGACCCCGTCGGCGATTCGGTTGGGCCTGACCCGTACGAAGGGGAGGGCGGCCGCGGCGGCGATGCCCGCCACGGCGAAGACGAGTGTCGGAACGTCTATCCCCGCCGCACGGGCGGTCCGCCGCTCTCCCATTTCATCTGCCGCGCGCTCCCGAAGGCTACTTCAGGAAGCTCTTTTTGGCGAGATAGTCGGCCGCAACCGCATCCGCTGTTTCCCCGTTCACTGCGATCCGGGAGTTCAGGCTCTGAAGGGTCGTCAGGTCCAGGGAAAGAAACACCGGCTTCAGCACCGCATCGATGGCGGGGTACCGCGCGAGGGTGTCCTTCCGTACGATGGGCGTGGGCTCGTAGATCGGCTGCACCCCCCGCGTGTCCTTCAGCACCACCAGCCCAAGGGTGAACAGAGAACCGTCGGTGCCGTAGGCCATGGCGAAGTTGACCCCGTCGGTGCCGCGGGCGGCGGCCGCCTCGGTGAGCGCGGTGTTTCCGCCGGAGAGCGAGAGAAGCTGGTCGTTCTTCAGCGTGAAGCCGTACGCCTTCTGGAACGAGGGCAGGGCGTCGGGCCGGGTGATGAACTCCTCCGATCCGGCGAGCTTCAGCTTGCCTCCAGATTTGGCGAAGCGCGCCATGTCGTCCAGCGTGACGAGCTTCTCCCTATCCGCCACGTCCTTGCGGACCGCGATCGCCCACGTATTGTTTGCCGGTGCGGGAGTGAGCCAGACGAGACCGTTTTTGTCCATGTCCAGCTTCTTTACCGTCTCATAGCCCTTCTTCTCGTCCTTCCACACGTTCGGGTCGGTCCCTTCGAAGAAGAAGCCACCGTTTCCTGTGTATTCGGGATAGAGGTCGAGCTCGCCGGCGATGATCGCCTTCCGCACGACGTCCGTGGTGCCGAAGCCGACCTTGTCCACGACGGGGATTCCCTTCGCATCCAGGAGCTTCACGATCATCTTGCCCAGCAGCGATCCCTCGGTGTCGATCTTCGATCCCACGACCACCGGCTTCCCGGAGTCCGCGGCGAACAGTGCGCTGCCCGTCAGGAGCAGGAGCGCGGTCAATCCATACGTCAGCAGACGCTTCATGGTCAGGTCTCCTTTCGGAGTAATATACTGAGATTCCGTCGCCGCGGAGTCGTCACCCGGGGATCCTTCAAAGAGAGCTTTCGCGAACGAGCCCGAATACCCTCCGTTCTCCCTGGCCTCTGACGAGGACGGTCTTCACGAGCTCGAATGAGCCGGCCAGGCTGTCCACGCTTTCCAGCGCCCGATTGGCATCTTCCGAAATGAGGAGACCCTTTTCGAAATCCTTGGTGAGATTTTCGATGCGCGAAGCGCCATTGATGCAATCCCCGATGATGTCGAACTGGCTCTTCGTCGGCCCCCCGACCTCGGCAAACACCACGGATCCGGCGTCGATTCCGATCCCGATGCGCTCGAAGCAGGGAAGATTGGATGATTTCCAGGAAATCACGAGTCGTGCTGTCCCTTCCAGCATCGATATCGCCGCGCGAACGGCGCGTTCGGCACACCGATCCGCACTCAGGGGAAAACCGAAGACGGCCACGATTTCGTCACCGACGTACTTGTTGATGTAGCCCCCCTCAACGGTGATGCAGCGCTCCATTGCCTGCATGTATTCCGCCATGACGCGGGAAACGATCGATGGATCTGCCCGCGATACATACCGGGTGTAGCTGCGGATGTCGGCGATGAGGATGGCGACGTCCTTGCGGACCTGGCCGCCAGTTCGCGCTCCCTCCCGGCGGAATGCTTCGATCAGCCGAGGGTCGAATCCCACGGCCTTGCGGAGACTGCGGGCAAGCGAGACCTGTGACAGCGTCCGGTGGAGGAAAAGAACAATCCAGAAGGAGATGAAGATTGGCGCGTAGCCGAGCCAGAGGTCGAGCTCCGAAAGACTCAGGAGACAGGCGACGAACGCACCAATCGGCAGAAACGAGATGAGAACGATTCGCAGAATTCGCTTCCGGAACTTGAGGACGATCAACAGGACAAGGATGAAGAGCAATGCGGCTCCCCCATCGCCGAAGGCAGACGCCCTGATCACCGGTCGGGCCTTCAGAATGGTGTCCGCGGCATATGCGTGGCCATAGACGCCCGGATATTCCTGCCCGAAGGTATTCGGAAAGATGAATCGGTCGCTTCGACTTGTCGGATCGTCCAGCCCCACAAAAACAAGGCGGTTCGCCAGGATCGATTGTGGTGTCCGTGCAGCGTCTCCCAGCCTGCCGCCCTCCGCGTTGAGAATGTCGATGAAAGAAAACGCCGGGAAGTATTCCGGTGGCTCGCGGTAGTTGATCCAGAAGCCCGGTATTCTTCGATACCACTCAGACGAATCATTGCCCGTGCGCTTCGCGTACTCTTCCACGGCAACCAGCGAAAGCGGTTGAATGGGTGATTGACCACCCGTCAAGGTCACGACGTATCGCGGCTTCCCGCCGAGAGGCGTGATGGTGAGAGTGCCGATGGAGAGGAACGATTCACGCAGAGGCGGCGGAGTCGGTCGGGAGCCATCCTCTCCTGCTATGACATTTCCTGCGTCGGTGAAGGCAGCGGCCAGCGCTCGATCCCACTGGGGCTCCTGGTCCAGAAACATCGAATCGAACACGATGACCGCCGCCCCCATCGCGCACAGTTTTCTGACGAACACGGGGTAGAACTGGCGCCACGTCGTCCCAAAGGGGACTCCAAGGGCGCTTTCGGAGAGACGGTCAAGACGAATGATCGCGATCTGGTCGCTGAAGTGCCGCTGGACCCGCGAGGAGGCAAGCACCGAGAAGCGGAAATCAATGAAGATCCGTTCGAGAAAATTCTCCCCTCCGAACACGACCACAGCGAGTCCCAACCCCACGAGGAGCAGAATCGCTTGCCTGCCGATCCAGCGGGCAGTCATTTCCCGATGGTCGCAAACTCGGATTCGAGATCTGTGCCTGCGTACTTCCTGATGCCTTCCTGGGCAACCGCCCTGGCACGGACGCTGTTCCCGGTGGAAGCAAGGGCTTTTGCAAGCAGGAGCGTGGAATAGGGGACATATCCGCCTTGAGGGTCCCGGGTCAGGTATTCATCCAGAAAGGGCAGTGCCGCCTTCTCCTGACCAAGCATGAAGTAGGATGAGCCCAGGAGAAAGAGGAGGGCTGCCCGGGAATCTGTCTCTCCAGGCAGAGGAGTCGAGGACTTCGCCAGCGAATAGGCGGTGCCGAGGTGCGCGGCCGCGTCGCTGAAATCGTCCACCTGGTAGTAGCAGAAGCCTTTCCAGAAGGAGAGTTTCCAGGCGAGAGCAGGGTCCGTGGGCGGATCGGCCTTGCCCAATTGCTCCAGCGCAGACGCGTAGTTCCCCGTTTCAATGGACCGCAGCGCCTTGGGAAGTATGACTGCAGCGTCTGTCTCGTCAACTTCCCAATCGAATTTGTCGTTTTCGCCACCGGAGGAAACTTCCGCCGCTCGGCTGCCAAGCACGAGATCGCTTTCCTTCCTCTGAGCCGCCGCCGACAGTGACCGAATGACGTTGCCAAGTGCGGAAAACCACTTCTGTTCCCTTTTCTTTGCGAAAGCAGCAGAAAGCTCCGACACTCTCACGAGGGCCCCCGGAGGTATCTCCTTCACCTCGCTGTTGAGCAGGATGGTCGCCCGGCCGTTCCCTCCCGTCTTCAGAACACTCCCCGAGTACAGGGCATCGCCCTTGATGGCGGGAATGAAGGCGCCTTTGCCGAACGCGTCGAGCGAGACGTCTCCGCTGAGAGACTGCACGTTTCCGAGATTTGCGTCAGGGAACAGGGTTGCGCTGCAGAGAAGACTCCAAAGGATGATCCACTGGATTTTTTTCATATGGTCTTCCTTCTTCACTGGAGCAGTTTTATAGATCCTACCATTGGTCGGGCGTGCGCACAAGCGACCCCCGCCAAGAGGATTTTGCGCTGTGGGCCAGGCGGCCTCGTTGGGGGTGACGGGCGGGCCCCGGTACGGAGGCCCCGGCGCCCGCGGTGGCGCGGTGATAGGCGGGGAATGCTCCCACGGGCTCCGTGTCGCCGA
>Ga0315279_10007516_pt1 | contig 13450 bp, 7 predicted proteins | sample YL17G06_20_MG_FD_203694 | JGI IMG/M metagenome (GOLD analysis project Ga0315279, IMG submission 203694) | Sediment microbial communities from Yellowstone Lake, YNP, Wyoming, USA - YL17G06_20 | ecosystem: Environmental > Aquatic > Freshwater > Lake > Sediment | place: USA: Wyoming | collected... | reverse complement strand
CGACAACCGCCGGTTCTACGTGCGAGTCACCATCTACCAGTCGGATAAGGAAATACTGCTGATCATCTCCGTTCACCCGGACTGAAGGCGACACCCAGGAGGCGAGCCATGACGAATAGGTGCCCGATTTGCGGCAAGGAGACACTGGTGCGACGGCAGGGGGAGTTTAGCTTTGACCTGCCCGAGAACGTGCCCGGTAAGACCATGATCCTGCCGGATGCGACGTGGGACGAATGCTCCGCCTGCGGGGAGCAGATATTGAGCCATGAACTCAATGAGCAAGTGGAGCGTGAAGCGAGCAGGCGTTGGGGATTGCTCCAGCCAGAGGAGGTCAAGGGCATCCGGGCGCGCCTGGGCCTGACGCAGGTGCAGATGGCGGAATTGCTGGGCGTGGGCGAGAAAACATACACCCGATGGGAAAGCGGGAAGTCGTATCACAATACCTCTAGCGACAACCTGATCCGCCTGGTCGCCCAAAGCCCGGAGCTTTTTGCGCGGCTGAACGCGCAACGTGATCCCGCCCGTCGCAAGCGGATTGCTGAGTACATGAAGTGCCTGGAGACGATCAAGGGCGGCAACCTGCTGGCCATGGCTGCCCACGGCGGTGAACTGGACGCAGGGGTTGGAGAGGTCCTGCGGAAGCGGCTTCGGGAGATCATCGACGCCAGAAAGCTGGGGTAGGCCGTGGACGGCTTCAGCGCCAGTCACCTGGAGATTGAGCCACACGAGATCGTGCAGTTCCTGCTGCTGGAAAGCGGGCAGGACAAACGCGATGCCGTGAATGTCTCCGACATCCTGAAGCTGCTGAAGCTGGATTATCTGTGCTTTGACTTCGACTCGGCCCTGCCCGAAGAGGCCAGAACGGGTGGGAAGAACCCCAGGGCTTTGCTTTCGTTCCCGGACCGCCTGGTCGCCACCCATAGCAAGTTGATCGAGGTTCGCGAGCGATTCAGCATCCTCCATGAAGTGGCGCACTACGTCCTTCCTAACCATCAGTACAAGCTGTTCCTATGTGACGAGGCGGCCTTGGCCGGTAGGAGCAACCTGGTGCTGGAGAAGGAAGCCAGCGTCTTTGCCGCAGACCTGCTCTTCCAGGCAGACAGGTTCACGCTGGAGGCTAACAGCCAACCGATCACCGTGGCGACCGTCAAGCTGCTGGCCGACAAGTACAAGGCATCCTATGAGGCGACAGCTTGGCGGCTTGTGGAGAAGAACCTGCGGCCGTGCATGTTGCTTTCGTTCCGCCGGGAGGAGACCGACGAAAGCCGGATCAACCTGGATGCTAAGCCCGTCTGGCGCATCCGGTACTGCGTGCCCTCGCCCACGTTCGGGGCGGGTTTCTTTTCCAGGGCCAAGGGAACGCTTGACCCGGACGAAGCTGCTGTGATTACTCATGCAGGTCGGGACATTGCGGAGAGCATCACAACTGAACTGTCGATCAAAGGCCCGGCTGACACAGTGTGGCGTTTCCGGGCCGAGTTCTTTTACAACCACCACAACATCTTCGGCCTCTTAACGCTCCCGGCCAAGTGAGTCGCCTGGTGTCCTGCGAGCCGGGTTGCCGGGCGTCCCATGCCCGGTTATGATTGACTTTCTGGCGGCGGCATCGGAGCAAGCCATGAAGGTCTGGTTGAACGGAGCGCTGGTCGAGAAGGAGCAGGCCAAGCTGACGGTCCTGGACCACGGAACGCTCTACGGCGACGGGGTCTTCGAAGGCATCCGCGTATATAACGGCAAGGTCTTTCAGTGCCAGGCCCACGTCGACCGCCTGTTCAACTCCGCCAGGTACATTCGCCTGGCCGTGCCTTACACCAAGCAGGAAATCACCCAGGCCATCCACGACACCATTGCCGCCAACGCCGTGACGGACGGCTACATACGCCTGGTGGTCACGCGAGGGGAGGGCACCCTCGGGCTCTCGCCCAACAGGTGTCCCACACCCGGCGTCTTCATCATCGCCGACCAGATCGCCCTCTATCCCGAGGAGATGTACAGGGACGGGATGGCCGTCATCATCGCAAAGACCGTCCGCACCTCCCCGCGCATGCTCAGCCCGGCGGTCAAGAGCCTCAACTACCTCAACAACATCATGGCCAATCTCGAGGCCACCGACGCCGGCGTGGCCGAGGCCGTCATGCTCAACGAGCACGGCAACATATCTGAGTGCACCGGCGACAACATCTTCATCGTTGTCGGCGGCAAGCTCATCACCCCGCCCGTCGGCGCGGGGATACTGGAGGGGATAACCCGCACGGTGGTCATGCGCCTGGCCGGCAAGCTGGCAATACCCGTGGCCGAGCGCGACATAATCCCCGATCAGCTATACCAGGCCGACGAGTGCTTCCTCACGGGCACGGCCGCCGAGGTGATAGCCGTGACCAAGGTTGACGGCAGGACCATCGGCTCCGGCAGGCCCGGGCCAGTGACCTCCCGGCTGCTGGCGGCCTTCCGCCAGTACATAGCCTCCGGCGAGAACCTATAGAACCGCACTGGAAACCCCCAGGGGCCGACACGCCCGCAGGCCACTCTTGGTTCGCCCCGGACAGCCCTAAGGGAGCATCCGCCGTTCCCCCGCGTCCGTCGTGTCCTCTTCACAACGCGACCGTCGCCGCCAACTGCTCCCGCCGCCACGGGCGGAGCACGCCGATGGAGTCCAGGTACGCCTCGCAGCGGGTCATGGCGCCGGCGTCGTTGCTGTGGCCGTCGAACTGGAGCGTCAGGAACGGCTTGCCCGACGCGCGGCGTATGAAGTGTGTGATGAACGAGTCCGGCCCGCACTTGAAGTTAGTGATGCAGATGATGTGCAGGTTGTCCTTGCCGCGGATCATCTTGGCCGCGGCGAGCACCCGCCTGCCGAGCGCCCAGAACATGTTGTCGTTCACGTCGGTGACGTCCACGGGGTCGGTGTCCAGGCTGTCCAGCGGCACGCAGTTGACGCCGTAGTACTCCCGCAGCTTGCGCGGCACGGACAGGTTCATGCCCGGATCGTGCAGGTTGTAGGGCCTGCCCACCACGATGACGCCCTTCCGCCCGGTCCGCTCCAGCGCGGCCATCGCCTTCCGCCCAAGCTCCTGGAAGCGCAGGCGGAACCGTTCCTGGGCCTCGTAGGCCGCCCGCACCGCTTCGGCTGTCGTCCGCTTGTCCACGCCCAGGGCGCTCATGGCGTCCTGGAGCTCCCGCGTCACGACCTTCCGGCCCCAGCGGAAGTGCACCTGCGGCATCAGCAGCTTGTTCCTGTGCGGCCTGATCCGCGGCGCGTGGCGGCACACGAAGGGCAGCGTCTGGTGCCACGGGCACAGGTACGACTCGGTGTCCTGATACGCCGTCGCCATCGAGATGATGTTCGGCAGCAGCACGTGCCGCACGTCTTCCCGCTCCGCCAGTTGCGCCACGTGCCCGTGAGCCGCGATTATCGGGAAGCACGGCTCGGCCACCGCCGTCTCCAGGCCGAACTGGATGATCTTCTTGTTGGTCGGCTCGGACAGCACCGTGCGGAACCCGCAGCCGGCAAGCAGCGTCCGCCAGAACGGTAGCTGCTCCACGGCGAACATCGTCATCGGGATTCCCACGACGGGCGCGTCGGCATCGACGGCAGGTGAGCCGGCCTCGTCCATCAGAAGCTCAGTGCGAGCGGCGAACAGGTCGTCTATTACGGGTTTCTGGTCAACCTGCACGGCCTTGTGGAAGCGGTCGGAGCACTTGTTGCCCCAGAAGGTCTTCTCGCCTTCCACGTCGAACTGCTGTATCTGGCAGGCGTTGGAGCAGCCGCCGCAGGTGAACTCCTTGAGGGTGTACCTTACCTGCGACAGGTCGCAGCCGCGGAAGGTCGAGTCGCGTAGGGCGCCCTTCATCCGGGAGATGTACGTGCCGAGGCCCTTGGAGTCCGCGCCGACCGGCCCGGCCGCCGTCATCTTGTCCCTGGCCAGCAGCGCCGAGCCGATCGCGCCGATCACGCCGTTGAAGGGCGGGACGATTATCTCCTTGCCCGTGACGGCTGCGAACGCGGCGGCTACGGCGTCGTTGTACGCCGTTCCGCCCTGGAAGAAGATCGTCTCGCCGATCTTTCTGCCCCGCACCACGCGGTTGATGTAGTTGTAGACCACCGAGTACGCCAGCCCGGCCAGCAGGTCGGGCTTCTCCGCGCCGCGCTGGATGTAGCTGTTGACGTCCCGCTCCATGAAGACCGTGCACCGCTCGCCCAGGCGGATGGGGGCCCGGCTGGAAAGCGCCAGCTCGGCGAACTCGTCCTTGATGGCGACGTGGAGCTCCTCGGCGCGTTCCTCAAGGAAGCTGCCCGTCCCGGCGGCGCAGGCGTCGTTCATAGTGAAGTCCACCACGACGCCTTCCTGGAGCGAGATGTACTTGGCGTCCTGCCCGCCGATCTCGAAGATGGTGTCCGGAACCCGCCCGCCGAGCATCGTCTGCCCGACGAACGTCGCCCCGGTCTTGTGGGCGGTTATCTCGTCGTTGACCGTGTCGGCGGCGACGAGCTGGCCGATCAGCTCCCTGCCGCTGCCGGTGGTGCCCACCCCGCGTATCCGCAGGCGGGCGCCGTAGCGGTTTTGTATCTCGGCGAGGGCGGCCGTCACGACCTCTATGGGCCTGCCCTGCGTGGCGGTGTAGATCTCGTGTATGACCTCCCCCTGCTCGTCTATGGCCACCACGTTGGTCGATACCGAGCCGATGTCGATGCCCAGGTAGCAGTCAATCCTTTCATTGCCCGGCGGCAACCTGTAGGGCTCCACCTGGTCCCGCAGCAGCAGGACATTGTCCATGCTCAGCGCCGGCGAGGTGACGAAGGCCCCCCTGGCCGAGTCGCTGGCCTTGCGGAGTTCGCCCATGCGCGAAAGGTCGGCGGCGTCGGCCGTCTTGCGGGCCATTGCCGCCGCCCCGATGGCCGGCACGTGGGCGAAGGCCTCCGGCACGGTGAATTCCTTGGCGTTCAGGCCAAGCGCCTCCCGCATCGCCTTGACCACCGCCTCGTTGGCGGCGACGCCCCCGATGAACGCCACCGGCGGCTCGACAGGATGCGATCGCACCACGGCCGTGCGGAAGTTCCTGGCCACCGCGTCGCAAAGACCGCGAAGGACCTCCTGCGGCGAATAGCCTTTCTGCTGGGCGTGTATCATGTCGCTCTTGGCGAAGACGCTGCACCGCCCCGCCACCTGAGCGGCCCTTTTGGCGCCAAGGACGATTGGGGCCACGTCCTCGATGGCGAACTTCAGCCTGCTGGCCTGCTGGTCCAGGAAAGAGCCCGTCCCGGCTGCGCAGTCGCCGTTGGTCGCGTAATCGACGACGCCCAGCGGCCCGCCGTCGCTCCTGGCAAGCCGCAGGTACTTGGAGGTCTCCCCGCCCATCTCGAAGACGGTGCGGACCTCAACGCCGGCCGCCGACAGCCCGGCTGCGATCGCCTTGAACTCGTTGACCACCTTGGCGCCGAGCTTGGCGGCGGCGACCCTGGCCCCGCTGCCGGTGAGGACCACGCCCGTGACCTGGTCGGCGCCCACGGCCGCGACGACCTTATCCAGAAGGTCTATCGCCGCGGCCACCGGCTTGCCGTGGGTCCGCGCATATTCGGCGAGGTATATGTCCGCGTTCGCGTCCCTCGCCGGGCCGAGACGGCGGAAGCCGCCGGCGCCCGCCGGAAGAGACAGGCCCTCCACCAGCAGCGCGCCTTTGGCGCTAACCGCTCCTATGTCCATCCCGACGTAGCAAGCCATGCTCAAACTCCGCTTACCGAAGCAGCCTCCGCAAGCCGTCCACGCCGCCCCGCCCGATGGCTGGCAAGTGCCGGCCCGTGAACCTTCCCGGTCCTGGGGCCCGCCCTGCCGAAAACGCGCTGGGGTTCGCGTCAGGCTTCGGTCGCCTCATCGGGAACGCGGGTCTCTGTCCGAAGCCATCGGAGTATTATGCTTGCCGTCCGCCGATGTCCGCAAGGCAAATGCCCCCGGTGCGGCTGGAAGGGCCTCCCCCCGGCCGGCGGTCGGCCGGGCGCAATAAAACGGCCTCCATCGTAGTGCCGGTGAGGGTCTAAGAAGAAGAACCCATTTGTCAAAGTGGGTGGCTGCCGGACGCCGCAGCGGCCTGGACATGGCCTCCCTAAATGGGTGTATCGGTTCTCTTCTTTAGGACCCTCTGTCGAACACGACAGAGGCTGTCTATTCAGATTATATAATACTCCCATCGGCTTGAAAACCCGCATTCCTGAATGCCGTCCCAAGCCGCCGCGGCCCGGGCCAGTCGCATCATCATGCCCCAGGCCGACTTGCTACACCCGAAGCTCTGCGGCGAAACTCTCCTTCAGCTTCGAAACCACCTCTTCGACCTGCCGGTCCACCTGTTCGCCGCGGAGCGTGCCCTCGTCGCTGCGGTAGGTGAGCTCGACGGTAACGCTCTTGCGCCCGGCCGGTATCTGCCTGCCGCGATAGGTCGTCACGTAGTCCACCGCCACGAGCATCGGCTGTCGCACCTGGTCGATCGCGGCGGCAAGGTCGCTCCATTTCAACTCGTCGTCGACCACCAGGGACAGGTCCCGCTTCACGGGCGGGAACTTGGCCAGCGGCTGGTAGGCGCGGGGCTTGTCGGCCAGCCTGGCCACGGCCTCGAACCGCAGCGCCGCCGCGGCGATCGGGCGGTCGGCGTTCAGCCCGTAGTGGTCGAGCACCCCAGGCGCGACCATACCGATGACGCCCGCGGCCCGCCCGGCGATCACCAGCTCGCCCGCCTGGCCGGGCGCGAATCCCGGCGCGTCGCGCTGCACGACAGCCAGGGCCGCCCGCGGGTCGATCCGCTCGACGACCGCCTCCACCGCGCCGCGAAGGTCGCGCAGCTCCCTTGTGGTCACCGCCGCGAGCTCGGTGTGCTCGGCCGGGGCCGGCTGCCCGCCCGCCGGCACGAAGACGGCCGATATCTCGAACAGGCTCACCTCGCTGTTGCCGGCGTCCTGGTTGGTCTTGCAGGCGGCGAGCAGGCTCGGCACGATCGTCGGGCGAAGAGCGTTGTTGCTCTTGCGGGCCCTGGCGTCCGCCGTCACCGGCTCGGGCCAGCCGAAGTGCCCGGCCTGCTCGGGGTCGATGAACGTGCTGGAGACGGCCTCGTCGAACCCGGCCGCCGTCATCGCCTCGCCCACCAGCCGGAACGTCCGCCTCGCCGGCGACTCGCCCAGGACCGGGTGGCGGACGCTCGTGCCGACCGGGATGCGGTCGTAGCCGTCCAGCCGGGCTATCTCCTCTATGAGGTCTATCTCGCGCTCCAGGTCGCCGCGATGTGACGGGATGGCGCAGACAATCCTGTCGTCCTGCCAGGCCGGCTGAAGCCCAAGCCGGCCCAGTATCTCAAACTGCCTCCGCGGCGCGGTGGGAACGCCCAGCACGGCGTCGCACCGGGCCGGGCGCAGCGTCACCTTCCTCGGCCGCCACGGCTTCGGCCAGACGTCCACGACGCCCTCGGCCAGCTCGCCGCCGCCAAGCTCGATTATCAACTGGCAGGCCCGCAGCGAGGCCTCGTCCAGCCTCACCGGGTCCACGCCGCGCTCGAAGCGGAAGTTGCTCTCGCTCATGAGCTGGAGCTTCCGCGAGGTGTAGCGAGTCGTCAGCGGGTCGAACTGGGCCGACTCTATCAGCACGTTCGCCGTCGAGTCGGACACCTCGCTGTCCAGCCCGCCCATCACGCCGGCGACGGCGACGGCCTTCTCGGCGTCGGCGATCACCAGCATCCGCTCGTCCAGGCGGCAGGTGGTCTGGTCGATGCTGACCAGCACCTCGCCCGGCCGGGCGCGCCGGACGACTATCCTGTGGCCGGCCAGCTTGTCGTAATCGAAGCTGTGCAGCGGCTGGGAGTACTCCATGAGCACGAAGTTGGTCACGTCCACGACGTTGTTGATGCTCCTAATGCCGACCGCGTCCAGCCGCTCGACCATCCACCGCGGGCTGGGGCCGACCTTCACGCCGCGGACCACTCTGGCCGTGTAGCGCGGGCACAGGGCGGCGTCGAGCACCTCCACGGCCGTCAGGTCGCCCGCCTTGCCGGAGGCGGGGAGCCGGCCGATCTTGGGCGGGCGAAACTCCGCCCCGGTAGCAGCCGCGATCTCCCGGGCGATGCCCAGGTGGCCCAGGCAGTCCGGCCGGTTGGTGCTGACGTCCACGTGCAGGACGACGTCGGTCGGCGTCTCTACGACCTCCTCGGCGTTCAGTCCCATCGCGATCAGCATATCGGCCAGTTGCCTTGCCGGCATGGAGATGTCGACGTAGTCCGTCAGCCAGTTGAGTGAAACCTTCATGGGCCTGCCTCTGGTTGAAAACAGCCGACCATCGTACCTGCGTGCCCCGGCCTGTCAAAGGAATTGACTAGCGGGGGAGCGTGGAGATGACCAGGGGGGCGCCTTTCGCGGGGGCAGGCGGTCTGCTATCCTTGAGCGGCAATGTTCGAAGCATTGACAGAGAAGTTCAACGACGCCTTCCGCAAGCTGTCCGGCCGGGGCCGGATCACCGAGGCCAACGTCCGCGACGCGATGGGCGACGTCCGCACCGCGCTGCTGGAGGCCGACGTGAACTACCAGGTCGCCCGCAAGTTCTGCGACGACGTTGTGCAGAAGGCCGCGGGCACCGAGGTGATCAAGTCGCTCCATCCCGGCCAGCTCATGGTCAAGATCGTCCACGACGAGCTGGTCGAGCTGATGGGCCCGGTGGACACCAACGTGTACTTCGTCAGCCCGCCGCCGACGGTGATAATGATGGCGGGCCTTCAGGGCTCGGGCAAGACCACCACGTGTGGCAAGCTCGCCCTGCACTGCAAGTCCAAGGGCAAGCGCCCGGTGATGGCGGCCTGCGACCTCCAGCGCCCGGCGGCGGTCGAGCAGCTCGCCATCGTGGGCGCGCAGGCCGACGTCCCGGTGTTCAAGGTCGAGGGCGAGACCAACCCCGTCCGCGTGGCCAGGCAGTCGATCCAGTGGGCGCGCGACAACGACTGCGACGTGGTCATCATCGACACGGCCGGAAGGCTCCACGTCGACCAGGAGATGATGCGGCAGGCCGAGGACATCGCCAAGGCCGCCAGCCCGCACCAGATATACCTCGTCTGCGACGCGATGACCGGCCAGGACGCCGTCAACTCGGCCAAGGAGTTCAACGAGCGGCTGGAGTTGGACGGCGTGATACTGACGAAGTTCGACTCCGACGCCCGCGGCGGGGCGGCGCTGTCGGTCAAGGCCGTCACGGGCAAGCCCATCAAGTTCATGGGCGTCAGCGAGAAGATGGACGGGCTGGAGGAGTTCCACCCGGAGCGGATGGCTGGGCGCATACTCGGCATGGGCGACGTGGTGACGCTGGTGGAGAAGGCCCAGCAGCAGTTCGACGCCGAGCAGGCGGCCAAGATGCAGGAGAAGATGGCCGCGGGAAGGTTCACGCTCACGGACTTCTTGGCCCAGATGAAGCAGATGCAGAAGCTGGGGTCGATGAAGGACATCCTCAAGATGATGCCCGGCCTGGGCGGGCAGGCCGACGCGATGCAGGTCGACGACGGCGAGATCCGACAGATGGAGGCCGTCATCCTGTCGATGACCGAACGGGAGCGAGAGAACCCCTCGATGATCGAGGCCTCGCGCCGGCGCCGCATCGCCCGCGGCAGCGGGACCGAGGTGCAGGACGTCTCCGGCCTGATAAAGAGCTTCGACCAGGCCGCCGGCATGATGAAACAGATGGCCGGGCTGGGCATGCGCGACCGGATGAAGTTCGCTCAGCAAATGGGACAGATCGGCATGATGGGGGGCACGCCGCGGTTCAAGGTCAAGCAGCGCTCCAAGCGCCTCTCGGCCAAGGAACGCGCCAAGCGCCGCAAGAAGCGGAATCGTTGAGGAAGGCGGCCCGGACAATGGGGAGGCCCAGGGACTTCCGCTGGCGGCGGGGCGGGCGTGAGGCCCCAGAGGGCTGCGGGGGCGGTGACGGGGGCAATTGCCTTCAGGAATCCACCCACGCCTGACGAGAAAGTATTGACTGAATAGCCCGAAGCGATACGATAAAATGTTCGGCAGGCAGGGCCGGAACGGCATCCGCAAGGGATCGGCCAAGGGCTGATTGGAAACGTCACAGAGCCGCGTGAGCTGAGCTTCCGGCGGTCGTTGCGGCCGGATGAAGCGGGCTTGTAGCTCAGTTGGTTAGAGCGCGCCCCTGATAAGGGCGAGGTCGTTGGTTCGACTCCAACCAGGCCCATTGCCTGATTGATCCGGGCCGAGGCGCTGCGCGGCGGGTGCGGGAGGCCAGGCATGCCAGGCGAATCGCTGTCGGGGACGTAGCTCAGTTGGGAGAGCGACTGGTTTGCAACCAGTAGGTCGGCGGTTCGATTCCGCTCGTCTCCATGAGAACTGCTCGCCCTTGCGGACCTTGCGGGCAGTTCTGGCAGACCGGGCAAGCAGGGACAGGAGGTCGGCAGGACATAAGCCGACGCCGGATCAGACAGGCCGGCCAGAAGATTGGCGGCGCGTAACTTCTTGCTCTACGGCAGGTTGGCACATTAAGGCTGGCCCGCGAAAAATGATTGTGTTTTTTCGCCGGAATCCACGTAAAATACTTGATGCTGTGAACCGATCGTTGTATAAGGAGCGACTCCCTGTGGAGACGCAGGGGCTATTAGAGCCCCATGGGAGCCCGTCACCGCCGCTAGGGCTGGCGGGGGCTTGTGGCTGAAGGCTCTTTGACAAGTACATAGGGACGGCAGGGAGAGAAGACTCGTCACGTCTTCCTCCTTGTGAGATTTCGCCGAAAGATAGCGCCACAAGGCTAGGCAATTTGCCTTGGTCGAAGGGCCAACGGCAAATGTGGCCAAGCTGTAAAGGGTGCATGGTGGATGTCTAGGCGTGATGAGGCGATGAAGGACGTGGTAGGCTGCGATAAGCCCAGGGGAGCTGCCAAACGAGCTTTGATCCTGGGATTTCCGAATGGGGCAACCCGGCGTCACTGTGCAAGCAGATGGCGTCATCGACAGGTGAATGCATAGCCTGTCTGAAGCTAACGCAGGGAACTGACACATCTTAGTACCTGTAGGAAAGGAAATCAACCGAGACTCCGTAAGTAGCGGCGAGCGAAAGCGGATCAGCCCAAACCGGGCCTTCGGGTCCGGGGTTGCGGGTGCCATTCAGGAGTCACAAAGGCAGCAGTAGCCGAAGAGTCTGGAAAGTCTCACGATACAGGGTGAAAGTCCCGTAGGCGACATTGCGAGCCCTCCGATACGGATGGCATACCAGAGTAGCATGGAGCTCGTGGAACTCCGTGTGAAGCTGGGGGGCCCACCCCCCAAGGCTAAGTACTACATCACGACCGATAGTGGACAAGTATAGCGATTGAACGATGAAAAGCACCCCTATTAGGGGAGTCAAAAGCACCTGAAACCATGTACCTACAAGTTGTCGGAGCCCTATGGTCCCTTCGGGGACAACGGGTGACGGCGTGCCTTTTGCATAATGAACCGGCGAGTTACCGTTTACGGCATGGCTAAGTGTCTCAGGCACGGAGCCGCAGCGAAAGCGAGTCTGAATAGGGCGATTAAGTCGTAGGCGGTAGACCCGAAGCTGAGTGATCTACCCATGGCCAGGTTGAAGCGTCCGTAAGAGGTCGCGGAGGACCGAACCCGTTAACGTTGAAAAGTTATGGGATGAGCTGTGGGGAGGAGTAAAAGTCTAATCAAACTCAGAGATATCTGGTTCTCTCCGAAATAGATATAGGTCTAGCCTCAAGATGCTGTGCGGCGGGGGTAGAGCACTGGATGAAACGAGGGGCCCACCAGGCTACCTCCTTCAACCAAACTCCGAATACCGCCGCATTGACCTTGGGAGTCAGACTGCGAGGGATAACCTTCGTGGTCGAGAGGGAAACAACCCGGACCGCCGGCTAAGGTCCCTAATCCATGCTGAGTGACTAAGGAAGTCGAATTGCTGTGACAGCTAGGATGTTGGCTTAGAAGCAGCCACCATTTAAACAGTGCGTAATAGCTGACTAGTCGAGCAACTCGGCGCCGATAATGATCGGGACTAAGCATGGTACCGAAGCCGCGGATCCCTGCGGCGGCTTGCCGTCGCAGGGATGGTAGGAGAGCGTAGCTGTCTGCGTTGAAGGCGTACCGTGAGGAGCGCTGGAGCGTCAGCTAGTGAGAATGCCGGTATGAGTAACGATAAAGCAGGTGAAAATCCTGCTCGCCGCAAGCCTAAGGTTTCCTGGGGAAGGTAAATCCGCCCAGGGTTAGTCGGACCCTAAGTCCAGGCCGAAAGGCGTAGACGATGGACGGCAGGTTAATATTCCTGCACTGCGCGTGGCGGTTGACCCGCGGATGACGCACCTACACACCGGATCCCACGACTAGAAGTGTGGGTTGGGACCCCGGCAACGGGGTAGCTCGAGGCCGATTGGTTGCCGAAGTCCGGAACGCAGGTGCCAAGAAAAGCTCCGCGGCGACAAGACGCGCATCCGTACTAAAACTGACACAGGTAGGCGAGGCGAGTAGCCTCAGGCGCTCGAGAGAACCGTCCTTAAGGAACTAGGCAAATTGACCCCGTAACTTCGGGACAAGGGGTCCCTCCCGGCAATTCGTTAACACGGTTTGCCGGAGGGCGCAGAGAAACGGCTCTAGCGACTGTTTACCAAAAACACAGGACTCTGCCAACTCGCAAGAGGATGTATAGAGTCTGACGCCTGCCCGGTGCCGGAAGGTCACGGAAGTAGGTCATCCTTCGGGAGAAGCTTGCGACCTAAGCCCCGGTAAACGGCGGCCGTAACTATGACGGTCCTATGGTAGCGAAGTTCCTTGTCGGGTAAGTTCCGACGTGCATGAATGGCGTAACGACTGGAGCACTGTCTCGAGGACGGACTCGGTGAAATTACAGACGCGGTGAAGATGCCGCGTTCCCGCGGCAAGACGGAAAGACCCCGTGAACCTTTACTGTATCCTGGTACTGGCGTCTAGTGTCGGATGCGTAGGATAGGTGGGAGGCGATGAAGTTCCGGTCCCGGCCGGGACGGAGCCATCCTTGAAATACCACCCTTCTGCCACAAGCCGCCTAACGGCGTCCCGTGAATCCGGGCGCCGGACAATGCTAGGTGGGCAGTTTGACTGGGGCGGTCTCCTCCCAAAGGGTAACGGAGGAGTCCAAAGGCTTCCTCAGCACGGTTGGCAATCGTGCGTTGAGTGCAAGGGCATAAGGAAGCTTGACTGCGAGACACATAAGTCGAGCAGATGTGAAAGCAGGGCCTAGTGACCCGGTGGTCCCGTGTGGAAGGGCCATCGCTTATCAGACAAAAGGTACTCTGGGGATAACAGGCTGATCGCCCCCGAGCGTACACAGCGGCGGGGCGGTTTGGCACCTCGATGTCGGCTCATCACATCCTGGGGCTGTAGGCGGTCCCAAGGGTTCGGCTGTTCGCCGATTAAAGTGGTACGCGAGCTGGGTTCAGACCGGCGTGAGCCA
>Ga0315279_10007515_pt1 | contig 13451 bp, 9 predicted proteins | sample YL17G06_20_MG_FD_203694 | JGI IMG/M metagenome (GOLD analysis project Ga0315279, IMG submission 203694) | Sediment microbial communities from Yellowstone Lake, YNP, Wyoming, USA - YL17G06_20 | ecosystem: Environmental > Aquatic > Freshwater > Lake > Sediment | place: USA: Wyoming | collected... | reverse complement strand
GATGACGCGCCACTTCAGGTTGAAAAGCTGAAACAGGCCCTGAGGGAGGAAAACTTAAGTCAGATAGAAAAACAGGCCCATTTGCTCAAAGGGGCAGCCATGAATATCGGCGGGAATGCCCTTCAAACCATAGCCTTTGAGGTGGAACTTTCCGGGAAAAAAGGCGATCTGAAAAGAACCCAGGAGCTGATTCCAAGACTTGAAAAGGAGTTTACAAGGTTGCATAAAGCCCTGAGCAGCCTGTAAGGAATAAATCCGAAATTTATTATGATCTCCGTCGTAAGATATTTAAGGAGGATTTTTCATGAAAATATTGATCGCCGAAGATGACCTTACCTCTCGCCGGATCCTCGAAGCCATCCTGGCCAAATGGAACTATGAGGTGATTGCCACCAGCGACGGTCTCGAGGCCTGGCAGGCTTTGCAAACAGAAAATGCCCCCCCGATCGCCATCATCGATTGGATGATGCCGGGGATGGATGGGGTGGAATTTTGCCGTAAGATCCGCCAGACCCAAACCCTTACGCCGACTTATATCATTCTTCTCACCAGCAAGGCGCAACAGGAGGACGTCGTTGCCGGCCTCGAGGCTGGCGCGAATGACTATATCCGCAAGCCCTTCGAGCGGGAGGAATTGCGCGCTCGTATCCGGGTGGGTGAACGGGTCGTTGAATTGCAGACCGCCCTTGCGGACAGGGTGAAAATGTTGGAGGAAGCCATTATTAAGATCAAAACCCTCCAGGGGCTTCTTCCCATATGTTCTTACTGCAAAAAAATCCGTAACGACCAGGACTACTGGCAGCAAATAGAAACCTACGTGGCTGAGCATACGCAAGCCGAATTCACCCACGGCATTTGCCCGGATTGCCTTGAAAAGCATATCAAGGTTCAAATGGAAACGCTGCAAAAAATGAAGGATGGGAAGAACGGCAAAATTCCTTGACAATCTGCCCTAAGAAGCCTTAAATTTTTACCATATGTGGCGACCATGATTAAAGGAATTTTATTTTGCTGCTCCCCCTCAAAGACGACAACCCCGTTTCTTCTTTCCCCTTCGTAACGATCGGGATTATCCTGGCCAATGGGTTCATTTTTTTTCATCAGCTCACTATGGATTTTGCTGCCAGTCAACGCTTTGTTTTTCAATGGGGTGCTGTCCCTTATCAGCTCACCCATGGAGAGGTTGTCCACATACTTCCCACGATTCCCCTTCCCCTGACCCTATTTTCCTCCATGTTTCTTCATGGGGGATTTTTACACCTTTTCGGCAACATGCTTTATCTCTGGATTTTCGGGAACAACATTGAAGATGCCCTCGGCCATTTTCGCTTCTTGCTCTTTTATCTGGTTTGCGGGCTTTCCGCAGGGGCGGCGCAGGTTCTTTCCGATCCAAGTTCTACGGTCCCTATGATCGGCGCTAGCGGAGCCATCGGTGGCATTTTGGGGGCCTATCTGCTCCTCTTCCCGACCGCCCGGATTCTCACCCTGGTTTTTATATTCATCTTTATTAAGATTGTCCGCATACCGGCCTTGGTCGTTTTGGGGTTTTGGTTCTTTATCCAGTTGCTCAGCGTAGGAGGAGGAGCTATTTCCAATGTAGCTTTTTTTGCCCACATCGGCGGATTCATTTCTGGATTGGTGCTGGTGAAACTTTTTCAACCGAAACAGTCCAGGAGCAGGAGAAAGTGGGCGTAAATCTGCGTCCTATTAAATTTAACAGAATTGGTTATGAGTGCTGATGTCATTTACGGTATCAACCCGGTTCTCGAAGCCTTGAAGGCAGATCGGCAAATTCTGCATAAGATCATCCTGGCTGAAGGAAGGGAAGGCCTTCCCCTTCGTACCTTGCGGCGGATAGCTCAGGAAAAAAAGATCCCTATCCAGGTTTGCCCCAGAGAAGTTTTAGATAAACTGGCAAGGACCGACCACCATCAGGGGGTTATTGGTTGGCGATCTCAGTCGCCATATACTTCCTGGGAGGATTTGTTGCAGTCGATCCGGTCAGCGCCTGGCCATGCTCTGGTTCTTTTGCTGGATAGTATCGAAGACCCCCAGAATTTCGGCTCGCTTATTCGGACGGCCGAAGCATGCGGCGCGCAAGGAATCATCATTCCCAAGGACCGGGCTGTGGGCGTTACCCCCGCTGTGATCAAAGTTTCGGCCGGAGCGGCTGCTCACATTCCGGTAGTGCGGGTCACTAACTTGGCCAACACTTTGGAAGAGCTGAAAAGAGAAAATTTCTGGATCGTGGGGGCAGATGCCCGGGGAGAAAAAAGTCTTTATGATCTGCAATTTGATATGAACGTAGGCCTGGTCATCGGAAGCGAAGGGAAGGGGATTCGCCCGCTTATCCTAAAAAAATGTGACCATACCATCTCGATCCCCATGAAAGGAAAGACTTCTTCTCTGAATGCAGCCGTCGCTGGAGCCATCATCCTCTTCGAAATCCTGCGCCAACAACTTAAAAACAATACAAAGAGTTCGGAGTAATGAGTTCGGAGTATTTAGTTTTTAAGCTCCTAACTCTTAACTCCGAGCTCCGAACTGTTTTTTTTACGGGCCCGGTCCCGGGCAAAGAGCTTCCGCAAAAACTGGCCCGTATAAGAATGGGGGATATTGGCCACTTCCTCGGGAGTTCCTTGGGCCAGAATTTCTCCTCCAGCGTCTCCCCCTTCGGGGCCGAGGTCGATGACGTAATCCGCGGTCTTGATGACTTCTAAGTTATGCTCGATGACGATCACGGTATTACCCGTGTTGGCCAGACGATTGAGGACTTCCAGCAGTTTGCGAATATCGTCGAAGTGTAACCCGGTGGTGGGTTCATCCAGGATGTATACGGTCCTCCCCGTGGATCGTTTGGAGAGTTCCCGGGAAAGTTTGACCCGTTGGGCTTCTCCCCCCGAAAGGGTAGTCGCTTGCTGCCCCAGCTTGATATATCCCATGCCCACATCGGCCAAGGTCTGGAGCTTGCCGCGGATTTTGGGGATGGGTTCGAAGAACTTGAGCGCCTGGTCCACGGTCATATCCAAAACATCCCAGATGTTTTTTCCCTTATATTGCACCTCCAAGGTTTCTCGATTATAGCGTTTCCCCCGGCAAACTTCACAGGTCACGTAAACGTCAGGCAGGAAATGCATTTCGATCTTGATGATCCCGTCGCCCCCGCAGGCTTCGCAACGCCCGCCTTTGACGTTGAAACTGTACCGCCCCGGAGCATACCCCCGGGCCCGAGACTCGGGAAGCCGGGCAAAAAGTTCCCGGACGTAGGTGAAGATTCCCGTGTATGTGGCCGGGTTGGAACGCGGCGTGCGCCCGATGGGAGATTGGTCGATTTCGATCACCTTATCGACTTCCGAGATTCCCAGAAGATCCTGCATCTTGCCCGGTCTTTCTTTGGAATGGTAGATCTTCTGGGCCAGGGCCCGGTACAGAGTATCCAAAACAAGGGTGCTCTTGCCGGAGCCGGAGACTCCGGTCACACAGGTGAACAGGCCCAAGGGGAATTTTACGGTAATGTCCTTGAGGTTGTTTTCGCTGGCCCGGACCAAAGTTAAAAACTTCCCTGTGGGCTTTCGGCGCGAGGCGGGAACGGGGATGCTTAACTTCCCCGACAGGTACTTGCCGGTAAGAGAATTTTCTGCCTGCATCAATTCCTGCGGCGTTCCGGTAAATACTAACTCCCCCCCGTTGACTCCCGCTCCCGGGCCGAGATCCAGGACATAATCTGCTGCCAAGATCGTTTCTTCGTCGTGCTCCACTACCAGGATGGTATTACCCAGGTCTCTCAGCCGCTGCAAGGTGGCCAGGAGCCTGGTATTGTCCCGCTGGTGTAAACCGATGCTCGGTTCGTCCAGGATATAGAGAACGCCGACCAGCCCGGAGCCAATCTGGGTCGCCAGGCGGATACGCTCCGACTCCCCGCCGGATAGGGTCGCGGAAGGCCGGCTCAGGGTCAGGTAATCCAGGCCGACATTGACTAGGAACCCCAGACGCTCGGAGATTTCTTTCAAGATTCGGCGGCCGATTTCTTGTTCCCGTGGGGAAAGGGTCAGGTTGGAAAAAAAATCTAAGGCTTCCCGGATGGATTTTCCCGTAACCTGGTGGATGTTCAGCTCGTTGATTTTGACGAAAAGGCTTTCCTGGCGCAACCGGGCTCCTTGGCACATCGGGCAACCCCGGATGTTCATGTACCGTTCCATCTCTTCCCGGATGATCTCCGAATCGGTCTCCCGGTACCTCCTTTCCAGATTGGGGATGACGCCCTCGAATTCCCGGAAGTAGAAATGCCGCCGGTCATCCCGCTCGCTATAGAATTTGATCTGTTCCCCGTTGGACCCTTGCAGAATGACCTTCTGCACTTGCGGAAGAAGGGTCTTGAAAGGGGCATAGAGGTCAATATGGTAATGTTCGGCCAGAGAATCGAGCATTTGGTGGAAAAGCATGGAACTTCGCCCCTGCCAGGGAATCACCGCCCCCTCCCGGATGGAAAGGTTATTGTTGGGCACGATCAGGTCCGGGTCGAAATACATCATCGTTCCCAGGCCATCGCATTGGGGGCAGGCTCCATAGGGATTGTTGAAGGAGAACATGCGAGGGCTGATCTCAGGAAGGCTCACCCCGCAATCGACGCAGGCGAATCTTTCGCTGAAGACCAGTTCTTCTCCCCCTACAATCTCTACCTTGGCGATTCCTTCCGAGAGGCCGAGAGCCGTAGCCAGCGAATCCGCCAGACGTTTCTCCGCTTTTTCTTTGACCACCAGCCGGTCCACCAGGACCTCGAGGGTATGCTTTTTATTTTTGTCCAGGATGATCTCTTCGCTCAGATCCCGGATGATCCCATCCACCTTGACCCGGGCGAACCCGCTCTTCCGCAGGTGCTCAAATTCTTTGCGATATTCCCCCTTTCGCCCCCGAATGATGGGAGAAAGAATTTGTAACCGTGTCCCGGGTACCAGGGCCATGACCTGGTCCACAATCTGCTGGACGGTCTGGGACTTGATCTCTTTGCCGCACTGGGGGCAGTGGGGTTTGCCGATACGGGCAAAGAACAGGCGCAAGTAATCGTGAATCTCGGTGATCGTTCCCACGGTGGAGCGGGGATTTTTGGAAGTCGTCTTCTGCTCGATGGAGATAGCCGGAGAAAGCCCTTCGATGGATTCCACGTCGGGCTTCTCCATCTGTTCCAGGAACTGCCGGGCGTAGGCGGAAAGGGATTCCACATAGCGCCGCTGGCCCTCGGCATAGATGGTATCAAAGGCCAGGGAAGATTTACCCGAACCCGAGAGGCCGGTGATCACCACCAGCTGGTTGCGGGGGATTTCCACATTGATGTTTTTCAGGTTATGTTCGCGGGCGCCGCGGATGATGATCTTGTCAGTAGCCATGGGGAAATAACTTTTTTATTGGGATGCAGGTTTTCGCTGATATCCGCAGAAAAAAATATATATTAAAAAGGCGATTCACCACAGAGGGCACAGAGGAAATTTAAGATAAAACAAGGGAATAAACTCCTTTTCTCTGCTTTCCTCGGCTCGAGTGCCTTCGACAGGCTCAGGCCCCGAGCTTGTCGAGGGGAGCTCGCCGAAGTCTGTGCCCTCGTTAAGTGAAAACAATACAATATTTTCGCTAAGGAATTTATCACATGAGAACCCAGAGAAAAGGTATTGAGCTTATTTTGTTTCTTAACTATGAATTTGTTTTCCGTGTTCTCTGTGGTTTAAAAAATCGCTCAATTTAGGTATTAAAAAAATCTTTAATGCTTTAAATCTTTTTTTCTTCATTTTGAGCATTAATTTTTAGATTTGGGGATTTACGTTTTTTAGTGGCCATTTGGGCTGCCAATTGGATGGCTGCTTGCATAGAACGAGAATTAGCCCTATTTTGGCCAGCAATATCATAGGCCACACCATGATCTACCGAGGTGCGAATGAAAGGGAGACCCAGGGTGATGTTTACAGCGTCTTCGAAATGGAGAAGTTTCAGGGGAATTAAACCCTGGTCATGGTACATGCAAACCACGGCATCGAACTCACCCTGTTTCGCCCGGCAAAAAAGAGTATCCGCCGGCCAGGGTCCGGAAACCAAAAGCCCCTTTGGGGAGACCTGGCGGATAGCCTGGGAGATGATTGATTCTTCTTCCCCGAAAAGTCCGTTCTCGCCGGCATGGGGGTTAAGACCCGCCACAGCGATCCGCGGAGTGCTTACATCAAAGTAATCTTGTAATCCCTGGTTGGTGATTTCGATGACGGAACGGATTCTTTCCACTTGCAAAAGACCGGATACCTCGCGCAAAGGAAGATGGGTGGTCACCAAAGCCACTTTCAACCGTTTGCCGGCAAGCATCATGACAAATTCCTTCGTACCGGAAGCTTCGGCCAGGTATTCGGTGTGACCGCGAAAAGAAATTCCTACCCCAGAAATTGCTTCCTTGCTCACAGGGGCAGTCACGATTGCCTCCACTTTCCCTTTCATGGCCAAATTCGTTGCTTTTTCCACATAAGCGAAAGCGGCGCGGGAACTTTCCTGGAAGGGAATATCCGCGGGAAACTTCTTCCAAGGGAATTTGGAAAGAGCAAGGACTGGCACCGATTCAGGTTGAAAATTTCGAAATCCTTCGGCAACTTCCACTACCTTTAGCTTTAAACCTAAGGCCTGCACGGTGCGGGCAAGAATATTGAAGTCTCCGAGAACCAGAGGTATGCAAACTCTTTGCCGGGAGAGCTGGGCTAGAGCTTTGACGATAACTTCTGGACCAATCCCCCGGGGATCCCCCATGGTGATGGCGATTAAAGGCTTATGGTTTTTTCTTTCGGAAATTTCCATGAATTCGCATGCAGATTTTTGGGGATATGCGCCGGAAAAGACTTCTCCACAATCGTTTTGTCCGCTCACTTCGTTAAACGAACGCAACGGTTTTAACGATCCTAACGAACTTAACCATTTCTTTTTTCATCTGCGTCCCAAAGTTTTGTATTTTTTTAGAGCTTGATTTCGATGTAGGCTTTGTCCTTGAGGGTCTTCATCCATTCTTTGAATTTTTGCTCGGATTCCTCTAATAATTTGGCCTCGCGAATTTTGTTCTGGACCTCGGCAAATGGCTTGGGTTCCCCGCCTTTGCGTTCCAGTACCCGCAGGATATGAAACCCATCCGGTCCTTGGACAAGATCAGTCACTTCTCCCACTTTCAGGGGAAAGGTTGCTTTCTCCAGCTCGGGGAACAATTCTTTTTCCTTGAAAAAGCCAAGGACTCCCCCCTCATTGGCTTCCGGCCCCCGGGAATGCGCTCTGGCCAGTTGAGCAAAATCTTCGCCTGCTCGGACCCTTTCCAGAAGAGTCTCAGCTTCTTTACGGATGGCCCTGATTTGCTCTTCCGTAGCCCCTGGAGAAACGGGAAGGAAGATCTGCTGTACCTTCACCTCCAAGGGGTCAGTGTATTCTTTTATATTCTCCTGATAAATCTTTCGCAGGTCTTCCTCTTTTAGAACAATCTTTGATTTAATCTCCCGGTTGGCCAGGCGCATTTTTCCCAGGTCCTCGCGGATACGACGTCGGTAGACGGAATAGGTCATTCCTTCTTTGGCCAGAGCCATCTTCATCTCGTTCTCGGTCAGACGATTTTCCTTCATAATGCCCTCGATGGCCGAGTCCAAATCCCTATCCGAGACTTCCACCTTCCTTTTTTTGATTTCCTGCTCCAAAAGCTTGTTCTCGATCAGCTGATTCAGGATTTCTTCCCGGGCCTTCTTCAGTTTCTCCTCCCGCTCCGAAGGAAGGGTGGATTCTTTCACCTGGTGGAAGAAACGCGCCCCGGCTTCCTCCAATTCCGACAAGGTTATAACTTCGTTGTTGACCAGGGCCACAATTCGTTCCACAACCTCACCCCGGGAGTTACCCGGGAAAAGGGAAAATAATGCGGTTATCAGATAGAATATTATTTTCATCATCCTGAACCAGCACAGCCTGAACCAAGCAGGGTTATGGGGACCTAAATATTTAATGCTAACACTTCAAAGGATCTCCAGCAATAATTTTTTGATTTCTTCCAGCATTCCCTTCCATCCTTTTTCGACCGGACGGAGCTTCAGGCGTTGATCTGGCGTAAATTCTCTCTTCCCTCTACCCTGGGCCACAGCAGTCACCAGCCGCTTGGGATCAACGGGGGAATTGGGGTCGAAGGCAAGGATAACCCTTTCTTTCTCTGCCGATACCCGCCGGACCTTTCCTTTCTTCAAAAGCAGTTTCAAATTCATGACCTCCAGCAGATTTTCTAAGACTTGAGGAAAAGGACCGTAACGATCCCGCAGCTCTTCTCCGATTTCCTGCACTTCTTCTTCCGTTCTGGCTGTAGAAAAACGCCGATAAAATACGAGCCGCTGATTAATATCCTCGACATAATCGCCGGGGATAAATGCCGGGATAGGCAAGTCAATCTCCGGTTCGACCTCCACAACGACTTCTTCTCCCTTCAATTCCTGGACTGCCTGTTCCAGGATCTGCAGGTACATGTCAAAGCCCACCGCCGCGACGTGGCCGGATTGGGCATCTCCCAAAAGTGCCCCCGCACCCCGGATTTCTAAATCATGCATGGCCAGTTTCAGCCCGGAACCCAACTCGGTCACTTCCTGCAGGGCTTCCAGCCGCTTACGAGCATCTGACCCCATGGAGGCCAGACCGGGAACCAAAAGATAGGCATAGGCCCTTTCCTTCGACCTTCCTACCCGCCCCCGAAGTTGATACATTTGGGCCAAGCCCAATTTATCCGCCCGATTAATGATAATCGTATTGGCCGAAGGAAAGTCCAGGCCGGATTCAATAATGGTGGTGGTCAGCAGCAGATCGACCTCTTTGCGGACAAAGGCCAGCATGACCCTTTCCAGGTCCCGCTCGGCCATTTGGCCGTGGGCAATGGCCAGGCGAGCTTCCGGGACCAGCCTCCGCAGTAATTTCTCCATCGCGGGGATGGACCGCACCCGGTTGTGGACGAAGAAGATCTGTCCACCACGGCGGAGTTCGCGGCGAATGGCATCGCGGATTACTTCTTCATCAAATTCGGTAACATAGGTACGAATGGCCAGTCGATCTTCCGGCGGAGTCTCGATTACGCTCAGGTCGCGAATACTCCCCAGGGACATTTGCAGGGTCCGAGGAATGGGGGTGGCGGTTAGCGTCAGGACGTCCAGGTTGGACCGCATATGCTTGAATTTCTCTTTATGCCGAACGCCGAAGCGGTGCTCTTCGTCAATGACTAACAGGCCCAAGTCTTTGAAGGATACATCCCGCTGCAACAAGCGATGCGTGCCTATGACCAGGTCTACTTTTCCTTTGGCCAGGTCTTCTAAAATTTGTTTTTGTTCAGCCCGGGACCGAAAACGACTGAGCATTTCCACCCGGAAAGGATAAGGGGTAAAACGACGGGAGAACGTCCCAAAATGCTGTTGGGCGAGAACGGTCGTGGGAACCAGCACCGCGACTTGCTTGCCATCCATCATGGCTCTGAAGGCAGATCGGAGGGCTACTTCGGTTTTTCCGAAGCCGACGTCTCCACAGACCAAACGATCCATGGGCTTTTCCCTGTCCATGTCGGCCTGGACATCTTCAATGGCCTTCATTTGATCGGGAGTCTCTTCGTATTCGAAGGATGCCTCGAACTCCCTAAAAAATTCATCGGGAGCAGCGAAGGCGTGTCCTTTGACCACAGTCCTGGCGGCATAGAGTTTGACCAGATCTTCGGCCAGTTCTCGCAAGGAATGTTTGACCCGTTGTTTCGCTTTCTCCCAAGAAGCGCCCCCGAGTTTATCCACTCGCGGCCCATCTTCTCCACTGCCTACATATTTATGCACCAGATTCAGGCGGTAGACGGGAAGATAAAGTTTATCACCGCCCTGGTATTCGATGAGGAGAAAATCATGTTCTTCTTCTCCCAGAGTGAGCTTCATCAGACCTCGATAAATTCCGATTCCATGATCCATATGGACGACATAATCGTCCGCTGTAAGCTCACTAAAAGCGGCCAAAGCATGATCCTTACGAGGAACGGCCGAGCGTTTTCTCGGGCGTTTGTCGCCGAACAGTTCGCTCTCCGTGATGAGCATCAACCCGGCTTGCGGGAATACAAAGCCCCGGGAAAGGTCTCCGATCAATAGGGTGACATTCCATCCTGCAGAATCGGCAGGAGTCCAGGAGGAGAAGGGTTTTCTCAGGGTCTGTACGCTTAGAGCATGCCTGGTGAGCATTTCCTCCAGTCGCTGGGCGGAGCGCATACCGGAACAGGTAAGAAGGGTGATAACCCCTTTTTCTGCCCCGGAACGAATGCGTTGGGCCAGCAACTGCAAAATCCCCTCTTCGGATTTGGAAGCAAGGAGCTCGGACCGTAAACGTTCATTCGCTTCTGTTTCCAGGCGTAAAACCGCCGTGGCCTTTTCTTTCTCCCCTACCTCCAAACCTTGAAAAGCTACCCGAGAGAATGCTCTGCTCAGATCTGCAAACTCTTCCGCGGGCAGGAAAAGTTCTGCCGGTTTCGGCCAGAACTCTCCCCGGGCCAAAGCATGTTGCCAATATTCCTGGCCCTCTTCCCAGAAGCGAGCCAGTTCTTCCTCCAGCTCAGGGGGGTCATCAAGAAAAATTACCGTTTGGGGGGGGAGGTAATCGAAGAAAGTCTCCAGCGCAGGATAGAAAAGGGGCTGGTAAGATTCCACGGCTGGAAAGGGAATACCTTGTTGGATCTTTTCCCGAAGCTCTTTGGCGGATTCCTGTAAAGCGGGGCTATCGGCCAGGGCAGCGGTGAGCTTTCCAACTGCCTGGTCGATGAATTCTTGGAAAAACAAAACCTCCTTAACCGGCAGGATCTGGGCCCGCTCCAAGGCTTCCGAAGAACGCTGGCTGTCCGGATCAAAGGCCCGAATCGATTCTACGTTATCCCCTGAGAATTCCACCCGCAGGGGTGACAAGGCAGAAGGGGAAAAGACATCCACCAGATGTCCCCGTACGGCAAATTCCCCCATTTCCGAGACCAAACTGGCGCGGGAATAGCCCATCCCTTCCAGCCGGGTAATCAATTCTTCTCGCATAAATTCCTGTTCGGGCAATAACGAAAAAGAGAAACGGCGGAGAACTTCCCGTGGAGGAACTCGGGACAGCACTGCGGCCAGAGAAGCGACAATGACTCTTGGGCAAGGATCGGCCAGGAGACGATTTCTTACGGTCCATCGTTGCCCCATGACCTCGGACGGCGGTGAGATTTTTTCGAAAGGTTTCAGGTCCCAGCTCGGATAATGGATGACCTCCTGGCCGGGTCCGACGAAAAAGAGAAGTTCTTGGAAGAAGCGCTCTGCTTGCTCCTCGTCAGCGGTAACGACAACAAGGGGATACCGGACCTGGCGGGCGATCTGGGAGAGAACGTAGGCCGCCGAGGAGCCCTTCAGGCCATGGATGCGGAAAAGGGGATCTCGTTTTTCGACAAAAGCAACAACAGGATGGAAGGGAGAGTTTTTATCCATCTCCGAAATCATGGCCATCGCTTCTTTCCAGGCGCCTTCATCCTTTCGATCGCTTTGCGGCCGGAATGCGGCTCACTTCAACGTCAGCGCTGGGAGCCATCGACCCAGGACTTCGTTTAGGAATTCGAAAGAATTGGTCAGCAAGAGGATACCCACAATGACCAAGAGGACTCCGCCTACCTTGTTGAATACTCCAAGGTATCTACGGGCTTTCTGGAAGACGCTCAGGAAGGAATTCAGGGCCAAAGAACAGGCGAAAAAGGGAAGCCCTAACCCTAAAGAATAGAAAATCAGGAGTAAAATCCCCGAGCGCATGTCCTCGACCGTGCTGGCATAAAGCAGGATGGAGGAGAGGATCGGGCCGACACAGGGGGTCCAGCCAGCAGCGAAGGTCACGCCAACTAAGAAGGAACCCAGGTACCCCAAAGGTTTGGCGCGGAGGTGCAATTTCTTCTCCTTTTGCAAAAAAGCCCAAGAGAAAACCCCACTGATGAAAAGGCCGAAGAGGATGACTAAAATTCCACCCACGATGCGGATGGTGTCTCGGTGGGCTGCCAGGAATTGGCCGATGAGCGTAGCCGAAGCTCCCAGGATGGTGAAAAGTACGCTGAACCCTAAGATGAAAAGCAAAGAATGGCTAAGGATAATCCGGCGCATTTTCCGCTTCGGATGTTCATAGGTGAGTTCTTCGAAGGAAAGGCCGGTGAGGAAAGCCACGTAGGAAGGCACCAAAGGCAAAACACAGGGAGAGAGAAAGGATAAAACTCCGGCGGCAAAAGCAAGGTAAAGAGAAAGGTCCTGGGCCCCGCTCATCGAGAATTTCCCCCCTTCTTTTCATACGGGCTCTCCCGCTGGCCGATCTCTAACGGCGTGTCGCTCCGGGTTTTGGGCATCGAGCCCCTGAGCAGCCAGTGATTCTGTAGCCCCTGGATTAATTTTTCCGCTTCCTCCACACTTTCGTGGGTTGAAGCCAGCAAATCGGGAATCTCCGGGGCAGCCTTCTTCACACTCCCCGTGATGGCCTTCATGTCTTTGGTGATATCCTTCACATTTTCTGTGATCGCCGGCGTCTCTCCTGTAGCTTTCAGTACATCTTTCGTGACTTGGGGCAGGTCGGCAGCGGCCCTTTTTATATCGTCTAAAACCGTGGGAATCTCCTTTAAGGTTCGGTCAATTTCGGCCATCATCCTCGGCAGGTCTCTGGAGAATTGAGAAGCATTCTGCGTTGCCTCCTCTACGTGGGCCGCAGAACGGCGGATGGAGTCGATGGCCGCCGTAATCTCTCCATGCATCTTCTTGTCCTGGAGAATAGCCCCCATGCTTCCCTGGCCGTTTTTCAGCTGAGCGGTGATAAATTCCACATTGGTCAGTAGAGTGAAAAATTTTCCCTGCGGGTTATTGAGTTTTCCTGTTACGGACCTCAGGTTTTCCAGGGCTTCGTCCAGCTTCTTGAGGGGAGTCTTAACATCGACCTCTTTCAGGATATCGGTCAGTTCCTTGGGCTCCAGGGAAACGAGAGTTCCTCCTACCGGAAGAGGCGGCTGGTCCGGTGAGCCCATGGTGACCTCGATCGTTTTAGCGCCAAGGAGAGTGCTGACAATCGTCGCCTGGGAATCTTGGCGGATGTTGTCCTTGTAGGTCTCCAGAATCTCCAGGGTCAATTCCACCTTACTCTGGGGATTCAGGCGAAGCGATTTTACATTGCCCACTTCCATGCCGGAAATGGTCACTCCCGTACCCGGCTTCAGGCCGGGGATTTTATTGAATACCACCGAGTAATCGTAACGTTTCTCGAACCACTTCTGCCCCCGGGCGATGAAGACCAGCTTCACGACGATCAGGGCCAGGGCGAGAATGACAAAGATTCCCACGTAGCGATCGAAATGTTTGATGCGAAAATACATCTGCATGGCACCCTCTCCTCAATTCATGCGGACCAAGACCCCGGCTGTTTCA
>Ga0315279_10007514_pt1 | contig 13451 bp, 13 predicted proteins | sample YL17G06_20_MG_FD_203694 | JGI IMG/M metagenome (GOLD analysis project Ga0315279, IMG submission 203694) | Sediment microbial communities from Yellowstone Lake, YNP, Wyoming, USA - YL17G06_20 | ecosystem: Environmental > Aquatic > Freshwater > Lake > Sediment | place: USA: Wyoming | collected... | reverse complement strand
AGGTATTGTCTGTTTTCGGTGTACGAAATTTTGCTGTCGATCAGCTGTGTATCTAGTTCGTGTTTCTGACAGAACTTCTTCAATTGCATAATTTGGATATTGTTCATTTTCACCCCAAAAGAAAAAAGAGGGAAAGTTAGTCAAGGGCGGCAAGGTCTTTCTCGTGCTTGTCAAGCCACTCGACTAAGGCTTTGTGAAGCATCAGCGATTTCAAGCCTTCGATCACTTGTCCTTTCTTCGTCATGACAGATAGAAGGTAGGTGTCTACTCTCTGCTTCTCTTCAGGCGTCATGTAAATGGCGATCCTCGGGTCCTTTCCGTCGTGTTTCTTTTTCAAGTTATCACCCCAAGAGAAAAAGGGGGAAGTTTACTGTTCCCCTATTGATAGTTGCTTTCTTTTCTTTGTTTCGTAGACATACTTAAGGAGAAGGGCTTTCAACGAAAACTCTTGACTGAGGGAAAACTCTGCTATCGTAGAGTCTGGTTGTCTTGGGGTTCGGTAGGACATGAAGAACTCGATTGGATGGTTGAGAATGTATTCCTCCTGGAGTCCTTCCATCTGCGCAATCATTTCGGATGTATCGAGGCTGCTGCAGAGCATTTTTACCAGACTTCGAAGGTGTTGGATGTTTTCCCAGTATGTTATTGAGCTATCTACTTCTTGAGAGTCTAAACCGTATTTGCGACAGTATTTCTTTAGAAGATATTTTTCTAGACCGTTCAAAGTTCACCCCGAACAGAAAAAGGGAGAGGTTAGGTTCTTTTCATCTGTTTAAAATTGAACCTGGCTACAGGCGTGATTTCGTTCTCCTGCATCAGTTTATCTGTGAATGCTTGGATTTTTTCAGCCATCTTGCGCTCCTGCTCTGCCTTATTCTCGTCCTCAACGTAGTCCCCTTTATCCTTGTCATAGTGTGATTGAATGTAGACAGTAAAGGAGATTTTGGTTTTGTGATTACTGTTCAGGTACATTTTCTCTTCAATGTCAAATGCCAACTGCTCTGATTTCCCATAGTGGGCGCTGTAGTGGATCGTACTTCCAAAGGTTATGTGGAGGTCAGGAGCTGAGATTTCACGAATTCTTCCGTCACCGAGATCTATACGACCACCCTGAAGATTCTTTACCTGTTCAATGGCCGCCTTGTGCGCAATGTCCTGTAGGACTTTCTCAAACTGTTCGAAGCTGTAGTGACTTCTTAATGTTGCCATATTTTTTATTCACCCCAAATAGAAAAAGGAGCCCTAATGGGCTTTACGGGTTTTCAGGGCTTGCATGTAACTCTCGACCGGATAAAGCTGTATCTCTATTGCCTCTACTATCCGTTTTGCATCCGTGTGCCAATAAGGAATGTCGTCAAGAACCCTGTGACCGAACTCGTTTCTTCTAAAGAATTTCTTCAGGTGTTCCAGTGTTGGATACTCAGCTATCCAGCCGTGAATGTTGTAGTGTGCTATGGAACCGCAGTCTAGATGAAGGAATTCGTAGAAGTATTTCGAGAGCACCGGGTCTGTGTCTGCCGGCAGATAAAGAATTCCTCCAATCAGTTCACGATGCGGTGTCTTGCTCTTGTAGAGTCTTTTGAGCTCCACAATTCTTCTGAGGTTCATCAGAATCCGTTTCTTGCTCCACACATAGTTTCCATTGACTAGGATTGGCGCGTGAATGTCCTTTTCGTCTATGAGATCCTGCAGCACTATTCTGGCCACAGGCTCTTCCATTTCCTCCAGGTGAACGTGTTCTATTTTTTGGAGGCCTTCCAGCATTATTTCAGCTTTAGCCACATCTTTTTTCGGTCCTCTAACTTCGATTTTCAACATACAAGGTGCACCCCAATAGAAAAAGGAAGGGATTAAGCGAGCTGCTGCTCAAGCTCAAGTTTTGGTTCAGGCTTTTTCTTCCGCTGCGCAAGATAGCTGTGCACGAGGGAGAATGGTTTCTCGACTTCGGTTGTTGCTTCAGCTGGTTTTCTATTCTTGGCCAGATTCTTAGCTAGATCTGCAGGTGAGAACTTGAATGGCGGCACTATTTTGAAGTAGTACGGCGTCATGTCTGGAGGATCCCACTGATTGCCAAGTCCCCACATTGGACTGGCCACGTCGGCACTGTATTTCATGTCAAGCATCAAAGTGTCTGCGCAGATGATGAAGTATGGGTGGCTGCTGAACATGGCCATGTTCACTAGGCATGCCCTGTAAAGAGATCGGTCAATTTCGACTCCGTACAGCAATAGTGGAGCTTTAGGATACATGAGTGAGGCGCATATTAGAAAACGGCCGGAGCCAACGCATGGATCTAGGTCAGTTATCGGTTTTGGCTCATATTTGATTAGTAAAGGTGTCATGTCTAGAACCGTGTGGCGTCGAGCTCTTTCCACTAATAGATTTAGTGGAAGTGCGTCGTTGAATGCTAATGCTTCAGCTGTTTGCCAGATGAGAGTAGCATGGTCAGGCTTCATGTAAGAATACGGTTTCTTCTCTACTTTGTCGCCCATCGTCATTTGCAGCATCATATCTATGACGCATCGTGGTGTAAGGCATTGGCCCATCCTATCATGGCGCCCGGCCAATAGGTCTTCTTCGAAGACTTCTCCTGGATAGTCCCAAGGGTTTGCTTTGGCAGCCGCAATGTAGGCTTCAATCAAGCCGACGGGAATCTGCTTCTTGAGTTCTTTGAGCCCATGATACGAAGGTTCACTCGCGGCGCCTTTCCATACTACGTTCGGCACGCTATACCGCCAAGGATTACTCATCAGTCCTAAATGGTCCGCTAAAAGCTCAAGTGTGATGTTCCAGCAGTCCTTTCGGAAATGGTGAACTTTATGCTCAACCACTTCCATAAGGGCTCTGAACGCATGCTTTGGATCTCCTGTCGCATACTTTTTCATTCTGACTGTGTGCATCATATTCTCTAGTTTTTCGCTCGTTAGAATTCACCCCACAGTGTTGTTCAGCACAGCACAGTACTTCACCCCGCTAGAAAAAAGAAGGAAAGTGTTTTCAAGTTTTGTGAATTGTCTTTCGCATCGTTCGCTGAAGTCCCAGTTCCGCACAAGTTTGAGTTTCTGACGCGCCACGTGTATTTGTTTGCCCTCGATTTTGTATGCCCATTTCGCTCTGTCCAGAATGAACTTCATCGTCTCTGACTCTTTCCAGTCGGTTGTGCCGGTTTCGCGGTATCGTTTGACCTGCGCCCAATAGTTATCGATTTTGTAGTTCTTTTCCTTGGGGCAGCTGGGATCACTTTTTTCCCAGTATTCACCGCTTTGGAGGTCCACAAACCAAGCAATATGCGATCCGAGATAGCGCTCCACATCTATTTCTACTTCGATTCGACATCGCCGGCAATGTGGCAAGTGTTCAATCCATTTCACGTCGTATCTCAGACGCCTTATTTGAAGCATAATTTCCTCCTCTACCTGTGGCAACCATTTTCGGATGCTCAAACGGTTGAGAACCATCATTAGCTTTGTACTGGTTTCCGGTGGCGCCGGTTGATGCTTAGGTTCTTCCGGTTTCTGTATTCTCTTTAACACCAGCTCTAGCTTGCTCAAAATGTACTCCCTCACAGGGGTCACATATTTTCCAGGCTAACAAAGGATGCACAGGATTAGCGTGGCTCCAGGAGTAGAGCTCCTTCAAGAATTCAGGTCCTAGAGGGCATTTTACCCCGCAGGCCTTCCAGCAGAGCCCTTCCTTCAACTTTCCGTCAAAATGTCGCCTCTGATCGTCAGCAAAGCATTTTTCCAATTTTACACCCCAAGAGAAAAAAGAGGGAGCTAAACTACTTCACATCTGCCCATGGTTTTCCTTTGACTTTTCTGTTGCCAGTCATCAGCACTTTCAATCTTTGAGATTCCAACACCCCAAAAAGAAAAAAGGGAACTACCCGAATAGTGCTCCGACTTCTGTTCTCGTCTTTTCTTTCCGTTTACACCATTCTACTACGTCAACAGGTGGTGTCTTACAGGTTGAAAGGACAAAGGACTCTCCATCTTTCTGAGCAACTACCCTTAGTTCCGCTTGAAAGTCAAAGACCGAGAGACTCCAACCTTCGTTCTCTAAGTCTTTCAGAATGTCATACAACTTGCTCATCTAGTCACCCCAGCTTTGTGAGCGTCTGTGCTGCCTCGCCCAGCGCATTACTGCGCCTTCCATTTCCTCGCCTAAAGAGTCGCCTCTCTAGACTGCTCGCTTCTGCCCAACTCGACTTGAACGTGCATACCCGAAGGTAGCTTGTTCAATGTGAGTAACCTACGGATAGTATAATTGGGGGTGTCTTCCGCAAGCTTCAGGATTATCAGAAGTAATGGGGCTTCTTTTGGTGTTATACGAGCTAAACGCTCTTCTCTCAGCTTGCACCGCCAATCGGCTCAAAGAGCGTCCTCTCCAAGTCCATTAAACCTTCTGGATAATGGACGAAGATGTGCTATTCGGTTACCTGTAGAAAAGACTTCATTGGGGTTTCGGCTGTTCCCTTACAACAGCCAGCGGTCTTCCTTCTCCACAGACCTTTGAGGTTTAACGCACAAACGCTTCTGTCTTTTATCGCAGGTTCTTTTCCAGCTCCTAGGCTTACGCCTAGTTTCAAGAGGGGAAAATCGTTTCAAAAAAAAGCGGGGACTCTCCCTTTGCCCTTCCCTCACTCTGACGGCTACAACTCTAGGCATTTAGCCCAAGTTGCCGAGTTTGAGGAATATGGGAAGGACTGAAGAAAGTCCACGCCCTAATCGACAAGTAAGTAAGTTTCTGGAGAACCTGCATTATTGTCTTCTCAAGCCTTTAGTCTGTCCTCTCGTGCGTCTAGCTCTGGGAGGCGACCTTTCCATGTCGCTGGTCGGACTAGCCGAACAGCTATAACAGGAAAAAAGGAGAGGATGGTTTAGAAGGAGTAAGCCCTAGAGCCTACTTCTTTTTCTTTTGCTTGGACTGTTCGAGAGCCTTGCTCATCCAATCGGAGACGCTGAAGCGTGGCTGGACAGGATGCCCTAACTCTTTCAGAAAGTCAGGTATTGCAATGCTGTCGCAGTATTTCTGAGCTTGTGATAAAGGCTTTATCTTTTCGAGATACGGCTTCTTGGCTGTGTCGGCTTCTTCCTTCAAGGTTTTCAAGTCTTTAGCTTGAACATGGATAGCAGTTCTTGCCTCTTCGTTTTCAGCCTCTAGAAGTTTCTCGATGTTCTCGTTCATGGCTTTTCGCTTTGCGTTGACAGCTTCCATCTCAGCCTTACACTTCTCAGACATATCTTGCTGAGTAAGGCGTCTTGCTGTGAAGTAGCCGTAGCGTTCAGCGACTAGCTCTGCAAAAGCCTCTAGCATGTCCATCTTGGTAGGTTGAACTTCGACTTCAGCTTCCTCTTGGATTTGAACAGTCTCAGCTTTACGTTTTGTCATGTATGATTCTCCCTTAGTTAGGAAGCTAACCCCTTACGCTATTTTGCCGTAGAGGATTTCAGAAAGGCTTAAACTCCCTGCTACCCAATCCAGAAAAAGGGATATTTTGGAGGCTTGGAAACTTGCGTATAGCTTTCCAAAACCCCACGTTATTGATTACACGTTCCAGAGTGCTGACTGTCTCCTTGTCGCTGAACCGCACAATACTAAAATTGTCGAAGTCGTGCAGAGGTATCTTTTTCACAAAAACCCAAAATTCCTTATGAGAGTCGTTTCTATGTTTAGCCATGCTGTTCTTAAACGTGGAAACGTCTTGACTCTGGACTATGTAACCACATTCTTTACACTTACCCACATACAACATATTCAAAACCCCTATTATTCGTGTGGGTAGCAGTTTAGAGAAGCCTTAGTAATCCTCAGAATTCCAATTTTAAAGACTTTATTCTGCTTCAAAAAGGTTTTATTTAGTCTTTTTAGAAAAACACATTAAGGTTTTAAGTGTTTTTCAGCTTTTGCGTTCATTCTGAACGTGGAAACACATTTTTAGGGTTTTTGTTTCCGCCCTTCCAGATTAGCCTTTTCAACCCAAATCCGAAGGTAAAACTTAACTATTTTCGCACATGGCAAACAACTTTTTAAGCCAGCTTTTGCCATGATGCACAGCCTAAGAAGCGTTAAGCGTTTTTGTGGCGCTTTTGTTCTCTCTGAAACACCTAACAGTTTTTGAGAGATGCCCAGCTTTAGACTCTTGTTTTTCTGTTGCTCTCTGTGGTTTTGCGTGTCCGATTTCGTTAAGTTCTCAATTGCTGTGTTATGTTGCTATAAGCACACAACACGAAAACATGATAACATGATTTTTGTATATAAACATGCGTTTTATATGAGTAAAACGCACATGACAAACACATGGGTTTGTGATAAAATCCACATATTCCGTATCTTTCCATTATTCCGACATTATTTAACCTTGAAAGCTAAAACGCTTAAGGTAGGCTAGGCTATGGAAGCTTAAGGACTCTATTCTAAGGTTTAATATGCGACAGGAACCCAAATCTAAGGATAAGTATCGACCTGAAGCTCCCTTCAAGGATATGTTCAACAGAGAAGATTCTAAGAGAAGTTACCTTGGAAGCGACCGTGTAGTCTGGGATTTTCAATTTGTACTCGAGACTGTTCATAAAGGCTACGGTGGTTTAAATGACTGGAGAGGGCGAAGAAGAGGATCTCGAGAAGAAGACGCCAGATGAGCCAGATGCGCCAGATGAGCTTAAAGGGCTTCTCGAGAAGCGTCGAGATGAGGGAGCAGATGATGACGAGATACTCAGAGAGGTACTCGAGTCAAACCCTAATGCTGACATTAAGAAGAGTGTGGAAGTAACTGGGCTTACTGGCCTGACAATTGGCAGAATCAAAGGACAGGTCTCGATTAGGCGAAAGCGAGACTCCAGAGCATCTGGGAAGCATCTGGGAGAGGGCGAACGAGACTTGAGAGCATCTGGGAAACATCTGGAAGAGGGCGAGGTAAGTGAACCGGACGCCAGGCAGCTTGTGGCGCAGTACGGTCGGGAGGGATTGAACAAGCTCAAACGCGGGTTCCAGAAGAAAACTATGGCTCTTGCGCCAGGGATGGCTGGTAAGACAGCCGAGTGGATCCTTCACAAGTGGGATATAAACCCGAGACTCCGGGACGATCCGAATGATTTCTATTCCATGCTTCACAATGATGCTGGACTCAAACCGAACTTGGCGTCTTCTATCGCAAAAGATGTTTTCAGTTTGGAGGAGCAGTACGCTGATATTCTCGAAGACTAGGGATTGAAGCCTATTTTCATCTCAGGCAGTCCGAGGTTTTCTGGACAATCTCCCTCAGAGCCTTTTCCACGTCAAAGAGAGGAATATTCGACAAGTCGGGGTCCTTTTGAAGTGCAGGACGTGCGGCCAAACGTGGAGTCCAAACCTTCTGCCCAATGGTGGAAGACTTCCGAAAGGCTACTGGAAATGTCCAAACGGCTACAACGCGTAGAACCTTATTCTTCAGTATCCACTTTTTCTCTTCTTTGTCCAGGCACTGTTTCAACGCGAGCTCGATGACTTCACCGGTGTGCCTGCCTTTTCCATGCCATTTTTTCCATATGTACTCTCGGAGCCTGCTTTCAGGGATAATACTTAAAATCAAACCTGCAGATGATTATGTGGAATGATCGACAATGCTCCTCTTTCTCGGCGCTGGTGCATCCTGCCCATTTGGAATACCGACCATGTCGGGCTTCCTCAAACTATTCGATGAAGAAATAGGAGATTCCCCCCTCTACAAGGAGATCAAGAAGACGTTTGGGGACGACTGCGACCTAGAAGTTATCATGACCGTGACTGAGGACCTATCCAAGCCATCACAAGAGTTCTTCCGAGCTCTTTCACCTCAGACCAGTGTCTTCCTCCTTCAAAGAGAGAGAAAAGAAGCGGATAACTACGCGACTGAAGAAACTAAGAAGAGGGAAGCCACGGAGCTACTAGCCAGACTGAAGGCAATCATAAGAAGAGAGTGTATAGAAGCTTCCGTCAAAGACTCAAGGATAGTGGAAGTCTACAACGATTTCTTCACTTTTCTTCATCTGGAAGAGCGAAAGATGATATCTGGCACCAATTGGGGTTCCACACAAATAGGACGCGTGGACGAGGTCTTCCCAACTGAGCTCAAAGTCTTCACGACCAACTATGACACTTGCTTGGAGGTCTATTTCAATCGAAGAGAGATTGATTATTGTCGAGGCATAGTCAACAGATCTGGAGAAGACGTTCTCGATGTAGATTCGTATGCATCACATCAAACAACAAACGTGAAAATCTACAAGCTTCACGGCTCAATTGATCTCTTTCAGAAAAGGGGAAAGATCCGGCAATTCAAAGCTCCTGGAACAGGGAAGACTTTTCTGGGTGATGAATATGGAGAGGAATCAATGCGTTGGCCGATAGAGTTCGGAGGATATAGGCACGTTATTGAGAGCCCCTACTTGGATCTTTTTCGTTTACTCAGGGACGCAGCAAAAGCAGATAGATGGTGGATTATAATCGGCTTCTCTTTCCGAGATCGGACCATCTGTAGCATACTAAATGATGTGTTGGGGATGAAAACGCAAAGAGATCGACCCAACGCCTTGCTCTTGTGCACTCAAACCGAACCAATAGTCAAAAGGCTTAGAGAATGGGACTATCCTGCTCTTGCCGACACCGTCTACCCAGTCGAAGCTGAGTTTGGAAACAAAGATCTATCCGCAAAGCTTCATGAAGCTTTCGTGTCCAGAGGATATATTAAGGAACCGTCCGATTACGTTGGCGTCGAGAAGCGTCCTTAGTTTCTCGCACCTCGAAAAAGCTGTTTCCACTAACAAAAAGCGTAACTAACCACTCCCGCGGTCGCTTGCAGAACAGGCTATTTGTTAATGGATGGATGAGTGCATTTTTTTGCTTGCCAAGGCAGGGTGCCTCTACACTTGTTTGGAATGTTTTCGGATCGATCGGTCTGTGCCATATGTCATGGGATAATAGAGTTTCGACTCTGAATTGCAAAGCTTATAAATCAATACAAGCATTTCATAAGTATTATACCTTTCAGCACAACTTTACAGTCCGTGTTCAACAGTCCGCACATAGTGTGTCAGGTTTCATGAGAGTAGATGATCTGAATGGCAGAATCTATCGCAGAGTCTTCCACAGAAGCAGTTTTGAATGTAGCCAGAACGGAGAGAATTAGAGTCTTACATGTTGATGATGACCAGGCATTTCTGAAAGTTGCGAAACAATGCTTGGAAATGCAGGGCGAAATTGATGTAGACACCGTGTCTTCAGTTAACGAAGCCTCTGAAAAACTGAAGAAGACGGATTATGATGCTATTGTTTGTGATTACCAGATGCCAGATGAAGATGGGCTTGAATTTCTGAAAGAACTACGGGCAAATGGAAACAATACTCCATTCATTGTTTTCACTGGAAAAGGCAGAGAAGAAGTAGCCGTTAAAGCACTGAACTTGGGTGCTGACGGATACTGCAACAAACATGGTGAACCAGAAACAGTCTATGGCGAATTGGCACATGGAATACGTCAGGCCGTAGAAAGACAACGGGCATTGACTGAGTCAGAGCGATCTAATGAAATGCTTAGAACCGCGATCGCCTACGCTGGAGTCGGAATCTCCTTGCTCGATACAAAGGGCATTCATATCAGCGTCAACTCAGCCTTCTGTGAAATGGTAGGTTATTCGAGCGAAGAACTGATAGGCACAGGACCTCCGCACAAGTACTGGCCTAAGGACGAAAAAGAACAAATCTCCAAAAGGTTAAGGGGTTTTTTGAAGGAAGGTAAGCAGCCTCCTCAAGAACACGTGTTCCAGAGAAAAAACGGCGAAAAATTCCCCGTTCTCATCACCGCTTCTCCAGTAAAGGACGAGAAACGAGAAGACGTGGCCTACGTTGGCATTGTCCAAGACATCACTGAACGCAAGAAAGCAGAAGAAGAAATGCGGAAAAGCGAAATGATTCTGGAGAATATTGCCGATTCAATTATCGTCACAGACCTTCAAGGTCGAATAACCTCCTGGAACGAAGGCGCCTCCAAGATTTTCGGCTTCGGCGCCGAAGAGATGCTTGGCGAGAACATTGCAAAAGTGTCCAAGCCCAAGGAAAGGGAACAGGTTGCTCCCGCTCAGCTTGAACAGGTACGAAAGGGAGTGCTTTTCCTCGGAGAATGGGAGGGCGTAAGAAAGGACGGGGAACCCGTGTGGCTGATGCTGACCACCAAGCTCCTGAAGAATAGTCAAGGCGAAACCGTCGGGATGATTGGTGTCGGGAAAGACATCGCAGAACGCAAGAAGGTGGAGGAGGCTTTGAGGGGATCTGAAGAGAAGTATCGAAACTTGGTTGAAAACTCCCAAGACGGCATTGCGATAGTAAATTTCAAGGGGAACGTTTTGTTCGCCAACAAGGCAGCGGAAAGGCTGACAGGCTACACTCTGAAGGAGGGGAAGGGATTGAACATAAGAGCAATCACCCCAAAGAGGTATTGGCCGAAGAGCGTGGCAATGCTCCTCAAAGCAAGAATGGGAAAGCCAATCCCCTATTTCGACTATGAACTAAAGAGGAAAGACGGAACAACCGTTCCAGTTGAGACTGGGGGCCAGGCAATCTTTGAGGATGGAAAACCTGTCGCCATACAAATCATAACCCGAGAAACCACCGAACGCAGGAAAGCCGAAGAGGAGGTGAAATCGTCTGAGCAGAAATTCCGTGGTCTCGTCGAAGATTCTGCTGCCGCCATAGCAACTATTGATCTGAAGGGGAGATTGACTTATGTGAACAGGGCACTTGCGGATTCTCTTGGTTATTCCGTTCAGGAAATGTCTGGTCGTGCGTTCAAAGACTTTGTGCACCCTGACGACGGGGGAAGACTCGTGCGCCTATTTCTCAAGATTATTGTTTTGCGAAGGAAACCGCGGAAGTTCGAGTTCAGAGCGTTACGAAAGGACGGCGCAATTCTTCATTTCACGTGTAGGCCCACTAGACTTGAGACAGCTGGCAAAACAGTGGGTTTCCAAGCAATCATCATGGACAGCACAGCGGAGAAACGGATGCTGGAAAGAGCGGAGAAGACTAGCGAAAAGCTGAGTGTTGTCGGCGGTTTGACGCGGCATGACGTGAACAACAAGCTTTCCACAATCCTAAATGTCTCTTATCTCCTCAAGCAGAAACTGCGTGACAATCAGAGTTTGGAATTGGTTAAAGAAACCGAATCAGCCGTTCATCAGATTGAAGGGCTGTTCGAGTTCGCCAGAACATACGAGAAGCTTGGCACTGAGGAATTAGCTTACGTTGATGCTGAAAAGGTCTTCAACGAAGCAGCGAGGCTCTTCCCAAGTTTGAAGGACATAAGGATTGTGAATGATTGCCATGGATTAACCTTGTTCGCTGATTCGCTTCTGAGGCAACTCTTCTACAACCTGATTGACAACTCGTTGAAGCACGGTGAAAAGGTAGGCAAAGTCACAGTGCACTATGAAATCAGCGAAGATCACTTGAAGCTCATCTACGATGATGACGGCATTGGCATACCGAAGGCTGAAAAAGACAAGATCTTCAAGGAAGGTTATGGAAAGGCCAGAGGCCACGGATTGTACCTGATAAAGAAAATGTGTGAAGTGTACGGCTGGACAATACAGGAAACGGGCAGACAAGGTAAGGGAGCACAGTTCACCATAAACATGCCCAAGGCCAAGCCAGATGGAAAACCAAACTGCAAGCTTGGTTAAGACAAGGCTGAGACAGAACATTGACAGAAACCGCAATAGCGAGAGAGAAGAAAATCAGATCATACCCGCCAGAACAGGTAGGCCTTCGTCTGCATCAGGAAACCACAGATCCCTATGAGGCTCGCAAGCTTCCACTTTTTCTGTTCTTCCTTGGTATCTTTTCGTTTTATAGAGATAAAACGAAAATGACGGCAAATCTTATTATAAAAATCCTTGATGCAGTCAGCAGAAGGTGAAGCCGGGGTGGCCACCACCTGCTAGGAGGCCAACCCCCTTCATAGTCTCACTTCAAACAATGAACTGGACGAAATCCACACTTCAAGAACTTTTTCTTTTGTTCCAAAAAAGAGATGTTGAAACCCCTGACAAGTCCTGCCTTTCTTGAGGAAGAAGCTGCATGGAAGACGCAGAATCTGGAGGCATGAGGAGGCGCGACCGCATTAGATTTCTTGACTATCGAAAGAGGGCGTAATTCTCTGATTGTATGTGCCAATCTTGCTCGACGTCGTCTCAAGTCAGTTTCGAAACTCTTAGTAGAATACTGCCCTTTTCATCTTCAACAAAGACAATGAGGTTTCCTATTTTGACATTTAGCTTTTCTTGCACGGATTTGACGAGGGTTACTCTATATTTTGGGCCGACCTTGCTAGTTCCTAAAACTTTCTCCACTTGTGTCACCCTCGCCTGTTTCTACTCTGCATAGACTGTTAAAAGTAGGTGAGTAAAGTAGCACAAGTGTTAAATGTCGCACGAAGCAACGTCAAATGGGGACCGACTAAAATGAGGAGAGAAATCCCTTTAGTGGTGTTGGTTTTATTTTTTCAGACCATACTATTAGCACAGTTTGCAACACCAGTTGAAGCAAACACAACTCTAAATGTCTTGAGTCAAACGGGATACCTAGCCTCTGCTGGACAATATCTTGTTGTAGGAGAAATACAAAATGTTGGAAATCAAGCGGTCCATATGGTGAATATGACAGTATCATTCTATAATGCAAGTGACAATCTGATATGGATTGGCCACGGCGGCTTCATGCTGGATACAATTAATCCTGGCTGTAAGTCTCCTTTCATGTGTCTTATAAATAGCGAGATTTTGGCAAGCCAAGTGAACCACTATTCAGTGGAGATATCGTCATTTGAACCTACAAACCCAAAGCCTGTAGGTCTCAGGATTGTGACGAATAGTTCCTACATCGATGAATACGGGGATATGGTCATAAATGGAACCATCAAGAACACCGGGACCACGACTGCGTCTATGCTCACAATATGGGCAACCTACTATGATACACATGGAAATGTCACGGACGTCAGAGAAAAAGCTTTGACAGTTTCACTGTACCCTAACCTGACTTTCCCTTTTGAGATAAAGCTATATGAGCCAAATAGAGTGCCTAGCATCACTAGCTATGAACTAACTGCAGAATCACTCGAATATGCATCGATCCCTGAATTTCCATCAGCCGCACTTTGGTTGCTAGTAATGGTTTGCGCTCTAGTCGCAGTTGCTAAGAAGAAAAACGCACATCATGTTCTTGCGTGAATGGCAGAACAAATGCAAAACTCAAAAACAAGGAGACTCAAAGGATAAAAAAGAAGGTCCAAATGCGAAAAGTATTGGCAATGGGCATCTCGATCTTAGTTGCAGCTATAAGTCTCAATTGCCTAGGCGCACAGTTTCACGTGGCATATGCCTCGCCAAGCTTCAGTTTTAGAGTTCGATTTCCCAGCTTTGTTCCCGACAGCTGGATAC
>Ga0315279_10007513_pt1 | contig 13452 bp, 10 predicted proteins | sample YL17G06_20_MG_FD_203694 | JGI IMG/M metagenome (GOLD analysis project Ga0315279, IMG submission 203694) | Sediment microbial communities from Yellowstone Lake, YNP, Wyoming, USA - YL17G06_20 | ecosystem: Environmental > Aquatic > Freshwater > Lake > Sediment | place: USA: Wyoming | collected... | reverse complement strand
ATTAAGTACCCGCGGTCATGATCCGGAGTCGCCAATTGACACTCATCCGGTAAAGATACGTATCTTAGTTTTATGCTTGTTTTATACAATACACCAAAATTCACATACACTGGGTGGGGGGAATGATTCCGGTCGCCCGTAATTCGTACCCGGACCAACTGAAGGGAGGGTAGTCCCCTCTTTTTCCAAAGAGTGGGGGGTAGGGGGTCCCCCGCTCTAAAAAGTGACAGGGGGTGCGAGACGGTCACTCTTTTTTCAGAGTGGGGGAGGGGGTGGGTCCCTGTCTGGGCACATAGGTGGCTCCCACCCCCCCTCAGTATAGCAATCCCAAAAACAGCATCCACCGTCAGAGACTCCACGCGAACCACTGCTCCGGCTCACGTGGCAAAGGGGGGGTGGGACCCTCTCTTAGCACACGACAGGGGGGTGGGGGGTCCCCCACTATTTTTTTGGAGAGGAGGTAGAGGACCCCCGCTCGTATTTGGGAGAGGGGGGTAAGAGGGGGTGCCTTATGCTGAGAGAGGGGTACCCACCTCCCCCTTTCCTGAAATCGCCCGACACCTGCCCCACTATCGTGAGTTCTACAGGAACCCCTGCCCCTCAGGCATGCAAAAATCGGTCTGAATCGTGTGGAGATATAAAACAGAAAATTTATTTTTTGTTAAAACAGGTTTTACACGTCTTCGTCTTCTTAATGAGACCGGCCGTCCTGATACAATTTTTACAGCCCATAATGCCACACAGGTCACATTTTTGCATTTCGTCAATTCGCACAGTACCGGAACAAAGTGGGCATTGCGTATACTCGGAAGTATCTTCAGCAGTAACTGGCTGATTAAGGGTGATGAGTGTGGTGTCAATGGAGACGAGGGACGTATCGATCGAAAACAATACGACAAAAAATTCACACATCATGCGCCAGACCAGATTTCCTAAAACGAGGACGACGATCCAAAATACAGGCGTAATTATGGAGGGGATTTGTGCAGGTATAGTGGGGAGCATGGCGGGCTTTACAATGCCGAGCACCGATACCAGCGTCAGGACAACTGCTCCGATACAATAGATCACAGTGATGGCACTCTTTGTGATGAATATATCAAAGGAAAGGAACCTGCGAAACTTTCCGTGTTTTTTCGGTTCTTTTTTCATCGTCTTTACATTCGGTGCCATATCGCTGCCAACAGGTGCAGACTGAGAACTGTAATCTGCGGTTGGACGTACAATACTCTTTTTTTCCGGGGGGTTTATGGGAAACCGGTTGCCACATGTACGACAAAAAATGGATTGATCATCAGTTTCCTCGCTTCCACAGGTTGTACAAAATTTTGACATAATCTCGTCAATAATATTGTGAGGTAGTTCGATGCTATGAATCTACTGAATTAATCTTCGGATACCAGTAATAAAACACAACGATGAGACCAGCCTTGAAAAATTTTGATAAATGAGAGTACCATCTGGCGTTTTCATACTGCTTCCAAAGCGCTGGGATCAAGAATCCATCCTTTCGTATGATCCACCGCCGATCAATGATGTGGTGCTACGGTATGGTGCTCATTATTTTATAATATTACAGGAACAAAACTAGACACGGATCCGGCGTAAGGACGGAAAACCAGGAGGTGTGACATGGAGTTCAAAAACAAAGTATTGATTATCGGGTATGGTGCGGTGTCCAAATGCACGCTCCCTATCCTGCTTACGCATGTAACTATACCGCTTGAAAATATAACTATCCTCGATTTTAAGGATAAATCTCCGGAGTTAAAAGCATGGACAGCGATGGGTCTCCGGTTTTTCAAGCGAAAGATCACGCTGGAAAACCTCGCACAGATCCTCTCTGAATACCTGTCACCGGGAGGTTTATTGATCGATCTCGCATGGAATATTGACTGCTGCGAGATTGTTCGGTGGTGTCATGATAACAACGTTATGTACGTGAACGCATCGGTGGAAGCCTGGGACCCCGATGCAGAAATTTTCACGGCAAGCCCGTACGAAAAGACCCTGTACTACCGTCAGATGAAACTCCACGAGCTGACAAAAGACCTTGACAACGCTGCCACTGCCGTTGTTGATCACGGTGCAAACCCGGGGCTCATCTCGCACTTCGCCCGGCAGGGGCTCTTTGATATCGCACACCGGATGATCGCTGACGATATTGCACCGGACCCAAAGAGAATGGAGATGCTGATCCGGGATAATAAGTTCGCCGAGCTTGCGATGGAAACCGGTGTAAAAGTCATCCACTGCTCAGAGAGAGATACCCAGATCACCCGTTCGCCAAAGAAGGTTGATGAGTTCGTGGGCACCTGGTGTATTGAAGGACTCAAGGAAGAAGGAACGGCTCCCGCGGAGATTGGCTGGGGAACGCATGAAAAAGAGCTCCCCGAACGGGCGCTGCTCCCTCCGGAAGGACCAAAGAATGAAATTTTCCTTGCCCAGATGGGGATAAATACATGGGTCCGGTCCTGGATCCCGAACCAGGAAATTGTCGGCATGGTCATCAGGCACGGGGAAGCATTCGGCATATCGGACCGCTGGACGGTCTGGAAGGACGGCAACGCAATCTACCGTCCGACCGTACATTACGCGTACATGCCCTGTGATGCGACAATTACTTCTCTCCATGAGTTGCGGGGCAGGAATTACGAACTGCAACCGAAACTCCGGATCATGAATGACCGTGAAATTGTATCCGGGGCGGACATATTAGGAGCACTCCTGATGGGACACCCGTATAAGTCCTGGTGGACCGGAAGCATCCTCTCAATCGAGGAGGCAAAAACTCTTGCACCCGGGCAGAATGCAACGACGGTCCAGGTAGCACTGGGTGTAGTTTCTGCGGTGATGTGGATGATCGAGAATCCAAAGAAAGGGTTTTGTCTTCCTGATGATCTGCCGCACGAGTTTGTCCTTAACATCGCAAAGCCATACTTAGGCACGTTCTGGTCCGGACCTTCGGACTGGACACCGCTGAAAAACAGGGTAGTCTATTTCAAAGAGAACCCGGCAAATAATTATGACCGTGAAGATGTGTGGCAATTCAAAAACTTCTTATTCGTGCAATGAATCAATCATGTAATGATATAAGGGGCCGGGAACGTGAAAAAGAAAGATACCAAAAAGGGGCGTGCTGAGAAGGTCCATCACATTGGAGAGACAAAAAAGAAACTGTTACAGGCACTCGCTCATGAATACGGGACGCCAATATTCGTGATCGACCACGAGAAGATACGCCGTAATTACCAGGAGTTTAAAAAACACCTGCCCATGATCCAGGTATACTACGCGGTCAAGGCAAATTCAAATCCCGAGATCGTAAAGACGCTCTTTGAGATGGGATCGAGTTTTGATGTTGCGTCGATGCCGGAATTCATGATCGTGTATGAATTTATCCGGGACATGCCGGACAAAGAACGGCAGGACTGGATCTGGGACAAGATCATCTACGCAAATACGATAAAACCGATAGAAACATTAGAAGATCTCGACCAGTATAAGCCCCTTGTTACCTTTGATAACCGCGAAGAGATCAAAAAAATCCAGCAGCATGCACCCCACGCGGGTGTCGTGCTACGGATTCGCGTCCCCAATACCGGTTCGGTGGTCGAACTCTCCTCAAAATTTGGCGCTGACCCGGGTGAAGCGGTTGATCTGATCACCGAGGCATTCGACCGGGGGCTTGTTGTTGAAGGACTGAGCTTCCATGTTGGCAGCCAGTGCACCAATTTTGAGAACTATGTCAAAGCCCTGCAGCTCGCTGCGGATATCATCAACGAGACGGAGACCCGCACCGGAAAAAAGATCCGGATCCTGGATATCGGCGGCGGTTTTCCCGTAAAGTATCACCCTGAAGTGAAATCCTTTACCGTTCTTGCCAAAAAACTGGATGCCGAGATCAAACGGTTGTTTCCCCCGGATATGCAGATTCTCGCAGAGCCCGGGCGGTTCCTTGTCGCAAATGCCTGTACAGTCGTCGCAAAAGTGGTCGGTAAAGCATTCCGCGACAACAAACCCTGCTACTACATCAATGACGGCGTGTATCACACCTATTCCGGGCAGGTCTTTGACCACGTAACCTACCCGGTGCTCGCGTTCAAGGATGGGGAAACGCAGATCTCTGCCGTGTTCGGACCAACCTGCGATGCGTTTGATACGATCACGCTCTCGGCAGAGCTGCCTGAACTTGAGATCGGGGATCTGGTGTATTCAGAAAATATTGGCGCATATTCCCATGCCTCGTCCACGTACTTTAATGGGTTTCCCCCGGCAAAAGTGGTGCATATCAACCAGTGAAAAGGAAAAAACGATTGTGTAAAATGAACGGAAGAGATCCATTCTTTTGGCGTAATAATATTATGCTCTCGAAAAATTCGCTAACATAACCAGATTACATTTTTAACGAATACAGGATTCTGAAATTATGCTGACCTTTGATGACCTCCAGAACCTGACGGGTAATATCGGACTCAGTACAGCCCGTGTCGTTGAACTCCGCCAGAAATTCGGCACCAACGCAATGACACCCCCAGTACGGGAACCTCTCTGGAAACAATACCTGCAAAAGTTCGATGACCCCATCATCAGGATCCTTTTGTTCGCTGTCGGGATCTCTGCAATCGTCTCTCTTATCCAGGGAAGCGGACTTCTGGATACCATCGCCATTATTATTGCCGTCCTCCTTGCCACCGGTATTGCGTTCTTAAACGAATACCGAAGCAGCAGGGAATTTGACGTCCTGAATGCACACCGGGACGATGTTGCAATAAAAGTGATCCGGGACGGGCACCCTTTGTCAGTACCCTCCCGCGAGATCGTTGTCGGAGATCTCATTTTATTAGAAGCCGGTGATGCCATACCTGCTGACGGATGGATAATTACCGCCGATGATCTGTATGCCGATGAATCAGCATTCACAGGAGAGACCGAACCGGTAAACAAACCGGTACGGGACAAAGTCCTGAAAGGAGCGTTTGTCACCGCGGGAAAGGGCCAGATGATTGCCGGGGCGGTTGGAGACGCGGCACAGATGGGCGTCATTGCCGCATCGCTCGGTATCGACCATGCTACCCAGACACCCCTCGAGCAGAAACTGGATGCACTCGCCCAAATCATCAGCAAATTCGGGTACATGATGGCAATCCTTATCTGCAGCACACTTATTATCCGGGGCGTCCTTGTCGGGGAAGTAACAGGTTTTGACCTTGAAACAGCAAACAACATCCTCCATTACTTTATGCTTGCTGTGGTCGTTGTCGTTGCTGCGGTTCCCGAAGGATTGCCGATGAGTGTCGCGCTCTCTCTGTCGCTTGCAATGCGCAAGATGACCCGGGCAAACTGCCTTGTCCGCAGGCTCATTGCCTGTGAGACGATTGGATCTGCCACCACCATCTGCACCGATAAGACCGGCACACTCACAAAAAACCAGATGGAGGTGGTCGAATCGTCGGCTGGCAATCCTGTGCATACAATATACTTACCACAGGCACCAAACGAATGGATCACGCTCAATGCGGCAGTGAACGGGACTGCCCACCTTGAAGACCGGCAGGGCAGGATCGTCGTCATCGGCAACTCCACTGAAGGCGCCCTGCTCCGCTGGCTCCGCGAGTATAAGCTCGATTACCTGAATACCCGGGCTGAAACACATGTGACCCGGCAATATCTCTTCGATGGCAACCGGAAACGGATGTCAAGTGTTGTACATATTGACGGAAAATTCTGGCTTCTTGTCAAGGGCGCACCGGAAATCGTTGCCTCGCTCTGCGCAGAGAAACCATCACTTGACGGTGTCAGTGCCCTAGCGTCCCGTGCGATGCGGACCCTTGCTTTTGCCCACAAGGAAATATTAAACGGCGATGAGAGCGAGTCCGGGCTCACGTGGGATGGATTTGTCGGTATTCGCGACCCCCTCCGGGACAATATTCCGGAATCGGTCGCAACCTGCCAGCATGCCGGTATCAGGGTCCGCATGGTCACAGGAGACAATCCTGAAACTGCACGGGCAATCGCGCGGGAATCCGGCATCCTGCAGGGTGGTACGGTCATAACCGGTACTGAATTCCGGACGCTCTCAAAAGATGAACAGGTGAGTGCTGCACGAACACTTGACGTGATGGCGCGTGCAGAACCGATGGACAAACTCCTGCTTGTCGAGGCACTCCAGAAGACGGGGGCGGTTGTATCAGTGACCGGTGACGGGACAAATGACGCGCCAGCGCTCAAGCATGCAGATGTGGGACTTGCGATGGGCATTGCCGGAACTGAAGTCGCCCGTGAGGCGAGCGATATCATCATCCTCGACGACTCGTTTGCGTCTATTACGAGCGCTGTATGGTGGGGCAGATCGCTTTACGAGAATATCCAGCGTTTCGTCCTCTTCCAGCTGACCATCAATTTCTGTGCCTGCATCCTTGTTTTCATCGCACCGCTCCTGGGATTTCCCGAACCCTTTTCGATCATCCAGATCCTCTGGATTAACATCATCATGGACACGCTCGCCGCGTTTGCTCTCTGTTCGGAAGCCCCGCATCGCGGGCTGATGACTCATCCCCCGATCTCGCGTGACGCAAAAATTGTCACCCCGTTTATGTGGCTCTCCATTATTGTCACCGCGACGTTTTTGATCCTTACCGGTATCCTCCAGATGGCGACCGGGTTTTTAGGTGGTTCGACACCCGCGGAGGTAAGCACAGTGTTCTTTGCGGCATTTATCCTTGCTGCGGTCTGGAACGGGATCAACTGCCGGGCGCTTGACGGGAAGATGCCCGCATTCTTCCGGGGCAACCCGACGTTTTTTGCGGTGATGGGCCTGATCGTTGTCACACAGATTTTCATCGTCCAGTACGGCGGTTCGGTGTTTGACATGGTGCCGTTATCACTCGCACAGTGGGTAAAGATCGTTGTGCTCTCGGCATCAGTCCTTGTTGTCGGTTTTGTGCTCCGGCTCGTATATCCCTTTTTAAGAAAAAGAAATATTCCGGACGCAACATAACCGGGTATACCTTTTATTATCCATTACCAGCCTGTTCCGGCAGACGGTCGCGAAATTGCCAGAAGACAAACGCACAAAGGACATCCATGACTGCTATTCAATCAAAAAAACGATTGAACTGCGTAAGCCCTAAATGAAAAGAAGATCAGACTGGAATATCATGGCTGAAAAAATGAAATGCGAATACTGTGAGAAAGACGCCATCGGGTACCAGGGCTTTGGGTGCTGTTCGGCATATGTCTGTCTTGACCATGCTGATAACTTCGTTCTCAACCTCATACCCGGGGAAAAACTGGTCTCCGGTGAATGTTACTTTGAGCGGTTCAGACCCTCGGAATAATCCTGTATGCTCTATTTTTTATACGGTTGAAACACGGCATCGTCGTCCAATAGGGTAGGTGGAAATGATCTTCCATATATACCATTGATAAAATAGTCTGTGGTATTCGTTAAGGTTTGATTGCTGATGACTGAAACAAACAGTAACAGGAATTCCATTGTTGAGATCAAGGACATAACCGCTGGTGCCGGGGCACTCGGGCTTTTAGGATACGGAATGCCCGGGGTTCTTTTGAGTCTGGCAAACGCAGGTATAATCCAGGCAGGATCAATGATCCTTGGTATGGTGATCTTCTTTGGCGGGTTCGCCATGTTCACTGCGGGTCTGATGGAGTGGAAGAAAGGGAACACGTATGGCATGGCAGCCTATGCCTCATACGGCCTGTTCTGGTTTTCGTTTGCCACACTTCTCCTTCTGCCGGCGCTCGGGCTCGCAAAAGATACCGGGGGAGCTGGTGCGATGGCAGCGTATCTCGCGCTCTGGGGACTCTTCACAGTTATTCTCTTTATCGGATCACTGAAGATGTCCCGGGCACTCCAGTTTGTCCTCGGCACGCTCGCACTCGTCTTCTTCTTGGAAGCTTTCGGGGCAGCAACGGGTAACGGTTCGTTCACCATCGTTGCCGGTTATATAGGAATCATCAGCGGCTTCGCTGCTATCTATACCGCACTTGCCCCGGTTTTAAACGACATCTATGGAAGGACGGTTGCGCCACTGGGATAAGAAACCAGGTGTTGGTTTAAAAAAGCAAATAAAATGGGGACTATGCCCATACCCATCTCTTTTTCCCGATTTACTGTCATTCCTGGTGCAGTGATCTCTTCTCTCTTTTAGTTCTCTGTAAACAGTTCAGGTATCCTGCCGGTCCTTGCATACGTATAGAGACGGGCGAGGGATATACCCATGGCTGTTGAGCCTACTATAGCGAGAATACACCACATACATATATACAGCGCTGTACTGGCGATCCACCCTCCCTGGTACCAGAAGTGCCATGACCTGAAAGGCGATCTATACTTCCTGAATATCGCCCGCGACCGGGTGACACTTTCATCGTACAAAGATGACCAGATTCGCTACCGGGTCGAGATGTGGGCGGATGGTGTGCCAGGTCTGGCGTAAGCGATGGGGAGTGAGACAATGAAACGTGTGGGAATATTTAGGATATTGTCATGCACACATCCTGATGTCCTGACCATTGGTAACCCATAGCTGGCCGGAGTGGGGAAGACCAGGATCACCGTCACCGAAAACGCTACCCCGGTTCAGGCAAGTGAGAGGAGATGCCCTGCTGCGTTGGATATACCGGGTTGCCTCAGGTATATACGATCTATCAAATTTTCAGGAAAAATCTGATGCAAAAAGATATATCTGTTTAAAAACGGGCATTATATCTGGGCATATTTTTTTGAGGAAACAATGTACCATATTCATTCCCTATGATCTCAGCCGTGATGTGATTCCCCCATGATTTCAAAGACCCCCAGGATCATTTCTGTCGTCATGATTGTACTGATCCTGCTCACCACGGTCATTTTGATCTATTCAATCTCCACAGAGACACAGAAAGCGCTCAAAGACGGGGTACAGGAAAAACTGATCGCAGTCGCAAGTGCCACGGCATCCCAGATAGATGGTGATACATTCTCCCGTCTCCGTGCTGGTGAAGAAGGCACGCAGGATTTCATTCATATCAGGGATCAGCTTCACCAGATAGAACAGGCAACTCCCGGTATCCGCTTCATCTACACGCTCCGGAAAAACGGAGATATCGCAGAATTTGTGGTCGACGGGGATTATGGGTATCCGGACAACGCACCAAGGATCGGGCAGGCATATCCTGAAGCAGAGCCTGAACTTTTTTTGGGTTTTATTGCCCCGTCCGCTGATGAGGAATTCACAACTGACGAATGGGGCACCGTGCTTTCAGGGTTTGCCCCCATCAGGGACCATGCGGGTAATATCGTGGGTATTGTCGGGGTTGATATGGACAGCTCGCTCGTGCTGGCAGAGCTGAACTACCTGAACCTGATCCTCTATCTTGTCGGAATCATGGTCGTGATCTCAGCGTTTATCGGGTTTATCATTATTGAACGTCGCCGGGGAATCGATGAACAAAAAGTGGAAGAGAGTGAGAGAAAATACCGGCTCCTGTTCGAACGGGCGGGCGATGCCATTTTTCTCCTGCAGGCAAACGGCGAAAACCAGGGGGATATCATTGCCGCAAACCAAACCGCTGCCGATATGCACGGATATACGATTGACGAACTGCAGGACCTGAACATTGCTTATCTGTATTCTCCGCATGCAAAAAGCCATGTGCCGGAAACTTCAGATCTGGTTCTGGCGGGCACATGGCTGCATGACGAAGTCACCCACCGTAAAAAAGATGGGACTGAATTTCCCGTTGAAATCTCTGCCGGGCTGCTCGATCTCGGCACGAAAAAATATATCCTGGCAATGAGCCGGGACATCAGCAAGCGAAAAAAAGCTGATGATGAACTCAAGAAGCTGTATAACGAACTGGAAGAGCGGGTTACGGAACGTACGGCTGAGCTCAAAAAGGCTCAGGATGCCTACCGGCAGGCTAACCGCCAGCTCTCCCTGCTCTCCAGCATCACCCGGCATGATATCAGCAACCAGATCACGATTATCATGGGAAACCTTTGGATCGCAAGAAAGAAATCCGACAATCCCGAGATGGAAAAGTTAATCAGCAAACTGGAATCGGCAACAGAGGTTATCAGGGAGCAAATCGAGTTCACCCGGATCTACCAGGATCTCGGCACACATGAAGCACAGTGGCAGGATCTGGATGTAATACTGGGACAGTTATCAGTCCCTGATACTATTACCCTGCATACCGATCTGCAGGGTATTAAAGTGTATGCCGATCCGATAGTCGAAAAAGTCTTTTTTAACCTCCTTGATAATACCATCCGGCATGGCAAGCGGGCGACTGAAATCTCGGTTTCATCGAATGAGACTACTGAAGGGCTGACAATTATTTGGGACGATAATGGTGTTGGTGTCCCCCCAGAAGAGAAAGAACACATCTTCGAAAAGGGGTTCGGGAAAAATACCGGCCTTGGTTTGTTCCTTACGCGGGAGATCCTTGCAATCACCGGCATGACTATCAGGGAGACCGGGGATCCCGGCAAAGGTACACGGTTTGAGATTACGGTGCCAAAAGGCGTGTACCGGATCACTTCAGCACGAGTATCCCAAGCAGGTAACAGATAATCCGTATACTCTATGTCGATGACGAACCGGATCTCATGGATACCCGCTCAGGCGGGTGAAGACAGGATTTTTTCCCAACCCTGTATTTACCAAAAATCTAACATCCGGTAAATTAATTGCTAGTTGATCCCAAACACGGGATTAACGCAGTGTTCCTGTTAGCATAATATCGGGCCAGCATAATATGCATACCATTTGCTACATTGATGAAAATAAAGAATCTCTGAAAGCGGTAAAAAAATTGAATCCGCAGAGCATTTTTCCGTAAAGATCGCGCTATGGGTAAACGGACTTCTGGCTTTGCTGTATTTATGTAAAAAATTCGGCTGGTGGTAACGATGAAGAAGGCAAAAGGATCTGGTGCAGCTGACGCTGATCGGCTGCGGATGGCACAGGATATTGAAGGTGCCGGCATCTGGGAGTATGACATTGCAGCGAATACAATCTGGGCATCGGAACTGACCTGCCGGATCTTAGGCCTGCTCCGGCCACATGACGCGATATTCCCGTTATCGGATTTTGAAGCACGCACCCCGGATCTGGAGAAGATATGGAATGGGATAAATGACCTGATCGAACAGGGGATTGAGTATAATATTGAATATTCCGTGAATCCGGCAGATGGTTCCAGCCCAAGAATCGTCAGCTCCATTGCGCGACTTATCCGGGATGATGCGGGAAAACCGGTCAAAGTGATTGGTACTATCCATGACATTACGAAATGCAAAGCGAAAGATACCGCATTTCAGGCAACGGTCAGGAGTATCGTCGGGTCAATCGGCCTCGAGTCCCTGGACAGAATCACTGAGAGCGTCGCTGTATGGCTGGATGTGGATTGCGTGATGATCGGTGAGATCATGCCGGGCAGGGAGCGTGTGCGGGTACTTTCCATGGTCCTCGATGGTAACCATATACATGATTTTTATTATAAACTGAAAGGGTCCCCCTGTGAAAATGTCACCAAAAAAGGATACTGCATTTATCCGAAAAATGCTGTCAGTATGTTCCCGACGGCAAAAGACATGGTCGAGCTCAATATCCAGGGTTACGTAGGCACAGCAATGCGAAACGCCGAAGGCAAGGTGATGGGAATTCTCTGCATCTTGTCCCGGCGCCCGCTCGACGCCCCGCCTGCCCTCCAGGAAATTATCGACCTGATAGCCGTAAAAGCGACCGCTGAAATTGAGCGCAAACAGGCAGAGGAGTTGATACGAAAAGGCGAGATCCTGCTTTCTGAAGCAATGGATCTCGCACATCTGGCAAACTGGGAGTATGATATCTCGACCGGTCACTTTTCCGTTGATGATCGGTTTTACCGTTTGTATAGTACTACCGTGGAACGGGAAGGCAAGAACCAGATGTCCTTAGACGATTATACTAGGAAATTTGTTCATCCGGATGACCGTGGGTTGGTAACCGCTGAATTTGATAAAGCCATGACTGCATCCGATTCCCGGTATGTCGCCCTGTGCGGACACAGGATTATCGGAAGGGATGGTGAGATCAGGCACATCGTCATGCGTATCGGGATCACCCAGGATGCCCAGGGTCAGATCAGTAAAATCCATGGGGCGAACCAGGACATCACCGAGCTCAAGCTTGCTGAACAGGCTCTCCTCCAGGCAAACCATAAGATCAACCTCCTCTCAAGCATCACCCGTCACGATATCCTGAACCAGATCCAGGTAATCTCGATGTATCTGGATATCGCAAAAAGCAGGACATCGATTGAAGAGGTGGCCAAGATTATTAAAAAGCTGGAGGACACGGCCAATAAAATCCAGTCGCAGATTGAGTTCACCCGGGTCTATCAGGACCTCGGAACGCATGAACCGCAATGGCAGTCACTGGATGCGATCCTGCGAAATATATCAGTTCCCGATCCTATTACCATGCAAACCGATTTACATGATATTGAAGTGTATGCCGATCCGATTCTTGAAAAGGTCTTTTACAACCTGATGGACAACTCCCTGCAGCATGGGCAGCATGTGTCAGCAGTCCGTATTTCAGCCGTGGCAAAGGACGGGCCCGCAACCATCCTCTGGGAGGATAACGGCGTGGGGATCCCTTCTGATGAAAAGACACAGATTTTTAAAAAGGGGTATGGGAAGAATAGCGGGCTCGGCCTCTTTTTGATCTGTGAGATCCTTGCAATCACCGGTATGACAATCAGGGAGACCGGGGAGCCGGGCAAAGGTGCACGGTTCGAGATAACGGTGCCAAAAGGGGAGTACCGCTTCAAGAAAGCCCGAAATAAACCATAATCACGTGCCGGGGCAGGCATTGTTGGTGTACCCGGGACATGAACACGTGAGTGGGTGATTGTGGCCGGTAAACGCGGGGGAAAACTCAATGAGACCGGGATTACATGCCTCATTACTCTTCCCAAAATGACCGGTTTTTTTGAAACCGGCATAATGGGAAAAAGTATCTATGAAAATAAGATCAGACGAAATATCATGGTGGAAAAAGAAATGTGAATATTGTGAGAAGGGCGCTGTCGGGTACCAGGGATTCGGGTTCTGTTCGCCTTATGTCTGTCCTGACCATGTCGATAACTTCGACCTCGCCCTCAAACCCGATAAAGAACTGACCTCCTTTGAATGTAACTTTGAGCGATTTAGTACCATGATAATAACACAGCTGCGACGGAGCGTTTTACCATATGACTACAGTACTCATTGTTGATGACAATCCTGCCGTCAGGCATCTATTCGATATGATTCTTGTCGTGCTGAAATATGACACCCTGACCGCCCCGGGTGGGGAGGAATGCCTGAATATCCTCAAAACGACAATACCTGATATTATTCTCCTCGATATCATGATGGAGCCTATGGACGGGTGGCAGACGCTGGTGCAGATC
>Ga0315279_10007511_pt1 | contig 13455 bp, 10 predicted proteins | sample YL17G06_20_MG_FD_203694 | JGI IMG/M metagenome (GOLD analysis project Ga0315279, IMG submission 203694) | Sediment microbial communities from Yellowstone Lake, YNP, Wyoming, USA - YL17G06_20 | ecosystem: Environmental > Aquatic > Freshwater > Lake > Sediment | place: USA: Wyoming | collected... | reverse complement strand
GCGGCGGCGGGGAAAGACCGCTGCACCGTGCAGTATTTCATCTCCGGCCACCCCGGCTGCACGCTTGAGCACATGGTTGAGCTGGCGCAGTTTCTCAAGGACCAGCAGCTTGCGCCGGAACAGGTCCAGGACTTCTATCCCGCGCCCCTGACGCTGGGCATGGCCATGTGGCATTGCGGCGTGAACCCGCTCACAGGCGAAGCCGTCTACTGCGCCAAGACGCCGCGAGAGAAGCGCCTGCAGCGCGCGCTGTTCTTCTTCCGCAATCCCGAGTACTGGGACGACGTGCGCGAAGCGCTCTCGCAGTGCGGGCGCACAGACCTGATCGGGCATGGGCCGCGCTGCCTGGCGCCGCCGCCTCATTCACCCCGGCGGACACGGAGAACACATTAGATTTTGGATTTTAGATTTTCGTAACCGTTCAGGGGATGGGAGCGGACTAACACGGACGAACACGGACGAACACGGACTAAACGCTCCCCTGCCCTGGGGAGGCTGAACGGATACAGATTTTCGATCTTCGATTGAACAGCAACAGCGCAAGCGCAGAGAAGGAATGAGCGCCCTGGAAGACCTTCAAATCGGAATGGGGCTTTCGACGGCGCATTTTACTTTTTCGTTTTTTCTGTTTCCTTCGGATTTTGGATTTCGAGTTTCGGATTTTGTTTCGCGGCTGATTTGGGTTTGCGGCCCGGTTTTGTGGACACTATAAGACGCCTTATGAGCCAACCCCCGCTGCTCTCCGTGGTCGTGGCCTGCTTCAACGAGGAGAAGACGCTGGAAACCATCATTCAGAGAGTGCTGGCGGTGGACTTGCCGATTGAAGTCCTTGTGGTTGACGACGGCTCGAAAGACCGTTCCGCCGCAGTGCTGAAGGCCATTGGGGCTCGGGAGCCTCGCGTGAGGGCCTTTTTTCACGAGACCAACGCGGGCAAGGGAGCGGCGCTGGCGACGGGCTTCAAGCACGCCGGCGGATCCTTCGTGATAGTGCAGGACGCGGACCTCGAATACGACCCCCAAGAGTTCTGCCTCCTGCTCGAACCGGCGCTGACCAAGGACGCCGACGTGGTTTTCGGCTCCCGCTTCAAAGGCCACGGGCCGCAGCGGGTCCTGTATTACTGGCACAGCATTGCCAACTGGCTGCTGACCACCTTGTCCAACATGGCCAGCAACTTGAACCTCACCGATATGGAGACCTGCTACAAGCTCTTCCGGCGGGAGATCATCCAGGCCATTGAATTGAAGGAAAGGCGCTTCGGCTTCGAGCCTGAAGTGACGGCCAAGATCGCGAAGATGGACTGCTGCGTCTACGAGGTCGGGGTTTCGTACAGCGGGCGCAGTTACGAAGAAGGCAAGAAGATCGGCCTTAAGGACGCCTTTCGCGCCGCCTACTGCATCGTGCGCTACGGCTTTCTGGGCAGGCGCTTGAAGAAGCCTGCGCGCTTGCCGCTGCCGCCCGCCTACGCCGAATTGGCCCGCAAACTAGCGGGCCTTCAGCGAGAGGAGAATTCAAAATTCAAAATGCAGTAACCGTTCAGGGGATGGTGCTGGGCTAACAGGGACTAACAGGGACGAACACGGACCAACACGGACCAACACGGACTAAACTCTCCCTGCCGTGGAGAGGCCGAACGGTTACAATTCTTTAAGTGGGCGCGGCTTACTCCCGCAGCAGCTTGTGCGCGCCATCAATGACCTTATCCCACTGGAATGCCGGGCCGGGGTCAACCTTATCCGTCTGGATGTGGTAGTGCCCCAGCAGTCCTTGATAGGCCGCGAGCCGGTCATCGGGCAGCTTGCGCGGAATCAGGTTGCCTGATTCGTCGCGGGGATAGTCGCAGCGCAGCTCGGGGAAAATCCTGCATAGCGTGGCCGTCAGCTTGATCAGCGCCTCGTACTGCTGTGGCGTGTAGTCGTACTGGCGCAGCTCGCGGCCTTGGATCACGCCCTGGACCGGCCCATCACGCGCCGGCCTGCCGATGAAATCCTTCGTGCGTATCCCTCCGTCTCCCAGGCCCCGCGGGACCGCGATGCGTACCTGTCCGTTCGCCTCGCGCGCATACCATTCACCGAACGGGTCATGCTCGTCTTTCCCATAGGCCCCGAGGTTGGCGAGCTCCACGCCCACTGAGCGCGAGTTGGCAATGGTCGCGTGCCAGGCGCGTTCTTTCAGGTCCAGCGTCTGGTAGACTGTGCCGTCAAGGTCCAGGAGAAAATGAACGCTCAACCCACGGCGGTCGTGCAGCACATTGAAACACTGCCGCGAAACGCCGCAGACATCGAAGTGCAGGACGAATTTGTCCACGGCCTTTTGCAGCAGACCCAAATCCCAGCCGCCGCCGCGGACGCGCTCAAGCTCTTCCTCCGTCAGTCCGTCCTTGCGCAGGCCGAAGCGGTTGGGCGAGTTCAAGCTCTTGTTCTGCTGGCTTGAAGTTTCCCACGACGAATCTTCGTACGGCGCGAAGCGGCGCTCCACGCGATAGGCGTCATAGCCGCCGGGGTCGGTCCACAAGACGACGGGCGTGCCGGTGTGGAAGAGTTGTCCGCAGGCTACGATCTCATCCCCCCGCCGCTCCAAGCGTTCCCCCACATGATGCCGCGTGGTTGTGCAGCCGGCGAGGCAGAGGACCAGAAGCGGCGCCGCGGAGAATCTTAAAGCCCGTTTCACCGATCCGCAGACCTTCCTTACATCCGTGCCGCAATTGCCATCTTTCTTTTGCTGTCCCGCATCGCCCGCCGGAAGAAGAGCATTCTGATGTCCTCGTCAGCAAGATGCGGGTAACGCTTCCGCAGCCAAGTGATGAAACGGCTCCTTTCCGCATCCGACATCTCGAAGGCCTTCTGCAGCCTCTGTCCCGGCGTCATGTTGCGCGCAACTTCGATGGGCACCCTTTGCCGCCGCCGCAGTTTTGTATCTACCACAAACACTTCCTTGTGTCCTGTCTGCGTTCGTCCGCGTTCATCCGCGGTTCCAGTCTCACGCCGGATCGAACTGCGGAATCTTGAGCTGCTGGCCGCCCTTGAGCGCGGACTGGTGCGCCACGATGCCGGGCGCGGTATAGGCCAGCGCCTCGTGCACGTTGACCACGGGCGGCCGCCCGGCCAGCAGCGCGCTGATGAACTCGTGGGTCAGGAAAGTGTGCGAGCCTTCGTGGCCGCTGTCGTGGCGGAGCGGCTCCGGCAGCAGGTCCGTCTTCCACCATTGCGGCTGCCGGTACTGCTCGAATTCCGCGAGCTGCCGGGTGAAGCCGCCGCTGTCCTTCTCCGTCTGCTTGCCGCTGCGCACGATGACCGGCCCCAGGCCGTTGGGGTGCGGGAAGAAGAAGCTGAACTTGTCGCCGTACCATTGCGCGCGCTCGGTGCCGCGGTGCGCGCCCTTCCAGTAGATGGCGACGCGGAACGCGTGCCCCTTGTTCGTCTTGAAGAACGCGGTCTCATTCCAGAAAGGGTTCTTGTAAACGTTGTTGGTGACGATCGGGTCGTTGTCGCCCCAGCCGGCGCAGGTGACTTCGCTGAGCCGCTCGCCCGTGACGCTGATGAGGTGCGCCGTGCAATGCGTGGGGTAGTTCATCGGCGCCAGGCCGTGCCGCCACGTGGGCTTGCCGCCCTCGAAGAACAGCGCTTCCAGGCCGGGGTGATGGTACTCCGATTCGGCATAGAACAGGTCGCCGAAAAGGCCGTCCTTGAAGAATTTGCGCGCCGAAATCGTGGGCTGCTGGAAGTAGCTGGTTTCGGCCATCATGTAGGTCAGTCCGGTCTGCTTGACCGCGGCGAGCAGTTCTTCGCATTCCTCGAGCGACATCGCGGCGGGGACGGCGCAGAGCACGTGTTTGCCCGCCTTCAGCGCGGCGACGCAATGCTGGACGTGCTGCGGCGCCGGCGTGAAAATCGCCACCGCCTGGACGTCCTTGTCCAGGATCAGTTTTTCGAGAGATTCGTAGGATTTCCCGCAGTTGTAGGTCTTCATCAGCGCGTCCCGGCGTTCGGGGCGCAGATCGCTGACCGCTTGAACAATGCAGTTGGGGTGTTCGTGCCACTGGAAACTGCGGCCGAAGTTGCCGCCCACGACGCCGATGCGGATTTTCCTGTCGCTGGTTTCATCCCCGAGAGCGCTCTTCTTTCCGAGGGCCAGTCCGGCGACGGCGGCGGCCGCGCCGGAGACAAACTCACGGCGGGGCAGCGGTGGGTGAGCGGGTGAAGACTCTGTTCCCATGGCAGTCCCCTTTCGGTGAAACGGGATGCTCTATTCTCGTAACCGTTCAGTGGGAGGAGGTGGACGGCCACGGACGAACACGGACCAACACGGACTCAACTCTCCCTGCCACGGTGGGGATGAACGGTTACCTATTCTTCTTTCTTGCGCACTGGTGTGAGCTTCAGGCCGCGCAGGTTGAGCGCCTTCCATTTCTGCGCGTCCTTGGGGCGCAGCTTGACCTCGCAGTCGCCTGCCTGCTTGAGCTCCAGTTTCCCGACAGAGACGTTCTGGAACTTGTCCCAGGCGCCCGTGGCGGCAGACGCGCCGGCCAGTTGCTGGTCTCCGGCCTCGACGACGAACTCGGACACGCCGAGGCTTGCGATCTCGGCCGTGACATCGAAGGCGCCCGGCTTCTCGACCCGCGCTTTCCAGGAGACCCATTCCTGAGGCTTGTCCCAGAAGCCGATGTTCGGCTTGCCCCCTTGCGCCTCCGTCTTGATCTGGTCGCCGTGCAGTTCGGCCTCTTCGGCGCCCAGCGTGAAGACTCCCTTGGCATCCGCGCGCAGCGGCTCCACGGCAAACACGACAGGGACAGGTTTGAGGTCCGTGCCAGTGATTTTGAGGCCGCAGGTGTACTCCGACACCTTTTTCGGCGGGAGCGTTACGATTAAACCCTCCGCCGTCTGGTTCCATTCGATCTTCCCATCGTAGCCGAGCAGTGAAACGCCAGTGATGGCATTGCCGCCATCGGCGGGCTTGGCGAGGGAGCGGACCACGAGCCGGCCGTCGGCCGGCCATCCCAGAGCGATGGCGTAGAGCGTCGCGCCCTTCGTGGTAAAGCGGATATCCTGGGCGGTGTACGCGAAGTCCTCTCCCTTTGCGCTGACGCGGCCCTCGCCGTAGACCAGCCAGGGGCGGGTCTCGTAGATGGCCTCGCCGTGAACAGCAATCCACTCGGCCATTTGCTCCAAGGCCTGCTCCACCTCGGGATCGAGTGAGCCGTCAGGGCGCTGGACGACATTGAGGAGCAGGTTCCCGTTCTTGCTGACTATGTCCACGAGCATGTGGATGGTCCAACTGACCGGCCGGAACTTCCAATTCCTGTTGTAGTACCAGTCCCCGATGGAGGTGTCGGTCTGCCAGGGATCGGGATTGATCTTGGGCATGACGTCCCGCTCGAGGTCCTCGATCCAGCGGCCTTCGGACTTCTGTTTGCAGGTGTAAACCACGTCCACCTTGCCGCCGTTGCGGGCGGCGCTGGAGTTGTAGTGATGGGCGATCAGGCCGCGGCCAACTTCATTGCCGAAGGGCACGCCGCCGTCCGTGTACAGCAGGTCGGGATGGTAGCCGTCCAGGAGTTCCTTGATGCTGTCGAACCAGATCCTGTGCCAGCGCGGATTCTTGCTGTACCAGTCCTTATCGCCCGGCTCGGCCGGGAAATGATACAGGTCCTGGTACTTCGGGTCGGCGCCGTCGTAAGGCACGCCGGCCTTGGGGCCTGTCTTGTCCGAGCCGTGGCTGGACTGGAACCAGGTGAAGCTTGCGCCCAGATGCTCGGACACGCCGAAGCGCAGGCCCTGTTTCTGCGCGGCCTTCTGCCAGTCGCCCAGGATGTCGCGCTTGGGGCCCATGGCCGCGGCATTCCAGCGATGGATCTTGGAGTTCCACAGGAAGAAGTTGTCATGGTGCGAGCCCATGCTGACGAAGTATCGGGCGCCGGCTTTCTTGTAGAGCGCCATGAGGCGCTCAGGGTCGAACTTCTCCGCCTTCCAGAGCGCGATGATGTCCTTGTAACCGAATTCCGAAGGATGGCCGTAGTGCGCCAGATGATACTTGTTTTGGCCGCTGCCCTGCTCGTACATGTGGCGGGCGTACCAGTCACCGTCCATCGGCACGGCCTGCGGTCCCCAGTGGGCCCAAATGCCGAACTTGGCGTCGCGGAACCAATCGGGGCACTTGTATTGTTTGAGCGAGTCCATGTCTGGCTTGAAGGGACCCTCGGAGATCTCCAGAGGGGCTGCCGCCGGTTCCCCCGCAATCCCCATGGCGCACCTGACGCAGACCACGCAAACAATCGCCAGTATCCCCGCCGCATTCATTGCTCTCCTCCTCGCTGCGAGCGCCGCCCGCTCTTCGGGAAGCGGTCCAGCCGGTCCGGTTTACCCAACGGCGCGGCGCTTGACTCTTGCGGAGGCGGTTCGCCTCTTGGGTTTGGCTGCTTCTTCGCTGGCCACTGGTGTGGCCGGCGCTTCGGCTGGGCTTCCCTCATCGCGTGGCAGGCCCTCGACAGCTATCTCGCCGGGGGCGGTTGAGCCGAGAAAGCCCTGGGCGACCGGTGCGCTGGGCGCGGCAGCGGCGCTGGCCGCCATTTCCTCAAACCTCTTTTCCTTGAAGATCCAGCTCTCTTGGATCGGCACAAACTGGTCAGCGGCCCTTGCCAGTTCGCCCGCCACCGAGCCTTCGAATCCGACCACCTGGACCCGGCAGCCAATCACCCTGAGGTGTTCGGCCAGCGGCGCATATTCGCCGTCGCCGGTCACAAGAGCGATGGTGTCCAGCTTGGGGGCCAGCATCAAGGCATCAATGGCCAGGCCGACATGCCACGAGCCTCTTACGGCTGTGCCGCCGCGGGTGTCCTGGTCCTGGTAGACCTTGAGTTCCTTGACTTTCACTTCATAGCCCAAGTGGCCGAGTGCCTCATGGAAACCGGTCTGGTTTACGTCAGGTTTGTGCACGACATAGGCAATGGCCCGGACCAACTGCCGCGTACCGGTAATCCCACGCAGGAGGCTGCCGTAGTCCACCTTGCTCTGATGCAGCAGCTTGGCCGCGCAGAACAGATTGTGTACGTCCACCAGAATCGCCAGGCGTTCAGGGAAGACCTGAACTGCCGGTCCCGTGGATTCGGTCATGATTTCGTTCATCGTGTTTCTGTCCCTTGGAAAAAGCTGACGATGCAACTCAAGCCCGCTTGATTGCAAGCTACGCGACTTTGATTATAGGAGCGCTCCGCATCCAGAAATCCAGCACGTTCGCCAGCTTTCTTTTATAGGACGCGGCTATGAATTCAAAATGCAAAATGCAAAATTCAAAATGTAAGAGGCTTTGGGCATTAAGCTTTGGGCTTTGGACTTTGGGAAGAGCGGCCGCAATCCGGGAGGATTGCGGCACGACCGGCCGTGCCCCCAACCCCCCCGGGTGGTGGCCGTGCCTGAAGCCCAAAGCCCAATGCCTGCAGGCAATACTGCCAAGAGCTGGGATTTCAGCCGCGCGTGGTATAAATCCAAAATCCAAAATCTAAAATCCCAAATGTGCCGCGGGCTACTTGGCGCTGGGCGTGGCGTCAGCGGGCAGATCGCCGATGGCGAACTGAATCCCCGCCAGCAGGGCCTGAAGGAACAACGGATTCCAGTAGGTCTCAGGGCAGTGTCCCAGAGTGCAGTAGAAGACGCGTCCGGTTCCGCACTGGCGGATCCAGCTAATGGCGTGGTCCTGGTCCGGGCGTCCCCGCTCAAACCCGGGCCGGGGGAGGCTTATCTTGTCGGGGAACTGCATTTGGCCGGAGTCGAGGCTCAAGAGGATACGCAGGTTCTTCCGCGAATACGGCTCCGTGAAGAAATACATCTCATCGTGAATCTTCCACGTTTTGCCCGCGAGACAGGCAATGACCGGATTCGCCGGATCCTCCGGCTTGATCGCCAGGTCCTGCAGGATGTAGCCGCCGAAATATCCGCCCATCATCTCGCCGTATTCGGCCCAGTTCTGGAGAGCGCAGTTGGAGGCATGGAGGCCGACGATGCCTCGGCCCGGGATTTCCTTCTTGCTGCCGGGCTCAATGCCGCCCTTGACGAATTCGAGGATGCTCTTCTTGACCGCCTCATCGAACTTCCTGGAAGCCTGCTGCGCCTCTGCCGAACGCTGCCCCAAATCCTCCGGCAGGAACGGCTCGGGTTCGTGGATGTTGTTCATCACCAAGGCGTCGAACTGGGTGATGCGGTCGCCCAGGAGCAGGCGCGGGTCGTCGCTCACCACCGCCTCGAAGGCCCCGGTCTTTCTGCCGAGGGTCTTCAAGGCTTCTTCGGCGTAAGCGTTCGGTGTGTGCGTCCAGGGGTGTCCCCAGACCAGTATCTTTCTGCGCTTCTGGGGCTTGGCTTGGGCCTGGCTGGGCGCGGCGGCCTCGATCTTTTGGAGTTCCTCCGGGTCTGGCTGCTTGGCGTCTTTCTCTTTCATCCTGGCTGCTCTGATCTCAGGGGGAGTCGGACCCGGGGCTTTCATTGCCGGACGCGTCGCCCGCGGCTCCGTGGCTGCTTCAAGGTCGCCGCAGGCGAATTGGATGCCGTCGAGGTAGAACTGCAAGACCTTGGCGTTCGAGAAGATCTCAGTGCGATGGCCGAAGCCGGTGAAGAAGACACGCCCTTTGCCATACGTGCGAACCCAGGCCTGAGCGAAGTCGTTGTCCGGACGATCAATCCATTTCACGCCCATGTTGGTTCGTTCCGTATCAACCGACAGCAAGACACGAAGCACAGCCCGCGAATACGGCTTGCCGAACTGGTAGATCTCATCGGCCAACCTGAAGTCCTTTCCCTCGAAGGCCGCCACAAGGGGATGCTCAGGTTCCTCAACCTTGATGCCGATATCCTCGTTCCACGGGTGGCCGGTGAAGCTGCCGCCCAGCAACTCCTTGAATTCGGGCCAATGCCCGTTCGCGCCCATGGCAAAGTGAATCGCCACCAGGCCGCCGCCGGACGATACATAGTCCAGCAGCGATTTGCGCAGCGCCTGTTCGACTGCGGCCTTGTCGGCGCCGAGCTTCCTGAAGGCGTCCTTCTCCATGTCGGCGTCAGAGGGCGTGATCCACGCGCCGCAGGCGTTGTTCAGCACAATGGCGTCGAACTGCTTGATCGCATCGGGGAGGAACATCGCCAGTTCGGTGCTCAAGACCGGCTCGAAGGCCTTGGTTTTCTCGCCGAGGATCTTGAAGGCGCGCGCTCCATAGGGGACGCAGTAGCCTTTATGAGGGTCCTTGTCATAGAGGTGCGCGGGGGTGCTGAAGACGAGCGCCTTGCGCGGCTTCTTGGGTTCAGCGCGCGGCTTGGCAGGCGCGGCATCCTCGATTTTCTTGGCGTGGTTAGGCGGAATCTCTTCGATTCCCGCGGCGAAACAGGATCCCATCACGAGCGCCGCCAGGACGCAGACAACTATCACATTTCCCATGGAGTGGTCCCTCAAAGGCTGCCTACAGGTTCCTGCCTCGTCCCTGTACTGCTAACGCTCCAAGTCTTCGCAGGCGGACAGGGAATAGGCGCTCCGGAAGACCGTCAAACCGGAATTGGGCTTTCGGCGCCGCATTTTACCTTTTCGTTTTGTCTGTGTCCTTCGGATTTCGGATTTCGGGTTTCGGGTTTCGAGTTTCGGATTTGGCCGCGGCCTGCATCCGCGGTTGCTGGTCAATCAACAATCGCAAATCGCAAATCTAAAATGCCCGCCCCCGCCTATTTCCCCTTCCCCACCGGGGCAAGGAGGTCGTTGAGGCGGCCGACCTCCAGATCTTCCTCGATCTTATTGTCCCAGACCTTCTCCTCGTATTCCTTGAGCCACGCCAGCAACTCAGCCAGTTCCTTCGGTGAGAGCTGAGTAATGGCCGATTCTACATCTGTGACGCTCATTGCTGAGCCCTCCAGACGATCCCTGATCTTTCCAACCGCTACGCCAAGGCGCCGAACTATGTCTTTGAGTGAACCTTCTGCCAACCATCGTAGCCAGAAGCCATGTCAAGTCAAGCCTTGTCTGGTGCCGTTTCGCAGCCGCGACCGTGAGGGAGCGGGCACGAACGCTTGCTGACCCGCGCGGCTCGGCTGCCCTACAGCGACCATCCCTGCCGATATTCCCGGCGGAGGGCGGCGTTGGCTTCCGCGTTGTTCACGATCTGGCATTCAAGCGGGTCGTATTCCAGGACGCCATCGAACTGCGTGGCCACATTGCCGAGCATGTTGAACTCGGTGAAGGGGCCCGCGTAATCGTAGTTGGCCCACGCGGGCTTGCCGCCTTTGCACGCCTCCAGCCAATCCTGTTCATGGCCGCGAGACTGCTCGATTTTCTCGGGTCTCTCGCACTGCACGGCTTTGAATTTCTCCTCGGGCAGCAGGGCGAACTTGGTGTTGTGGCCGTTGGCATAAATCTTGCCTTCAGTGCCGACGATAAGTGTCCCGGCCCAGTCGTTCCACTTCTTCTGGCCCGTATCGCCCCAATCGAGCTCCCGGCCCATGAGCTCCTCGATCTGCTTGCGCAGCGGTGATTGGCCGCCGCCATTGAGCCAGCAGAGCGTGATGGGTGGCAGCTCGCCACGCGCGGGCAGGCGCCACTGCACATGCTCCCAACGCGGGAAACCCAACTTGTTGATTGCGTCCACTTTAGCCTCGACCTTGATTATCGGTTTCGTGGCCCCCTCGCCCTTCCCTCTCCCCCCAGGGGGAGAGGGTTGGGGTGAGGGGTCGGCGTACCAGAGCGTATCCGCCTTCAGCGCGCGGAACGCCAAGTTCGCGATGTGCGAGGCCCAGTTGCCAAGCTGTGCGGTGCCGAACTCCCGCCAGAACTGCCAGCCCATCCACTTGATGTGAAAGGGCCGTTCGCGCGCCGGCCCCAGCCACAAGTCCCAATCCAGGTACGGTGGAATCTTCTGCTCGCCCGCGGGCGCGTCCTTCCAACCTTGTCCGCCCTGATCAGTCCAAGAGTGTACCGCAGTGATGCGCCCCAGTGTGCCATTTTGAACCAGTTCGAGCGCCCGGCGGTATGCGCCTGAGCCTGTGCCTTGGTTGCCCATTGAAGTCGCCACCTTCTTCTCCTTGGCGAGGTTCCGGAGAACACGGGACTCTTGCACCAGGCGGGTCAGCGGCTTCTCGGTATAGACGTGCTTGCCGAGGCGAATGGCCGCGGCGGAAATGACGGCGTGGACGTGATCTGGCGTGGCCACGGTCACGGCGTCAATCTCCTTGCCTTTTTCGTCGAGCAGCTTGCGGAAGTCCTTATATTTCGGCACGTCAGGGAACTTCCTGTACATTTCGGTGGCGCGCGAATCGTTCACGTCGCACATGGCCACGATGTTGGCACGCTCGCAAAACGTGAGCAGCAGTTCCCGGCCGCGCCCGCCGCAGCCGACGCAGGCGAGGTTGAGCTTCTCGTTGGCCGCGTACGTGCGCGCCGAACGGCTGTTCGAGAGGATCAGGATGCCGGCGCCGCCCAAGGCGGCTTCCCGCACGAAGGTCCGGCGAGTCATGCGCTGTCCCATGGTTCATCCCTCCCCGTTTCTGTTTCACCACAGTCGCGATGAGGCCGCGCCTCACCCAGAGAGGATGAAGATGGTTGCACCTGGTGCGGTGGACACGGTGGACGAAGTGGACACCGTGGACGAAGTGGACTGAGTGGCCGCGGCCATGCTGTATTTTCGGAGCAGAGGCACAGAGTAAACATTTTCGATTTTAGATTTGCGATTTTAGATTTGAACTACCAGCCCGATGCAATCGAAAATCGCAAATCGCAAATCCAAAATCCCTTCTCTGTGTCTCTGTGCCTCTGCTCCGAAAATACCGCAAGGTGCACCGGGCGCACTCGGTGCAACTCGGTACTTTCATCATCTCTGGGTGAGGCGCCGCCGCGGTGACTGCCCTACCACCCAACCCGGACAAGCCGGAACCAAAAAGGAAATCTTTGCCAAAAAGCGCAAGATTTCATGACGAAGGGACTACCACCCAACCCGGACAAGCCGGAACCAAAAAGGAAATCTTTGCCAAAAAGCGCAAGATTTCATGACGAAGGGACTACCATCTACCATCTACGGGTGAGGCACTGCCTCATTGCGACTGTGGTGAATAGTCCGGCCTAGTCCGGCAGCGTCGCCGGGTCGCCATGGATCGGCGGGAGCGGGTGCGGGCGCACCAGGGCGCCGCCTTGTTCGTAGGAGTCCATAACCGCCCAGGTGTACTCCAGGGCCGCCAAAGCATCCCGCCCGGAGGCGCGCAGTTGCTCTCTGGGCACCTTGTTGGTCACGTCTTCCAGGAAGGCGTGAATGCGCCGCGGGAAGGTTTGGCCAAAGTCCTTGATCCCCGTATCGGTGACTTCGGGGCCGCCGGCGGAACCGCCCGACATTTTCTCCGGGCTGGCGGCGCGGGCGGGATCAGGCGCGGGCCAGAAGGTAACTTTCTCGATGCAGTTCTCGATGCAGAAGGTGCCGCGCGTGCCGGCCACTTCGAGGCTCCACCAGCCGCCCAGTCCGTAAGTGGCATCGCCGCGCTGGCTGAGCAGATAGCCGACGCAGTCGTTGGCGAAGCGGACGTGGATGCTGCACGAGGAGAGCATCACATCGCTGGCGCTCCTGCGGCAGCCGGGGCGGTTCAGGAAGGCTTGCACGTGGGTGACGTCGCCGCAGAAGTAGCGCATGACGCTGAACGGATGGGAGAGGAAGGCCTTCAGGTGCGCATAAGGGAAGCCCCACCAGCGCGAGGACTTGCCCGGCTTGTAATTGATTTCCCCAGCCGAGAACCCCATCTTGTGCAAGCAATAGACGAGTTCGCCGATCTTGCCCTGCGCCATGTACTCCTTTGCCTTCTCAGCCGGCGGCGTGAAATAGTGGTTCAGATTGCAGCCCAGATAAAGGTTCTTCGCCGTGGCCTTGGCTACCATCTGCCGGGCCTCATTGACATCATTGGAGAGCGGCTTTTCCACCAGCACATGCTTGCCGGCCTCAAGCGCCTCCATGGCAGGCTCAAAGTGCCAGCTTCCATTCTCGTAACCGCCCGTCGTGACGTCCACAATGTCCAGGACTTCGTTGCGGAGCATCTCAGCCAGGCTGTAGTAGGCTTTCACGCCGTGCTTCGCGGCGGCGTCGTCCGCCCGCTTCTTCACCACATCGCAGACCGCCACCAGTTTTGACAAGGGGTCCTTGGAGTGGCAGTCTGCATGCTGGTTGCCAATCCCGCGCAAGCCGACAAGTCCGACTTTCAGAGCCATTTTGCGATTCCTTTCAACGAGGCTTTGGGCTTTGGGCTTTAGGCTTTAGGAAAAGCCCTGCAATCCGAAGCCCAATGCCTAATGCCCAAAGCCTATAGCTCAAAGCCTAAAGTCACAAGGCAAAAGCAGGAAGCGGCGTGATCCAGAGTGGGTAGTCCTATTGGGCCGGATTGTTCCCCTCTCCCCAGCGGGGAGAGGGATCGGGCCGAGCTGGCACAGGCCCGGCTTCAGCGCCGGGTGAGGGGGCCATACCA
>Ga0315279_10007510_pt1 | contig 13457 bp, 10 predicted proteins | sample YL17G06_20_MG_FD_203694 | JGI IMG/M metagenome (GOLD analysis project Ga0315279, IMG submission 203694) | Sediment microbial communities from Yellowstone Lake, YNP, Wyoming, USA - YL17G06_20 | ecosystem: Environmental > Aquatic > Freshwater > Lake > Sediment | place: USA: Wyoming | collected... | reverse complement strand
GTCAGGGTACGGAACGCTCGCATACTCATACACCTTCCAATACTCATCTGTGATCGTCTTGACGAGCGGCTCTGGCAGCCTTATGTTCGAGCGAAAACTGTCGACGGCCTTCTGCCACCAGAGATCACGGTCATATTGAACCAGTCGATTCATTTCATCATCTATTCGCCTGATCGCCTCCTCCAGTCTGCTCTGGTCCACGGATACCCCCTTTTCACCAAGAAATCTGACCAGAAGATCCGCCACTTTCTCATGAGTTGCGTTTAGGCCTTGCTGTGCATCTATGAGCGTTTCATCCAAATCGAAGATCACAGCTTCGATCTCTCCGATCTTGCTCGTCATGCAAATCTCCCTTTGTTTGAAGCCATGCTGGAGCGAAATCGTTTCGCCCCTGAAATTGACATGTATGGCCTCAAACCTGACTGGGAGAAAGATATGAACAGTACCCCTCCAGAGGATTGATGGTCTCGGTTCTCATAGACGATTCGTGCGGCCGTTGCTACCGCTTATCCTCATTCAGGTCGCACGACTGATGTTGATTCAAGCAGGGACTTTGCCTCGTCTTTGGAGAGAGCTCTCTTATGAAGAATCGTGTATCTTTCTGGTCTGAGACGCGGGGCCTCAACAAGAGCTGTAGCGGCAATGTTCTCGTCAACGCCAATTCCTTGTAGACTAAAGCTCGGCTCAACTTTCCTAAGCACCTGTTTGATATGTTGCCAACGAAGATCGGAGTTTTTCCACCAGTTCGGGTTGTGCTCCTCATGGTACTTCGCCATGAGTATTGTTCCGATTCCACATTGCTGTCCATGCATACCCGGGGTTTCAGCATTCGCATCTAGGTAGTGAGAGAACAAATGCTCTGCACCTGAGCAGGGCCGGGAGGAGCCTGCGAGGATCATGGAGACGCCGCAGTTCAGCAGCGCTTCGAGGAGATCCTTTACCTGGGCCTTGCTTGTTGGCGTGCTCCTTGCCTCAACGATGTCTGCCATGGCTTGAAATGCAAGTGTCGCGGCCTCCTCGCAGTAGTACTCGTTCTTCTCATCTCTGCCCAGCTCCCAGTCCTTCACTGAAGTAGCCTTCGATACGAGGTCTCCGTATCCTGCGGCGATCATTTGGCTCGGGGCTCGGGCAAGAATCTCTGGGTCAGCTATGACTGCGACTGGTGGGTGAGCGAGTAGAGAGGTCTTTGCCCGGTTCTTAGCGATTGATGCTATGGGGGAGGCTATGCCGTCGTGCGAGAGAGCGGTTGGAACAGAGATGAAGGCGCTTTGATTCTGGTATGTTGCGAGCTTTGCCACATCTATAGGGGTTCCCCCTCCGACTGCGACAGCGAAGTCGAATCCTCGTGAGAGTGCGCCGACTCTGCTAACGCTGTCACAGTCAGCTCTCTCAACAATAGTCTCACTTACTGAATACTGGGCCCTTTTCAGCGTGTTTGCGATCTGATCCCCAGCTATGGTCTTAGTCGTCCGATCCTCTACGATCAGACACTTCCTCCCCAGGCCAAGTCTGTCTACGATCTGATCCACGTTCAGTAGTGCCCGTTCCTCGACTACAACCTCTTCTATGGGCACTCGATGTTCTCTTCCGCATTTGCAGCTCCATTGATTGGGAAACCTGAATCTCAGAACCACTGCTGATCGGCCTTACCCTGTCTGTCTTTCACGTTCATCGTTTCAAGTTGATCTTAACACTTCTCTTGCCTTATACAGGAAGCGTGCTTTTCGATGAGCTTCACGGTGCAAAGGCTTTTGATCTAGAGATGTTGAAAGCTGTCTCAGCGAATGCCGTTGTCTAAAGCTTGAATGTTGTAGAGGGAGGAGTCGTGAGTTCCAAACGGTTGAAGAAGCGCTTCAGCTTCGTGAGATACTTGAGTATTCGTAGCGCAGGATGTCCGACGTTCTCATCTGACGGCAAACACGTTGCTTTTCTGATGAATACTACGGGGGTGCCTCAGGTCTGGCGTGTTGCTTTGGATGGAGGTTGGCCAGAACAACTCACGTTCTACAGTGAAGAAGTCTCCTTTTGTCGGTATTCTCCGGTCGGAGATCACCTGATCTTCGGAATGGATCGTGGCGGAAACGAAAGGGTTCAATTCTACTTGCTACGAGAAGGCGCAGATGCAGAACCGCTCACCAACAAGCCCAACGTAATCCACACATTTGGCGATTGGGCTCGGGACGGTCGATGGATCACATACTCCTCCAACGAGCGGCACGAGGCTTTCTTTGACGCATACGCGATGAATGTGGAATCGAAGGAATCTCGCCGCATTCTTCAGCACGACGGAACGAACTATGCGTCTTGCTTCACGCCAGACCGAAAGAAGGCACTGGTTGATCGGGCCAACAGCAATCTCGACCGAGACCTGTATTTGGTCGACTTGGGAAGTGGCGAGATCGATCATCTGACTCCACATCAAGGCGAAGCTTACTACTCGGATGGGGAGTTTTCGTCCGACGGTACGCAGCTGTTCTTTGCATCCAATGAAGACAGGGAGTTTGCTGCATTAGTGGTCATGGATCTGAAATCCCGGAAAGCGAAGGTCCTTGCAGAGCCAAGTTGGGATGTCGGACCGACGGCCGTGTCCAATGATGGCAGTAGCATGGCTTTCGCGATCAACATTGAGGGTTACAGTGAGTTAAGGATCTTGCATCTAGCGAGCGGCAACTCGCACAAGGTTGAGGGAATTCCGTCCGGCGTCATTGAGGCATTAACGTGGTCACGCGACGGACGGTTGCTGGCCTTTGCCTTCAACGGGCCGGCCTACAATCCTGACATCTGGCTATATTCATTGGACAGGAATCAGGTTAGACCGCTGACCTTCTCCGACAAGGCCGGGATCCCCAGTTCGACTTTTGTGGAGCCTCAGCTAATGCACTACCCGACGTTTGACCGTCACGAGATTCCAAGCTTCATGTATTTGCCAGAGGAAGCGCAACGCAAGAAGAAAGTGCCTGTTGTGGTCTATGTTCACGGTGGACCAGAGTCTCAGATTCGCGCCTCCTTCAATCAAGTCATCCAGTACTTGGTGAGCAGTGGCTATGCTGTTTTCGCACCAAACGTCCGAGGAAGTAGTGGCTACGGGAAGACGTACGTGCATCTTGATGACGTAAGGAAGAGGATGGACTCAGTTCGTGACTTGAAGCATGCGGCCGAATGGCTAGCCGTATCAGGGCTCGTCGATCCGAAGAAGATTGCGGTGATGGGCGGTAGCTACGGGGGATTCATGGTTCTCTCGGCTGTGACGCAGTATCCTACGATTTGGGCCGCAGCAGTGGACTTGTATGGAATCGCCAACTTTCACACATTCTTCAAGAGCACTGGCCCTTGGAGAAGGAAGCTTCGCGCTGCGGAGTATGGAGACCCGGAGAAAGACGCGGACTTCCTTCGCGAGATCTCCCCGATACACTATGTGGACAGGATTGTGGCGCCGTTGATGTTCGTTCAGGGCAAGAATGATCCTCGGGTTCCTCAGGCAGAAACTGATCAGATGGCCGAAGCTCTCCGAGCAAGAGGTATTCCGGTTACGTACGTTCTGTTCGACGACGAAGGGCATGGGATCGTCAAGCTCAAGAATCGCATAGTAGCCTACGAAACCATAGTCCAATTCCTTGACAGGCATATTGGGCCGGCGACGGAGTGACATCGCCTCTGCGGTCGAACAGAAAGAGACGATCAAAGAACCGTGCGAAGTAGGTTGCTGAATGGTTCTGACACGGTCTGTGATCGCACGAATCATTGGATCAGCACAAGACGGAGGGGTTCCACAGGTAGGTTGCGGCTGTGAGAGATGCGACCACGCCAGAAGGAATATGCATGAGGCTCGGTTCCCGGCTTCTCTGGCGATCGTTACGAGAACTGGCAGGCTTCTTCTGTTTGATGTCACTCCAAGTCTTCCTCAGCAACTAGATCTTCTGAAGAGCTTCTTTCCGAACGACAGGAGGGTGTTGCCGGATGCCGTTCTTCTAACTCACGCGCATGTCGGACACTACGGAGGATTGATCTTTTTTGGAAAGGAAGTTGCCTCAACCAAGGAGATGCCTGTGTATTGCAGTTCGAAGATGGGGCAGTTCCTTGGAACAAACAAGCCTTTCAGTCATCTTGTTGAGAGAGGAGAGATACGCATTCTCGATCTTCACACAGGCGAGACTGTGGTGGTCGATGAGTCGCTTCGGGTGACTCCGATTGAAGTCCCTCACAGGAATGAAGACGCCGATACAATGGCCTTTGTTGTTGAATCCAGCAAGACCCTGTTCTATGCTCCAGATTTTGATCACTACTCGGAAGAGATTGACCGTTGCGTTAGAAACAGCGACATCTCCATTCTGGACGGGTGCTTCTGGTCTCGAGAGGAGCTGACACACCGCGAATTTGAGGCGATTCCTCACCCAACGATCATCGAGACCAGAGAGCGATTCAGAGGATATGAGAATCGAATAGTCCTTACTCACATCAATCATACGAACCCTGTTTTGAATCAGGATGGAGTCCTTCGGTCGGAACTGGAGAAGATCGGCTTTCGAGTTGCAAGGGAAGGAATGGACATTCAGATATGATCCAAAGCCTCGATGTTGTATGGGGCTGCCTTGCTTCGGATCAGCCAACGTTACTTCTTGTGTGAGCTGCAGGCGAGCAATACAAGATTAGTGGGTCTCGCCTAGGAATCGAGCAGCGACAAGAGTGTACATCTTCGATAGTATGGGCAGCCAGTCCAGTGAGACATGTTCGTTCGGTTTGTGTGGGTCGCCACGCTTCGGGCCTAAGTGCAGGCAAGGTATTCCAGCTTCTCCCGTGAAGACGTTTGCGTCAGTTATGCCCGACGTGTAACCGTAACGAGGCTCAACTCCGCACACCTCTCTATAGACTTCATGGAAGACTCTCAGAATGGATTCGTTCTCGTTCAAGAGGAAGGGCTCGTACTGCGGTGGTTTCGTTCCCACCTCTACTCTTGCTTTGAGGCTCAGTGATTTCACAAGAGTTTCGAAGTCCTCTAATGCCGTTTGGGCTGATTCTCCGGGCACAAGAAGCCTGTTCACCTCAAACCTGCAGAGATCCGGAACCACAACCGAATAGACCTTGTACCCTCCCTCGATCTTCAAGGTACAAAGGTTGCCTTGTCCAAACTTCGGATGTCGTCCCATTTTCAGCTTGTCTAAGGAAGTGATGATTCGGGCCGCCTCTTCGACGGCGTTGACGCCTAAGCCGGGACTGAAACCATGAGCGGCGAGTCCCTTCACTACGACATCATAGAGGATCTTGCCTGTAATGCCGAGAGGAATGGGCTTGCTCTCGTCGCCTGAGTAGGGCTCACAGAGAACGATCGCGTCACATTTGCCATATTCTGTTTTGAGCATGGCCCTCGCCCCCTTGGAGTAAGCTTCCTCATCTATAACTCCGGAGAAGAGGAGTTCTCCTTTGAACCTGAAGCCAGAGTCAACAAAGGCCTTGAGCGTTGTCAGTGTGCAGGCAAAGCCAGCCTTCATGTCGCATGATCCAAGGCCGTACATGAGTCCATCCTTGAGAATGGGGTTAAACGGGTCTGTGAGCCAACCTTCGCAAACTGGAACCGTATCCGTGTGACCGTTGAACATTAGCCGTCTGCCGGGCTTTTCTCCATTCATGCGGGCATAGGTGTTGAATCTGTTTGGTTCCACCTCATCCATTCTGGACTCGAAACCGAGTGCGTCCGCCTCTCTTCGCAGATATTCAGCTAACGGCGTTTCCTCACCTACGACGGACCGGATTCTGATCATTTCTTCCAGTCGTCTTATTGTGTAGGCGTTGTCGATCTTGGCAGCCAGCTCTTGGAACATTGTTTACCTTCCACAACGGTCTGGAGAGACAGTACACATCTTTCTAGCTTATGAATTGTGAAAGGCACCTTGCAACTCTCAGAAAGAAGAGGAACTTCAAATGCCCGGCAAGCAATGTGAGGATAGGTCTCTGAGAGCAAGTCAGAATTTCACTCGGACAGAAGCTCAATGCAATTGGTTGACAGGGAGTGCTAGCACAGGTTAGCGTTAAATACGCATCCCTTATGGCCAACTGATCGGGAGAGTATTATGCGAGTACGATTGACTCTACTGGCCGCTCTTTTTGTGTTGGCGCTATGCTCATCGCAGATCTTTCCAGCGAGGGCATACGATCCTGTGACTCAGCCTCCCGCAAAGACAGTCCCTCTCACAGTGAAGGTAGTTCTCGTCGGCATTGACCGTGCATGGATCGACACCAATCTATTGGTCTGGAATGAGTTGATCCCTCTTGATCAATATCAGTCTGTACAGGTAACCGATGCGGCCACAGGAGTATTGTTCAAACTCACCTATGACGTTGTGTTTGCAACCCAGTACTTCAGGGACAAGTACGTGCAATTTCTGAGGTCTGTCGAGATTAGTAGGAAATTCAAGAATCCTTGGTACAGGTACTCGACTTGGAACGAAACGAGACAAGACTACGATTACACAACGCACGACTGCTCGAATGTGCTTTATGATGCGATGAAGGTTGAAGAATGGCTCTACCAGAACCGCGATGACTATGGAGGTTTCCCCACCAACGGGTGGACTTTTCTCATCACCTATCTGCCTGAATTGCCTTCGATTTCATGGAGCCAAGAAAGAGAGTGGCGTCAGAAGACCAGAGGGCCTCCGAACGGCAGTCCTCACTACTACTCCATATCGGTCACTGACCCTGATGGAGGATACAAGTATCGTGAGACGGAGTTCATGAAGGGGTGGGGCGGTAAGTACCGGCTGGTTTTCGTTGACCTTAGCTCTGGCCCGGCGCGATGGACTGGCTGGACGGATATGCCGCTCCAATGGGCACTAGAGGATTTTGGCATAACACTCGGAAGCACTTTTGGAAGATCTTGGCTAACAAACTATGTTACGAGTTACGTTTGGGAGGCGGTGAGAAATTTCGCAGTTCCGAACTTCTGTTATGATCCTCCGCTCACAGATGAATACGAGCTAGTCGTCCACTTCCTTGACCACAGAACATCGGAAGAGAAGTCGAAGGTCAAGTTGGAGAATCGCGTGAACAAGGACACCATCAAGGCCGCTTATGAAGATCTCTGCCCACATGTAAAAAGCACCGTGAATCTGAACTTCGGCTCGACATCGGACTTCGAGGGACTTGCGCAAATCATTGAAGACAGTCGACTTAAGGCTGAAAGCTACTACTACAGCTACACGTGGACAAAAGGCCGAAAACTAGACTACATCAACATGGACCCGGTGTACAAATACCTCCAAAACAACATCGGCAAGTTCGTAAAGGATCTCAGGAGAGACAGAAACAAAGTGACCATTCCAGTCTTTGTGTTTGTGTTCAGCAGCTCAATATGTTTCTACTCGCAGTGGAAGCACTACATCAGCTACTACGACAGATTGACTGACACTTTCGGAGGTGTCGCTCTCGGAGACTATGTGATGATCGGAGTCAATCAGAACAGTCTCACCGTGGGCGACCGTGACTCTCCAAAACAGCCAGGAAAGGGCATTGGGTTCACGGCTCTGGTCATCCATGAGGTGGGCCACATGGTGGGGCTCATGCATCCTCATTCCTACGCTTGGTGGGGAGACTTCGCCCTAGGCGCAATGAGCTACTTCACAAACGACGTGGTCTTCAGTCAACATGACAAGGACGCGTTGAGAAGAAATCATGTTGACAAACTCATGATAGAAGCGGGGCAGCAACTGGGAGAAGCGAAAATAGTCCTTGGAACTAGGGTCAAATCCACGGACGCAGAGAGCCTTGTGGCAAAGGCGGAACAATCACTGAGGACGGCTGAAAGTGACTATGCAAAAATGCAGTACGCAGAGGCCTTCAGCAAAGTCAAAGATGCTCTTACGATGTCCAAAGCAGCCTTGGAAAAGGCCAACACCCTAACAGAGCTATCCGGTGAACTGGAAAGGACAAAAGCACTTCTTCCTGTGGTTTTGATAGTCGGTATTGTCATTGGTGCTGGCGTAGGTTTCGTCTTCATGAAGGTTCTTATGAAGAAGAAGGAATCTGTCCCGAAAACAGTCGCCTAGCTGACAGATCCCCTTTTTTCCTCGTTCACGCGTCATATCATACTCTCGTTTCGGTATCGGAGTCCAACCTGATGGGAGCTGCTGTTCAAGTTCTGGCTTCATACGATATCCGAGCATTGCTCATCTGACAATCTGGCAAGACGGCAATAGGGCAAAGATCTCTGCCTGACGGAGACAGGATTGAAAACCGGATCCGACAAGAGGATTTCCCGAGACTTCGGGCCTCTCCAGCTATCCTCCGGTACCTATACGTTTATATGAAGTCTTGGTCGGCTTTCATCGGGTTTCGTGGTCAGGCTTTGCCTCACGATGTTGTTATAGTGGGTTGCGGGCCAGCAGGCATCTTCTCCACTCTGGAATTGGCAGAGGCATGTAATCTGTCAGTACTGATGCTTGACAAGGGTCCCGACATAACTGAACGCAGATGCCCGGCCAGTAGAGGCCTCGGGTGCGTGAATTGTAATCCATGCTCCCTACTTTGTGGCTGGGGCGGCGCTGGAGCCTTCAGCGATGGAAAGCTGACGCTTTCGACTGAGGTTGGAGGTTGGCTGAACGAATATGTCGGGACAGAGAAGCTCTTGAAGGAGATCGATCATGTCGACGAAACATACCTGAGGTTCGGCGCCCCAACAAGGCTCTATGGCGTGGATGCCGATAACATTGAGGAGATTGAACGCAAAGCCGCGTTAGCCGGATTGAAGCTCATTCCTGAAAGGTTGCGTCACCTCGGAACAGAGAAGTGTGCTCAGGTTCTTCGCGAGATGAAGAATTCTCTGCAGGAAAGAGTCGAGATAAGAACCAATGTGGAAGTCAAGGCTCTGCTCACGGATCAGGGAAGAGTAGTCGGAGTTGAGACCGGTTCCGGCGAGAAGATTTCGTCGAGATATGTGATTGTGGCTCCCGGGAGAGTGGGTGCGGAATGGCTTGCGTCGGAGGCTCAGACGCTTGGGTTGAAGACGCTGAGCAACCCTGTCGATGTTGGCGTTCGGGTAGAGGTCCCTGCTCCGGTCACAGCAGAATTGACAGATATTCTCTATGAGCCGAAGTTCATCTACTTCTCGAAATCGTTCGATGACAGGGTGAGGACCTTCTGTTTCAATCCTTCTGGCGAGATCATAACAGAGTCTTACAACGGTGTGGTTACTGTGAATGGTCAGAGCTATGCTGAGAAGAAGACTCAGAACACGAACTTCGCTATTCTTGTGAGCACCTCCTTCACTGAGCCGTTCAAGGAACCTATCGCGTACGGGAAATATCTGGCGAGATTGGCGAATCTTCTGAGTGGAGGTATAATCGTTCAGAGGCTCGGAGACCTTGAGGCTGGAAGACGGTCGACCAGTGAAAGGATTGAGAGAAACCTTGTTAGGCCGACTTTGAGTTCAGCGACGCCGGGTGATCTGAGCTTTGTTCTTCCGTATCGATATTTGTCGGACATAAGAGAGATGCTTCATGCGTTGGATCTTGTCTCGCCGGGGATTTGCTCGAAGCACACATTGCTGTATGGAGTGGAGGTCAAGTTCTACTCGTCTCGTCTCGAGTTGACTGAGAATCTTGAGACCAAGATCAGAAACCTTTTCGCGATCGGTGATGGTGCCGGAGTGACGAGAGGACTAGTGCAGGCCTCTGTCTCAGGTGTGATTGTGGCGCAAGAGATACTGAGAAGAGAAAGTGCCAGAACGAGATAGCCATCATGAACTTGTCAAAAAACCCATGATATGTTGTGCGTTTCTAGGTCATAAATGGAAAAGGTTTTATGAGCCGTGGATTGCACACGGGGTTCCATGGAGCAGATATCCATGACGGAAATGTTCTGCGTAAAATGCAAGAAAAAAGTCACTGTCGACGACAAGAACGTGAAGAGAGAGCTGACGGTCAAGGGAAGACCGATGCTGAGAGCGATATGCCCGAACTGCGGAACCAAAATGACGAAGTTCACGAAGTAGTTCTCGCACACCTTTTCCAGTCCTCTAGGTTACGGGCCTCTTCGTAGTCTCTTTTCACTAGATCGATCGCAACCTACTATTGGTTGTTGTCGATAGAAACTCCCTATGTGTCTCTGAATCCTGAAACAAGGCACGTCTTCCGCGACGCGTCAGAGAGCTATTTTTCCGACTCCGTCTACGATGTCCATTCTTGTCCCATATGAGAGAGAGAGTTTTCTGATTCTCTCTAGGACTATTTTGGCGTGTCTTCCTTCTGCCAGCGTCGGTCTTCCTCTCTGAGATCTAGGTTTCTCGAATCCCAGTGTAAGAGGATACAGAAGCAATTCTCCGATTGCGTTGCCTTCCCAAGTCATCTTCGCGATGGCGCTTTCCCAGAAAACTGTGTCGTACGTGAACCATTTGTGCCCTCCCTCAGGCTTCCTTCCTCTTCTTGCTCTGGCATCGAAGAAGTCGGCTGGAGACGCGTCCCACGGCAATCCAAACTTCTCGAAGTTCTCTGATGGTTGGTAGCGAACAGTCTCGTTCATAAAGATGAAGTTGCCGAGGCTGTACATGATCGGCCTCTTCTTGTAGATCTCGATTCCTCGAAGCAGGTGAGGCCCGTGGCCGATCACCGCGCTCGCGCCAGCATCTATGCACTTCCTAGAGAAGACTTCCAAGAATTCGGCCGGACGCTCTCTATCTGATCCTCGTGCCTCATGTGCATGAAGGCTCACAAGCACATAGTCCGCCTGCCGCTTTGCATCCTTGATCGAAACGATGATTCCTTTGAGATCAGCCTCATTGGGAGAAGTGACAACTTCAGGTCTAGTTCCGCCAGCGAACCGCAGGTTCATCAGTGAGATCGCGCCGTCCTTCTCTTTGCGGAATGGAACGCCGGCCTCCTTGAACGTCTGCCTCAATTGGCGCATCAGCTTGAACGGAAGGATGAGCTTCGTCTGATAGCGAAGAGGGTTCAGCCCCGGCCTTCCAATCAGGTCACGTCGTGTCTCGCCGGCTCTTCCGAATGAGGCGAATGTGGAGGATGTTGAGACCATGGCGACTCGACCATTCTTCGTTTCGAGATATGCGGGGGCTCTGGCTCTGGCCAAGTTTTCTCCGACACCTGCGTGAACCAACCTCAAGTGATCAAGAATCCTGGAAGTTGAGAATAGTCCTCCCTCTCCAAAATCCAATGAATGATTGTTCGCCCTAGAGTACAGGTTGAAGCCCATCCACTTCAACTCCTCGGCCATGAAAGGCTCTCCCATAACGTACGTTCCTCCACTTTCAGCCGCAGGAGCTGACTCAAAGTTTCCTAGCAGCATCTCAAGGTTGGTGAAGGCAATGTCGCCTGATCTCAGAATCTGGAGCATCGCTCGGTACTGTTCCTCATCGAAGACCGACAGCCGCAGGGTGGCAAGGGAATCTCCAGTTGCAACTATCGAAATCATATCAACCACTCCCGACACTCAATGTTTCCAATTCATCGTAGCGATCCAAAGAAATAACTATCGGAACCGTCTGGCAGAGCAGGTAGATTTGCTCTCGAGCTTCATTTCCAGCTGGAATGTGCAGGGATGGGTTAGGTTCCTTGTGGCATCTCTGAGCTGAGTCTTGCGAAATTGATCTGAAGATCAGCAAGCAGCCTGCGCAGCGCGTCTCTCTCCCTCTCCTCAAGGCGCGGCTCCAGCTTGTCTATGAGAAACGATGTGCAGTCGATTGCGACTCTTGCCCGCTCAAGATCTCTCTCAATCTTGTCTGTTCCGGCTTTCATTCTCAACCCCATGTGCTGCCAGGCCTGAGTGCTCAGAATGCTGATGAAAAAGCCTAGCAGATCATACATGTCAAGAGCTGTAATGTCCAACATCTGTGCTTTCTTCTCATCATTCTTCATGCTCAAGACACGCGTTCCTCCCTGAGAGCAAAGGCTGTAGACGGTAGAGTGTCGATGGCAATGCCATTCCTAGATCCTGGCGAAGATTCAGGGCCGTTCCCTCTCTCACTTTCAGCCTTAGATCGATATATCCTCTCTGCATGGCCAAGAAGTCTCTTGGCTGTAAGAGTCTGTTGCTCCTCAGCTTTTCCTTGGAGGCTTCAGGAAATGCCATGCGCCTATGGAGTAGAGGAGGAACAGGGCTGAGGCTATCCAGAAGGGTGCCACGAAGCCGAACCTATCGGTCAGTAGACCTGCGAAGATGAGTGCGAACATCATGGTTAGGTTTGATGGGAGGTGCACCATGCCGATGGCCGTCGCCACATTCCTGTTTTCCCTGACTGCGCGGTGTATCAGTGACTCCCAGATGATGTAGCTTGTGGATTCGCCTAGCGCCATCACCATAATCAGGACGGTCATGGTCCAGCTGCTGGAGAGCGGGACTAGGATGGCGGCTGGAAGGAAGAGTGATACTTGGACGAGAATTGTGCGCTTTACGGACGGTGCTCTGCGCAGAGTGACCGGCAGAAGGAGGGCGCCTACTCCGACGTACATGGCGGCGACTGTGCCGATCTCCCAGTAGCTTAGGCCTCTGGAGCGGAGAAGAATCGGAAGGATGTAGCCTGCTATCAGGGTTGAGCCGGCTTCGTGCGCACTCATGACGAGTGCTATGTGCCAAGCTTCTCGGTCTATTGAGCTGGGACGAAGCTTCCCCAGCAGATCCTTGAGCGTCACGCCTCTGTTCTTAGGCCCAATGTCAAGCATGTTTGCCGGAATGAACATCAGAACAGAGAGGACCGCGAGCAGAAGGAAGACGCCGCGGAACCCCACAGACGTTATCAACAGGCCTGAGAGGATGGCTCCGGCCGCCATCGTCAAGGCTCGGATGAACAGGACCGTGGAGGAGACCATCTGCGGGTTTCGGTGGTCAGCGATCTCGTAGGCCGCGTTCCGGTTCACTGCCCAGAGCGAGCTGTCCTTTACGCTTTGAGTCGCTTTCGCGACGGCGTATGAGGAAGGGGAGGAGGAGAAGGCGTAGAGAGCGACTGATGCGATGCTGCTCAAGGCGTTCAGGTTGAAGAACTTCCTGAGGCCAACACTGTCCGCGGCCGAAGAGAACAGCATCCTCGCCACCATGAATACTATTGGGTAGACGGAGAAGATGACTCCTATCGTTGTGAGGTCTATGTTGCGTTCAACGAGAAGCAGCGGGATAGTGCAGGTGTACGCTCCTTGGATGAAGGCGTCGAGAACGTTGAGCGACACCAGCCTACGCAACTGTAACCCTCGCTTTCCCCCACAGCCCACAATTGAACAAGAAAAACCTTCTCGTACCAAAACCACGTCGACCTAACGTTGTTCCGGCCTACTGTGGAGACAACTGGCAGCGGCGAGGCCTGTGTCTGAAGGGACACTAATAGCAGGGATCGTCATAATGGTTTCTGGGCCATAGATTGGGACGATGCCAGATCTGCGGAAAGGATTCAGCAACAATCTCTAGCAGGCTAGGCGTGTGTTTGGCTTGTATTCGTGAGAGGCCGAGTGAAGCTCTTGATGTGA
>Ga0315279_10007509_pt1 | contig 13457 bp, 9 predicted proteins | sample YL17G06_20_MG_FD_203694 | JGI IMG/M metagenome (GOLD analysis project Ga0315279, IMG submission 203694) | Sediment microbial communities from Yellowstone Lake, YNP, Wyoming, USA - YL17G06_20 | ecosystem: Environmental > Aquatic > Freshwater > Lake > Sediment | place: USA: Wyoming | collected... | reverse complement strand
TCTACGACATGAACATCATGGCCGTGCGTATCGGCGAGCATCCCACGGTTCGCCTGCCGGTCATTGTGGCCTACGATGGCTTCTTCACCAGCCACCAGAAGCGCCGTGTGCAGTACTTCCAGAACGATGAGGCAGTGGCCGATTTCATCGGCCGGCCGCCCGAGTTCCCCCACACCTTGGATCCCCGCCACCCCATCACCGTCGGTGCCTACATGAACGACCCTGACCAAATCAACAGCAAGTACCAACTGAAGCTGGCCATGGACGCTGCCCGCGAAGTCATCCCCCAGGTCTTCGAGGAGTATGCCAAGATCAGCGGACGGCGCTACTCCTTCCTCGACCTCTACCGAATGGACGACGCCGAGGCGGCCGTTCTCCTCCTCAACTCGGCCGCCGAAACGGCCAAGGATGTGGCCGACCGCCTGCGCGAGCGAGGCCAGCGCGTGGGTGTCGTTAGCCTCAGTGTGCTCCGCCCGTTCCCAGCCGAGGAAATACGCCAGGCCCTGAGAGGCGTCAAGGCCCTGCTTATCGGCGAGCGGGCCGACTCCGTTGGTGCGCAAGGCGGCCCCCTGTCCCACGAGGTGAAGGCAGCCCTTCAGGAGGACCGCCAGAATCGCACCCTCTGCTTCACCCGCATCTACGGCTTGGGGGGCAAGGATTTCTACGCCGATGACGCCGAGGAGTTCTTCAACCTCACCCTGAAGGCAGCCGAGACAGGGCAGGTCGAGACGCGCTTTGAGTACCACGGCGTCACCCCCGGCGATCCCCAGAAGCCGCCAATGCCGGTGCTGCCGCCCCTCACCAAGGAGGAGACCTCGCCCGGCCTGGTGCAGGTGAGTCGCAACGAAGAGACGGGGGAGCTGAGGGTGAAGCCGATTGCGCGCTGGGATCTAGCTGCGCAGACCAAGCGCATCACCCCCGGCCACGGGGCCTGCCCCGGCTGCGGTATCTTCCCCGCCCTCAATCTCTTTTTCAAGGGCATTGAGGGCGACATCGTCATCCTCAACCACACCGGTTGCGCCGAGATCGTCACCAGCGGCTACCCCTTCAGCAACCATCGCGTGACCTATATCCACAACCTCTTCCAGAACGGAGCGGCCACCCTGTCCGGCCTGGTGGAGATGTTCCAGGAGCGGCAGCGCCGCGGTGATCTGCCCGCCGCTGAAGACATCACCTTCGTCATGATCAGCGGCGACGGCGGTATGGACATTGGCATGGGCGCTGCCCTGGGCGCCGCCATCCGCAATCACAAGATGATCATCCTGGAGTACGACAATCAGGGCTACATGAACACCGGCAGCCAGCTCAGCTACTCCACGCCCCTGGGCCACATGACCACCACCAGCCACGTCGGCCCGGCTCAGGCCGGCAAGACCTTTCACCACCGCGACACCCCCCAGATCCTGGCCGCCTGCTATATCCCCTACGTGTTCACTGGCACGGAGGCCTTCCCCGATGACCTGGTAAGGAAGGCGGCCAAGGCCCAGTGGTACGCCAAGAACGAAGGGCTGGTCTATGGCAAGGTCCTCATCGCCTGCCCTCTCAACTGGCGCAGCGAGGAACGCTTCGGCACGAAGGTCCTGGAGAACGCCGTCAACTGCCATTTCTTCCCTCTCTATGAGGTGGAGCAGGGCATCACCAAGATCACCCACGACCCCGATAGGGGACGTCATCGCGTTGATGTGCGCGCCTGGCTGGAACTGATGGGCAAGACCAGGCACCTGCTCCAACCCCAGTATGCCCCTCAGCTAGAGGCCTTGGAGGCGGAGATCGAGCGGCGCTGGCAGCGCCTCAAGGCCATGCACGAGCACCCACAGCTCTAGCGGCAACGTCGGCGAAGGCGACTTCATCGGCCTTATCGGGGAGGGCGAGCTGGCCGCGCTCGTCCTGAGCTTGTCGAAGGAGGAGCGGGGGCTCATGGTTCGACAGGCTCACCATGAGCGCAAATGCGCAGGCACTGCAAACCACTCGCCCTGAGCCTGTCGAAGGGTGAGCGGCCCATGATTTCTCACATGTCCTGAGACACTACACCATTGCCAATCGGCCCCCTGAAGCGGTATGATGCCTCGGATCAGGCGGGCTGCCGCTTTCAGGAGGTGTAATATGAGGTTCCCGCTCAGGTTTGTTCTTGTTCTGATATCCATCGTCGCCGCTAGCTTCCTCGTCCTCGCCGTCGCCTGTGGAGGGGGTGAAAAGGAGTCGCCAAAGGCCTCGCCCACGACAACGGCAGCGAAGACGCCCACGGCAACGACCGCGGAAACGCCAGCCGCCGGCGAGACGCCGGAGAAGACGCCCGCAGGCGGAGCGGGCGAGGTGCCAAGCATTGCCGTTTACCCTGGAGCCACCGAGGTTTTCAGTGGGACATTCGACACGGGAGGGGCCTTTCCCTTCCCCATGAGCGCGGATGTCCCTGTCGATCCTGCGGAGTTCAGCAACGTTAAATACACCGTCTATCAGACCGACGCCTCCTCAGACAAGATCACCGCCTTCTACGAGACGGAGTTCAAGGGCTGGAAGAATGAAGGGTCGTTTGCTCTAGAGGGACTGAATGGCGACGTGATGATGTGGAGCAAGGACGATCGGAAAGTCGTCGCTTGGCTGGCGGTCTTTGAGGAGGCGGGAGCGACTAGCTTGGTCATTGCCACGGGGACTCGCCAGTAACAGAATCCAAGAGTAACTGGTGCTGCAATCCACCCCTGGCGGATGCCCGCCAGCGACAGGGTGAGGAGCAGCCATCGAGAGACGGAAAGGCCCCGGCTACGCTGTCCGGGGCCTTCTGTGTTCCGGTCGGGAGAATGGCCGCAGCCTGCCATTGACCGCGCGATCACTCGCCAAAAGATCAGCGGAATGGGGAGAAATTGTCGGCGAAGTATTGACAATGGACGAGGACTCTTTAATATTTAATCAAGCCTCGGTTGCTGCCCATCACCTGGTCCCCGTAACGCCTGGCGAGCACCCCAGGGCCTAGCGGGCGGGACAGAGCAGCCCCCGTACCGTTGCCTAGGCCGTCGGCGGACTGAGATTGTCTCAGATCCAAGGAGAAGGCCATGGCGAACAACGGCGGGCACATCCTTACTCGGGTTGTCGGCGCTTTCAAGGACGCCTTCAACCGCAACCCGACAGCCTTCAAGGTGCAGGCTCTCCGCTTCCAACAGAAGGAAGGACGGGTGAACCTGTACCTAACCGTCCTCCCCGTCCGTCAACTGCTACAGCAGTGCCGGGTAGACTACTTTCGGGAGGACAATCCTAGGGGCTACCAGCGACCTCTGACGAAGGGGAGACTCAAGCAGATCTCAGCCTTCATCCAGCACGAGGAAGGCATACTGCCCATCTCGATCCTCCTGTGCATTCGTCAGCCACACCGAGCGGAGTTCCAGCCGGAGACCCTTGTCGACAAAGTCAACGCTGGGGTGCCGCAGCCGGGTGTGCTAACGATCCCCCAAGCCGTCACTCTGTGGGTGGTGGATGGCCAGCATCGACTCTACGGCCTTGAGTACGCCTTCACCAAGGATTCTTTGGAACTGGCCCAGGACTACCTTCTGCCGGTAACCATCGTGGAAGGAATCGACAGCTATGAGGAGATGCGGCACTTCCACATCATAAATACCCGGCACAAGGGAGTGCCCACGGACATGGTCGATCGCCACCTCCTCCGGATGTGGGAGCTGGAGGGTGTCGCGATTGCGGGGAAGGAAGGGGAACGGAGCTGCCTGCGGGCCAGGGCAGCAAAGCTGTGCGACCTTCTCCGCAATACCCCTGACAGCCCCTGGTTTCAGAAGGTGAAGGTTGCCGGCCACAAGGCTTTGCCCAACCAACTCATCGGCCAGCACACGATGGTGGCTTCGCTGGAGCCCGCCCTCAAGGATGCATTCATTAAGCGGCTAGGCGACGAGGACGTGGGCAAGATACTGCTGAACTACTGGTACGCTGTCCGCGAGCGCTGGGCGAGTACTTGCGGGAGAGATTGCCGACCCTGGTTCTGCCGCGCTTGTAGGAAGCCCGCGGATACAGGCTCTTTGCGGCAGAGGCGGTACTCTAGTACGAGTGAAGGCCCGCCCTCTGACGAGCGGGCCTTTTCTGGCAACGGCGGGATTAAAAGGGGGTGCGGCCCTTCTCTTCCCATATGTTATGACGTTCAAGGGCGGCAAAAGTTTCGGTCTTCGCTGCCCAATTTGCGGCTAAGATGGAGTGAAGTCGCTCGCCCGTATCTAGCCACCAGTGGGCCTTTCGTCCACTGGCGGCTGCTGTCATCCGTCCGGGTTGCTGTCAGCGCCGGAAGCTTCCCCTATTCCGAGTGCAGGGCCTGTATTATCCTATTGGCTCTTCGGAAAATTTCACCTGTGGGAAAACGGGCGGCTGCCGGCCTGGGTGAAGCTGCCGGAGATGTCCGGGTGTTGAAAGGCTCGCCAGCGGCTTGAAGATAACCTCCATTACACACCTAGCGGCGGCCGGGTAACCATTGCCCTCAAATACGACTGAGGACAAAGGTCACCGCCGTGCTAGAATGTTGAGCGTGATCAGGTCAGTCTTCGACGAGCCGCAGCCGCCGTTTGCAGCAGTAGACGGAAAGCGAGATGCTGTTCACCCTGCGGTGGAGTCTGAGGTGAGCTCCAGTCCCTCACAGTCTGGGGGTTGAGGAATGCAGAGTCACGTTCGAACGGTCCTCGCGCTATTCGAAAATAAACGACAATACATGGTGCCCCTGTTTCAGAGACAGTATGTTTGGTCACTAGAGAAGCAGTGGACGCCACTCTGGGAAGACATCGAGCGAAAAGTGGCGGACCGTCTGCGATGGGAGGAATTGGGCGGTGGCAAGGGTTCGCACTCTAACTCGATGCTTCTCCCCACTCCGGGCGAGCATTTCCTTGGTGCCATCGTGTTGGACCAACACCCAATATCTGGTGACCAAGTCCTGGCCCACGTCATCATCGACGGCCAGCAGCGACTGACCACCGCACAAGTCATCCTCGCCGCGCTTAGGGACGTCGCTGAGAAGAATGGAGTGGAGAAGTACTCCTCTGAGCTTGCGAGCTACCTCACCAACTCCGGTATTATGGCGGATGCCGCTACGGAGAGGTACAAGGTCTGGCCCAGCCGTTACGATCAACTTCCGTTCAAGGCGATTATCGATGGCGGCGCTGCCGAGGCAGGGGGTGCCACGCCTCGCCTGATTCAAGCGTATCGGTTCTTCCATCAGAAACTCACAGATCTCGTGAGTAGGGAAGTCGTATCGGAGCGGGTTGCGACACAGCCAGGCATCCCCGAGCGGGTCGCGGCGGTGTTTGAAGTATTTAGGAAGGACCTCAAGATCGTCAGCATCGAGCTTGAAGGCCAAGATGACCCCCAGGTCATCTTCGAGACCCTGAATGCCAGAGGAGAGGCGCTTCTGCCGTCTGACCTGCTACGCAACTACCTGTTTTGGCGGGCAAGCAGAAACGATGAGTCCTTGGAGGCCCTCTACGACACATACTGGCAGCACTTCGACACTGATTTCTGGAAGAAGGAGGAGAAGCAGGGCCGTTTGAGGCGCCCTCGCGTAGACCTCTTCTTCTACAACCTGCTACAGGTCAAGACGGGGCGCGAGGTCAACGTAGCGCGCCTATATTGGGAATATCGGGAGTGGTCTCAAACCACTGCTCGCTACCAAACGGCTGGCGAGGAACTGGCCGAGATTGGCCGTTACTCGCCGCATGTGCAAACGCTCTTGAGCCCAGCCAACGACACGCCGATCGGACGTTTCGCCCAGGTACTGCAAACGTTTGACGTCAAGACGATATTCCCTCTGGTCCTGAAGCTGCTTGCTGACGGCAGGCTCGAACCCCCGAAGCTGGAGTCCATTCTTGTCGACCTTGAGTCGTACCTCGTCCGGCGGCAGATCTGCGGACTAACAGCTGCGAACTATAATCGGGTCTTCGTCAACTGGGTCGAGAAGATGAATAAGGATGGTTCCAGTCTCTCACCAGAGGGGCTACGCAGCATGATGTTGGCGGAGACAGCAGACTCTTCGGTCTGGCCGGATGACGCTCGCCTGCTCCAGTCGTGGATGGACGACGCGCTCTACCCTCGACTTAACTCCAACGGGAGAATGGAATACATACTCCGCAGGCTTGAGCTGGATCTACGCACCAAGATGCATGAGGACGTGACGATTAACTCCAAGCTTACGGTGGAGCACGTGCTTCCGCAGGCTTGGATCGAGCATTGGCGGCTTCCCGACGGGCAGAAGGGCTTGACTCGCGACGAGCGGGTCCAGACCCCCAGCCCAGAGTCGGACCGGCGCGACAGGGTACTCCAAACGCTTGGAAACCTGACGCTGCTTACGCTACCGGCGAATTTGGACAGCCGACATTTCGCCTTCACCGACAAGGTTCCTAAGATGTATGAGAACAGTCTGCTCATGACGAACCGCTACTTCAAGAAACGGCTCGATGAGGGCAAAGGCTGGGACGAAAACGCCATCGATGAGCGCGGACGCAAGCTCTTCAAACAGGCCGTCCGCATCTGGCCGCACCCCGGCGACGGCGGAGGCGTCAAATGACCGAACCCGAACGTCTCAATCTGCGATCGCACGACATCCCCGCTGACAAGCGGGAGGAGCTGCTGCGCCTCTTCCCCGAGGCGCGCACCGAGGGCGGCAAAAGTTTCGGTCTTCGCCGATCAATTTGCGGCCAAGATGGAGTGAAGTCGCTCGCCCGTATCTAGCCACCAGTGGCCCTCAAGGACGGCCGCTGCCGGCGGGCACGAAATCTGGAGCCGGGGAAGGGATTCGAACCCCCGACCCGCGCTTTACGAAAGCGCTGCTCTACCCCTGAGCTACCCCGGCCCCGTCGATCCTTATCTTAACACCTTGCAGGCGGCGGGAGAAAACCCCGCAGAGTGTTGCCGTCAGCGTGGCGCACCGGCTATATCATCGTGAAGCCGCCGCCAACACTGAGGCTCTGGCCGGTGATGTAGTTGGCGACGTCGGAGGCCAGAAAGAGGACAGCGTTGGCCGTGTCCTCCGCCGTTCCCAGGCGCCGTAAAGGATAGAGCCGCGCAGCCTTCTCCTGCATCTCGGGTGTAAACACCTGGAGCATAACCTTCCACAGGCTGTGCTCGCCTACCTCGTCCTCACTGCGGGGTATGGTGACGGCGGGACAGACTGAATTGAGGGTGATCCCATAGCGGCCCACCTCGCGGGCCAGCGACTTCGTGAGGCCTATGATCCCCGCCTTGCAGGCCGCATACACCGCCTCACGGTACTCCCCCACGCGCCCAGCCTCGGAGCTTATGCTGACAACGCGGCCGTAGCCGTTCTCTATCATGTGGGGCAGGACAGCCCGCATGCAGTTCATCACGCTCCACAGGTTGAGGTTGACCGACTTCTCCCAGTCCTCGCGCGGCTGCTCCAGGAAGAGGCGGTCGAGGACCCAGCCTGCGTTGTTGACCAAGACATGGATGCGGCCGAACTCATCGATGGCCCGGCCAACCATGGCCTCCACCTGCTCATGGTCAGTCACATCGGTTCTGGTGACGATAGTCCTGCCTCCGCCCCCTAGTGCGTTGGCCTGAGACGCCGCCTTATGGGCCTGGCTCTCGTCGATGTCAGCGATGACCACGTTGGCCCCCTCGCGGGCAAAGCCTAAGGCGATAGCTCGGCCAATGTGGGATGCGCCGCCGGTGACGATGACGGTCTTGCCTGCTAGCTGCAGATCCATGGCATACACCCTTTCCTACAACGTTGCGGCCAGCCAAATAGAGAGCAGCGGTCTCCAGCCGCGAGACCGCTGCTCTGCATCTCAGCTTGCTCGCCCCGCCGGCAGATCGGAATCAGGCCGGCGAGGCCCAGGGGCCTCCTCGACCACCATAGCCCCGCCAGGCGGAACGGCTGCGGCCGATCTCTCTGAGCGTTGGCAAGACCCTATTGCCAGCGGCTTACGCGTTCAGAGCGGCCACGATGCGGGCGATCTCTTCGTTGGACTGGCCAAAGGGCTGTGCCCCCTCTAGCTTCTTGATGTCCCCTATCCGGTCCCGGATGTCCTCGATGGTGATTCCCTTCAGGGCGTTCAGGACAATACCCGGACCCTCTACCATGACAGCCCGCGAGAAGTAGCCGGCACCCGCTGTAAAGATGATGCCGCTGTCGGTGCACGCCTCGGAGCACATGTAGGCCACCATGGGCGTCACGTACTCGGGCTTCAGCTTCTCCACCATGTCCGGCGGCATGACCGTGGCCGTCATCCGCGTACCGGCTATGGGAGCGATGGTGTTGACCAGGATGTTGTATCGGGCGCCTTCCAGCTTGAGGGTGTGCATGAACCCCACCAGGCCCAACTTGGCCGCGCCGTAGTTGGCCTGGCCGAAGTTCCCGTACAGCCCGGTGTTCGAGGTGGTCATGACGATGCGACCGTAGTTGTTCTCCCTCATGACGGGGAAGGCCGCCTTGGTCACGTTGAAGCCACCCTTCAGGTGCACCGCCAGTACCTTATCGACGTCTATCTCCTCCATCTTCATGAAGGACTTGTCGCGCAGGATGCCGGCGTTGTTGATAAGGATGTCCACCTTTCCGAAGGCGTCCAGGGCGGTCTTCACAATCGCCTCGCCACCCGCCCAGGTGTCCACACCATCGTAGTTCGCTACTGCCTCTCCCCCGGCGGCGCGGATCTCCTCCACAACCTTGTCCGCCGCAGCGCTGCCGGCACCCGTGCCCTCGACTGTGCCTCCCAGGTCGTTGACCACGACCTTAGCGCCGCGAGACGCCAGCAGAAGGGCATGCGAGCGCCCCAGTCCACCACCGGCGCCGGTGACAATAGCCACCCTTCCGTCGAATCGAACCTCAGCCATTTCTGCCTCCTCTCTGAAACTCGCAATAAGAATTCCCAACCTTGGGTGAATCACCGCCTGGCGTCATCGACCACGACGCTCGGGCGGCGATTCGATTGTTCAGCCGAGCATAATCTTACCACCAGGGTCGCTGGGCGCAAATCCCCCAAAATGTTGCCCAATCCGGCCCTCCTAGAGCACCAGGTAGGTGGATAGCCCCTCTCTGAGAGGTGTGAGCCGCAGGCCGAGGGTCTCCACCAGCTCCGAGCTGTCGGCCAGGGCATCCATGGTTATGAAGTCGATAGCATCGGGCGTGAGAGGAGGCCCCGGCAGGAACCACATCAGGACGGCCAGGGCCTTCATCAGCACCTTGGGGACGGGCAGGAGGAAGCGCCGCCTACCCATCACCGCCAGGGCTGCGCGGACGATCTCCTGCATGGTCAGCACCTCCGGGCCGCCTATCTCGAACACCCTGTTGTCGGCTGCCCGGTTGTCCACCGCCTCCGCCACGGCCCAGCCCAGGTCGTCGATGAACACCGGCTGAAGGCGCTGCCTGCTGCCGTCGCCGATTATGGGCACAAAGGGGAGGAAGCGGCTCATCGTCAGGAAACGGTTGAGGCTGTGATCCTCCGGCCCGTAGACCCAGGACGGCCGAAAGATGACGTAGGTGATGCCGCTACCCCTGACGGCCGTCTCCGCCCGCCACTTGGCCCGAAACCAGTGGTACTTAGCGTCGGGGGCGGCGCCGGCACCGCTCAGGTAGATGTAGCGCTGGACGCCCGCCGCCTTGGCCGCCTCCACCAGGCGCTCCGTGCCGACGGCATCGATCTCCTCGAAAGTGTAGCCTCGGCGCCGATTCTCGATGGGCGAGTTGGGGAACTGGACGCAGCCGATGACCACCTCCGCCCCCTGAAGGGCAGCGGCCAAGCTCGCCGGTTCTCTCACATCCCCCTCGCGGTACTCCACCTGAACGTGGGGGAAGCGAATCGCCGCGTTCGTCGCGTTGCGGGACAGGACGGCGACCAGCTTGCTGTGGCGGGCCAGCTCGCGCACGATGCCGCCGCCCACGAATCCGGTGCCGCCAGCTACTAAGATCATCTCAACCTCTGCTCGCGCTCCCGTGTCAGGCGGCTGGCGTCTAGATCGCCTGAAGCTCGCCGATCAGCGCCTTCAGCCGCTCTTTATCTCCCTGGTTACGAACGGGGATGGCGAGGGCGATGCGATTCACTATGCCACCCCAGCGCTCCCTGATCCTGGCCGCGATCTCGTCATAGGTGCCAATGACGGCGAACTGTTCCAGCATCTCGTCGCTGATCAGCCGCTTCATCTCAGCCCACCTGCCCTCGGCGGCCAACTGGTGCAGGTTGAGGCAGGTCTCACCCCAGCCGTGGATGTCCAGCACGCCCTTGTAGGTTCGGGTGGAGCCGTAGAAGGCGATCTGAGCGCGGATGACCTCCTTCTGCCTCTCGACGTCCTCCTCCTTCTCGCCGGTGATGATGAAGCCGCCGCCGGAAATGTCGATATCCTTCAGGGAGCGGCCGGCCTTCTTGGCCGCTGCCTCCATATTGGGCAGGATGACCTCCCGCAGGTACTTGGGCGTGCAGAAGCTGTGCAGGCGAACGCCGTCGCACAGCTCGGCCGCCAGGCGGCACATGTAGGGATTGACCGCCGAGATGTGGATGGCGACGTGCGGATGCTCGATTGGCCCGGGGTCGAAGGCGGGGGTCATAAGGGTGTAGGTGTAGTGCTTGCCACGGAAGTTGGGGCGGCTCTTGTTCTGCCAGGAGTCCCAGATCGCCCTCAGCACCAGGATGTACTCCCGCAGGCGCGGCCCGGCCGGCGACGGCCAAGGGGTGCTGTAGCGCCGCTCGTTGTGGCCCTTCACCTGGGTGCCCAGCCCCAGGAGGAGACGCCCCCGCGACAAGGCCTGGATGTCCCAGGCCATCTGAGCAACCGTCAGGGGGCTGCGGGGGAAGGCGATGGCTACCGCCGAGCCAAGAGTGACCCGCTGCGTGTGCTCGGCGGCGATGGCCAGGGGCAGGAAAGGGTCGTGGCCAACCTCGAAGGACAGCACGCCGTCGTAGCCCAGCTCCTCGGCCTCAGTGGCGGCGGCCGCCACAGGCTCCAGGCCACCTATCGGCAGAGCGGTTTCCACCTTCATCGATTCTTTCCCCGGTAGTCAACAGCCCAGAAGGTGTTCCGTTCCCCTTGTACTGGGCGGCTACAGCGCCCCGATTCTATTGGCTCCCGCCGAGGGAGCGAATCCTACGGTCGGCGGTCAGATGCAAGGGAACAGGGGCCCGGCTGGTGCCGGGGACCCTGAACGGACAACCAGTGTAGGGCGCTTTCCTCGTCGCTAGTCGTGCCGGCCGAGGATTGTCAGCGAGCAGACGGAGCCCGGCCCGCCCAGGTTGTGAGCCATGCCCAGGACGGGGTCCTTCACCTGCAGGCCGTCGGCGCGCCCCTGGAGCTGCTTGGTCACCTCATACAACATGCGGCAGCCGGTGGCGCCGATGGGGTGGCCGAAGCACTTGAGACCGCCGCTGGGGTTGATGGGGATGGCCCCCTCCACCTCGGTCATGCCGTCTCGGACAGCCTCGGCGGCCTTCGGCGGGTCGACGAAGCCCAGGTCGCCCATGTTGAACAGCTCGGTGCTGGTGAAGCAGTCATGCACCTCGGCGAAGCCGATCTCCTTGACGGGGTCCTTGATTCCTGCCTCCTCGTAGGCCACGGCAGCCGCCTTCTTGGTGGCGGGGAAGCCCAGCCAGTTGTAGCCCGGCCTGTACATGGGGTAGGTGGAGTCAACAGCGAGGGCGTTGGCCTTCACCACCACATAGTCGTCCTTATGCTTCATTGTCTTGGCGATCTCCGGCCGAGTGATCACCAGGGCGGCGGAGCCATCGGACATGGCGCAGCAGTCGAAGCGGCCCAAAGGCCAGGCGATCATCGGGGCCTTCAGGGCATCGTCCATGGTGATTGCCCGACGGAAGTGGGCCTTAGGGTGGGCAACGCCGTTCTTGTGGTTCTTGACGGCCACGCGCGCCAGGTCTTCCCTGGTCCAGCCCCACTCGTGGAAGGCGCGGGTGGCAGCCAGAGCGAACAAGCCCGGTGCGCTGACTCCACCCATCACTGGGTGGCCCCCCTCCATGGGCAGGCCACTGGAGCCCTGGTCCAGAAGCTTTTCCACGCCGCAGGCGACCACGATGTCGTAGGCGCCGGCTGCCACCGCGAAGCAGGCGTTGCGGAAAGCGTCCATGCCGGAGGCGCAGAAGTTCTCTACGCGGGTAACAGGCTTGCCGAAGAGCTTCATGGGCTCGGCGAATGTGCCTCCCGATATGCCGGTAAAGTGGTACAGCACTCCCACCCAGGCCGCCTCGATGTCCTGAGGGGTGATGCCAGCGTCGTCCAGGGCCTCGTACACCGCCTCTACTAGCAGGTCCTCCTGATCCTTCTCCCAGAGCTCGCCGAACTTGGTGCAACCAACGCCGGCGATAGCCACTCGATCCTTAATACCAGGCATGTTTCCTCCTTTACGCTGAGCGTCGGCGAGAAGGCTTAGCCTCCCCTCACCGGCTGGCACTTCCAGTAGTAGTTGTGGAATCCTGCTCCCTCGTGGAGGCAGCGCAGGGTCAGCTCCACCGTCATGCCAATGCTTACCTCTTTGGGGTCGCAGTCGGTCATCTGCAGGAAGGTGCGGCCCCCGCCCTCCAAATCAAGGACAACCCTGGGGACGGGGGTGCTCAGGTACTCGCCGCCGACCAGATGGTCGAGGGTGAAGGTGAACACTGTCCCCTTGCGGGCCAGCTTGACCTCGTCCAGCTCATCCTTTGTGCCGCACTGTACGCACACCCGCGGGATGGGGTACTGTACCGTACCGCACTTGCGGCAGCGGGCGCCATAGAGGGCCAGCTCCATCTTGCTGTCTCGCCAGTAGATAACAGGCGACGACTTGGGAACGAACCTATCCCTGACCATAAGCTTGCGGAAGGACGCGTAGGCGTTGTAGTTGGGAAGCATCCGCTTGGTCATGAGGTAGGTCTGAATCGATCTCTTGCCGGGAACGGCAGGGAAAGCGTCGTTGACCTCCACCAGGAAGGCATCAGCGCCGTCACCGTAGTTCGCCACGAGGAGCTTGTCGCCGGCCTTGGCCGCGTCCAGGGCCGCCGCCAGCATCATCAGCACCTGGGGCGTGCCTGTGTTGCCCAGCAAGAGAAACCCCGTGTCCTGTACCTGAGGCATCTCCAGGCCTAGCTGGCGGCCGAGGACGACGTTGGAGCGGGGATCGCCAGCGGAAAAGACCCCCTTGCTTATGTCCTTGGGGCCAACGCCCTCTTTCTCCGCCAGCGCCTTCGCTGCGGCCACCATGCTAGCCATGTAGCCGTACTGGGTGTCCAGCTTCGGCTCGAAGGCGCGCACATAGCGGTCACTGGAGCGCCGCCAGGGGCCGATGACCTCGCTGGTGACTGACTGAAAGCCGCGAACAGTCGCCGGGCCATCCTTGGATAGAAGGAAGGCGGCGGCGCCGTCCCCCAGGAGCTGCTCCCACATCGTCTCCGGCTCGGCCGGCCGATTATCCGCCGCCACCACCAGCACGCGCTTGGCCGAGCCGCTCTCGATGGCGTCGCAGGCCGCCCTCATGGCCACGGTGGCCGCGC
>Ga0315279_10007506_pt1 | contig 13459 bp, 10 predicted proteins | sample YL17G06_20_MG_FD_203694 | JGI IMG/M metagenome (GOLD analysis project Ga0315279, IMG submission 203694) | Sediment microbial communities from Yellowstone Lake, YNP, Wyoming, USA - YL17G06_20 | ecosystem: Environmental > Aquatic > Freshwater > Lake > Sediment | place: USA: Wyoming | collected... | reverse complement strand
CTGAATCGCACTGGCCCAAGCCCTCGCGCACGCCGGGCCAGTGCCCTGAATTGGCTACTCAGACGGATGCGCGCTCGGGTTGACGGTCAATCTCGCCTTACCAGAGGGTCACAACCGGCAGATCGCGCATGGTCAGCAATCCGGGAGCAGCCTCTCGTACTCGGCGGACAGCATTTACGGCGATGGCGATTGTAGCAATGTCGCCGTTCGTTCCCTTGAGCTTGACTTCCAGATTGGGCCTACCCGTGATGGTGATCGTGTCGCAGTCCTCTCCCCAGTCTAGAGCGGCAATGAAGGTCAGGGTCATGAACTCCCCTTCCGGGGCATAGGCTCGCGCCACCTGCTTGAGACCCGCCACCCGGCCCGGCTGCACGGCAAAGAAGGGGGTCGTGATCGGGCGGTCGGCCACGACCGGCTCCACGTCACTCTCGTAGCGGACGAGCTTCTTGCCGAGGGTATCGAAGACCATGCCAATGGATTCAGGCAGCCCCACGTGACCCATGCGGCCCGCGGCCATCTTGGCTTGGAACTCGTCGACGGTCAGGCCGGATCCGATCTTGGCCTGGAACGGACCGCGGCGCAGTGAGGCGTTCTGCGCCCTCCGCACATCGATGCGCTGCACCTGCTGGCAGATCGCCGTGAGATTAAGCGGAAGCGAGTCCATCAAAAAGCCGGGGTTCACGCCGGTGGCCAGCACGGTCTTGCCCACGCGCTTGGCCAGGGCATCGATCTCGGCGGCGTCCCCGGCGTGCGCGAGCCAGGGAAATGACAACTCCTCCGCGGTGGAGACGACGTCCAGACCCGCGTTGAGGATCTCCATGATTTGGGGCTTGAAGCGGTCAAAGTAGGAGCTCGTGGCGTGCAGCACCAGGTCTGCCGCCGTACGCTCCAGGACCGTGGACAGCTTGTCGCTGACCCCCAGGCCGGTCTCGCGGCCCAGCCCGATCACGTCTCCGATGTCCTTGCCGACTTTGGCGGGATCGACGTCCACTCCTCCCACCAGCTCAAGTCCCGTGCGCTCCAAAACGTGGCGTGCCATGGCGCTGCCGATGGGACCGAGACCGTACTGAATGACGCGGATTTTGTCTGCCATGTAGAATACCCTCCCAGGATGATGACACAGTATATCCGGATTCGGCAGGTATCGCAAGAACAGGCAGAGGTAGCCCGCTGGGGCTACCTCTGATCCACGTTGCGAGGCGGGTTCGTCGGTATCAGGGGCTACTTGTCGCCCAGCTCCTTGCCACCGATGGCAGCCTGCGCCGCCGCCAGGCGCGCCACGGGCACGCGGTAGGGCGAGCAGGACACATAGTTGAGGCCCAGCATGTGGCAGAACTCGACGGACGACGGGTCGCCGCCGTGCTCGCCACAGATGCCGATGCTCATGCCAGGGCGGGTCTTGCGGCCCAGCTCGACGGCCATGCGCATTAGCTTGCCCACGCCGTCGCGATCGATGGTCTGGAACGGATCGGCAGGCAAGATTTTCTTTTCAACATAGGGCAGGACGAATTTCTCCTCGGCGTCGTCGCGCGAGATGCCAAAGGTCATCTGCGTCAGATCGTTGGTGCCAAAGGAGAAGAACTGGGCCAGTTCGGCGATTTGATCTGCGGTCAGGGCGGCGCGCGGGATCTCGATCATCGTGCCGAACATATAGTCGACCTCGATGCCCTCTTCCTTCATCACCTGCTTGGCCACAGCCTCAAGCTTGACCTGTTGGTTCTTGAGCTCGTTGATGTGGCCCACCAGTGGGATCATGACTTCGGGATGCACGTCGATGCCCTTCTTGGCCTGGCGGCAGGCGGCCTGAAAGATGGCGCGCACCTGCATCTCGGTCACGCCGCGGAACATGATGCCCAGACGGCAGCCGCGCAGACCGAGCATCGGGTTCAACTCGTGGATGGATTCCACGATCTTGAGCAAGTCTTCCTTCTGCTTCAGCAGCCGCGGGTGATTACCCCTGCACCTGAGCTCCGTGACCTCGGCGATCAGTTCTTCGCGCGGGGGCAGGAACTCGTGCATGGGTGGGTCGAGCAGGCGAATGATGACCGGCAAGCCGTGCATCACCTCGAAGATGCCCTCAAAGTCACTACGCTGCAGCGGCAGCAGAGAGTCGATGGCTTCATAATAGGCCGCACGCGAGGGGTCCTTCTTGAGCTTGGCGATCTCGGCCTCGATCTTCTTCTGCTTTCCGGGATCGGCCTCGGCTCCCTTCCACTCGGTCTCAAGCGCTTCAATCTTGTTGTCGATCTTGCGGGCCTCGCCAGACATGGTCACCATCTTGACCACGACGGGGCGGCGCTCCTGCTCGAAGAACATGTGTTCGGTGCGGCACAAGCCGATGCCCTTGGCTCCGCGCTTGCGCGCCTGGGCAGCATCGCGTGGATAGTCCGAGTTGGTCCAGACCTGCAGGCGGCTGTACTCGTCGGCCCAGGAGAGCAGCTCGATCAGGTCCTGCTGGTCTTCCCACTTGGGCTCCTTGGTCGGGATCTGGCCCGCGAACACCTCTCCGGTGGTGCCGTCGATGGAGATGAATTCACCTTCCTTGATCACGGTGCCTTTGGACGTAGTGAGGTGCCGCTTTTCTTTGTCGATGGCCAGGTCTTCGCAGCCTGCCACGCAGGGCTTGTTCAGACCGCGGGCCACCACGGCCGCGTGTGACGTGGCACCGCCGTGCTGCGTCAGGATGCCCCTAGCCACCAACATGCCGTGCACGTCGTCGGGGCTGGTTTCGGGGCGCACCAGCATGACAGCCTCTCCGGCATTGGCCCTTTCCTCAGCGGTGTCGGCGTCAAAGTAGGCCTTGCCCGTGGCAGCGCCCGGGCTGGCGTTCAAGCCCTTGGCCAGATACGCGCCAGACTGGTGCGCGGCTTTCTTGGCTGCCTCGTCAAACACGGGGTGCAGCAATTGGTCCACCTGCTCGCCGGTGACGCGCATGACCGCTTCCTGCTCGCTGATCAGACCTTCGTGCGCCATGTCGACGGCGGTCTTGACCGCCGCCGCGGCGGTGCGTTTGCCCGAGCGCGTCTGCAGCATCCACAGCCGACCGTGCTCGATGGTGAATTCCATGTCCTGCACGTCGCGGTAGTGCGTTTCCAGCATTTGGGTGATCTGGACGAACTGGTCAAAGGCCTCAGGCATCTCGCCCTTGAGTTCGACGATCTTGCGCGGGGTGCGCACGCCGGCCACCACGTCTTCGCCCTGGGCATTGAGCAGGTACTCGCCATAGAGCGCCTTCTCGCCGGTGCTGGGGTTGCGCGTGAACGCCACGCCCGTGCCCGAGTCAAAGCCCATGTTGCCAAACACCATGGTCTGCACATTGGCTGCCGTGCCCAGGTCGTGCGGGATCTTGTTGTAATTGCGATAATCCACGGCGCGCTTGCCAAACCAGGAGCCGAACACGGCCTCGATGGCCTGGCGCATTTGTTCGATGGGGTCACTGGGGAATTCCTCGCCCAGCTCCTGCTTGTAGAGCGCCTTGTAATCGCGCACGATCTCCTTGAGCATCTCCACGGTCAGGTCCGTGTCTTTCTTGCCCGCAGTCTTGGCCTTGTGGGCCTCCAGGATGTGCTCGAACTTTTCCCCGTCGATGCCCTTGACGATGCGGCCGAACATCTGGATCAGACGGCGGTAGGCGTCGTAGGCAAAGCGCTCGTTGTTGGTGAGCTTGGCCAGGCCCTGCAGCGTCTGCTCGTTGAGGCCCACGTTGAGCACGGTGTCCATCATGCCGGGCATGCTCATCTTGGCACCGGAGCGCACTGAGACCAGCAGGGAGTTCTTGGGATCGCCGAACTTCTTGCCAGTCTGCTTCTCCACCACCTTCAGAGATGCCAGTACCTGATCCCACATGCCTGCGGGGAACTTTTGCCCGAGGCGATAAAACTCGTTGCACGCCTCGGTCGTGATGGTAAAGCCAGGCGGCACGGGGAGGCCCGCATTCGTCATTTCCGCGACGCCAGCACCCTTGCCTCCCAGCAGGTCGCGCATGTCCTTGTTGCCCTCGCTGAACAGATAGACCCACTTCTGCGTTCCAGCCTTGGGCGATGTCTCCTTTGTCATTCGAATCAACTCCTTATTTTCATATTCGGATACCGGTCAATGCAAACTAGCTTATTGGCAACTGGGGTTGGGCCGTTGCTCAGTAGCCCAGCACCTTGCTGAGGTCGACGATGCCTCGCCCCAGTGCCGCGACCCGCTGCAGCAGAGCCAGGCGGTTCTCGCGCACGGCTTGATCCTCGACCATTACAAACACCTTGGCGAAAAAGGCGTCGATCGGCTTGGCCAACGGGCCCAGCAACGCCATCAGGCCGTCCACATCGTGCACGGCCGCACGCTGTTTCTGCGCGGCCCGAACAGCCGCGTAAAGCTCGCGCTCCTCTGGCTCGCTCAACTCGTCGGGGTGCAGTGCAAACTCCGCTGCGTACTCGCGCACGATGCGCGAGGGCCGGGCGTAGGCCGTCAGGAGCGTGGCGAACTCGGGGCGACTGACCCACGCGCCCAGGCTGCGCACGGTCTGCAGGGCCTGATAGGGGTCGTCCGCGCGCTCGGCAAGGGCCGCGTCCACCAGATCATAGCGAAAGCCCGAGTCCAGGAGCCAACCGCGCAGGCGCTGTGTGACGAAATCCTGTGCGGCGGTCAGCGCCTCAGCCGAGGCCTGGACGGGCAGCAGCTCGGCCGCGGCCTGCAATGCCGCATGCAGAGAAAGCGACATCTTGCTCTCCGCCAGGACCTGCACCAACCCCAGCGCTGCGCGACGCAGCCCGTACGGGTCCGCCGAGCCGGTCGGCTGCAGGCCCACTGCAAAGAGACCCACCAGGCTATCCAGGCGGTCGGCCAGGCCCACGAGCTTGCCAGGCATGCCCTGTGGGAGCTGGTCGCCCGCTCCACGTGGCAGGTGGTGTTCCCAGATGCCCTGCGCCACGGCAGGCGATTCGCCCGCCAACGTGGCGTACTTATGCCCCATCACGCCCTGCAGCGAGGTCAGCTCCACCACCATGCGCGTGGCCAGGTCGGCCTTGCACAGATGCGCGACGCGCAGCGCGTCCTGTCGTTCCGCGGCGCTGGCGCCCACGCCATCGGCCAGCCACGGCACGAGCTTTTCGAGACGGCCCACCTTGTCCAGCACCGAGCCTAGCTTGACCTGGAACGTGAGCGTGCTCAAGCGCGCAAGGTATGCCTCGAGCTTTATCTCAGTATCCGCCTTGAAGAAGAACGCCGCGTCGGCATAGCGCGCGCGCAGCACCTCTTCGTTGCCGTGCCGCACCTTGTCCAGGCTCTCAAAGGGGCCGTTGGCCACTATGACGAAATGCGCGAGTAGCTTGCCATCCTTCATCACCGGGAAGTAGCGCTGGTGCTTTTTCATCACGGCGATCAGCACCTCTTGCGGTAGGGCCAGGTACTCCTCGGAGAAGTGGCCCAGCAGAGGCGTCGGCCATTCGACCAGGTTAGCCACCTCCGCCAACAATTCGGGGACATCCGGGATTTCGCCGCCCACGCTCGCCGCCAACTCCTTGGCCTGGGCCGCAATGCGCGTGCGTCGCTGTTCGGGATCCAGCACGATCGAGGCGGCCTGCATGGCATCCAGGTACGCGTCTGCGCTGGAGAGCTCGATGGCCGGTGAGCCCAGCGGGCGCAAGCCCAGCGTAATGCGGCCACTCGCCACACCCGCGAATTCGAAAGGCAGCACTTGGTCGCCCAGCAGCGCCACGATCCAGCGCAGCGCGCGGGCCATGGCCACGCCGCTCTCATTCCAGCGCATGCTCTTGGCAAACTTGATCCCGGCGATCCACTTGGGTAGCGTTTCGGCCAGCACGGTCGCGGTCGGGCGACCGCGTTCGGCCCTGACCGCGACGACGTAGCTCTTCCCTTCATAATCGCGCTTGTGCAGGGCCGTCACATCCACGCCTTGCGCCTTCGCAAAGCCCAATGCGGCCTTGGTGGGCTGGCCCTGTTTGTCAAAGGCGAAATCGGCCGGCGGGCCTTTGACCACGCGCTCCTCGTCCGGCTGGTTCGCAGCCAGCCCGCGCACAAGAACCATCAGGCGCCGCGGCGTGCCCAGCACCTGCACGTCCTCGAATCCTAGCCTCAAGCCCTGCAACGACTGTGGCACGCTCTCGCGCAACTGCCCCAGGGCCGCTTCCACCTCGGCGGCAGGCAGTTCCTCCAGGCCAATTTCCAGGAGCAGGCTGGCGGGATCCTGCGGGTAGCGCGACGCGTCGAACGCGGTCACGACGCGCGGCCCGGCCGTGGTCCTGCGCAACAGCGGGTAGCCCATCGCCTCGCGCTGCGCCAGGTAAAGCCGGGAGACCTCGCGCGACAAGTCGCGCATGCGGGCAAAGTAGTGTGCGCGCTCCGTTACGCCAATCGCCCCGCGCGCGTCGAGCACGTTAAAGGCGTGCGAGCATTTCAGCACATAGTCGTGCCCGGGGATGACCAGACCGGCCTTGAGCGCGTTCTTGGCCTCGGCCTCAAAGAGGTCGTACATCTGGCGCAACCGCTCCACGCTCGCGGTCTGAAAGTTGTAGGTGCAGTGCTCTTTCTCCTGCTGCAGCAGCATCTCGCCATAGCTGACGCCGTTGCCCCAGCGGATGTGAGAGAAGTCCTGCACGCCCTGCAAGACCATCACGACGCGTTCCAGGCCATAGGTGATCTCCACCGACACTGGATTCAGCTCAAAACCGCCGGCCTGCTGAAAGTAGGTGAACTGGGTGATCTCCTGCCCGTCCATCCAGATTTCCCAGCCCAGGCCCCAGGCGCCCAAGGCGGGTTGCTCCCAGTTGTCTTCCACCAGCCGGATGTCGTGTTCGCGGGTGCTGATGCCGAGGGCCTCCAGACTCTGCAAGAACAGCTCCACCGGGTTACCCGGGTCCGGCTTGAGGATGACCTGATACTGGTAGTACTGGCCCCAGCGGTTGGGGTTCTCGCCATAGCGGCCATCGTCGGGGCGCACGCTGGGTTCGACGTAGGCCACGTTCCAGGGCTCCGGTCCCAACACGCGCAGGACGGTGGCGGGGTTCATCGTGCCGGCCCCAACCTGCACATTATAGGGCTGCCAGATGAGGCAGCCCTTCCCCGCCCAGAACTGATCCAGACGCATGATGACTTCTTGGAAATCCATGTGCGCTCCCCGGTGCTTTCTAAATGGACTACTTTACTGGGTTTCGGGACAAATGTCAAAACGATGGCAATCCCTGTGGCGCAAGTGGCACCAAAGAGGCCCGGCCCCTTTCCGAGGCCGGGCTACTCCTGCACACTGGCACACCTACCACTGTGGCACAGGCAGCGTCTCTGGAGCGCGCGGGATGACGGTCACACTGGCAGCGGGCCCGTGACGGCGGAAGGCATCCTCGAGCGCCGCCGCGATGCTGGCGAAGGGGACAAAGCCCAACTTGCGCTCCTCGTCGTCGCCCAGGCCGCTGGAGACCAGGCTGACCCGCCGACCCTGGCGCACGTGCGCCCAGGCCAGGGACTGCGCGGCCGCGGGCACGTTGGTCTAGCGCTGCTTCCAGGGTGTGAAGGGGTAGATGTACGGCGCAGCGGCCATCTCCAGTGGCCAGACCGCCCTGTATTTCTGGTCCTGGATCTGCAGGTAGAGGCCGCGCGCCAGCACGTTGTCGTGCGCGTCTGGGTCGAAACGGCAACCCGCGTAGGGTGACACGAAAGCCGTCGCGGGCATGTCGGCGGACAGGAGAGCCTTCTGGATGGCGTCGGGGTCGGTGGACCTGGCGCGATTGATGGCGTCGGCTAGGACGAATGGAGCCGCAAAGCTACAGGCAGCGTCGACGCTCATGTCGCGGCCATACTTGTCCTTGAACAGGGCGTTGATCGTCTCGATGAGCGGCTTGGCCTTGAGCAAGTCAGCGCTGTACACAGCCTGGCAGAAGACGCCATTGCCATCAGGGCCAAGTGTCTCTGGCAAGTCGGGTTCGGCATACCCGGCCATACCCACCAGCATCTTGGGCAAGACGTCCATCGCCTTGAGGGCCTTGACCAGGAGGATGGCATCGCTCACACGGCCGAGATGAAGGATCACGTCAGGGCTGACCGCCTTGACCTTCGTGACCTCAGCCATGAGGTCCGCGGCCTGGCTGGTGTAGCTGATGTCGGCCACGACCTCCAGGCCATCGTCTTTGGCCGTCTTGCGAACCTGGCCTGCTATGCTGGAGCCCTCTTCGGTGTTCTCCCAAAGCAGTGCGATGGTCTTGAGCTCGACCTTTTCGTTGGCAGCCACGTCACGCACGCAGTCCAGGGCATTCTTAGCCTGGATGCCATCGCCGGGACTGACGCGGAACAGGTACTTGAGCCCGGCCGCGGTCAGGGGCGCGGCGTCAGATAGGACGTAGGGAATGCTGTGGAGCTCGGTGGTCGCGCTGACGGCCTTGACCACGGCGCGCTGGTAGCCACCCACCAGCGCCACGACCTTTTCCTGCGTGATCAGGCGCTCGGCCTCGGATGCACCCTGCGTGGGGTCGCCACGCGAATCCCCAAAGACGCACTCGAGCTTGGCGCCGCCCAGGCCAGGCAGGCCTTCTTCTTTGGCAAAGGGGAAACCCATCTCATACTTGCCGTTGATGATCTCCAGCGCCAGCTCCACGCCTGCCTTGCAGTCGGCCCCCCTGCTTGCCAGATTCCCCGTCAAGGGATAGATCGCGCCGATCTTGAACGGCCCCGCTGGCGGTGGCAGGGTAGGCGTGGCCGGACGGGCGGCCGGGGTCAGCGTCGGCAGGGCGGACGGGCCACAGCCAGTCAGGATGACCGCAGCAGCCAACACTAGAGCCAAGACAACGGCGCAGCGGTTACGCATGTGCATCGCTCTCCTTCTCATCGGTAACGGGGCGTGCCGTGCCGTCCTCGCCCTTCCCGGTGTGGGCTGAGGTGCTTCGACGCAGCATGTTGAGGAACTCAACCGACTTGAACCTGCGTTCCAGGGTGTAGGCCAGGTAGTCCTGCAGGATTTGCTCGACGTCATTCAGCGTGGACGCATGGAGTTGCAGCCCGGCGCACTCGGCATAGGTATGGGTCTGCAAATAGCGCAGCACCTTGAGCGCGCCCAGCGGGATGGGCCGTGCCCCCGGCCAGCCCTCACCGCAGCGCGGGCACAACATTCCGCCCTCGGCTGGTGAAAAGTAGTTGACGACAGGCGCCAGCGGGGCGTTGCAGCGCAGGCAGGCGAAGAGCTGCGGGCGATAGCCGGCCAGGCCCAGGGCCTGCAGCTCCAGAAAGCGCATCGACAGAGGCAGGTTGGAGGACTCGCAGACCCATCCCAGCGCGTCACGGAAGAGCCGGTAGATGGCTTCGTTCTCGGCCTGCTCCTCGCTGAAGGCGTCCACCATCTCGGCCGCATAGTAGGCGTTGCTCATGCGCCCCAGGTCCTGGCGCAGCGCCAGATAGGGCTCGATGATCTGCGCCTGAGTGATGATGTCGAGATTCCGACCGCGCGCCACCAGCAACTGCGTGCGCATGAAGAGCTCGAGGTGACCCGCTTTGCGGCTGCTGGTCTTGCGGATGCCCTTGGCCAACAGGCGCAGCTTGCCCAGGTAGGGCGTGACCACGGTCAGCAGGCGATCGGCCTCGCCGAAATCGCTGTGGCGCAGCACGATGGCCTCGGTTCGATAGACGCGCTGGCGGTCGGGCACGGCTCACTGCTCCCATCATGAAACGTGAAGCGTGAAACGTGATATGTGTTCCGTGTTACGTGTCACTCGCCCGGCGGTGCCTGACTGGCCCTCACGCTTCACGTTTCACAACCTGCGGATCTTACCCAGGGCCTGGTTTCTAGGATACTTGCTTGCGCACTTCACGCGCCACAGCGGCGGCTACGCGGCGCACCAGGTCCTCGTCGGACTCGCCACTGGCTGTCGCGACGCCAGAGCCGCCCTTGCCGCACGCGCCGCAGTTGACGCAACCCGGGCCTTCGTATTCGGGCGGCAGGCCCAGCGCCTTGCGCCGGGCGGCCACCAGCTTGCGCACCTCTTCAGGCGGCAGCTCGGTGACGCGACCCAACTGCCGCGCCGCCAGGGTGACGTGCGCCAGGTGCTCGATCTTCTCCAGCTTCATGTACGCTTCGAACAGGGTCCGCCCCACGGTCACCGAGCCGTGGCGGTCGATGATCAGCGCATCGTGGTTGCGGATCAGCTCGCGGATGACGACAGGACCCTCTGCCGAAGAGGGCGTGGCGTAGGCGGTGGTGGGGATGGAGCCCAGGTTAATGACTACCTCGGGCAGCACGCACTGCGTGAGCGAGATGCCCGCAATGGTAAAGGCGATGGCCAGCGGCGGGTGGGCGTGCACGACAGCCTGCACGTCGGGGCGCTGGCGGTAGACCTCCAGGTGCAGCAAGATCTCGGAGGAAGGCTTGGGCAGGTTCTTGCCTATGCCGGGCTGGCGCATCGGATTGCCTTCCATGTCGATCAGCACCACGTCGGACGTGGAAAGAAAGCCCTTGCTCACGCCGCTGGGCGTGGTGAGCAGGTGCTCGTCACCCAGGCGCACCGACACGTTGCCGTCGCTGGCCGCGACAAAGCCCCTTTCCCACATCAGGCGGCAAACGCGCACCACCTCCTCGCGCCGCGCCGCCTCCTTCTGTCGGTCAGTGTACGTAGTCAAGAGCCATCTCTCCCTGGTGCCCTCCGGAGTTCAACACAAAGCCACCAAGACTCAAAGACACCCAGAAGAGATGATACATATTCTTTGTGACTTGGTGTCTTGGTGCCTTTGTGTTGGGACTGGCACACTCGCGAGTCACGCGCTGTCACTCTCCCACCGTATTGGGCATGCGCGCGTGCGCCCTATCTGCGCTGTCGCGCCATTGAATCTCGTCGACGATGCCTACGATGACGGGGCGCACGGGGCCGCCGGGCTCCAGGTTGAGCAGTTGGCGCGCCGAGTTGCCCTCATCCACGTACAGCACGGTCTCGCCCTCGCCCGCGTCCACGACGTCGATGCAGATCAGTGGGTCCTGCCAGGGCTTGCCGTCGGGCTGGATGGGCTGCACCAGCATCAGCTTGAATCCGGCGAAATCCTTGTGCTTAATGGTCGAAACGACGTTGCCAATCACCTTGCCAAGAAACAATGTCCTACTCCTACTCCACGCGCATGTGACAGGTCAGTCAACACAAAGACACAAAGGTACGAAGACACCAAGGAATACTATCTTGTTCTTTCTCTTCTTTGTGTCTTTCTGACTTGGTGCCTTGGTGTTGAATCCGGTCGCCTCGCAGCATGAGTCTACTCGGGAAGCGCGTTGACGGCGACGTAGATGTCGTCCACGATGCCCACGATGCCGTGGTCGACGGGCGTGAACCATTTCTCGAGCACCAGCGCGCCCTCGCGTCCGCCGATCATGAAGATGGTCTCGCCGGGGCCGGCCATGGCCGTGCCGTCCACGGCCACCACCGCGCGCCCCTTCGGCTTCCCGTCCGGCGTGATGGGCTGCACAATCAGCAGCTTGATGCCCGCCAACGCCTCATGCTTCTGTGTGGCGACCACCGTGCCAATGACTTTGCCTAGCTGCACATCTGCTCCTATCGCTGCCCAGAAACCCGTTTTCTGACAGAGAACGGGTCTCTGAGATGACTGGGGGACGCAGTCCCCCAGACCCCCTCAGAATTCAGCGACCCAGAATCCAGCACTCAGAAACCAGAATCCGCCAGGGAAAACACTACCCGAAAACCGACGAAGCAGTACCAGTTGACCGGTATGAACCTGTCGCGGTACGCGCAGCGCGCGAAGTGCTGAGTGTAGTCCCACGACCCGCCACGCAACACACGGTACTTGTGCCCATACTCGTCAGATTGATGCGTGCTCCCAGGGTAGCGCTCATACCAGTCGGCGGTCCACTCGCAGACGTTGCCGGCCATGTCGGCCACGCCGTAGGGGCTGTCTCCGGCTGGCGAGTAACGGCCCACAGGTGTCGTATCACCCACTCTGGCCTCGGCGGTGTTGCACTTGCCATCCACCCATTCGTCGCCCCACGACCACGTGCGGCCGTCTGTGCCGCGCGCGGCCTTTTCCCACTCGGCTTCCGTGGGCAAACGCTTGCCAGCCCATTTCGCATAGGCCGCGGCATCGTCCCAGCTCACCTGCACGACCGGATGCCGCTCCTTCCCGGTGATGCTGCTCGCGGGTCCAGAGGGATGGCACCAATTCGCCCCCTTGACCCATTCCCATTTGTCGCCTTGCCAGACGCGCCCCTTGTCGTCCTTCTCGGCCCGCGGCTTGTGCCCGCTAGCGGCCACGAACCTCTCAAACTCGGCATTGGTGACCGGGTAGCGGCCGATGTAGTAGTCAGGCAGGTACACCTTGTGTTGCGGCTTCTCGTCCTCGTCTCCACCGTCGCTGCCCATGATGAACTCGCCGGCAGGGATGAGGATCATCTCCATGCCATCTTTCGGCGAGATGATCGAACCAGCGGGCTTGCCCGTGGCCGCGCGCAGGCCGATTCTGCCCTGACTGCTCAGGGCCTTGGCTGCCCGGTGCAATTCGGCGGCCAGCCTGGACAGACCCTCCGTGCCTGGCTCATACTCAACACGGTACATCGGCAAGAGATCGACCGGGACGTCGTCCTCGCTCTGCGTGATCAACACCACGTCTTTGCCGAACGCGTGCGCCAGGCCCAACTCGTAAAAGACGTTGGGGTTGCGACCTGTCATGTCAGCCACGATGTAGTGCGCGCGCTGGATGTGGCGACAGACCTCGCACATGATGTCGCGCGTGTGAAACCACTCGTCGGCGCGCAGGCAGTGGAAGGCAACGTCGCTGCTCTCCCAGCCCGGCCGGATGCCCTTCTCATAGATCTCGTCGAATTCGCGCTTGGGTCTGAATGGCATGAGGACGAAGACTAACTTGGGATCTTCGTCGGCCTCGCGCGGACACGTCTCCCCCATCTTGAAGCAGTACGGCTTGCCTCGCATGTTTGCCCCCTGCCCCCTGTATCCTGAATCCTGCATCAGGCTCTCAGAAACCGGGTTTCTGGCAGAAACCCGGTTTCTAGACGTTACACGATCTTCTGCCGCATTTCCTCCGCCAACTGCGGAATCACCACGAAGCAAATCAGCACGCCCTGGTCCTTGATCACGTTCACGCCGGCTTCGACCGCAGCCTGCACGTTGGGCACGTCGCCCACCATGAGCACAAAGGACTTGCCGCCCAGGCCGTTGGCCAGGCGCAATTCGGTCAGCGTCACGTCGGCCGCTTTAGCGGATGCATCCGCCGCCAGGATGCACGAGGCCACGCTGATGGTCTCGATGATGCCCAACGCCTCCACACTGCGCATCTCCACGGCGCTGGCCATGGCGGGGAAGAGCGAGAGGTGCACGTTGGGCAGGAAGAGCTTGTCGACGATGGCGTCGCCGCCGGCCTCGATTCCGGATTCCATGGCTTCGCCAACAGGCCCGGTGTCGCCACCCACCAGAACGATGTATTTGCCCGGGCAGACAGTGCGCGCCTCCAGCAGGTTCACTGG
>Ga0315279_10007505_pt1 | contig 13461 bp, 19 predicted proteins | sample YL17G06_20_MG_FD_203694 | JGI IMG/M metagenome (GOLD analysis project Ga0315279, IMG submission 203694) | Sediment microbial communities from Yellowstone Lake, YNP, Wyoming, USA - YL17G06_20 | ecosystem: Environmental > Aquatic > Freshwater > Lake > Sediment | place: USA: Wyoming | collected... | reverse complement strand
TGATTATATAAGGCGTCATTATTTTCTATTTTACCCTTGACAAACGACGCCCGATTGTGGTATATACAGGGTGGGGAAAGCGTCAAATAAGCCGTAAGCAAAGGAAACAATGACGCTGACCCAAGGAGAAAAAACCAATGGTTAAAGAAAGCTACTCGTTATTTGATTTTCGCCAGGAACCCGATGAAATCAAGGCAAAGTATCTGGAGTTAGCCCGCGGCCGCCAGGTAGAAACCCGCAGTCCGCTGCTGCTGGAAGTGATCGCGGCTAATCTATGGGCCAAAGACATGCGGCGCAAGCAAGAAGGGGGTTAGCCATGAAGACCCTTTTATTAGTTGATGATGAAAATGATATTCGGGAAGAACTAAGTCGTTTTATAAATCACCATTGCGGGGTCCAGGTCTTTGAGGCGGCTAACGGCCGGCAAACTTTAGATTCCTATAAAACAAATCATCCTGATTGCGTGTTTTTAGACCTTGGGCTGCCGGACATGAACGGGTTAAAAGTCCTGGAAGATATCAAAGCCCAGGATCCCCAGGCGAAAGTCTATATTTTGTCCGGCTGTGACGACGCGGGTCCGCGCGAAAAGGCTAAAGCCCTGGGCGCGGCCGGTTATCTGACCAAGCCGGTAGTCTTTGGCGAATTACTCGCGGCGTTGGCGGCTGTTTGATCGGCGCGGCCGGCTATTTAAGCAAACCGTTGATAATAACGGACCTGCTGACCGCGCTAAGCGGTTTATAAAACTCTTATGTTCAAATGGGCGGCCTTGATATTCACGGCGGCGATATTTTTTACGGTTTATCAGCAGCATAATCCGCGCCGGGGTTTAAGGATCCAATCTTTGGCTTACCGCCAGGGCGACAAATGGCGCGGCCAGGACGCTTTAGGCAACGAAGTGTATTTTGACCGCGTGGGTAATGACCTTTATATCAACGGCAAATGGTACGGCCGCGTAGTCGAAGAAAAATAAAAAATTTTATGGCTAATCCTGTACCTTGCGAAAATCAAATCATGGAAAGGATCGAGAAGGAAAAACTCACCATCCCCAAGCCGGTCTGGGAAGTCTTGAGCCATCACCTGGGTAACGATACGCTGATCATTTATCTGGCCGGCCAGAGCATGCTGGACACGCCGGCCTGGATATTGCGCGCCGGCAACGTAGTGATGCGGGTTTTATACCGGGTATCATTTCAGCGTGGGCAATCACCTAATATCGAAGAAATCAGCCGCTATACCGTGGAGCGTGCCGGCAATATCGGCGCGACCATGCAAAGGTTTAAGCGGCTGGTGATGTGACAAATAGGCCGGTATAATTTGTCATATTGACAATCCGGCTTTTTTATGGTACATATGAATTCCGATGCGTAAGCTGGTAATTTTAGTCTTAACCCTGGCTTTATGTTGTCCGGCCTATGCCGCGCGGGATTCCTACAGTTCGCGCGATTCCTACGGCGATTCTTACTCCCAATCCTGGAACGATTATAAGTGGAAAAGTAATTATCAGGACTACAGCCGCAATTATAAACAGCAGGGCTGGTGGCAGAATACGGTTAACTGGGTCAGCAGTCTGGTTTATAAACCACCGGCCGCGCCGGTTAAAGACCAGAGGCTGGAGACCAGAGACCAGAGACCGCTGGCCGTAGAGCATGGTTTGCAAACCATCGAGCAAAGCACACAGACCATAGACCAAAAACCGCGGACTAAAGACCAGCCTGCGGAAAAATTTACTTTACCGGAAAAACTTTCCGACTGCCAGGACCAGATCAGCCGCAAGATATTTTTGGAAATCAGCCCGGAACATAATTTGATCAGTCAGCATACGCAGACTGATAACGGCCAGGCTACCGAAGTTTACCAGTACCAGAGCGTCAGCACGGCCAAAATAGAAACGGTTTATATCCGGCCGCAAGACGAAGATAAATTATCCCAGGCTAAGCAGCAGTTTTTTAGTATGGGCCAGCCGATAGAACCTGCCCAAACCCAGCCCATTAAAACGCCGGACCAGTTACCAGCCAAAAATATCCAGCTCGCGCAAAATCAGTTGTTAACCCTGCCGGACGTTACGCCCGGGGCCGCTGTGCAATCGGCTCACCATGATCCGATCCGACAGGAACCGGCGCAGAAGTGGGAAGCGGCCAAGATGATGACCGATGAGCAATTTTTACAGCAGGCCCAGCCCACTGTGCCTAAAACCATGCCCTCAAGGGATGCGCCGATCCAGCGCAAGGTTTATTTAGATAACAGCCCCGACTATAAATTTACCGGGCAAACTCATACCCCGATCGCGCCGGGCGCGGGCGTGATCTACCAGATATTCCAATACGCCAATAAACAAACCGGCGAAACTGAAATAGTCAGCATACCGACGGCGGATATGCCGAAAGTGGAGCAGACGCAGGAGAAAATCGCGCAGAGCCGCGCGCCGCAAGCCCTAAAAACGCAAACCGCCGCGCAGATAGTTAAGAGCGATTTGGTACAACTTAAACAAGCGGCCGCGGCCGCAGTCGAAAAAGTTAAAACGAATCCTTACGCGGCGTTTGAGATCGGCCGGACGCAAGGCGCGATTAAAGCCGTTTTAACTAACGACTACGCCACACCGCAGGAACACCCTTACGCTAACGCCCGGACGATTACGGATAAACTGACCCTTTCCCGCGCCGCTGATAAGATCGATTTTGTTACAGCCCAGGCAGTCGAAAAAGATAAGGCCAAGTCCCTGGAAAGTTTTAAAAACTTCGTCGGCGATAAAACCGAGTCCGCCAGGATCCTGGCAAACGCCTATGAGGCGTATTTGAACGTCGAAGGCTTTGTCATGCAGCTGCCGGTTAACACCATAACCGACATCGGCCGTTTCGGTTCGGAAATGCCGATGATGTGGGAAGATGTGCAAGGAGCGGCAAAGGCTTTTCAGAATAAAGACTACGAAGCTTGTGGTAAATATTTGGGCGATTTTAGCGTAAGAGGGTTTAGAGAATTCGGCCGGGGGTATGTTTTCGCGAAGGCCGCTAAAGTAGGGTTCGACGCGTTAAAAGGCGCCGTAGCGGGGATTGCGGGGAGAAAACCGCAACTGTCTATTGTGGCAACAGCGACTCCAGTAAGTGAAGGGAAACCGCCGAATAACCCGCCTGGCGGTAAAAGCACTATTCCGTTATCCCAGCGCGGCCAATATAACATCGGCGGCAGAAAGTTGGATTTGACTATAAAGGAAATTGCGGCAAAGAACCCTAAAGGTTTATTGACCGCGCGTGATTTAGCCAATATCCAAAAGTGGGAAGCTAAAATCATCGCTAATGGCGGAGAGGCAAAGCTAAGCCCTAAGAGTCAGGCTTTAATCGAGGCTTCCTATAGAGTCGTTGGGGTTGGGCCTTGGGGAGTTATTCCTAAAGGCATACGGATCACGCAAAACGGTCCAGTGCCTACGGACGCGCTTTTAGCCAAACAGGGCACTTCGCCATTAGTGGGTAATTTTAAAGGGCTTACCGGTAAACCTGTTGAAGAAATTATATCCAGGGTTCCCAAAGATTGGAGATGGGCTATACAAAATGACGGGCATGGTATAAAATTTATTGACACTGCGGGGGCAGAAAAGATCAGGTTGCATGCCCCGTCCTACAATCCAGAAATCCCCTTAGGTAATAATGCCCGGCAGGGCTGGATAATGAGAGTTTATGATCCGATGTTTGACCGCAGGTTGGAAGCGTCACCTTTTCATGGGAGTACCGATTTAAAATACAGCGGCTATTTGGATGATTTTGGTAACCCTTCACCGTTACGATCGAATGAAAGTCATATACCAATAGAGGGTAATTTGAATCTGAAAAACAAGGAGATCTAAATATTATGGGCAATGCTGACTTTAAAAACTCTACTTCCATAAATCCTATTGCAGAATTCGCTTCGCTAAAATATCAAGAAAAACATCTTGCTAATTTTGCTAAAGATGAATGCGTTTTATTGGGTGAAGTTGTTATGGATTACCTGGGTCATTACTACGGTGTTGAAAGCGTTTTGCAGAATACCATAAAACATTATACGTTGTCCGATGAAGAAGTTTCTGCTATCCGTGGGTTTACCAATACGGTTAGAACCCGTCTTGATACCCGCAATTTTTATCAGATTGCCGAAAAAGAAAAGTATACAGAAATCTTCCATAAAAACCCAGATTGGCTTGCCGTTAGAGAAGCAGCTCAAAACTGTCTTAAAAAGTTAGGCGTTGACTTACAAGCCTGGGAAGATAAAAACGTAAAATAGTTTTATCGTTCGGAGGTGATTATATGCGCAATACGCAAAGCGGAAAACCTAAAAAATCCCTACTGGTCAAAGGCCTGATAACTCTCGGCATTGGTTTTTTATTTAATGCCGTCTTTGTGGTTTTAGGCGTCGGCGGTCTGCTACGCGAACTAAGCCGTCTGGCAACGCTTATCGGGTTGATCATGATTATTGTCGGGCTGGTGGGAAAGTTATTTTCTAAGCCAAAAAAATCGTAACTATTTAACTGCCTCGCTTTCACGCAAAAACCGCCTAAGACGCACCTTCCCCGGCCAGACCACCCTGCGCTATGGATTGTAAGTAAAACGCTTTCCAGCACGCGGGCAGAAGCTGTTTCCGGGCTGTTGCCGAAAGGTAGCGGCTTAAGGCAAGAGCCAAGTCACCAGCATGGCCACGCCGACCAGAAAACCATAAAACGCCATCAGACCTAAAGGAGTAAGAATACAGGAATATTTTTTCACCCCGGCCTGGAACTTAGCCTGCCGGATCACCGCCGCGTAATCGCTGGTTTTATATTTTTTAAGCAGGGCTGTTTCAACTGCGCGCTGATTTAACCGCTGGATCAAGGCCAGCTGACTATTTTGCGGATCTTGGGCGTAAACAGCTGTTTCGGTTAAGCGGTAATTTCTGGTTTTCTTTGCCCCGCCGGCACGGCCGAACTGACTTTGGGAGTGGATTATTTTTTTCATGCCAAGGAAACACCACCAGCAGAATTTTAGTCAAGGAGGAACGGAAGACCCGAAGGGGAACCGTAGTATCCTTGACGAAAATTATGGTGGTGGTACTCGCAAGACGTGAAAAAAGAAGCCACGCACAAAGTTATCCGGCCGACGGGGGAAAGAAAACCAGCGTGGGGCGCGGCCGCTTATTTAAACGCGGGTCCTGCGAAGCCTTGGCGAAGCAGGGGGGGGCGTGGCGGCCGTAAGAGGGCGGGGGCGGATCCTGGGCCGGTATATTGGTGAAAAAATAGGGTTGACAAGACAAGACTTGTCATGTATATTTAAAGCGGAGGTAAACCATATGCAAACTATTCAATATTCTACTAAGCTGGCGCCAAACCAAGTAGCGGCCTTAAAGAAGATCTCGGAAAAAACTCATATTCCCCAGGCGGTCTTGGTCAGACAGGCCATCGAGATACTGATTGGAACGTTAAGCAAGAAATCGGCTTCCTGGGACTTTATGAGTCTGGTAAAGAAAAGGGTCAAGGAAGACCGGGGATTGCTTAAACGACTGGCCGGCGCATGAACTATCTTGATCTAAATCAGGTTTTGGCTATTCACGGTGAAGCCATAGCGCAAACCGGCGGCCCGGGAGAAATAAGGGATATCGGCCTGGTTGATTCCGCCGCGGCGAGACCGCAGGCGACTTTTGACGGAAAGGACCTGTATCCGGATATTTTCTCCAAGGCGGCTTGCCTGGGACATTCTCTGATCCGCAATCATCCTTTCGTGGACGGAAACAAACGAACGGGTTATTTAAGCATGCGGCTCTTTTTAAACATCAACGGCTATGATATAAAGGCCGGCGAAGACGAGAAGTATAAGTTTGTTATAGAGATCGCGGAAAAAGTAAGCGACGAACAGTCTATCGCCCAATGGCTGAAAAAACACAGCCGAAAGATTAGATAACCCGGCCGCCAAATACCTCCGTAAATAAATCTGACCACGCTTTCTCCGGCCCCCCCCAATTTGCGAGAAACGGATTAGGGGGGAAGTACGCTTCCCCCTTTCGAGCCTTGAAAAAAAGGGGGGTCGCTTAATTCTTTAGGGGCGGGGTGGGCGGGGGATAGCAGGTACAAGACCAAGAAGGGCACACGCTAAACGCCGGGGCGGCTTTTGGTAAAGTCCAAGCGTAAAGGCCTGCCTGCCGGCAGGCAGGCAAACTGGAAAAGTTGTTTAGGAGCCGGAGGCGGACGGCCTGGAGCGGACGGCCGGGATCAAGAGCGCGACCTTTAAAAAACCGGCCGGCAGCGCAAGGTAAACATCTTTTCCAGGCAAACTTTACGCTTGGACTATTCAGGACTTTCCTTTACAAAAGTTAGCATAACGCGTTTTATCGGCGCGTTGGGCCATTCAGGGAAAATCCTTTGCATAGACCAACCGACGATAAAACCGCGTTATGTTAAAGCGTAACCACGCCAAGCAAGAACGCCAAACCTTACGCGAAGGCGAAGGAATTTCCTTTCTTACTTTCCGCGCCGCCCCAGCGGCGCCTGCGCCTGGAGCGAGCGGCCCAGCGAGCGTAAGGCGCAGCTCAACCCACCACAAGCACCGGCTGAAACGTCTTGCCGTGAGCTGCCACCAGCCGGCGCAGGGCTGGCAGCGCAGGGAGCGCAACCACGCGCAGCGGGGTGAAGCCCGAGCAGGCAGACCTGCGCCGGCGGCTGCCTCAGTTGCCACCAGGCGCTGGCCGAAGCCTGCCTGCCGGCAGGCAGGCGCGCACCGCCGCGCAGGCGGGGCAGGGCGCAGGCCGGCGCCGGAACAAATCAGCGGATAATCGATAACCTTTGGGTTTTGGGGAGAAGTGCGAAAAAAATCGCGCTAGGATTGATTATAAGGCCGGCCAAGCAAGGCGGGTCATACTCTAGCACCCCGGATTTTTCGGAGGATCAGGGATCCAGGTATCTTTGCGTTTAACGCCCAGGTCCTCGATTTTAAATTTGAGGTTACGCAGGCCCAGGTTATTACGCATCACCGTGATCAGCTGCGCGGCGCTGTCTCTGACCAGCTGGACCTGGTTGCGAGAAATCGTGAACCGCCGGCCGCTTGAGCCAGTCTTGCCGATTTCTTCCAGAGCGCCCCGCAAGTCGAACAACGCTTTGCGTACGTCCTTGCTTAAAAAAATCCCCTGCTCGGAAAAAAAGAAATCGGTGATCGCGCGGCAAAAGGCTTTGGCGTTGGCCGGATCAAACTGCGGACCGGGGTCTGTTTCAAAGATGATCGCGTCTTCACCCGGGTAAAGCGATGTCGGTTTCAACAAGGACCAAAGTTTCTGGTAAGACGCCAGCTGTTTTTCAAAATAAACCGTGCGGTAGCGCTCGGCGAATTGCCGGCGCAGACGCCGGAACATCAGCCAATGCGCAAGTATCGAGGTGATCACCGCGGACGCAAAAGCGATCAGGCCGGCGGAAACTTCTGGTTTCATTTTTTCCTTTTCAGTTTGGGTAATTTTTTCAGTAACGCTTTGGCCGGGCTGAATTTTACGTCCCGGCGCGGCGGCAGGCTGACGATTTTTTTTGTGCGCGGGTTGTAAAACTTGCGGCCGGGGTGGATGATCGGTTTAAACGCGCCGAGCTCATGGAAGCAGACCCGGCGGCCGGCGGCTAATTCCGCGCCGATTTCTTCCCAGACCACGGCCAGGATCTTTCTGGCGAAAACCGGCCTCATGTGAAATCGTGTGCAGAGTCTGTTGGAAAGGTCGTTCCGGTTCATCTTTTCTTTTTAGCGGTCTTTCGGCCGGCTTTGGGTTTCAGGAGATCGTCGGCCATCTTCTTGATCTCTTTGGAAAATCGGGATAGTTCTACTACGGTCAGCATTTCGACTTTTGGCAAAAGTTCGTCCACGGTTAAGGCGCCGGTGCGCAAGATTTCCTGCAAGGCTTTTTCCAGATCCGGGGCCAGGATGGTTTTGCGGCCGTCGGCCTGGGCCCGGGCGTCGCAGTTTTTCGTGACCTTGACCGCCAGTTCGTCCAACGCCGCGATAAAATCGGTCAGCACGTCCTCGGAGATTTTTAAGGCCGTGACGGTTTTCATGAAGCTTTGTAAGGTAAATGCTTTGGTAACGGAGTTTGATTTTTCCGGCATAGTTTCCCCCTTATGATTCGGTTTGCAAACGGGCCAGGATATAAGCGTTTAAGGATTCCACCACGGCCAGCATGGCCCGGCCTTTTCTGATTGATTCTGTGGATTCGATCAGGTCGTTGACTTGCGCTTTGACTAAGCCGTCAATGCGGCTGGTCGGGCAAGCGTCGGCTTCCAGGCCGAAAAGTTTACCGTCAATGCCGTTGGTTTCTTTGAGCCATTTACGGTTTTTTTCCAGCATTTCCTTGGGCTGGGGTAAAGGGTATTTGGACAGCTCGATCTCTTCTTTACTGAAAATATCCGGTAGGATCAACTCGGCGTGCTGGATATGTTTTAAGCCGTAAAATTCCAGGTCGTTTAAAAAGGCGCCTTTGATGATCCCACCGCTGGGATCGTAGTCCACCAGGCCGAAAGTATAAAAGGATTTGCGGATATCGATCCCGGCCGCTTTCATCTCGTTGACGAAATATTCCGCGCTTAATAAAGACGGCTGGCCGCCTAATGACAGGATGGTTATATCCAGGTCCTGGCTGATTCTTTGAAGCATGGGAAAGTGCCCGGTTTTTTCGGCGAATAAAATCACGTGGTTGTTGATGCCGATTTTGCGGTCGTTGGCGTTGTCGTCAGTAAAGCCCAGCTCGGCGTAACGCATCAGGTCGCAGGCTTGCACCAGCCGCACAAAGCTTTTGATCATTTGCGGGTATTGGTCGATTTTTGTATTCAGGCTGCCGGACCGGGCCAACGCCGGTTTGATGTAAGCGTACCAGAAGCCGCGCAGCAGGCCTTCAAAAGGTTCCTGTTTATCGCGCACGATCCGGTCGCGGATCTGCCAGATAATATTTTTCATCAGCTGGTTGACTTTGACCGGGTAGTCTTTGCCCGGACCGAATTGTTTCAGCAGCCAGTCTTTGGATTGAAGATGGATCAATTCGTCAAAATGGTAGATGCCTTCGCGTTGCAGGCGCACGTCGATCGGCACGGCTTGCGCGGCCAGGCGTTCTTTGGCCGCCGGCCGCCAGGAGAGATCGGATAAAGCGGAAAAGTTTAAGGTTTGATCCATTGCTGGCATTCTAAACTTGTTTTTAGCCGCGGGCAAGGGTTTTCTAGGGAGAGTTGAAATTTTGGCTTCTCAGGCGGTTTTAGGCGATATGGGATTTTCGCGTTGAAAGTATCAGGAGATACTGGCACTTTGAGGCGATTTTTGGCTACGGGTAGACGCTAATTTAAGTATCTCATTATTAGGCACGGTCATTACACCCCAGCAAGAAAAAACAGCCCCCATAAGCCCAACCATCGCCCCCTTGTTAATCCCGGTTACTGTTTACGCCATTGTTTTTTGCTGTTTTCTTAAGTATTTTATATCCCAAATTTGTGCCGTCTTTTAATTCGATTCTCATAAACTCCGGCGCAATTTCTAAAACAGGGTGTTTTTCGTTAAAAGGAAATGGAGAAAACTCAGAATCTACGAACCTAGTACCCGCCTTTACTATAGTTCCATAAATATAGTATGTGCATTGGCGACTTTTTTCAAGTTTTCCAGCAAGAGATCTTGCTTCAGCTTCAGGAAATTCAAAATAAGAAAAACTAGCTTCATCAGGATAGTCTTTCCAGTTAAGATTAAAACCATAACCATGAGAAAAGGCTAAAGCATTCCACTTCGAAATTGATGTCAAAAAGGCTTTTTTCTCAAAGTTATAGGCCAGTAAGGTAGAGACATATTTAAAGTAAATCCGTTTCATATTTTTGACTTCTTGTAACCCTTGATTTATTTTAGGTTCTAATTTTTTATAGATATCCTCACATTCAAATTCATTTTTATTCAAAGTATACCCGGGCATAAGGCATAAGGCCAAAGATTTTTTAGTATCTTTTGGGATATCTTCAATTTTTTTATTTTTTAAACTATCTAATGCAATCCAAATAAAAGGTAAATCATTATTTGTTATTAATTTGTACTCTTGAGTATTAACGGTTCTGTCTTTTTTGGCTGCCTCGTTTTTAAAAGACTCGTAAAAATCTGAACTCACGGGATAACCTAAGGATTTAGCCTTTTCAATGTCCTGCAATGCTTTTTCCTGCTCTCCGTTCTGTTGCAACGCTATCGCGCGGCCGAAATACGCCTCACCGTAATCACCATTAAGCTCTAAGGCCTTGTTTAGGTCTATTATGGCCGAATCATATTGTCCTTTTAAAAGATACATAAGCCCACGCCCGCCGTAGGCCATAGCTTCTTTAGGATCGGCACCAATCGCCTTGGAATATTCCATTATGGCTGGATCGTAATCTTTACTATCATGAAACTTCTTAGCATTATCAAGATACCCTTTAACTTGTTTTTGATTAGAGACCGTTTGAGCTTGATCAGTATTGTCTGCTTGAGTAAAAGGTAAAAAAGCCGATACAAATATTCCTACAAAAACTAATGTTTTAGTTTTATTCATATCCTTCTCCTCGGTTAATTTTGCATTACGATCTCAAAATATCCCCCGGCGGCGCAGCTGGCGGCGATATCGCCGGGAGTGACGTAGCCGCTGGACGTATAGCGGCCGAACGCGACGCCGGCGGTTGCGGCGTAGACCGCGGCTACCAGCTCGGAACAGATGAACCGGCCTTTGCGGTTTAGCCAGGACGGATGCCAGCGCCGCCAGGTCAGCAGGTGCAGGATCATGCCCAGGATCAGTAAAAGGTAATCGTAGCCGGTGTCTTGCAGGGCGAATTTGTATGTGCTGGTGGCAATGTCCTTGCGCTGTTGGGCTGTTAGATTTTTTGCGCGGGCTATAGCGATATGGAATTGCGGCGCGGGTTTGGTTTCGATGATCTGGCCGTTGTCGTCACGGATGGTTTTGGTGTATTTGAGTTCGAAGGGGCTGCCGATCACGCCGCCGGGCTGGGCTTCGATCACCCATTTGGGCCAGAGGCCGTCTTTGCTGACGAATAAAGCGGCGTGGTTCCAGTAACTGCGGGTGAATTTGCGGATCAGCCAGCCCATCATCCCCTGCCGGTCATGGACCAGCAGGATATCGGATTGCTGGATTTGGTCGGGGTTGATCGGCAAATGCTGGCTCATCGGTTTAATTTAGCACCCGGCAAAATTAAGGCAAGCGGTTTTTCGGCTCTGCTGGCCGCTTTAACGACAATACACTACAATGCACGACAAAAAGGTATTGACAAAATGTAAAAACGATTTATATTTTTAGTAGGATCCTGACGGACCGCGAGTGTTTAAAAAGGCAAGGTAAAAAATGGCTGATACTATGAATCAACTCGAAAACCCTGTTACCGGCGCGGGCGAAATCTGGATCACCATTAAAGACGCCAGCGACCTTTTAGGCATCTCTGAACGCCATGCCTGGAACATTATTTCTGCCAACGCTTTCAAAACCCAAAAACTTCTTAACAAGAAACGGAAAAAAGCCTATGTGTTAAGGGCTGATATCGAGAAATTTCATAAGGAAGAACAGGAAAGGCAGACATTAGCCGCTTTGGGTAGGTCCTCTCCCTCTGAAATGTCTGAAATGTCTGAAAAAATCCGCGAATTTGAAATTTCAGAAAGCGAAGCACTTCGCCTTTCAGAAAAGGGACAGGCTCTTTCCGAAAGGGCTTTGAAGGTAAAAAACCTGCCGGCCTTGCTTTCGGAAATGCACCAAAAACAAGAAACTCTGGCAAAAGATGCAGCAAAATGGCGGGTAACGGCCATGTGGCTGGGGGTACTCGGGCTGATGTTATCGGGCAGCCTTACCTATTATTTACGAGACACCAAAAAGGCTCTTTCTGAAAGGGAAAAGGCTATTTCAGAAAAGGATAAAACCATTTCAGAAGGCCAGAAGGCTATTTCTGAACTATCCCAGCAGGCTTTAGCCCTTTCAGAAAAGGAAAAACGCGCCTTAACTGCCCTTTCAGAAAGAGAAATCTATATAAAAAGACTCGAAACCAACCTAACAAACGAGACGCTAACGCAATTAAGAAAAGCGGACAACGATAAAGGGGGGCTATGACCTCGGTAAAACTGTTTCGCGGGGAAATCGAATTGTTAAAGGTCGAAGATATCGCCGCGGCGCTTGATGCCAACATAGAAACGATCCGCCGGTATATCCGCCAGGGTAAACTCAAAGCGCAGAAAATAGGCCGGCGGTATTATGTGTCAAAAGACAATCTCAAGGATTTTGTTAATGCCGTAACGCCGGCGCACAAGTAAGCCGGCGTTAAAAGGGGCGGTATGAATCAAGAAAGAAAAATTTCCCGGACAAGCGCATCTCTATCAACACAAGCCAGGATTCTTGATCTGGTGGAAAAGAAATATTTCGGCGAGCTGGAAAAGGACGTGGGTTTTTCCGGAAGTATTTTCATGGTTTTTGGATTACCTACGCAAAGAGTTCCCGGCAATCCCGCCTATTGGACTAAAAATACAAAACTATACCAGATTACCTTTACCCGCCACCATAAATATGAGATTCCCTACGGCTGTTATGCCCGGATGAACCAGATTTTTATCGACACGGAAGTGGTCACTAAAAAAACTAACGTGATAGAGGTAGGCCGTTGTTTTAATGACTATATAAAAAATTTGGGCTACACGGAAGGGTTTGCCAACCGGGCCCTGGGAAAGCAGTTAATAAATTATGTGACGAGCAATATTTTGGTAGAACCTAAAACACCGGATAATCGGATCATCGGCACGCAAACCCCGGTCGGCCGGGCTTGGGATATTTATTTTGATTACAGCAACCCGAACCAGCTAACTTTGTCTAAAGGACAAATCCTTATTGACCCGATATACGCAAAATACATTCAGGATCACGCCGTCCCCTTAGACATGAATCTGGTCCGGGCATTTAAACGTAACCCCCTGGCCTTGGATTTTTACCGATTTTTGGCTTACCGGAACAATGGATTAAATAAAACAGTTTCTTTCCCGGATCTGTTACTTTTTGAGCATTTAGGGAGCGGGGTAGAAAATTTCCGTATGCTGCGCGTGCGGTTACAAAAAATCCTAGCCGCCCTGAAAATCTACTGGCCGGTCCAGGCCAAACTGGAGGACGGATTTTTTGAGTTAAAACCGTCCCCTGAACCGGGCTGGATCAAACGGGTGCTGTCCGGCCCCCAAGGGAATAAATGAATTCACAGTTATGCACGGCTTTTGACTTCTGTTTTGTTACGCTCAAGAAGATAGGTTTTATGCGGGGGGAAAAAGTTATCCACTTCTGTTTTGTTACGTTTGACTTCTGTTTTGTTACGTTCCTTATATATCAAATACCCTTTCCCAAATAGATACACTCAAATAGTAGTGCCTGCTGTTCCTGTGAATTGATCTTTGGGTATACAAAAGAAGCAAGAATGTTTAATTTTTACCTATGGCCCAAAAGCAAGCGAACCAGGAAGTCTGTAGGTGGGGC
>Ga0315279_10007504_pt1 | contig 13462 bp, 14 predicted proteins | sample YL17G06_20_MG_FD_203694 | JGI IMG/M metagenome (GOLD analysis project Ga0315279, IMG submission 203694) | Sediment microbial communities from Yellowstone Lake, YNP, Wyoming, USA - YL17G06_20 | ecosystem: Environmental > Aquatic > Freshwater > Lake > Sediment | place: USA: Wyoming | collected... | reverse complement strand
GGCCGGGGGTGTGCTACGGCGCCCGGTTTGGGGGGGGGGGGGCCCCCGCCCGCCTTGGCGGGGGGGGGGGGGCCCGCCCGCCCCACTGTCTCGTTGGCATTGCGCGGACCAATAGGCTCCACGAAAAGCGCAGAGCAGATCAGTGCCATTCATGGGTTGTTTCGCGCGAACCGTGACGCGGCGCTGGAGTTCGTGACCAGACTGGCGGATGGCAAGGTCCAGGGCGCGAGTCCTTTGCTTCTGGAAGAGGCGGCATCAGCGCTGGCAGAATATGGAAGCACAGAAGAAATCCGTGGCTTTCTTAACCCCGCGCGTACACCGCAGCCCCCAACTGAGTTCCTCGGCCCCCTCATGGAGGGTGCACTTGACTATGGGCACAGGCTAGCGTTACTACCTGACCTGGAGCGTTTCTGCCGAGTGGACTCGCCCGTTCGACAGGTCGCTCTGGATCTTCTGGCACAACGAGAACCACCTGAGCAACTTAAACGGATTTGGCCCAGCTTCCTCGCCGACACGAATCCACTGCGCAGAGCGCAGGCTGTCGCCGCGCTTGGCCATATCAATGACACCAACGTGAGGCTTGAGATCACCCTCTCAGCTTTCGACAGGCAGGAGCAGGCGCTTCAGCGAGACCTCGCCATTATTATCTCCAGCGATAGGAGCTTCTTTAATGCCGACCGGAGATTACTGGTATGCCTAATCAAGCTCCTGTTGCCGTTGCTTGACGACAAGGACTTGGGGTTGCGACGTGCCGCAACGTGGGTCGTTTCAGCGGCGGCAAGCGTGGAGTGTTCATTACGGGACCGATGTTGGAGGCTGAAAGTACTTACGGTAGCCCGTTCCGACGGCGCCCCGCCGCCCGACAGCCCGGAAGAGCAAGAACTGATCAAGAAAGTGCGCGACGCGGCGGCAAAGTGGCTAAAAGACAACGATAAGTGACGGAAATGGCTTTTGGCTTTTGGCTTTAGGTGTCGCGCGATGTGCGCCCAAAGCCTCAAGCCCAAAGACCAAAGCCCGCTTCACCTGTGGTGTCGCAGCCAGTATTCGCGGAAAGAGCGCAGGCGCGGGAGGGAATCGCGGTCTTTCTGGCGGTTGGTGGCCGCCTTGCTGGCGATGATGTCATCAATGTGGCAGACCGGGAAACCCTCAACTTCAACGCGCCGCTGCCAGGCGTCCTCGAACCGCTCGATGCCATCCGGCGCAAAGACCAAGTACAGGTCGAACGGACCGTTTCTAAGCTGGACAAGATCCTTGCCGCGCAAAATCTCTGCCGCTTGGTCGTCAGTCAAGGCAAAGCCCAAGTCGCGTAGTCCTCGAAGGATGGCCTCGCAGTTGGTCTGCGAGCGTTCGGCAAAGACATCGGCATCGTGCGTAGTGTCCGGGTAGCCAAGAAGCAGGGCGCCGGACTTGCCGATGAAAAGGTAGCGGACGCCGTGGCGGGAGAAGGCGTCGCGGATTTCCAGTGCCTGGCGATATTCAAACGCGGCCATAGCCCAGCCAATCCGGGAGGTTCTCCTCACACCAGCGCCTGTATTGCTCCATGCTATCGAAGGCGCGAAACGGCACGTCGTCGAGGACCGGCTTGTAGGTCTTGACAAAGCCGTAGCGGATTCTTGCTTCGAGCGGCCTGCGCGCGGCGGCTTCAAATTCCGCGAGCCAATCCGCGGGGATTGCGGCGGAGTCCTGAGAAGCGGAAGTGTTTTCCGGCTCGACCATGCCGAAAAGTATAACCTGCTCTGGCTGGTTAAGCTAGAGTCAGCTTTACAAAGTGGCATTTTCGCCTAAAACTCTGCCATGTCCAAGAAGAACGCTAAGCCTGTTCCTGCCAACACGCCACCCGCCGCCAAGCCGCCGGAGGCGTCACTTCCTTCCCAACCCGGTTCAGCCGCTGCTCGAGCGCCCGGCGAGGGTACAGGCAGTGTGGTCAGCAATGCCTGGACCGTCGGCGTCTGGACCATATTCAGCCGACTGCTGGGCTTGTATCGTTTCCGGCTGATGGCCGCCATCTTTGGCGCCAGCGGCGTTGCCGACGCCTTCAACTTCGCTTTCGTCTTCCCGAACCTGACCCGGCGGCTGTTTGGCGAGGGTCTCCTGACCAGCGCGTTCGTGCCGGTCTTCTCCAGCCGCCTCGCCAAAAATGAGAAGGACGCCGCCAACCGCACCGCTTCAGTTCTGCTGTGCCGCCTGGCGTTCTGGCTGACAGCCGGCTGTGTCATTGTGATCATCCTGGCCGGCGCGGCGCGCGTGGTGCTGCCCAACCTCATGCCGATTGAGCCGCGCTTCAGGCTGGAGATCAAGCTTTTCCAGTGGTTGTTGCCGTATCTGGTGTTCATCAACCTGGCCGCGGTATTGATGGCCGTGCTCAATTCGCTGGGCCATTTTCGCATGCCTGCTTTCGCTCCCGTGGTGCTGAACGTGTTGATGATCGCGGCCTGCGCCTGGGTGCGTTGGGGACCTGGCGCGGGCGCGAAACCGCCGGAAGAACAGATCTGGCTGGTCGCCTACGCGGTGCTGCTCGGCGGGGCGCTCCAGTTCCTGATCCAGTTGCCGCCGGCGTTTATGCGCGGCTTCCGCTTCCAGCCCAGCCTGGATCTCCGCGACCCTGGCTACAGCGAGGTTATGAGCAACTTTAAGCCGGTGGTGCTGATGATGGCGGTCTTTCAGTTGAATGTGATGATGGACAACGTCATTGCGCAGGTTTTCATTCCTGAACCGGGTCCCGTCACTTACCTGAACATGGGCACCAGCGTCTACCAATTGCCTTGGTCCATTTTTTCTCTCGCCATTGGCACCGCCGCCCTGCCGGAACTGGCCAAGCTCTGGGCACAGAGCCGCAAGGAGGATTTTGTGCGCACGCTGCGCCATGCGCTGCGCGTGAGCATCTACTGGGCCGTGCCTTGCACTGTGGGCATCATGCTGCTATCCGAAGAGTTGGTCAGGCTGCTGTACGGCACGGGCCGCTTCCTCGAAAACGATTCCGAACCCGTCCACCGCACCGCGGGCGTGGTGATGTTTTCCAGCCTGGGACTCGTCTTTTACAGCGTCAGCGCCATGCTGGCGCGCGCGCTCTACGCCATGAAGGACATGAAGACCCCGACCACGACCTTGGCGTGGTCGGCGGGGCTCAACTTCGTCTTGAACCTGTTCTTCGTCGTCGGCCTGGCCCACTTGGCCCGGGCGCTGACGCCATATTACGAATCGCTCGGCCCGGAAAGCGCCGCGCAACGCACGGTTCTCGGCTTCATCATTGCTCTAGGCAGCCTGAAGGAGAGCGGCATCGCGCTGGCGAGCACACTGAGCCACGCCTGGCAAACCTATATGCTGTTGCGCGCGGTGCAGCAGAAATTGGGAGAACAAGGCAAACCCGCGGGGCTGGTGCGCAGCGGCCTGGTCTATTTTGCCTCCTTGGGCGCCGCGTCGGCCCTGGCCGGCTTCATCGCGTACCGCTCCATCGTGGGCCGGCCGGACTGGGAAGGCTTCTGGGCCTTCTTCGCCGCGGTCCTCGGCAGCCTGGGGCCCTTCATCCTGATCGGGCGGCTGTTCTTTATCCAGAATCTGAAGCACGCGCCGCAGGATCAAGAGCCGTCGGAACACCGCTACGGGGTGAAGGACGAGCATTGGCCGGAGGAGCTGAAGTTCGTATATTCGATCTACAGTACGGCAGTGGCCGCGGCGGTCATGGGCTTCCTCGTCTGGGCCGTGCGCGACAGCCTGCCGCCGGAAGGGCCGTTGCTTTCGGTGTTGCAGCGCGGTCTGGCGCCCGTTGGCGTGGGGGTCCTGGTTTACTGCAATGCTTCGAGCAGCATGATGTCCGCGGAATACGATGAATTGAAGAAGACCTTCTGGGCCAAGCTCAGACGCGGGCACAAGCAGGCGCCTTCTTGACCCCGCACGTGCCGCAAGGTAAACTTGCCACAATGGGAGGCCGAAGATGAGAGCAGAAGACATGCAAAAGATGTTGAAACAGCAGCCATTCAAGCCGTTCCGCATCTACATGTCAGACGGGTCCAGATATGACATCAAGCACCCGGAGGTGGCTTTCTTGACCCGACACTATATGGAAGTGTTAATGGACGCCCGCCCCACCAATCCTGGCGCATTAGCTACGCGCGGACCAATAATGCGGCGCGTCAAGTCAGCGGCTTCGTGAAACGTGCGCGTGGGCGGGAATATCCAGATCGCGTTCGTGCAAGACTTGGCCGAAGCGCAAATGGTGGCCGCGGTTCTCGATATGGATCAGTTTCACATGGCTGCCTTCGCGCAAGAATGCGCAGGCGCGGGTGTTCTTGATCCAACCGCCCAGGTTGAAGAGCGCCAAATCGCCGGCCTGCCGCACGCCGGGGCGGTGCGAATGACCCAGCACGACACCGCGCACGCCGCCGTGGGGCGCGACTTCGCGCACCAGCGCCTCGATGCGCCGCACCACCGGCCAGGGCCAAGCCACGGGATTAAGCAGCGCCATGGGGATTGAGCCGTAGACGTGGTCCACCACGGTCCAGACGTGCCGCCCGGCGCGTGAAGCCGAGCGGCGCGGGCCGAACTTGCGGGTGTTCAGAGCCTGAATGCGCGCCGCGGCAGGGCCTGGGCCCTTCAGGCGGTGGTAGAGCGCATGGCCGTGCAGATACAAGATGCCGCCTAACAAGGCAAATTCCTCGCCGTCTTCCGCGCAGGCGTCGTGGTTGCCGAGGAAGTAGATGACCTTCTTCGCGCCGCCCGCGCGGCACACGGCCAGGACGCGTGCCTCGAGTTCCTTGGCCTGCTGCGGGTCGGTGTACCAATGGTCAATGATATCGCCAAGCAGCAGGACGCGGGCGCAGCCCTGGACCAGCGGCGCGAGCACCTCCGGAGCGTGGGCGTAGCTGGTCACGCGGCCGAGGTGCAAGTCTGAAAGTGCCAGTGTGCGGTCCAACGTTTCAGGTTTCACGTTTCAGGTTTCAGGTTTCACGCTTCACACGCGACGCTTCACGCTCCACGCTTCACGTCCTACGTATGGCATCCCTGCAACTTTTTCCTTGCCGCAATCAGCGGCGCAAATTCCACTCCCTGGTCCCGTACTTCTCCGCGAGCAGCTTCGCGGCGCGCCGCTGCTCCTCCATACTTGCAGTTTCCACCATGTTGGCCTCACAATCAAGCGCGCGGGCCAGGCCTGCCGCGAAGGCCGCCAGGTCGTGCGGCGCACCCAGCTCGCGCAGGCTGGTCAGAAAAGAACGGTGGGCGCGTCCCGCGCGGTACTCTGGCGCGGCGGAAGGGTAGCGCAACAGCCGCGCGATGCGCTCCAGATCCGGTCTGGCCAGCAGCGTGCCGTGGACCAGGACGCTGTTCTTCTTGCGTGCCTGGGCGTTGCCCGCGATCTTGCGCAGGTCCTCGCCCCCGCAGGCCACAGCCAGGTCCGACAGCCCGATTTCGCAGACACGCAGACCCCAACCTGCCAGCGTGCTGATTATCGGGCTTAAGGCGGCGGACATGGCTCCGCGAATGGTCTCCGAGCCTGGCAGGTCCTTGAAGAGGTAGAAGGCCGAGTAGTTGATCACGCCCGGTCCGATCACCACCGCACCGCCACCGGAATGGCGCCGCAACACGGGCGTGCCTTCAGCGCGAGCCGCGTCGAGATCAACTTCCTTCGCCGCTTCCAGGCCCGTTCCCAGGACCACAGCGGGGCCGGCGGCTTGCCACAGGCGCCAGGTGTTGGCGCTTAGGCCGTCTTCGACGGCAGTGTGTATGGCTTCTTCGAGGGCCAGGTCGCGGGCCGGGCTCTCAGCCGTATAGATGAGGAAGCGCAATGGTTTTTCGATTTTCGATTTTCGATTTTCGATTTTAACAGCCCCCATGCGGAAACACGCGCCCCAGGCAACGGGATACTAAATCGAGAATCGTAAATCGAAAATCGAAAATCCTCAGCCGAATGCACCCGGGTCTGTGTCAGTTTGGTTGCAGCTCTGTCCAACACCGCAATTGTGGTGCAGGCGGATTGCGCAGCGACTTGTGCCAAGGATACGCCCTCGCACCGCGAGGGCAAATCCTTAGCCCAGGTGGCCGCACGGATGAGGCCGGGCCAAACAGCCGGCCCGGCCACATCCGTGGCACAAACTCAAGGGCGCAAGGCGCGATTGGAGTCGCCCTGCATCTCCGGCCCACAAATGCAGCCCAATAGACACAGACCCAATGCACCCCCGGCCTACGCGGCGACCGCGGCCGCGGCGGCGGGCGGGGCGAGGATTTCGAGGCGCTGAGTTTCGGAAAGCGCCACGCATTGGCTCAGCTTGGGGGCCAGGACCTCGTCGGCTTCGAGAAGCTTGGCGAGTTTGCCGGCCTCGGGCCTGCGCGGACAGAGCGCCTCAAACAGCTCCGCGCTGAGCAGGCGCGCGAGCTTGGGCACATCCCACTCGCGCCTGGCAACCGCCACCAGTTCCGCCGCGTAGCGGTTGGGGGTGGCGTGCGCCTTCTTGTTCAGCGCTTCGAGCAACTCGCGAATGCGCTCGCGATTGTCCTTGATCTTCTGAAGCAACTGCGCCTCGCCGGCCTCCAGGACGGCGGTGGCTTCGATGCACTCGTTAAGCTCCTGCACCCTGTCCCTGGCTGCGCATGACTTGACCGTTCTCATGATTGGCTCCTTTCTCCAAGTTGCCTGTTCCTTTTCACGCCGCGTAACCGTTCAGTCCAAGCCGCGACCGTAAGGGAGTCCCGAAGCCTCGGGACTTGCTGACGCGCGCGGCTCGGACACTAAACGGCGTTCATGCCGCGTCATCTTTGCTTTCTTTGTGGCCGGCCTTCCTATGGCGCGCGGCGTTGAACATCGGGCCGACGGACGCGTCCTTGAGGCGGCACTCCTTGCACCTGCGGTTGTAGCGGCTGAGGCTGCGGAAGAATCCGCCGCAACACAGGCACGCCCGCCAACTGATCTCCCCTGGCGCGTGCTTGTTCGCCAGTTCTTCTTCAGTCTCCACAATTGGCGGTCCTTTCATCTCCTTCCTGGCGGCGGCGCGGGGGGCCGGCGGGGGCGCACGGCAGCCCAAGGCCCCTTTTGCCGCAGGTGATCGGGACATCGCTAAGCCTCCAATTACTGTACCTGGTAGTCATAGTATCACTATGCAACCACCAAGGCAAGTGATATTTTGGAGAAAAATTTGAAAATGTATTGTAGTGCCACTTGCGCGGGAACGGCGGCTTGGGTTATAATGGGCGGCATGAAAAGCGAGATAACAGACAGGATACGGGAACGCAGGATCGTTCTGGGAATTTCCCAGACGGAGCTGGGGCGGCGGGCCGGCGTGACGCTCAAACAGGTGTGGAAATGGGAGAAGGGCATAGACACGCCCTCCTCCATCAGGATCGAGGCCATCTCCGCGGCGCTGGACGTTTCGCCGAGCTGGCTGCTCCAGGGCGGCAAGACCGGCCTGGGCGGACCGGGCGGCTTCTCGAAACTCGAGCACAAGCTGAACGAGTTGCAGGAGGAACTGGACCGCCTGAAGTACAAGGCGCCGCCGCGCAAGCCGCTGAAGACCGGGGAGGTGGAGGAGCAGGAACTGCCGGGGTTGCACGAGCTGCCGGTCCTGGCGAACATCGCCGCCAACTACCAGCCCGTGTCCGTGCAGAGCAAGGAGCTGGCGCAGGTTGAGGCCACATTCCCGAAGAAGAACCATTACTGTCTGCAGGTGAAGGGGCAGTCCATGCGGCCCAATATTTACGAGGGCGATACGCTGGTGGTCGAGGCCGTGAATTACCTGCTCGAACCTTACGACGAGGCGCGCGGCCCGGCCGACAAGGCTTTCTGGAGGACGCTGAAAGGAGAGATCGTCTGCGCGAGCGTGGATGAGGACGAGCCGGTGCTGAAGCGCATGCACATCAGCGAGCGCAAAGACACGGGCTTCAAGATCATCCTGCAGGGCGACAATCCGGCGTCCGAGCCGATCGAGATAACCAGAGAGAACCGGCTGCGCCTGGTGGGCATCGTGCGGCGCATCGTTCGCGATCCCAAGAATACGGCCTAAGGTACTGGAACCGCGGATGGACGCGGATGGACGCGGATGGACGCGGCGCGGTATCAATCCGCAATCCGCAATCCGAAATAAGTATCATTCCCATTCAATGGTGGCGGGCGGTTTCTGCGAGATATCGTAGACGACACGGTTGATGCTGCGGACTTCGTTGACAATGCGGCTGGAGATGCGGCCCAGCACGTCGTAGGGCAGGCGGGCCCAGTCGGCGGTCATGCCGTCTTTCGATTCCACCGCGCGCAGGCAAATCGTTTCGCCATAGGCGCGCTCGTCGCCCAGCACGCCCACGCTGCGCACCGGCAGCAGCACGGCGAAGGCCTGCCAAAGCTGCCTGCTCAGGCCCGCGGCCTGGATCTCTTCCTGGACGATCTCATCCGCGTCCTGGAGCAGTCGCACGCGCGCGGCGTCCACGGGGCCGATGATGCGCACGCCCAGGCCGGGGCCGGGGAAGGGCTGGCGCCAGACGATCTCCTCCGGCACGCCCAGTTCAGTTCCAATCAGGCGGACCTCATCCTTGAATAATTCGCGGAACGGCTCCAACAGTTCCAGACCCAGGTCCGCCGGCAGCCCGCCGACATTGTGGTGGCTCTTGATGGTGGAAGTCGGGCCCCCGTGCGCTGAGACCGACTCGATAACATCGGGGTAGAGCGTGCCCTGGGCGAGGAAGCGCGCGCCTTGTACTTCGCGGGCCTTGGACTCAAAAACGCGGATGAACTCGCGCCCGATCGTCTTGCGTTTCTCTTCGGGATCGGAGATGCCCTTGAGCGCGTCCAGAAAGCGGCCGGAGGCGTCCACGCACCAGAGGGGTATCTTGAAGTGCCCGCGGAAAGTGGCCTCGACCCGCCGCGCTTCATTTTTTCTGCACAGCCCATTGTCCACGAAGATGCACTGCAGCCTGTCGCCGATGGCCTGGTGCAGCAGGAGCGCCGCCACCGAGGAATCCACGCCGCCGCTGAGGCCCAGTATTACCCGCGCGTCCTGGACGCGGGCGCGAATGCCGCGCACCTGCGCCTCTATGAAACTGCTCATGCGCCAGTCGGCCGCGCAGCCGGAGACCTGGTACAGGAAATTGCGGATGATCTGCCGGCCTTTGGGCGTGTGCGTGACTTCGGGATGGAACTGCACGCCGTAGATGCGGCGCTGCGCATCGCCGATGGCCGCATAGGGGCAATTGTGGGTCCGCGCCAGGACGCGGAAGCCGGGCGGCAGAGCGGTAAGCGCGTCGCCGTGGCTCATCCACACGTCCGTGCGTTCGCCGATGCCGGAGAGCAACTCGTTGGGCTCGACCACGTCAATGATGGCGCTGCCGTATTCGCGGCGTTCCTGTTTTTCAACCTTGCCGCCGAGAAAGAAAGCAGTGAGCTGCACGCCGTAACAGATCCCCAGGATGGGGATGCCCAGCTCGAAGATTTCCGGCTCAATCCGCGGCGCATTGTCGGCGTAGATTGACGCCGGACCGCCGGAGAAAATGAGCGCCTGGGGCCGCTCCGCTTGGGCAGCCGCCAGCGCCTGATTGTAGGGCACGATCCGGGAGAAGACCTGCGCCTCCCGCACGCGGCGGGCGATCAACTGCGCGTACTGCGCTCCAAAATCAACGACGAGGACGGTTTGATGAGACATGGGATTCCTTAGACCCATAAGCCGGCTTGTGGTTCACTGGAGATGACGCGCCGCACGCGGATATCACCGAAGGAGGCAACGACCAAACAACCCGCCAGGGCTTCGAGACGGTAGGATGCCATGACATGAAACAGCAGCGCGCGGTAAACAAGGAAGCTTTCCCTACCTGCCCTTAGAAGCAGTATGCCGGAATGTGTACCGGGAGGAAACTTGCGCACATCGCCAAACTCCTTATCCGCAGTGACAAAGAAACGTGCTTCCGCCGTAACCCTTGGCCACAAAACTTCATCCTCTAAGCCCTTCCACCCCTGGGTCCTTACCGATGCAACGTCGTAGCCCTGGCCAGCAAGCACCTCAAGCAGACCCTCCGGCAAGTCCTCATCCAGTTTAACGCGGAATGCCATTTTCAGGCGACCAAAGTGTTATGTGATGCCTCAGAAGCAAACCACAGTGCCGCTCTGACGTCCTCCCGTGTCAACTGCGGATAGTTCTTCAGCAACTCTTCGATCGAGGCGTCTGCCAAGCTGGCCACAATCACAGCGACGCGCACACGCGTGCCTTTGATGCAGGGCTCCCCGCCCTGCAAGTCCGGATCGCAGACGATGCGTCCGTGCCATCCTTCATCTTCCATGTCTCTACCCTCCAAAGCTTGTGCGACTTCTCTTAGTTCTCTCGTCACTAAACCTGCCGATCTGTTCGCGCCAAGGACCTCCACAAGCAACATACGCCTTCCGGCCAGCGGATGCAACCGCCCGTGCCAGGCTATTCCTTATCTTTTCGCGAAGCTGAAAGATGGCCTGTGGCAGAGCCACACGCAGGCCAGCGCAATCCGCACCCAAGGCCAAGCTTGCTCGTCAGCCACGTCCACGGTGAAACTGGCTGCCGGACCGTTGGCCAGCGCCACCAGCACGGGCGCGCCCTGCGACTGCTCGACCTGCCGGCGCTGCGCCTTTTTCCCCACGCCCTCGGCCAGCCCGCGGTAAAAGCGCATGGTGAATGGCGTGCGGGTCTTGCTTTGCTCGGTCGTGAGCACCGCCGACCAGCAGACGCCCGCGGCGTCCGTCCACTGTAAGAATTTGTCCCCCAAGAAACTGGAGCTCCATTCCACGGCATGCGCTTCGCGTCCATTCTCCGTGACGGCGACACGCATTCTACGTTGCAGTGAGGAAGAAACATAGGAAAGCTTCCGCAGCAGCCAGCGGGGCCCGTTGGCAGCCAGATCGCCCGGCCCGTCGGCAATGCCAACGCGGGCGCGGCGCAGCCAGTACTTCCACAGCGCCACCTCGCCCATGCGCTGGGCTTCCGCATCGAGAAACAAGAGCCGCTCGCCATCCGCTCGCGAATGCTTGAAGGGGCACACCAGCCAGCGTCCGGCCTTGGCAAAGGCCGCCGCTTCCTCAAGGACTTTTTGATCGGTTATAGCCACGCCCGCGGAGACACCGTACAAGCTGGTGCATAGATCAATTATGGCTTGTGCATCCTTCAGTGTGACCCACTTGCCGGGGATCGGGTATTCTTTGCCATCGCGCAAGCGCACCGAAACGGTGAACTTGCCCTTCTTGTTGCCAAGGACGACGCTCCCAATCTCCTCTGGAATAACCATCCTCCTCCTGCCCATGACCCAGTAAAAATACTCCCAAACTAGCAGTCCCTCGGGCGTCAACCGGACGCCGTAAACCCGGAAGTTAGGGCCAAGGACACACAGGCCGGCGACGCCCAGGGATATGATGTAATCGCAAGGGCTGGGTCCCAGGTATGGCCATAGGCTGACTGGGAAGCGGCCACTGAAGCCGAAAGTTGAGACCAGCCACGCGGCCGCACATGTCAGCGCCGCACCGGCAACGAGGCCCGCCACGCCATGCCAAGGCTTCTTGCCATAGACCGTTTCAAGATTTGCCGGAGCGATTGCGGCTGTATTATTCAGCTCCATCGGTTGGTAATTCTGGCTGACGTTCAATCGAAAACCGCAAATCTAAAATCGCAAATCCTAATCGTTTTCCTCTTCGGGCCTGTAATTCGGCGCCTCCTGGGTGATCTGGACGTCATGCGGGTGGCTTTCTCTCAGACCCGCGGAGGACTGATGGAGGAAGCGGGCCTTGAGCGGCAGTTCGGCGACAGTTGACGCCCCCAGATAGCCCATCCCCGCGCGCAAGCCGCCGACAAACTGGTAGAGGAAATCGGCCAGCGATCCTACGTACGGGACGCGGCCTTCGATTCCTTCGGGCACGAGTTTGTCCGCGGGCGCGCCTTCCTGGTTGTAGCGCGTAGCGCTCCCCTCAACCATGGCGCCCAGGGAACCCATGCCGCGGTAGGTCTTGAACTGGCGGCCTTTGTACAGCACCACGCGTCCGGGCGCTTCATCCGTGCCCGCGAAAAGATTGCCGATCATCACCGAATCAGCGCCTGCAGCCAGCGCCTTGACAATGTCGCCGGAGAATTTGATGCCGCCATCGGAGATCAATTTGCAGTTGGTGCCCGCCAGGCCTTTGGCGGCTTCCAGAATCGCCGTGATCTGGGGCACGCCCACGCCGGTGACGACGCGGGTGGTGCAGATGGAACCGGGGCCGACGCCGACCTTGACCGCGTCGGCGCCCGCGTCGGCGAGCGCCCTGGCGCCGTCCGCCGTGGCCACGTTGCCGGCGGCCACCTGCAGGCTGGGCCAGGTCTTCTTGAGCCACTTCACGGTTTCGGGCACCCGCACGGAATGGCCATGGGCCGTGTCCACCACGAGTATGTCGGCGCCGGCTCTGAGCAGCGCCTCAACGCGCCGTTCATCCTGGACACCAACCGCGGCCCCCACGCGCAGGCGGCCCTTCTCGTCGCGGCAGGCGCGCGGGAAGCGCAGGGTCTTGTCAATGTCCTTGATGGTGATCAGGCCGGCCAGGCGGCCGTCTTCGCCGACCAACAGCAATTTCTCAACCTTGTTCTTGTGCAGAATGAGCTGCGCCTCATCCAGGCTGGTGCCAGGCTTGGCCGTGACCAGGTTGCGCGTCATCACCTCCCTGATTTTGAGCACATTGTTAGTTTGGAAGCGCAAGTCCCGTTTGGTCAGGATGCCGACAACGCGCCCGTTCTTCCGGGCAACGCCTGGCGGATCACCCGGTTCGGGTTCCACAATGGGGATGCCGGAGATGTTGTGGTTGGACATGAGCGTCTTGGCCTCGGCGATGGTATGTTCCGGGGTCAAGGTCACGGGGCCGGTGATGACGCCCGAGGCGCTGCGCTTCACTTTCATGACCTCGCGTGCCTGGTCGTCGGGCCGGAGGTTGCGGTGAATAATGCCAATGCCGCCTTCCTGAGCCATGGCAATTGCCAAACGGCTCTCGGTCACCGTATCCATGGCGGCGGACACCAGGGGAATGTTGAGCTTGATCTTGGTCGTGAGTAGCGTTGAGGTGTCCACCTCGGCAGGCAGGACCTCACTGGCGCAGGGCAGCAGCAGCACGTCGTCGAAGGTGATGCCTGAGTACGCGAAGCGCAGATCTGCTTCTCCATTCAGCCGGCTCATGCGCCTCCCTCCATTGCGTCGTGACTAGCAGTTGCTGCACCCGCGCAACTCGCCAACGAACTGCAAACGAAAAGCCGAGGGGTCCCGGCTATGCCGCCCGAGACAGGAACACGCGTTAAGATCACTGAACAACGCCTCCTTTGCCCAAATATAGCGAGCGGCGCTGCAAAAGCAAGACCTAAGAAGCAGGAATTCGGCGCTTGCCGCGACGAAGCCGCGGCACTTGTCCCGTCTTGTGGCGGCGATAGACTGAGCGAAGACCGCAATTTGAGGGGCGACTGGAGGGAGCACAGATGTCAAAACTTGTGCGCTTGACGTTCTCGATCGAACAGCCGCTCTA
>Ga0315279_10007503_pt1 | contig 13463 bp, 10 predicted proteins | sample YL17G06_20_MG_FD_203694 | JGI IMG/M metagenome (GOLD analysis project Ga0315279, IMG submission 203694) | Sediment microbial communities from Yellowstone Lake, YNP, Wyoming, USA - YL17G06_20 | ecosystem: Environmental > Aquatic > Freshwater > Lake > Sediment | place: USA: Wyoming | collected... | reverse complement strand
CGCGGCGTACCTCCACGATGTGGGCATGTCCTGCAGCCTTTCGGACGCGGCCGAGTTCTGTCGAGACGTGCTCAGTCGTCCGAGACCCGGCGCTGATCGTGGCGACCTCGTCAGGAGGTCGGCCAAGGCTGACTGCCGGAGAGCACGCGGCCTCTACGGGAGGGAGAAGCCGCTCGGACCAGGCGAGATTCGGGACCTCCATGCCCAGATCGGGGCTTGGCGGATCTGCGCCAAGGGCGAGGGGCTGTTCAACCGTGAGGACGCGGAGGAAACCGTAGCACGGGTGGTGCTCCTTCACAGGAAGGAAGCCGACCGGCGTCTGGAGGCCCCCGCGAGGCTCAGGGGCGCTGGGGGCCATTACGCTGTCCGCGTCGGGCTCCTGGGCGCCCTCATCGCCATCGCCGATGGCTGCATGCTCGGCCGCGACCGTGCCGGTCCGGCCCTACAGCAGAAGGCCCATGGCGACGCGCGCAGGTCGGAGTTCGATGTCGTCACGGGCGCCTACGCGGCCGCCCTCGCTCAGGGCGATCAGCATCGCGCCGAGGGGCTGCTCAAGCGGCTAGGGTCGCTACGCGATCAGGATCAGCACTACCTGAAGCACAGCGCGGTCCGCATGGTCCACTTCCTTTGGGACGACATCATCCTGGAACCAGGGGGCGGCAGCCCAGAGTGGTTCGGGGAGGTTCCCCCCTTCCTGTGCACGGTGCGCCACAAGGAATTGAAGCGGCGGAGGCGCCTGACCAACGCGCAGCTCCTGGAGCGCGCGTACAAGGACATCAACGGCGAGATTGACGGGCCAACCAACGTCAGGCAGTTCGTGGCCGAGCAAGTGGGCGGAGACATCCTGCCCCGTGTCCGCATGACCACCGCCGCGTCATGGCCCGACCTGAAGAAGAGGATGGACGAGGGCGAGCAGCGGTGGCGCACTCGCCCGCAACCAAGGGGCGAGGAGTCGCCGAGTCCGAGGACCAGCCGGCTCACCCCACTCGGGGATCCACTCGACACGCCCATCGCGGCCGTCGATGCCGAGGGGGCAGGCGACCTTACTGCGCGGTGGCTGTTCGACCCGGCTGACCCGCGTTACGTCCCACGCCTAGTCGCCACAAGACGGGCAGACGCGCATGGGGCGGTCCCCCTGGCCGAGCTCGTGCGGCAGTCCGAGACAGGCGCGGCCATCATGCTGTACGCGCCGGCAGGCAGCGGGAAGTCCGTCGAGATGCTGCATCTCTACCGCGATATCGCTGCTGATCCCCCCTCCTTCGGCGGCAGGACCCCGATCCTCCTGCCCCTTGCTCTGCGAGGTGCTGATCTCACGGAGTCACTTGGCATCGCGTATGGGCTCGGGCAGAGCTGGGACCCGGTGGTGGCTGAGCTCGTGCTCAAGGCGCTTGCGAGCGCAGGCCCGGTGATCCTCATCCTGGACGCGCTCGACGAAGCCTCGCGCACAGTCAGCACCCCGCAGGCCGGCCCGGACGTAACGACTGAGATAGCCAGGCTCTGGGGAGCGTGCACCAGGGGCAGTGTACTGGTCGTCTCTTGCCGGGAGGAAGAGCAGACCCGCCCGGGCGGCGGCCTGGATGCCGTCGTGGCCAACCGGGTCCGTCCGACGCGGTACTACCTCCTTGAGCCGGATACCCAGGCCGTTGCCCGCTACGCGTGGTCCGTCAAGGGCGTCGACCCAGCGGGCCCCGCCCCGGGCCCGCTGCCTGGCGACCTGGGCGCTGGCCTCTGGATAGCCTACTCACCGCTGCTGGCCGGGGGCGCAAGCGCGGCGGGTGATGTTGGCCCCAAGATCGGCCGGATACTGACGGATCGCTTCCTCGGCCGGGCCGGTGACAGCCGGTTCTGGGACGAGGAGCTGGTCGACATGGCCCTGCGACGCCTCGCGGCCGCCCGCATTCGGGCAACGGGCCGGGACCAGGCCCTCTCCTCACGGGAGGCCAGGTCGATCGTTCGGGAAGCGTGCGGTGCATACCTGGGCGCCAACATCAGTGCTCGCCAGGCTACAGACGCTCTGACGGAACTCCAGTCCCACGGCGCGCTGCGTTCCACTGCTTGGGATGACGGCATCGGGTTCGCTCATGCGTGGTGGGCCGACTACCACGCGTCCAGGTACCTCGAGGTCGAGGGACAGTGGGTCACTGCCGCCGAGTTCCCGGAAGCCTCTCGCGAGCTGGCGTGGACGGGCGCCATCTCCCTCGTAGCGCAGCGCACAGGCGTGTGGACGCCGCTGCAGAACACGATCCTACGTCCGGGGAGCGTTCCGCGCCAAGCCCTGCTGCTAGCCCTGGCCGTCGCCACGACCACGCGATCCTCCGCGCTCTTGGGTGCTCTCACGGATGCGGTTATCCCGCACCGCGGCGCCGATGGCCAAGGCTTGGACTGGGCCGTTGACCTATGTGCTCAGGTACTGCGCCTCTACATGGAGGAGGAGGGGCACTGCAGCCATGTCGCCGCCCGCTGGCGCGATCGCTGCCATGCGATGGCGTGGAGTGAGCAGGCGGAGGTAGCCCATCACCTGGGGGCTTGCCTGAGCAGCGGCGCACTCACTGCCTGGCTCTCGGAGGGGCAATCGCCGACCTCCTCCGCAGAGGGGCTACGTGCGGTGCTATCCACTGCCAGCGTGTGCTGGTCAGGCGGGCGCAAGCTGGTGGAACTGGCTGAGCAGCACGCCGCGGATATGGGAAGCCCTATCCGGTCGACCGCGATCGCGTGCATCGCGAGGGACCGACACCCTCACGACGCTGTAGCGTCGCTCCGTCGGGTCCTAGTGCCTGGTGACAACGCCGCAGCTTCCATCGCAGCCCTCTCCCTGGTGGCTCACGACGGGTTGATCGTGTCGCGGCTATGCCAAGAGCCCTGGCTAGCGGACATTCTGGACCATCTGCAGCCACACAGTGCTTGGGCATGGCTCTCCTGCCTGAACGTCCACGCTGCAGCGTGGACGGCCCCAGTCCGCGATGCCGTGACGCATCTGCTGCAGCGTGCGCAGAGCAGCGGCTGGTCCGGCTTCGCAGATCTATGCAGGACCGCGGAGCAAGCGGTGGGCCCTCTCCCATGTGTTCCCGCAAGCGAATGCGAGGCCGCAGCAGACGACGGGTTCCGGGTGGCGATGGCGCGATTCGTCGAGGGAGCCGCACCCCTCCACGGGTTCGCCCGCGTCGGCTGGCGCGCTCTCCTCGACGTGCCGGACGGTCCTCGGCTCCCCTACCTTTTCGAGCTGTGTTCACCTTCGGGCAGAGCCGAGGTGCTGGACGAGTGGCGCGCGGACCTGCTCGCGGGCGGCCCCAGACGAGCGCACTGCTACAGCGTTATGCGAGTTGTAGGCAGAGGACATGCAGCGCTGCAGCGCTGGCTCGCAGCGGTCGCCGCGGAGCGCCCCGAGGATGCTGAGTTGCTGCGAGCCTATGTCGTGTTGGGGATGACAGGGGGTGACCGACACCTTCACGACATTGCAGCCGTCACCCACAACCATGCCCCGGAGGTCCGCTGGGAGGCCTTGGGCTACGCGTACTATGCGGGCGGCGACGAGTCGGTCTCGCTCATCGCCGGGTCACTGCGCCTAGATCCCCATCCTCTCGTACGAGGCTGGGCTGTGGAGCTGCTCGGCGGCTCGATAGGCCCTCATGAGCTCGCTGTCGCATCTCTGAGGCACGCAGTCGCTCACGAGGAGGATAGGCTCGTCCTGGCCCGTGCGCTGCGGGCCCTCGGGGCGGTCGGCGACGACTCCGATCTGCCACTGCTGCGGTCACTTCGTGACGACCCGACGCTTACACGCCTGGGGTCTATTGGCGACATTGCTTGCTACGCTGCAGAGGGGATCGAGAGTCGCCTCGCCGCCGAGGGCTAGCACTTGCGGCTCGCGGGGTCGCGCTGCCGATGTTGCCCATGCCGCGTGTCGGTGGGGAGGTTGCGACGTGCCTGAGCTGGTCGCGTTAGTGATAGTCATCATCGCCGCGTTCGCCTTCCTCCTCGGCGGACGGAGGGGCGCTGCGAGGCTCCTGGGGTCGGTCGCGCGCTCCGTTAGCGGCACGCTGAGCTGCCTCCTTGTCGCGGGGCTTGCGGTCATGTTCGTGTGTATGGGCCTGCGGTCGGTGTTCATCGGGAAGGGCCAAGCCCCACAGCCCGCTCGGGGCCAACCGAGTGCGAGCACGTCCCGTGGGCACGAGGGGACCGGAGCGCGAACGGCCCGCACGAGCACCGGGGAGGAGCTCGGGCTCAGCCTTTCGGGGCTGGCTTACCCACTGCTGGCCATCCGTGACGAAGCCGGATATCGGGCACGGCTTGCGACGGGGTTCCTTGCGGGGGCGCCCGGGCGAGAGCCCTACTTCGAGGGCAAGGTGCATCTCGGCGATGACCTCAAGGCTCCTGAGGGCGAGCCCGTCTTCAGCATCGCGCGGGGGCGCGTGCTCTATGCCGGCCAGTTCGAGGGGTTCGGGCCGGGTTGGTCCAAGGGAGGCGCGGTGGTTGTCGATCACGCCGAGGCCGGCAAGCCGCTGTGGGTCGTCTACGGACACCTCAAGGACCTTCGCCTGTCCGCGGGGAACGAGGTCAGAGCCGGCAGCCTGCTAGGTCGTATAGGCCCGTGGGACCACGGGACGCACCTGCACCTGGGCATCCGCTTCACTCCCCCTCCGGCGAGCGGCTGGGGCCTGGCAGACGTGGACCGAGTCGTCCACGATGACGCCGTTGACCCGCTCGGGTGGCAGGACCCAGCCCAGGTGTTGCACTTACCGCGTTGACCGGCGCCAAGGCGGATTGTCACCCAGTGATGCCGTACCGATCGTACAGCCTCTCCAGGGCTGGTGGCCCCTGCTCGAACTCTCTCAGGTAGCGGATCACCGCCTCGGACCATCCCGAGACCTCCACGGTGCGCGGGTCCCTGGGGCTGACCTGGGTCGCGCCGTACCCCACCATGTTGATCGCCCATATGAACGCGTTGGGGTTCACCTTCGCCCGGTAGCGGTCGATGAGCTGGCCGAAGGTCCAGGCCTTGCGCTTCCCCTTCCAGGTGGTTGGGTCTCCGTATGCACACATGTCGCTCAACACGGCAATGCGGTCGTACGACTCGCCCGACCGCGTGACCTCGGCCATTGCCGGAATGTGCCCTGTCGTCGCCTCGCCTACACTGCCGGTGACTTCCTCGATCCGACGAACCACTCCGCTGAGCGACGCCCCGGGAGGGAGGTCGACCTTCGCGTAGGTGTCGGCGAAGATGATTAGATCGGCGCCATCAAGGCACTTCGCGACCAGGACTGCGGCCAGAACGGCGGCGACATCAGCAGCGATCACTCCTGCCCAGCGTGAGAGCCAGAACCGCATGCTGCCCGACGTGTCCAGCAGCACCAGCGTCCTGCCTGGGATCGGCTCGACACACTGAACAGCGAGGTCGAGCGCATCCGACAAAGCATCCAGGACCGTTTCGAGGTCAGCGGAACAGACCTTGGGCGACTCCGCCATGTACCGAAGCTCTTCCATGGCAGTGAGGAACCTGAACGGCAGGAGCCGGTGATCGGCCGTCTCGCGCAACTGCTGGCAGACGCGGGCCAGGGCCTCTCCCGAGATGCCGGCGAGCAGCAAGTTGCGCAGGTTCCGAACTAGGGCCATGTACGGCACCAGGTCGGCACTCAGCAGCGCTTCCCAGACCCGGGCCTCGTTGCCGAACCGCGACACGGCGAACTCCCATGTCGCTCCAGCTTCGCCCATCAGCCTCGGGTCCGCTAGGGCTTCGTCCAACGTCTCGCACGCGAGCAGTCGCTCCCGGGCCTCGAACATGGTCGGCGCACCGTCTACCAAGCGGCCGTTCACCAGGTACTCGAACACTGGCTTCGGTACGGACCGTCGCGGACGTCTGCCACCTGAGTGTTGGGCCGCTAGGAGCACGTCGCGGAGGCTGGGCCGCTGCCTATCGCCCCGGTACTTCAGGAGCTCGTAGGGGTCAGCCTCGTGCAGTCGGTCGCGAAACGCCTTCAGCATGCCGTGAGGAAGCGGCAAGTCCTCGCCGATCTCATAGAGGCTGCGATATGCACCCAGGACCTCGGCCAGCTCGTCGATCCGCTGGATGATCGCGGCACCGTAGCGCCGGGTCTTCGGCGACCCCGACGCGTGCTGCGCGGCGATAGCGAAGACGACCTGCGCGAACTCTTGAAGAGCGTGTCTGCAGTGCTCGCCCGTGGTGTCGGTACGCACTGAACGGTCGTAGATCAGGGCTACCGTGGGTCTCGTCACACCGTCCCCTCCTTACGAAGCGCTCAGTTTGGCTGTCGCCGTAGTGCTCTAGCTTCTCCCTACGCGCACGACGCTCCTGCGGGTGGGAGTCGCTACATCAGGTGAGGCGGACGTGTACCGCTCTCCGAAAGAGCTCGAGTAAGCCCCCAACGTCACTCCGCCCCAGGGTAGCGGGTACTGGCCCCAGGTGGGTCCGTTCTGCTCGCCCACCTGGGGCCACTTCACGAGCCGATCACCGGACACTGCTACTCTAGCGTGCTGACACTCATAGGCCGGCGGGAGGAGACCGGTTGGCAGTCTCGTGGGCATGCGCGTCCGGCAGGTTCCGGCACGGCTATGCTCTCGTCCGCCCTTGCCCTGCTCGCGAGGGCAAGAGCGTCCTCGGAGGTGCCAGCAATGGCAGAACAAACGAATGAACAGGTAGAGGGAATGGTCGAGCACACAGCTCAGAACACACCAACACGGTTCGGCGTGAAGGTCGACGGAGTGTGGTACGACGGCTGGGGAGAATGCCCCGAAGTCAGAGGCCGGAACGTCAGGATCGAATACCGAGAGAAAGGCCGGTTCAGAGACATCCAGACCATCGCGATCATCGAAGGCGAGACGACGGAGCAAGTCTGCGAACGCCCCCCGAAACCCAAGCGCGGCGCCAAGCTCCCGCAGCACCCGGTCGTCTTCCAGGAATACGTGATGGACGACAACCGAGACGACATCCAGCGCCGGTGCGCCGCCCTATCCGCAGCAGCAGGGTACGCACAGTACTGGTCCCCGGACGAGGTACTCCGAAGAGCAAAGCAGTTCGAAGACTGGCTCGCAGGAGGACCAACACCACCACCACTACCCGAGCCACGCCCATCACGCGAAGACCCGGAGCTACTGTGAGGACAAGATGACAACACAGACCACGCGACTCCTCACAGGCCGAGTCACATGGATCGAGCAAGACGGAGACGAAACAGAGATCGAGGTCGACGGCACGTGGATCCGCGTACGCGGACCATGCCCAGACCTACGAGGACACGACGTGACCGTCCTGTACCGCGAGGAAGGCCCAGCGCTGGTCGCGATCAGCATCCACGGGCGCGTCGAAGGCGGTGAGCACCAGGTGCTGTGGGAGGCGCCCGCAAGGACAATGAGGTGCGGAGTAAGATGAATAGGCGGGACGTCAGGAGGGAACGAGCCCGATGAGACCGACCGACACACAGGGCCACGACGCTGCCCCATCGTCGGACGACCTCGCCGCGATCCGCACCACGCCAGGCCTGACCGGCGCGGGCAAGCCATTCGATGAGTACGTCATGCGAGAGGTCGCCGCCGTCAAGCTACGCCTGGAGCTAGTGCCGGCCGACGTCCTCGGCCTCAAGAGGCCCCTCGAGATCTACAGAGCAACACGCAAAGGCAACATCATCAAGCCCTGGACCATGCCACCCGGAAGCGAGGACTACTGCCCCGCGCACTGGGCGGACCTCGCAATCGGGCGAGGAGCGTGCGGGCTGCGCTGCAGAGCCTGCTTCCTCATCCTCACACACCGCGCCATGTGCGACCCGTCGCGCCACACCGTCTACGAGAACACGGACGACTACGAGATAGCCGTCAGGAAGTGGCTCCAGAGGCCGGATCGGAGCACCCTCGGCCTCGGCACCGACTGCAGCGACAGCTTCCTATACGAAGGCGTCACCGGCCACGCCCGCAGGCTGATTCCGCTGTTCGCCTCGGACGAGACGAACCCGCGCCGGTGCAAGCTCCTCCTCCTCACCAAGAGCACCAACGTCCACTACCTGCGCGGTCTGGCGACAAGGAACGTCGTCGTATCGTTCAGCCTCAACCCGGAACCGATAGCCGACCTATGGGAAGGCAAGTTCAACGACGGAACACGAGTAACGCCAAGCACCGACGAGCGACTGGCCGCGGCCAAGACAGCCGCCGACATGGGATTCGAGGTACGCTGGCGCATAGACCCCATCCTCGACGTCCCCGACTGGGAAGACACCTACCGGCAGTTCATACACGCGGCCGCCGAAGACGGGCACAAGCCAACCAGGATCACACTCGGAACCTACAGAGAGATGCAGCCAACACTCACGCTATTCGCGGAACGATGGGGCCTACCACCAATGGAATGGAAGCCTCCCAAGCTGGCCAGGGACGGACCACACCACCACGTCGGCGAACGCGCCCGCATCTACAGCGTCCTGACCGACGCCATCCGACAAGCATGGGCAGGAACCGGACACCAGCCCATCACAGCCCTCTGCAAGGAACCACGGCGCGTCAGGCAAGCCTGCGGACTAGACCACGAACAATGCAACTGCGGATAGGCCGGCCGTCGGACGCGGACCCCGTGGCGCCGTGTCTGGGTCACTGCGCCAAGAGAAGTGAAGTCGCGAGCCGGCCTCCTAAAAGGGGCGCTCGAGGAGAGCGTCTGAGGCGACTCTGGATGGTTCAGAGCGCATGGGAGATCGCGCCGGCGGCGCTCACCGAGCTTCGTCAGGCCGGGGGACGAACGAGTCCCGCAGTGCAGCGAGGAGCGCCTCGACCGCTCGGGGATCGCGCAACTCCCCAAGGGATTCGGCGGCGGCCGTGCGCACACAGACGTCTTCGTCTCGAAGTGCGGCGATGAGGGCCTCGACGGCTCGTGGATCGCCCAACTGCCCCAGGGCTTCGGCAGAAGCCTGACGTACGTCCGCAGCACCGTCCCGAAGCGCCGCTATCGATGTCTCGACCGCGCGCGGGTCCTTCAGCTCCATCAGGGCGTAGATGGCGGAGTAGCGCACGTCGTCATCCGCGTCTGCCGCTGCCGCGATGAGGGGCTCGAGGGCTCGAGGATCGTTGAGGGATCCGAGCGCGCTGGCAGCCCCACTCCTCACATTCGCGTTCCCGTCCTTCAGCGCGGCGATGAGAGGCGCGACGGCCGCCGGTCCTATCGCGGCGAGGGCCCCGATGGCCTCATACCACACCTGCACGCGTGCGTCCTCGTCCTCGTCCGGATCCCCGAGCGCCGCGATGAGATGCCCGATCACCCGTGGCTCGCGTAGCGTGCCCAGGGCGTCGGCGCAGAGCCAGCGCACGCGCCAGGCCCGGTCCCTCAGCCCAGCGATGAGTGGCTCGACGGCGCGCAGGTCGCCCAGCTCCCCCAGGGCTTCGGCGGCAGTCGAGCGTAAGTCGTCATCTTCGTCCTGTAGGGCCGCGATCAGCGGCTCCACGGCCCGTGCGTCGCCGAGCTTGCCCAGGGCCTCGGCAGCAATCCCGCGGACATTCCTGTTCCCTTCTCCCAGCACCGCGATCAGCGGCTCTACCGCCCGTGGGTCGCCTAGCTTGCCTAGGGCCTGGGGGATCGCTCGCCGAATCCACTCGTCTTCGGCAGCCCGCGCCAAGGTGCGTCGTGCGTTGCGCTCAGACTCGCCGTCCGTCGCTCGCCGTTCCTCCGGCATCCCCATCGGTCTCCTCCCAGTCCACGGCGGCTCGCCACCCCAACGCGCGCACTGTACCGTCGAAGCGACGGTCCAAGGTGAGGTGGTCAGCCAACGGAGCGAACACCTGCTCGGGGCAACACGGCAGCGATTCGTGCGCGCCCCATGTGGCATCGTCGTGGCGGCCGTTCACGGCGTCGATCATCTCCTGCGCCATCTCGTCAGCCCGACGCCCATCGTCGCCTTCGCCGCACAGCGCCAGCTCCTCGCACGCCCTGGCGGGCCGAGCCACTGTGCGGTGCTCACCCTCACGTCGCGCGCCACAACCTCCTCAGTGCAACCCGCTCCGCCTTCGGTACCGGAACGGCCAAGCGGTCAACGGCACCTCCAGGGATGCCTGCGCGCGCACCCGGCGACGTACCCGGTTCCGCGGCACCGTGCGGCTCGCCTCCGGGACCAAGCCGCCAGCTTGCGTGAGGTGGGTCCCCACTCCTCGCCTACGTGGGTCCGCTCTGCGCGCCAATCGTCAGCGTCGCAGAAGAGCAGTGGTGTGGCCGCAGGCGCCGGCTGGATGGCGTGCAGGCGGAGCTATGATCGATGCCCCTTGCACACAGTTCTCCGTAGTTGCACCACTTGCAGGGCCACGGGTCGGTGGTGCAGGGGAAGTCGGGCGGGTGCTGGGAGAGCGGGCCGCGCGGCACGGCCTTGGCGAGCTGCTTGTAGCCGGATTCGACAACACCGCGAGCAAGGGACAGCTCGGCGGGGCTCAGGAAGCTCGGCGACACGACGCCATCGCGAAGGTAAGCCGCGGAGACGACGATCTCCTCAGGCCGCACATGCCAGCGGTACTGAGCGAACAGCGCGTAGCAAGCAAGCTGCAAGCGATCCGAGGCGCGCGGCTTGCCGGACTTCCAGTCCACCAAGTGAATGCGGCCGCCTTTGCGGAAGACCAGGTCTGGACGAACGATCGCCGCCGCGTTGCCGACGTGGAAGGTCGCGAACTCCTCAAGGACGAGCCGGTCATCAGGCTGGAGCGCTCGCACGTCGCGCCAGAGCGGAAGCTGCCACAAGCTCCGAAGACACGACGCCACCAAGTCAGAGCATTCAGCCAGCCGCGCCTCGGACGGCGCAGGACCATAGTAGAACTCCGACAGCGGCGGAACACGACCGGCACGAGAAGCCGCGACAATACGCCGGAACAGCTCCCGACCACGACCAACCATAGCCTCCTCGGACAAGTCCTCGTCCTCGGAGCGAACAGCGTCCGCGATCACGGCGTGAACCGTCTCACCGACAAGCAAGGGCAGACTGCTCATCTTGCTCAGAGCGTAAGCCTTCCTAGAGAGCTCAGGCGCGTCAGCGCGCCAACCACCTGAAGCCAGGAAGTACTTGTAGTAGTAAGCCCGGCGACACTCGCCGAACAGCTTCGCACGCGACACCGACCAGGAGACCTGGCCGGCACGTTCTCTGGGTTCTGTTGTTACCATTGTCTCCTCCATCCATCACCTCCCCTCGCCGCACAGCCGGGACAGTTCCCGGACGTGCAGCAGCTTCACATGATCGTGAACAAGACCGGCACCCTCAGCATCGGAGCGCGCCTTGGCGAGAGCCTCCCGGCCGGTGAACAAGAGCCACACCTCATCGAAACCGGCGTCCAAGCACTTGCGCAGGTTCCCCACCGCATCGGACTTCCCAGTCTCAACCTCGACAGCCAAGCGCCGACCATCCCTCGTGGCAAGAACGTCAACGGCGCGGGCATCGCCAAGCGAAACCTCCTCCTCGGTATCCCAACCATCCGCGCGCAGAGCCTCAGCAACGCGGTGACGCCAGAAAGCATGAGGAAGACCACCGAAACGAGGAGACTCAGCAGCACACTTCCCCCAGGACTTGAGAAGCGGCCGCGACAGGTCGGTCGGCTCGAGCAGCACAACCTTCCCCGACCCGGTGCTCACCTGGACAGGCTGCAAGTGGCCCAGCTCGACGAGCTTCTGCTGAACACGACTCCCCTGCCCCTGGGAGAACCCGAGGCGACGGTAGCGCTCCGTCACCGTGGCGAGCGGGTGATCGGCAGCATCCTCAAGCAAGAGCCTCGCATCGGCTGACAGGTCTGCCGCGGGCGCCGCCTTGGGCTTTGAGGAGTTCCCACGCGCACCAGGGGGGAGGGGGGTACCAGAACCTGGAAACCCAGGAAACACTCTCTGATCTGCTGGGAGAGAACAGGAAACAGGCGGAACACCGAGATCAAGCACAAACGACCTCTGCTGAAGCCAGGAGTCACTAACACACCCCTTCCGCACACCAGACAACGGAACATGAACCAGGAACGGAAGCATGTAACGACCCTGAAGCTTAACGACAGCCTCACCGACCTCAAGCTGACCGAGATAGCCGAACTGGTCAGGAGACAAGAGCATGGCGTTGCCCACAGCGCGCACATCATCAGAACTCTTCAGGTTGAAGGCCACAGTGGTGTACGTGTTAGCCAGAGCGGGCTGGGAGAAGAGGCTGGGCATCTGATCAAGCATGACAAGCCCCTCGCCCAGCTCGCGGATCTCACGGATGATCACCTCCATCACCGACTCGCCCGAAGCCGAGCCATCGCGCTGGTGGCGATGCAAGAGGTGGTGGGCCTCCTCGATGAACAGAACATGCCGAAGCTGATCACGCTCAGCATGAGCCATGCGATACAGGTGCACCCAGAGCATCAGGGACTCAGCCAGGAACAGCTTCGAGGAATGCGACAGAGCATCAAGCTCCAAGACGACAGGGGCCGACAGGAAGCGCTCCAAGTCGAGGGAAGCCTGGATGTTCACGACCTCGCCGGTCTCCCCATAGCACAAGCTGTCAACAGCCCTCAACGTGGAGGCCATCCAGAGCTGCTCCCGACCCTTCACCTGCTGTGCGCGAAGCTCGGACAAGAGGTCCTGGAACGTCGGGTAAGCCGAGACCTGGCCGGTGTAGACACCAGAGCGCCGGTACAGAGCATCCAGGGAACGCAGAAGGACGTACATCACGCCCTCACCCAGGAAGTGCGAATGAGCGAGCACCTCACACAGCTTCGGCAAGTAGGAGTCAGGCCGGACGCCCGGAGGCGGGATGAGAGGGTTGAAACGGAACGGAGCAACATCGCGGCCGACAGTGAACAGAGCCACGTCGCGGCCCCACGGCTCGCGCAGAACGTCACGGTAGTTCCGCTTCCAATCAAACACCAGAAACGGCACAGCAGCCTCAGAGAAAGCCTGCAGGAGCAGGAAGCCGAGGTTCGTCTTCCCCGCACCGGAGCGGCCGAACACCACCAGGTGCTGCGTCAGCTCCTTCCGGGACACACCGGCCGGGTAGAGCGGAGAGCCGGCGTAGTGCACAAAGCCAAGAACGAAGTCACCGGAAGCCTGATCGGCAGAGGGAGGCGGGAAGACGGGCTTAGGGTCAAGGGACTTGCCCAGGAGCTTCGCCTCCAGAATGCGGAGCTGAGCCTCGATCTGAGCACGCTTCTTCGGGTCCTTCTGACCGGCATGAAGAAGCCAGAGAGCCTCGGCTCGGTCACCCAAGACGGGCTTCAAGCGGCGACACGTTTCGTACACGTCCTGGGACGGCTGAGTTGCGTAGACCATGAGAGGGAACACCAAGGGGAACACGGGAGGAGTAGCCGGCCGGCGGAGCGGCAGCGCCCGGGACGAACGCTTCGGGCCTGTCAGTAGGGACAACCGCACCCTCGCCGGTCATCTCAGCGAGCGACGAGGCCGTCTTCGCCTCTGAGTTGTAGTTGATGAAAGCAAACTCAAGATCGCGCAAGTCGCGCCAGCAAGCCACAAGCTCCATCCGCTT